>VYKW01000488.1_pt1 | contig 13709 bp, 11 predicted proteins | sample 5114451 | NCBI WGS metagenome assembly VYKW01 (sample SAMN12291784, study PRJNA351875) | freshwater metagenome | isolation source: freshwater lake | place: USA: Michigan, Gull Lake | collected 2013-08-08
ACTCTTTCAAGGCCGTGCGCGACTGAGGCGCATACCCTAGCCGGAATGCTTTGACTGTTTCGCGCCGTAGACCGCGCTTCTCCGTCAGATACCGCCGCGCCTCGGCCCCTCCGGGCCCTGCGAGCTGCTCCTCGAAAAACGTGACGGAGGCGTCCAGCACCGCCGACAACCGCTGCCGTTGATCATAAACCTCTTGATCCCTTACCTCGGGCTTGGGCAGCGTCACGCCCGCTTCCGCCGCCAGCCTTTCGACCGCTTCGGGAAACGTCAGCCCCTCGGTCTTGATCAGAAACGTGAAGATGTCGCCGTGCTCGCCCGACGCGAAGCAGTGGTAGAAGCCCTTCTGGTCGTTGACGAAGAACGACGGCGTCTTCTCCATCTTGAACGGCGATAACCCCGACCACTCGCGCCCCTTCTTCTTGAGCGCAACCTTCCGCCCTACCACTTGGCTCACGGCCAAGCGGGCTCGGATTTCATCGAGCAGGTGAGGCGAAAATCGCATGTGTCTCCCGCGCCGGGGGATAACCCAAATCCCAGCACCGTCAATCGACGCTAAGTGATTCGCGCGCCCCAGCCCTCTGGACGCCCAATCAACCCCCACAATTCACAGGGCCGCGGGCTTTACTTCAGCGCCTCTTTCAGCATTCCGCTCGCCTTGCCGAAGTCCATGGACCCCGTGTGGCGCTCCTTCAGTGCCGACATGACGCGGCCCATATCCTTGAGACCTTTGGCGTTCATCTCAGCCACGACGGCGGTGACGGCCGCCTGCATCTCGTCCTCGCTCATCTGCTTGGGCAGATATGCCTCAATGACGGCGATTTCCTCGACTTCCTGGTCGGCGAGGTCGTCCCGGCCGGCCTTGCGGTAGGTTTCGATGCTCTCCCGCCGTTGTTTGATCATCTTCTGCATCAGCGACAGGATGTCTTGATCAGTGATCTTATCCCGCCCTGTCGCTTCACCCTGGTCGTCCTGATGCGCGCTGAGATCACGGTCCTTGATGGCAGCCGAGATCAGCCGCAGCGTCGCCAGACGCCGCTTGTCGCCGGACTTCATGGCCGTCTTGATGTCGTCGTTCAGACGGGTGCGCATGGCTCGTGTCTCCTGAACTATCGGCCCGGCCACAGTGAGGGCGGCCGCTGTGTAGGATTATGTCCCGTCGGCGGCAAGTCTCCCGAAGTTTGAACGCTGTGGAGCAGGTGCCGGGTGGTGCGTCAAGGTGACGTGTGCGCCGCAACACGCCACCCCCTGCGTTCCTTGATTTCCAGGTGCGCTTCCCATAGGGAACGCCCGTGACCCCAGTGATCGTTCCCAAGAGGCCCCGATGACGTCTCCCTCACCCGCGCCCTGGACCGATGCGCCCACGACCGCGCGCCTTGTGCTCGCTGATGGCACCGTCGTCGAAGGCTACGGCCTCGGCGCCACCGGCCAGGCCGTCGGTGAAGTCTGTTTCAACACGGCCATGACCGGCTACCAGGAGATCCTCACCGATCCCTCCTATGCCGGCCAGATCATCACCTTCACCTTCCCCCACATCGGCAACGTTGGCACCAATACTGATGACACCGAGACGTCCAACCTCGCATCGCGCTCCGGCGTGCGCGGCTGCATTCTGCGTGCCGACATCACCGAGCCGTCGAACTACCGCGCCGCCGAACACTTCGATCAATGGCTGAAAGCGCGCGGCATCATCGCAATTGCCGGTGTCGACACGCGCGCGCTCACTGCCCGCATCCGCGATAAGGGCATGCCCAACGGCGTCATCGCGCACGATGCGTCGGGCCAATTCGATCTCGCCAAACTGAAAGCGGACGCCGCTGCGTGGCCCGGCCTCGTCGGCATGGACCTCGTGCCCGACGTCACCAGCGGGCAGAGCTACACGTGGGATGAAATGCGCTGGGTGTGGGGCAAAGGCTACCCGCGAAACGAGAATGCCGAATTCCACGTCGTCGCGCTCGATTACGGCTTGAAGCGCAACATCCTGCGCTGCCTCGCCAACGCCGGCTGCAAGGTGACGGTGATGCCGGCCAAGACCACCGCCGAAGAGGTCCTCGCCCGCAATCCCGACGGCGTGTTCCTGTCGAACGGCCCCGGCGATCCGGCTGAGACCGGCAAATACGCGGTCCCTGAAATTAAGAAGCTGGTCGCCAGCGGAAAGCCGGTGTTCGGCATCTGCCTCGGCCACCAGATGCTGGGCTTGGCACTCGGCGCGACGACGAAAAAGATGCACCAGGGCCACCACGGCGCCAACCATCCGGTGAAGGACTTCACGACCAACAAGGTCGAAATCGTCTCAATGAACCATGGCTTCGCCGTTGACCGCGACACGCTACCCAACGGCGTCGTCGAAACGCACGTCTCGCTGTTCGATGGCTCCAACTGCGGCCTTGCCGTTGAAGGAAAGCCCATCTTCTCCGTCCAGCATCACCCCGAAGCCTCGCCCGGTCCGCAGGACAGCCACTACCTGTTCAACCGCTTTGCCAACTTCATGCGCGCGGATAAGGGCAAGGCCCCCGTCAAGGAACGGTGATCTGCCAAGGTCTCAGCAGAGTAGACCTCGCATGAAAAGATCGAAGTCGCTCTGCGCAGTCCTTGCCGTCTTAGCCGCCGCCGGGACAATTCCCGGTCTCGCCGCCGATACGCCGCCCCATCCGCTCTGTCAAAAGCCCGCCGTCGACGCGTGTGCCGTGTACGAAACCGGCCGGTCCTCTCCAGCCAAAGGGCTCACGCCGCTGGCTGAGGCCGAGCCTCTGGCCGAAAAACTGCCGGCCATAACCACAAGCGACATCGTCGTTCTCGGCGAGGCGCACGACAACCCGCATCATCACCGTCTGCGCGCATCGCTGCTGTCCAAGCCTGCGATCGTGATGGAGCAATTGCGCGCCGACCAGAACCCCGGCCTCGGCGCCTTCAATACGCTCCGGGCGAAATCCGCGCGTCTCGTCACCATCGACGACTTCAAAGCGAAGGTCGACTGGCCCTCGGGCGGCTGGAGCCAATACCCTTACGATCCGCTGCTCACCGCGATCCTCCAAACAGGCGCACCCATCTACGCCGGCGACCCGCCCCGCGACACGATCCGCAAGATCGCGAAGGAAGGACTCGGTGTGCTCAGCGCCGAAGACCAGAAGCGCCTCGCCCTCGACCAGCCGCTGGGCGAGAAACTCGACGCCATCTCGGCCGAGGAGATCGAAGGCTCGCACTGCGGCATGCTGCCGAAATCCGCGATCCCGAAGATGGCGCTCGCCCAGCGCTACCGTGACGCTCACTTGGCTGATGCAACCCTGAAGGCCGCCGCCGACCATGGCCAAGCCGTCCTGCTCACCGGCAACAACCACGTCCGCACCGATCGCGGCGTCCCGTGGTACATCCGCGCCCGCGCCCCCGACAAGAAGGTGGTGTCCGTCGTGCTCGTCGAGGTGGAAGAGGGCAAAACTGATCCGGAGGCCTATGTGCCCCGCGATCCCGACGGTAAACCGGCTGCGGACTATCTGATCTTCACCCCGTCGATCGCCCGCGACGACCCCTGCAAGGCTTTCGGGAAGTAACCGACGACGGAGCGGTCAACCTTTCCCAGATTTAAGGACAGTCCACCGGATGACCTGCGTATAAGGGCGGCAAAAGTCCAATAAAGGGAGGTTACCCCGCCGATGCGAGCACGCGTTCTCACTCTTACCATTCTGGCCATGGCCGCCACGCCGGCGTTCGCCGACGACAAGTGCAAAGGCGAGGTCGAGGCCGCTTTCGTGAAGCAGCGCGCCCAACCGGCGTTCCGCACCGTGGCGACCGCTCAGACCCTCAATGGTCCGCTGATCCGCACCATTGATTTCGTCGCCCCCGACGCGATTTACAACAAGATCGAAAGCCCGACCGAGGAAGCCCCCGTCGAAACGATCGGCATCGGTAAGTGGGCCTGGGCCAACACCGAAGGCGGCTGGGACGAACAGCCCCCGCACAATGCCCAGGTCGTTGCCCAGGAGCGTGAAGCCTACAAGATCCCGCCGAAGGCAGCCGCCGACTTCTCTTGCCTCGGCAAGGTTAGCTACGAAGGCAAAGAGTATGTCGGCTACGGCACCGCCGTCGCTAAGGATACCGACGGGATGGACGTCGTGACGACGGTTTACGTCTCGCCTGACACGGGCCTGCCGGCGTATTACGTCACCAAGTCCGCCAAGTCCGATGGCCCGGCGAAATTCGTGGCGGCCTATTCCTATGAAGGCATCACGATCATCCCGCCGACCGATGTTATCCCCAGTTCGGAACCGGCCAGCGAAAAGAAGTAATCTCTCGTTTCGACGCAACGGCTCGCGTCTGCGGCCGATGGAGAATTCCAAAATGACGTTTGTTCTGCGCGCTGCCGCCGCCGCCCTGGTGGTTGCAGCCTCCACGACCGCCGCCTCCGCCGACTGCACCCGTGAAGTGCTGCAGGCCTTCACGCGCCAGTCCAACACTGACATGGTGCGCAAAGACATGAACCTCATTGGTGAGGAAGGCCCCTTCACCATGACGATCGAGTATGTGAAGCCCGATCGCATGCGTCAGGTCGTCAAAACGCTGATCGCCCCCGACAAGCCTACCGAGACCATCTTGGTCGGCTCGGAAGCGTGGAGCCGCACCGGCACGGATGCATGGCAAAAGGTCGACAAAACCACCACCGATCAGATCGTCAGCTTCTTCAAGAGCACGTTCGCCGAAACACCCGCCAACGTCGGCACATTCGAGTGCATGGGTGCCGAGACGATCGAAGGCCAGAAGGTCCGCGCCTTCAAGGGCCTGGACGAGCCCAAGCAGAAGACGCCGGAACAGATCGAAGCTGAAAAGCGCGGCGAGAAGCCGGCCGAAGAGCCCAAGAACGAAGCCGTTCGCGTCGTCTACCTCGATGTCGGGTCCGGCCTGCCCGCGCGCATCATCTTTGCCCGCGAGGGAATGCTCGACAAACCGATCTTCAAGGAAGTCTACAGCTACCCGACCGACATCAAGATCGAAAAGCCGGCCGGCTGACGCAACCATCGCCGGACTGTCATGAAAAAGCCCGGTCCCTCAAAGCGAGGGGCCGGGCTTTTTACCGGGGATCGCGGCACGCCAACGCGTCCAGACCCTTGACGGATGGCCCGGCAACCCCGATGCAGCGGGCGCACCCGGTTTGAGCCGCGCTTTCGGTCGCGGCCTATAGCCAAACCATGTGCGCTGCAATAAGAGTTGGCCCCGCCATGCCAAAACGTACAGACATCGACACCGTCCTCATCATCGGCGCCGGGCCCATCGTGATCGGGCAGGCCTGTGAATTCGATTATTCCGGCACGCAAGCGTGTAAAGCCCTCAAAGCGGACGGCTACCGGATCGTTCTGGTCAACTCTAATCCCGCCACCATCATGACCGATCCGGACATGGCGGACGCGACCTACATCGAACCGATCACGCCCGACGTGGTCGCCAAGATTATCGCGGCTGAGAAAGCCCAGCATCCGGATAAAAAGTTGGTCCTGCTGCCGACGATGGGGGGGCAGACTGCGCTCAACACCGCACTCGCGCTTGAAAAGCAGGGCGTGCTCGCCGCCATGGACGTCGAACTGATCGGCGCCAAGGCCGAAGCCATCGACATGGCCGAAGACCGCAAGCTCTTCCGCGACGCCATGGACCGCATCGGCCTCGAAAGCCCGCGCGCCATGATTGCCTCCTCGCCCGAGATCCGCGGCGCGGACGGCAAAGTCATCGGCTATGACCGCCACGCTGGCTTCGCAGAGGCCATGCGTGCGCTCGAAACGATTGGCCTGCCGGCCATCATCCGCCCCGCCTTCACCATGGGCGGCACCGGCGGCGGCGTCTGCTACAACCGCGAAGAGTTCGAGACCATCGCCAAGTCGGGTATCGATGCCTCGCCCGTCGGCCAGATACTCATCGATGAGAGTCTTATCGGCTGGAAAGAGTACGAGATGGAAGTCGTCCGCGACAAAGCGGATAACGCCATCATCATCTGTTCCATCGAAAACCTCGACCCGATGGGCGTCCACACGGGCGACTCGATCACCGTCGCTCCCGCCCTCACGCTGACGGATAAAGAATACCAGATCATGCGCGACGCTTCGCTGGCTGTCCTGCGCGAGATCGGCGTCGAAACCGGCGGCTCCAACGTGCAGTTTGCCGTCAACCCCGCCGACGGCCGCCTCGTCGTCATCGAAATGAACCCGCGCGTCTCGCGCTCCTCCGCACTCGCCTCCAAAGCCACCGGCTTCCCGATCGCCAAGGTCGCCGCCCGCTTGGCCGTCGGCTACACGCTCGACGAACTCGAAAACGACATCACTGGCGGCGCAACGCCCGCCTCCTTCGAGCCGACCATCGATTACGTGGTCACGAAGATCCCGCGCTTCGCTTTCGAGAAATTCCCAGGCGCGGATTCGACGCTCACCACCGCCATGAAGTCGGTCGGCGAAGTCATGGCGATCGGCCGCACGTTCGGCGAAAGCCTGCAGAAGGCGCTCCGCTCGATGGAGACCGGCCTCTCGGGCCTCGACGACATCACGCTGGAAGGGCTGGGGCTGGGCGACGACAAGAACGTCGTCCGCGCCGCGCTGTCGCGGCCTGCCCCCGACCGCCTTTTGAAGGTCGCCCAGGCGCTCCGCATGGGCGTCGACCACGAGACGGTCCACGCGTTCTCGAAATTCGATCCCTGGTTCATCGATCGCCTGCAGGAAATCGTCGATCTGGAAGCCCGCGTGAAAGCGCACGGACTACCCACGTCCGCCCGCCAGATGCGCATGCTCAAGGCTGCCGGCTTCTCCGATGCGCGACTTGCCAAGCTCTCCGGCAAGACGGAAGCCGAGGTGCGCCGTATCCGCCACGATCAGGGCGTCACGCCCGTCTTCAAACGCATCGACACCTGCGCCGCCGAATTCGCTTCGCCGACGGCGTATATGTATTCCACCTACGAAACCGGCCTCACCGATGCGCCCGTCTGCGAAGCCCAGCCAACGGACCGTGAAAAAATCATCATCCTCGGCGGCGGTCCCAACCGCATCGGGCAGGGCATCGAGTTCGACTACTGCTGTTGCCATGCCTGCTTCGCACTGACCGAAGCCGGCTATGAAACCATCATGGTCAACTGCAACCCCGAAACCGTCTCGACCGACTACGACACGTCGGACCGCCTCTACTTCGAACCGCTGACCGCCGAAGACGTGCTCGAAGTCATCCGCAAGGAACAGTCCAAGGGCATGGTAAAGGGCGTCATCGTGCAGTTCGGCGGCCAAACGCCGTTGAAACTGGCAGGCCCCCTCGAAGAAGCCGGCGTTCCAATCCTCGGCACATCGCCCGACGCCATCGATCTGGCCGAAGACCGCGACCGCTTCAAAGCGCTCATTGAGAAGCTGGGACTGAAGCAACCGGCAAGCGGCATAGCCGGCACACCCGGCGAAGCACGCGCCGTGGCTGACCGCATTGGCTACCCAATCGTCATCCGCCCGTCTTACGTGCTCGGCGGCCGCGCCATGGAAATCATCCACGACGGCCCCGAGATCGACCGCTACATCGCGCGCCTGTCCGCCACCCTCGACAACCCGTCCGAACTTGTCGTCTCGCCTAAGCGTCCGCTGCTGATCGATAGCTATCTGTCGGATGCAGTCGAAGTCGACGTCGACTGCCTGTGCGATGGCAAGGACACATTCATTGCCGGGATCATGGAGCACATCGAGGAAGCCGGCATTCACTCCGGCGACAGCGCCTGTTCGCTGCCGCCCTATTCTCTCTCGGATGCGACGGTTGCGGAACTCGGCGTACAGGCCCGAAAGCTCGCCCTCGCGCTGGAGGTAAAGGGCCTGATGAACGTCCAGTTCGCCATCAAGGACGACGAGATCTACATTCTCGAGGTCAACCCGCGCGCCTCGCGCACCGTGCCCTTCGTCGCCAAGGTCATCGGCGCACCCATCGCCGGCATCGCCTCCAAAGTCATGGCCGGCCAGCCGCTCGCGTCATTCGGCTTGAAGAGCCAGAAGCTCGGCCACATCGCGGTCAAGGAAGCCGTCTTCCCGTTTGCCCGCTTCCCTGGCGTCGATCCGATCCTCGGTCCCGAAATGCGCTCCACCGGCGAGGTCATGGGTCTCGACCGCGACTTCGCCATGGCTTTCGCCAAGAGCCAGATCGGCGCCGGCCAGAAGATGCCCATGGGCGGTACGGTCTTCGTCTCGGTCAAGGATCGCGACAAGGACCGCATCGTGGCCCCGCTCCGCGACCTCTCGGCAATGGGCTTCAAGATCATCGCGACTCGCGGGACCAAGCGGCACCTGGAGGCCGAGGGCGTCCCCTGCGAGGTCGTCAACAAGGTTCTGGAAGGCCGTCCTCACATCGTGGATGCCATCAAGAACGGCGAAATTGCCTTAGTATTCAATACGACCGAGGGTGCCAAGGCCCTGGCCGACAGCAAGGACATTCGGCGCACGGCCTTGCTTCACCACGTCCCCTATTATACAACCTTGGCAGGGGCCGTAGCCGTGACCAAAGCCATCAAAGCTTTGAAGTCCGACACCCTGAAGGTTGCGCCGCTGCAGGCCTACGTCGCGCGCACAACCTGAACGAAATGTCGCCCGTGAGTTGAGGGTGCGGCGGAAACCGCCGCGCCCCTTGCGGGTTTCTTTGCGAGGGTTTCCCACGCGTTTTGCGGATGGATCGAAGGGTGCTGGCCCGGTGGCCAGGCCAATCAGGAGACGTTAGCGATGTCGATGGATCGGGTTCCGATGACCCTCGAGGGCTATAAGAAGCTCGAGGAGGAACTGCATCGCCTCAAAGCTGTCGAGCGCCCGCGGATCATCCAGGCGATCGCGGAAGCCCGCGCGCATGGCGACCTCTCGGAAAACGCCGAGTATCACGCCGCCAAGGAAGCGCAGGGCCTCAACGAGTCGCGCGTCGCCGAACTCGAAGACAAGTTCAGCCGCGCCGAAGTCATCGATCCGGCGGGTCTGTCGGGCACGAACATCAAGTTCGGCGCCACCGTCACGCTGGTCGACGAGGACACCGAAGATAAGGTGAAATACAAGATCGTCGGCGATCTCGAAGCGAGCGTGAAGGACGGCAAGATCTCGATCTCCTCTCCTATCGCGCGCGCACTCATTGGCAAGACCAAGGGCGACACCGTGGAAGTCACGACGCCGAAAGGCTCGCGCTCCTACGAAATCCTCAAGGTCGAGTGGAAGTAGGCGGCAACCCGCCGTCAGGTTCGCGCGTTCTGCGAACCGGAGACAACGCACCATGACCGTGTCCGACGCGTCCGCCGGCCCTCCCGTCAACGGAGCGCCGCCGTCCGATCGCGCCTTCGACTATCCGGGCTACCGCCTCTACTGGGTCGCGCGCTTCCTGCTCGTGTTCGCGATCCAGGTGCTGAGTGTCTCTGTCGGTTGGCAGATGTACGACCAGACGCGTGATCCCTTCCTCTTGGGCCTCGTCGGACTTGTGCAGTTCCTGCCCGCGCCCTTGCTCGTCCTCGTCACGGGTCAGGTTGCCGACCGGTACAATCGTCGGGTGATCATGGCCATCTGCATGGCCGTCGAAGCCCTGTGCGCGCTGGCTCTGCTGACCATCCTTCATTCTGAAACGAAAGAAATCTGGCCCGTATTCGCCGTCCTTCTGGTTTTCGGTATCGCGCGTGCGTTCATGGGACCCGCCGTGCAATCACTCCTCGCCAATCTCGTGCCGCAGACGGCGCTGGCCAACGCCATCGCACTCAACTCCTCGAGCTTCCAGATCGCAACGATCGTCGGCCCCACGGCAGGCGGACTGCTCTACGGCGTCTCCTCCGAACTCGCCTACAGTGTGTCGGTCGCCTTCTTTCTGTTTGCCGGCATTCTCACCCTGATGATCCCCAAACCAGCGCAACGCCAATCCCACCAGCCGGTCACAACCGAAGCTCTGTTCGCCGGCTTCCGCTACATCTGGAGTCAGCCGATCGTGCTCGGTGCGCTGTCCCTCGATATGGTCGCGGTCATGCTCGGCGGCGCGACCGCGCTGCTGCCCGTCTTTGCGCGCGATATCCTCGACGTCGGACCCTGGGGCCTCGGCGCGTTGCGTTCAGCAGTCGGCGTTGGCGCGCTGCTCATGAGCCTTTGGCTCATCAACAATCCCGTCCGGGATCATGCAGGCGTGACAATGTTCGCAGCCGTCGCCATCTATGGAATGGCAATCATCGTCTTCGGCACGTCGACGACCGTCTGGCTCTCCGTGCTGGCATTGGCCGTTATGGGCGCGTCCGACATGGTCTCGGTCTTCATCCGCCAGACGCTCATCCAGCTCCAAACGCCCGACGAATTGCGTGGACGCGTAAGTGCTGTAAACATGACCTTTATTGGCGCATCGAATGAACTAGGCGAATTCCGCGCCGGCAGCATGGCCGCCGGCTTCGGCGCCGTCCCCGCCGTCGTCATCGGTGGCGCGGGTGCGCTGATAACCGCCGCGCTCTGGGCCAAGCTCTTCCCCGATCTCCGCAAAGTCCGCCGCCTCGACCGCATGGACGGCTAGCGTCACGGGCCGGCCTTGTCCGCGCACACACTTGCCGCCGCCCGGTCAAGAATGAAAACATTGTCGTCACTCTGGTCAGCGCCGATCTGCAAAAAGTCGGACCCCTCGAAAGCAAGGCCGTAGTTGCCCACCTCGACGCGTAACCGGCCGCTGCCAGCAGGCTTGATCGCAAGCCGCCCGCCGTCCCCTTCCAGAAAGCACTCCGCACCATCTCCAGACGCCTTGCAGTAGGCTTGGCCGGCAAAGCGCTCGCGCACGCCTTTGACCTCGACGCCGACACCGAGCTGAAAGTCATCGGGCGAATTGCGACGCCCATCGGCGTTTTCGCGCGCCATATCGAGCGCGACAAAGGTAACTCTCTGCCGGGGATGTTTGTTGAGATGCGCCGCATTATACGTGCGCGCGAAGCACACCACGCCGTCTGACGCGCCGAAGGTCTCGCCGAAGAAGTCGGCGGCGGCCGGCTGAGCCGCAGTCAAGATGACGGTAAGCATGACGGCAATGCGACGCGTGTCCATCATCTTAGCCCCAAGATCAGGAAAGATCGTCAGGCGCCACCGGCACGCCCGGAGCGAGCTTAGCGCGCCGGATCGCCAGCGTAGTTTTGACGCTCGCGACGTTCGGCACCGCCGTCAACTCCTTCAAGATAAAAGTCTGAAATGACGGCAGATCGCGCGCCACGCACTTCAAGATGAAGTCGCTCTCGCCCGATAGCATGTAGGCTTCGCGCACGATGGGCCAGCCAAGGATGCGGTTCTCGAACGCCCTCAGATCCGCCTCCGACTGGTTATGCAACCCCACCATCGCGAATGCGGTGAGATCAAAGCCCAGCGCCTGCTCGTCGACGATGGCCGTGTACCCGGTAATCACCCCGCCCTCTTCCAGCGCCCGCACGCGCCTCAGGCACGGCGGCGCCGAAAGCCCCACCTTGCCAGCGAGCGCCACATTCGTGAGCGACCCGTCGGCCATCAGCTCTTTGACGATGCGCCAGTCGGTACTGTCGAGTTTGCGGGTCATGGCGGCTCACGTGCGATGCGGACCAGCAGATTATGTCCGCTTCGCAACTCACCGTGAAACAAAATTACCGCGAACGGCAAACGGCCCCGCTGGACAGCCCGCCCCAACTTCCCCCAGGGTGCCGACATGACGACGGACACCGCAACCCGATCCCGCCCAACCGGCCGGCCGCTCGCCGGCGCCCGCTGTTGGATCATCAGCGAAGCCAAGGCCGGCATGGACACGCAAACCCGCGGCCTCGCCGAAGCGCTGGGTGTCGATTACGAGATGAAGCGCGTCACGCTCGAGGGCGTCAAAAAGTGGACGGCGCCCTGGGGCCGCGTCCCGCGCAGCGCCGGCTTCGGCTCACCCGGAACCAGCTTCTGCCCACCCTGGCCCACGCTCGCCATCGCCACCGGTCGCGCGTCGATCCCCTACCTGCGCGAATTGCGCCGCCGCGCAGGTCCGAGCCTCTTCACCGTCGTCCTGCTCGATCCCCAAACCGGCCCCGGCACCGCCGACGTCATCTGGGTACCCGAGCACGATCGCCGCCGCGGCCCCAACGTCACGACCACGCCAACCTCGCCGCACGGCTTCTCCCCCGAACGCATCGCCACGCTACGAGCAACGATACCGCCTGACATCGCGGCGCTCCCGCACCCGCGCATCGCCGTGTTGCTCGGCGGCAAGAACGGCTCCTATGCCTTCAGCGACGCCGACGACCAGCGTCTGCAAACCGCCCTGCAATCGCTCGCCCAGCTCGGCGCATCCTTCATGATCACGCCCTCGCGGCGCACGCATCCACGCCTTGTGGAAGTTACCGATGAGGCCACGCGCGATGCCCCGCGCATCCTCTGGAACGGCGCCGGCGACAACCCCTATCCGGCCTTCTTCGCCCATGCCGACGCCTTCGTTGTCACCGCCGATAGCGTCAACATGACGGGCGAATGTTGCGCCACCGGCTGCCCCGTGTACGTCTTTCATCCGACCGGCGGCAAACCAAAGTTTCATCGCTTCCATGCTAAACTGGAAGAGTTGAACGCGACGCGCCGATTGCCCGAAACCGTCGACCGTCTGCCCGCATGGAGCTATGCGCCCATCGACGCCACCGGCATCATCGCCCGCGAGATCGAACGCCGCTGGCTGAAGCGCTGCGCCTGGACGAAGCCTGATTCCAACAGCGCATAAAAAAGCCGCGCGAAGATCTCGCGCGGCTTTCACACATCGCAGTGGGAGAGAGTTAGAGCGCCGCCCCGCCGAATTCGCCGACGATCTTGCACGGCACGGCCTTGGCGGCGAGCGCCTTGCACATCTTCTTCGCTTCGGCCTCCGACTTAACTGGACCCGCCATCAGATTGTAGATCACCGCCCCGTTGTCGACTGACAGCGAATACCGCGGCTCAAGCGTCTTCAGCTTGTCGGCGTGCGTTTCCGAAAGCAGGCTCCAACTCAGCCGCAGACTATCGATCGAGGCCCCAGACGCAATCTGCACGCCGACAGGCTTCGCCGCGGGCGTCACCACTGGCGCGCTGAATGGTGGCGGCTCAACCGGTGCAGCCGCAGGCTTGGCAACAGGTGCCGATGCGGCAGGAGGGGCCGGCCTCACGCTGCCCGTCTCCAGGCTAGGCTTGCCGTTGAGGACTTTGGCATCGGCCACCTTCTTGGCTGGCTCAGCCGCCGACTGAACGGGAGCAGCATCGGCGCGCGGCGAAATCGGTCCATTGACCGGCGCGCTGTCGAGCCGCAAGGCCGGCGGAGGACCATCCGGCTGCGCAGCCGGGATCGGCTGAGTGACCGACGCCCCAAGAGCCGCGAGTCGTTCGAAGATTACTTTCTGCTGCGATGCCGCTTCCGTTACGGTCGAGCGGATGTCCGCCACCTCCCGGCGCAGGCCATCGACATCGCCGCGCAGCGCCTCGATTTCGGCCACCGACATCCCAGCCGGTTCCACCCGGGCGACCAGATCGGGACGCAGCACCACGACCGAGAGGTAGGCGACGGCCGCAGCGGCCGCGAAGGCCCAGGCCGACGCACCAAGCGACAACCCGCCCCGGCGTGCCCGCCGCGCCGGCCCAACCATGTGGGGCGGCACTTGATAGGCAGGCTCCATTGGGGGATCGAACCGTCCCCCGGCATGGGGCGGCGACATCGGTGTCGCAGGACCGGCCGCAAAACCGGGCGGCAGCGGCGGCGGCGTGTGCGGAGACGGGTTGTGC
>VYKW01000489.1_pt1 | contig 13677 bp, 15 predicted proteins | sample 5114451 | NCBI WGS metagenome assembly VYKW01 (sample SAMN12291784, study PRJNA351875) | freshwater metagenome | isolation source: freshwater lake | place: USA: Michigan, Gull Lake | collected 2013-08-08
CCGGGGCCGCCGGCGGATCCGCCGCACGCACCTGACCCGCGCCGAGCGCGAGCGCGGCGGCGAGCAGCAGGACGGCAGTCGCCGGGCGAAGGGTCATTGGCGCGAGTTCTTGATATAGACGCCGAAGCCCCGGTCGGTCAGCGCCGACAGCGGCACGTCGTCGTCGTCGGACAGCACGATCTCTGCGTCGATGTCGGCGGTGTCGGCGGCGCGCTGCGCGTCGTCCCAGGCGGCGATGCCGTAGAAGCCGGCGATGATCAGCAGGATCGGTCCGAGCGTCGACAGGAGGCGGACCAGGCCCGACGGGCGGTCGTCGCTGGGCAGCGAGACAGTCGCCGTGCCGCCCGAAACCGAGGCTACTGCAGACGTCGCGGCGGCGGCGCGGCTGATCGCAGCGAGTCGAGCGCGCTCGAGACGCTGCGTGACGCGGTACGGCAGACGATCCGCCGACTCGTCGAGGGCCTGACGGATCCGGGAGGCGAAAAGTTGTTCATTCATAGCGTGATTCCCTTGGCCTTCAATGCGGTGGCCAGGGTATGGGTCGCACGGGAACAGTGCGTCTTGACGCTGCCTTCCGAGCATCCCATGGCCGCAGCGGTTTCCGCCACGTCCATCTCGTACCAGTAACGCATCACGAAGGCCTCCCGTTGACGGGTCGGCAGTTTCTGGACCTCGGCCTCGATCGCCTGGAGCACCTGGTCGCGCTCGACGATCTGGGCCGCGCTCTCGCCCACCCGGGTGTCGCCCTCGACCTCCAGAGACTCCAAGGGGTCGCCGTCGTTGTCATCGTCGCCCGCGGGCCGCAGCGCCGAGAACAGGGTCGTCCAGGTGTTGCGGACCTTCTGCCGGCGGAAGTGATCGTGGATGACGTTCTGGAGGATCCTCTGGAACAGCATCGGCAGCTCGGCCGCAGGCTTGTCCGCGTACTTCTCGGCGAGCTTGAACATCGCGTCCTGGACGACATCCAGGGCCGAGTCGTCGTCCCGGATGGCGTACACCGCCTGCTTGAACGCCCGGCGCTCGACCGATTCGAGGAATTCCGAGAGTTCCTGCCGCGACGCCATCGACCACGCTCTAGCCGGGAAAGCCGGCGATGCTAGCAGAGTCCGCGCCTTGACCGCCCCCGCTGCGGTGCATTACCCTTGGATGATCCCACGGCTCCATCGACGGCGCGCTCGGCGACGGCGACGGAGTCTTTGTCTTTTTCGTGGCCGACTGACCCAGCGGCCCCCGGACTGGCATTCATGCCGGAGCGTCTCCACAAGAGCCGCGATGGCGTCCGATCAATCTCACAGGCCCCGCACCGAGGCCTGCGTCGAGGCGGCGATGAGGCTGCGTTGGCGCCGGCGGGTGGGTCTCCCTGGATCTTGAAAGGAATACAACTTGGAACTCACCGGCGCAGAGATCATCGTGCGCTGCCTTCAGGAAGAAGGCATCGAGCACGTCTTCGGGTATCCGGGCGGAGCTGTCCTCTACATCTACGACGCGCTCTTCCAGCAGGACACCGTCAAGCACATCCTCGTGCGGCACGAGCAGGCGGCGGTCCATGCCGCGGACGCGTACTCGCGTTCCACCCAGAAGGTCGGCGTGTGCCTGGTCACCAGCGGGCCGGGCGTGACCAATGCGGTCACCGGCATCGCCACCGCCTACATGGACTCCATCCCGATGGTCGTGATCTCGGGGCAGGTCCCGACCCACGCCATCGGCGAGGACGCCTTCCAGGAGTGCGACACGGTCGGCATCACGCGGCCCTGCGTGAAGCACAACTTCCTGGTCAAGGACATCAAGGACCTGGCGACGACGATGAAGAAGGCCTTCGTCATCGCGTCGACGGGCCGACCGGGCCCCGTCCTGGTCGACATCCCGAAGGACATCACCCGCGACAAGTGCCGCTTCGAGTATCCGAAGACGGTGCCGATGCGCTCGTACAACCCGGTCGTCAAGGGTCACCAGGGTCAGATCCGCAAGGCGGTGCAGCTGCTGCTGCAGGCTGAGCGCCCGATGATCTACACCGGTGGCGGCGTGATCCTCGCGAATGCCGCGCCCGAGCTCAACGCGCTGGTCGACCTGCTGGGATTCCCGGTCACCAATACGCTGATGGGCCTGGGCGGCTACCGCGCCAGCAGCGACCAGTTCGTGGGCATGCCCGGCATGCACGGCACCTACGAAGCCAACATGGCGATGCAGCACTGCGACGTGCTGCTCGCGGTCGGCGCGCGCTTCGACGACCGCGTGATCGGCAACCCTAAGCACTTCGCTCAGAACCCACGCAAGATCATCCACATCGACATCGATCCGTCGTCGATCTCCAAGCGCGTGAAGGTCGACGTGCCGATCGTGGGCGATGTGCGCGAGTGCCTGACCGAGTTCTCTTCGCAGGTGCAGGCGGCGTTCGGCGCCGGCACGCGCATCCACAAGGGTGTGCAGGCGTGGTGGCAGCAGATCAACGAGTGGCGCAAGAAGGACTGCCTGAAGTACGACCGTGCCAACCGCGAGGTCATCAAGCCGCAGTTCGTCGTCGAGAAGCTGTGGGAGATCACGCACGGCGACGCGTTCATCACCTCGGACGTCGGCCAGCACCAGATGTGGGCCGCGCAGTTCTATCGCTTCGACAAGCCGCGCCGCTGGATCAACTCGGGAGGTCTCGGCACGATGGGCGTGGGCCTGCCGTACGCGATGGGCGTACAGCTGGCCAACCCGGATGCTCAGGTCGCCTGCATCACCGGCGAGGGCTCGATCCAGATGTGCATCCAGGAGCTGTCGACCTGCAAGCAGTACGACCTGCCGGTCAAGGTGATCAGCCTGAACAACCGCTACCTGGGCATGGTCCGGCAGTGGCAGGAGATCGAGTACGGCAGCCGCTACTCGTCGTCCTACATGGAGGCGCTGCCCGACTTCGTGCGGCTCGCCGAGGCGTACGGCCATGTCGGCATCCGGGTCGACCGTCCGCAGGACGTCGAGCAGGCGCTGCGCGATGCATTCGGCAAGTACAAGGACCGCACCGTGTTCGTCGACGTCATCACCGACCAGACCGAGAACGTCTGGCCGATGGTGCAGGGTGGCAAGGGGCTGACCGAGATGCTGCTCGGCTCAGAGGACCTGTGAGGCGCCCACGATGAAGCACATCATTTCGATCCTCATCGAGAACGAGCCGGGCGCCCTGTCGCGTGTCGTGGGCCTGTTCTCCGCACGCGGCTACAACATCGAGACGCTCACGGTCGCTCCGACCGAGGACCGCTCGCTGTCGCGGATGACCATCGTCACCAGCGGCTCCGACGACGTCATCGAGCAGATCACCAAGCATCTGAACCGGCTGATCGACGTGGTCAAGGTCGTCGACCTGATCGAGACGCCGTACATCGAGCGCGAGCTCATGCTCATCAAGGTGCGAGCGGTCGGCAAGGAGCGCGAGGAGATGAAGCGGATGGCGGACATCTTCCGCGGCCGGGTCATCGACGTCACCGACAAGAGCTACACGATCGAGCTGACCGGCGACGGCATCAAGCTCGACGCCTTCATCGACGCGCTCGACTCGACCGCGATTCTCGAGACCGTCCGCACGGGCGCCTCGGGCATCGCACGGGGCGAGCGCATCCTGAAGGCCTGACGCGCCGGATCCCCGGCGTACCCATGCATCCAACGAGAGGGAAGGGACCCCATGAAGGTTTACTACGACAAGGACTGTGACCTGAAGCTCATCAAGGGCAAGAAGGTCGCGATCATCGGATACGGCTCGCAGGGCCATGCCCACGCGCAGAACCTCAACGACTCCGGCTGCAAGGTCGTCGTCGGCGTCCGCAAGGGCGGCCCCTCGTGGGACAAGGTCAAGAAGGCCGGACTCAAGGCGCAGGAGATCGGCGATGCCGTCAAGGGCGCCGATTTCGTCATGATGCTGATGCCGGACGAGCACATCGCGGCGACCTACAAGTCCGACATCGAGCCGAACATCAAGCAGGGCGCCACGCTGGCCTTCGCGCATGGCTTCAACGTCCACTACGGCCAGGTCATGCCGCGCGAGGACCTCGACGTCGTGATGGTCGCGCCGAAGGCGCCCGGCCACACCGTGCGCTCGACCTACGCGCAGGGCGGCGGCGTGCCGATGCTGGTGGCGCTGCATGCCGACAAGAGCGGCTCGGCGCGCGACCTCGCGCTGTCGTACGCCTGCGCGATCGGCGGCGGGCGGGCCGGCATCATCGAGACGAACTTCCGCGAAGAGACCGAGACCGACCTGTTCGGCGAGCAGACGGTCCTGTGCGGCGGCACGGTCGAACTGATCAAGGCGAGCTTCGAGACGCTGGTCGAGGCGGGCTATGCCCCCGAGATGGCCTACTTCGAGTGCCTGCACGAGCTCAAGCTGATCGTCGACCTCATCTACGAGGGCGGCATCGCGAACATGAACTACTCGATCTCGAACAACGCCGAGTTCGGCGAGTACGAGACCGGTCCGCGGCTGATCACCGCCGAGACGAAGAAGGAGATGAAGCGCGTGCTCGACGACATCCAGTCGGGCGACTACGCAAAGCGCTTCATCCTGGAGAACCGTGCCGGTGCCCCGACGCTGCTGTCCAAGCGCCGGATCATGGCGGAGCATCCGATCGAGGTCGTCGGCGAGCAGCTGCGCGCGATGATGCCGTGGATCAAGGCCAACAAGCTGGTCGACCGTTCGCGCAACTGATCGGACGGGCGGCGTGACGGATCCAGCCGCGAACGACGAGGGCGAGAGCGTCGCGCCCGTCGGAGCGTCCACCCCCGCAGCGGCTCCGGCCGCCCTGGGGGCGTGGCCGGGTCTGCTCGCCGCCGACTGGCAGGATTACCTCACCGCCGAGCTGGTGCGCGGCACCGACCCGTCGGTGCTGCTGGCCAGGATGCTCGAGGCGGGGTTCGACGAGGGCTATGCCCGCGTCGCGATCACCGTGATGCGATCGATGACCGATCGTGTCCAGCAGCAGAATCCGGCGATGCTCGGCGACTACGTCGCCGATCCGCTGCGGCTCGAGGTCGCCGCAGGGGCGGTGCAGCGCGCGGCGGACCGCGAGGTCAGGCTTGGGCTGGTGCTGTCCAATCCCAACGTCGTGCTGGTCGAGGACCTGCTGAGCGTCCAGGAGTGCGAGCAGCTGATCCGCATGGCCCAGGGCAAGCTGCGCCGCTCGGAGGTGGTCGATCCGAGCTCCGGGCGCCTGGAGATCAGCGGCGTGCGTCGCAGCGAGGGGGCGCATTTCGCCTACGGCGAGAACGCCGTGGTGGCACGCCTCGAGGCCCGCATCGCCGCGCTCACGCGGATCCCGATCCCGCACGGCGAGCCCCTGCAGCTGCTGCGCTACCCGGTGGGGGGCGAGTACGAGCCCCACCACGACTATTTCGATCCGGCGTTCCCCGGCACGGCGTCGCTCCTCAAGCAGGGGGGGCAGCGCGTCGCGACGGTGATCGTCTACCTGCACGAGCCGGAGGAGGGGGGCGGCACCTGGTTCCCCGAGCTCGAGCTGTCGTTGCGGCCGCGGCGCGGCAGCGCGATCTACTTCGAGTACCACAACGCGCGCGACCAGCTCGATGCGCGCTGCCTGCACGCGGGCATGCCGGTGCTGCGCGGACACAAGTGGATCGCGACCAAGTGGCTGCGGCAGTCGCCGTACGCGAACGCATGAGCCGGGCAGCGGACGCCGTGCGCCCCGTGCACCGACGCTCGACGGCGGTTGTGTCCGCCGCCGCGCGACGGTAGGCTCTCGCGATGGAAGAACCGAAGCGACGCCGCTTCAGGCCGTTCCGCGCCGCGCGCGCGCCGCGCGCCGTCTCCGCCGCAGAGGTCGCAGCAACACCCGTCCGGCCCCGTTCCCGCGGCATCTACATCCTGCCCAACGCGTTCACCACCGCGAACCTGTTCGCCGGTTTCTACGCGATCGTGCAAGCGATGAACGGGCGTTTCGAGGCAGCTGCGGTCGCGATCTTCGTGGCGATGGTGCTCGACAGCCTCGACGGGCGCGTCGCGCGGCTGACGAACACCCAGAGCGCCTTCGGCGAGCAGTTCGACTCCATGTCCGACATGGTGTCCTTCGGGGCTGCCCCGGCGCTGATCGTCTACGAGTGGTCGCTGCGCGGCATGGGTAAGCTCGGCTGGCTGGCGGCTTTCGTCTACTGCGCCGGAGCGGCGCTGCGGCTGGCGAGATTCAACGCGAACATCGGCGTGGTGGACAAGCGCTACTTCCAGGGGCTGCCGAGCCCGGCGGCGGCGGCGCTCGTCGCCGGCCTCGTCTGGATCGCGACCGACCTGCGCGAGACGCGCTGGATCGATGCGACCGGTACCGACCTGCGCTGGCTCGCCTGGGCGATCACGCTCTATGCGGGCGTGACCATGGTCTCGAACGCCCCCTTCTACAGCTTCAAGGACCTGAACCTGAAGAAGAGCGTGCCGTACATGGCGGTGCCCCTGATCGTGCTGGCGTTCGTGCTGGTGTCCTCGGATCCGCCGATCGTGCTGTTCTCGCTGTTCCTGGTCTATGCGGTGTCGGGCTACGTCCTGTGGTTCTGGCGCTGGCGTGCCGGTCGGGGCGCCACGCCGCCCGCCGCCCCGCCGAATTGACCCCCGGGGGTGCCGGGCGCTAGAATCTAGGGTTTTTCCCGGCGACGTACCCCCTCTGATATGACCGCATCCATGGCGGCTCCGCGCGCCCGACGCGCCGCGCTCGTGCTTGGCAACTGGAAGATGAACGGCGATGCCGCCTCGGCCGAAGCGCTGCTGGCCGGCGTGCGGGAGGGTGCCCGCGATCTGCCTGGCGTCGCCGGCGTGTGCCCGCCGTACCCCTACCTGGCGCTCGCGGCCGCGCGGCTCTCGGACTCGGGCGTTGCCTGGGGCGCGCAGGACGTGTCGGCATTCGAGGACGGCGCCTACACCGGCGAGGTCTCGGCGCGCATGCTCGTCGATCTGGGCTGCACATGGGCGCTGGTCGGGCACTCCGAGCGGCGCACGCTGTTCGGCGACACCGACGCCGAGGTGGTGCGCAAGACCACCCGTGCGCTGGCGGCCGGGCTGGTGCCGGTGGTATGTGTCGGCGAGACGCTCGCCGAGCGCGAGGCCGGGGCGACCGAGGCCGTGCTGGCCCGCCAGATCGATGCGGTGTGTCCGGTGCTGCGCGATGCGGGCGAGCGCAGCGTGCTCGCCTACGAACCGGTCTGGGCGATCGGCACGGGCCTGACCGCATCGCCCGCCCAGGCGCAATCCGCGCATGCTTTCATCCGGGCGCGCCTGGCGAGCGGCGGCGTCGTCGCTGCGCCCGGGCTGCGGCTGCTCTACGGCGGCTCGGTCAAGCCGTCGAATGCGGTGGAGTTGTTCGACCAACCGGATGTCGACGGCGGGCTGATCGGCGGCGCATCGCTGGTTGCGGCCGATTTCCTCTCGATCTGCCGCGCCGCGGCGGGTCGCTCCTGAACTAGACGATTGGGACGGCGCGGCATCCTGCCGCAGCCTCCCTCACGATGGGGTTCTTCGGATGGCAATCCTCTCAACGCTCGCGATGGTGGTCCAGGTGCTGAGCGCGATCGGCGTGATCGTGCTGGTCCTCCTGCAGCACGGCAAGGGCGCCGACATGGGTGCGGCGTTCGGCTCCGGCTCGTCCGGCAGCCTGTTCGGAGCGACCGGCTCGGCGAACTTCCTGAGCCGCATGACGGCCGTGCTGGCCACGGTGTTCTTCGTCTGCACGCTGGCGCTGGCCTTCTTCGCCAACTCGCGGACCGAAGGCCGCACGCCGGCCAGCATCATGGATGCCGTCGCACCGCCCGCGACTGCACCCGCGACGCCGGCCGGCGGGGTGCCCGCCGCGTTGCCCCCGCCCCAGACTGGCAATGACGCGCCGCAAAAAAGTGGTGGCGCGGGAGACATCCCGAAATAAAAAACGCGGTAGAATCAATGGCTGAGCCGACGTGGTGAAATTGGTAGACACGCTATCTTGAGGGGGTAGTGGCGAAAGCTGTGCGAGTTCGAGTCTCGCCGTCGGCACCAAATCCAGGGCCTGCCCACGAGCGTCGGGAGTGGGCCCCCATCAGGGAATCCTCGTGAACATAGAGAGTTACCTGCCCGTCCTGCTCTTCATCCTGGTGGGCGCGGGTGTCGGTCTTGCACCGATGGTCCTGGGCAAGCTCCTCGGTCCCTCCCGTCCGGACCCGGAAAAACTCTCTCCCTACGAATGCGGCTTCGAGGCCTTCGAAGACGCGCGCATGAAGTTCGACGTTCGCTACTACCTCGTGGCGATCCTGTTCATCCTGTTCGATCTGGAAATCGCCTTCCTGTTCCCGTGGGCCGTGTCGCTCGATGCGATCGGCTTCTTCGGGTTCATGTCGATGATGATCTTCCTGACGATCCTCGTGGTGGGTTTCGTCTACGAGTGGATGAAGGGCGCGCTGGACTGGGAGTAGCAGGGCGGCAGTACGAGAGCCGAGGCAGTACGAGAACCGAGAAATGCGCCCGGCCGCCGGTGGTCACTCCGCCGGGCAGGAGCGCGTTCCGGGCGGGTCGATTTCTATGGACGACGGACGGGCGCCTGCCGGCGCGCGGACCGACGCGGGTGGCCTCCACCGGCAGCACGGGTGAGCACGCATGAGCATCGAAGGCATCCTCAACGAAGGTTTCGTCACGACGAGCCTCGACAAGCTGATCAACTGGACGCGCACCGGCTCCATGTGGCCGATGACCTTCGGGTTGGCCTGCTGCGCGGTCGAGATGATGCACGCCGGGGCCTCGCGTTATGACCTCGACCGGTTCGGCATCATGTTCCGGCCGAGTCCGAGGCAGTCCGACGTGATGATCGTCGCCGGCACGCTGTGCAACAAGATGGCGCCGGCGCTGCGCAAGGTCTACGACCAGATGCCCGAGCCGCGCTGGGTGATCTCGATGGGATCCTGCGCGAACGGCGGCGGGTACTACCACTACTCCTACTCGGTCGTGCGCGGCTGCGACCGGATCGTTCCGGTCGACATCTACGTGCCGGGCTGTCCGCCGACGGCGGAGGCGCTCCTCTACGGGATCCTGCAGCTGCAGAGCAAGATCCGTCGCACGAGCACGATCGCGCGCTGAAGGCCCTCCGATGAGCTCCCTGGATATCCTGAAGGCCGCCGTCGAGGACGTGCTCGGCGAGCGTGTCGTCACGCTGACCGAGCGTCTCGGCGAGCTGACGCTGGTCGTGCGCGGCGCGGACCACCTCGAGGTGGCGACCCGACTGCGCGACCATCCGTCGCTGTGCTTCGATACCGCGCTCGACCTGTGCGGGATGGACTACCTCGACTACGGCCAGGGCGCCCATGACGGCCCGCGCTTCGCGGTGGTCGTGCACCTTCTGTCGGTCGAGCTCAATCACAGGCTGCGCGTGCGCACGTTCTGTCCGGACGACGAGCTGCCGCTCTTGGCGTCGCTGACCGAGGTCTGGCCCGCGGTCGGCTGGTTCGAGCGCGAAGCCTTCGACCTGTACGGCATCGTCTTCGATGGTCACGCCGACCTGCGCCGGATCCTCACCGACTACGGCTTCGTCGGCCATCCGTTCCGCAAGGACTTTCCGGTCACCGGCTACGTCGAGATGCGCTACGACCCCGAGCAGCGCCGGGTCATCTATCAGCCGGTGACCATCGAGCCGCGCGAGATCGTGCCCCGCGTGATCCGCGAGGAAGGCTACGGGATCGGCCGCTGAGGCGGTGGGACCGGGGAGCAGGACCATGGCAGAGATCAAGAACTACACGCTGAACTTCGGGCCGCAGCACCCCGCCGCACACGGCGTGCTGCGGCTGGTCCTCGAGCTCGACGGCGAGGTGGTGCAGCGCGCCGACCCGCACATCGGGCTGCTGCATCGCGCCACCGAGAAGCTCGCCGAGACGCGCACGTTCCTGCAGAACGTGCCGTACATGGATCGTCTCGACTACGTGTCGATGATGTGCAACGAGCACGCCTACGTGATGGCGATCGAGAAACTGCTCGGTGTGCAGGTGCCGGAGCGTGCGCAGTACATCCGCGTGATGTTCGACGAGATCACGCGCATCCTGAACCATCTGATGTGGCTCGGCGCGCATGCGCTCGACGTCGGCGCGATGACGGTCTTCCTGTACGCGTTCCGCGAGCGCGAGGACCTGATGGATTGCTACGAGGCGGTGTCGGGCGCGCGCATGCACGCGGCCTACTACCGTCCGGGTGGCGTCTATCGCGACCTGCCCGACCGCATGCCGCAGTTCGTGGTCAACAAGATCCGCAACGAGCGCGCGATCCGCGAGCTCAACGTCGATCGCCAGGGCTCGATGCTGGACTTCATCCAGGCCTTCACCGAGCGCTTCCCGGGCTATGTCGACGACTACGAGACGCTGCTCACCGACAACCGGATCTGGAAGCAGCGGCTGGTCGGCATCGGCGTGGTGTCCCCCGAGCGCGCCAAGGCGCTGGGCTTCACCGGCCCGATGCTGCGCGGCTCGGGCGTCGCCTGGGACCTGCGCAAGACCCAGCCCTACGAGGTCTACGACCGGATGGACTTCGACATCCCGGTCGGGCGCAACGGCGACAGCTACGACCGTTACCTGGTCCGCATCGAGGAGATGCGCCAGAGCAACCGGATCGTTCGCCAGTGCGTCGATTGGCTGCGCAAGAACCCCGGCCCGGTGATCGTCGACGACCACAAGGTCGCGCCGCCTTCGCGCGTCGCGATGAAGTCGAACATGGAAGAGCTGATCCACCACTTCAAGCTCTTCACCGAGGGCATGCACGTGCCCGAGGGCGAGGCCTATGCATGTGTCGAGCACCCGAAAGGCGAGTTCGGCATCTACCTGGTCTCCGACGGCGCGAACAAGCCGTACCGGCTGAAGATCCGCGCGCCGGGCTTCCCCCACCTGCAGGCGCTCGACGAGATGGCCCGCGGCCACATGCTCGCCGACGTCGTGACCCTGATCGGCACGCAGGACATCGTGTTCGGCGAGATCGATCGATGAACGCAGCCCCCGATTCCATGGACACGTCCGCCCAGCCCCTGCTGTCCCCTGCAGCCTACGCGCGGATGGACCGCGAGGTCGCGAAGTTCCCCGCCGAACAAAAGCAGTCCGCGGTGATGGCGGTGCTCGCGATCGCGCAGGACGAGGTCGGCTGGGTCTCGCAGCCGGTGATCGATGCGGTGGCCGCGTACCTGCAGATGCCGCCGATCGCGGTGTGGGAGGTCGCGACCTTCTACAACATGTACCTCACCTCGAAGCCGGGACGCTTCCGGATCGCGGTCTGCACGAACCTGCCCTGTCAGCTGCGCGACGGCGAGAAGGCGGCGCACTACCTCAAGCAGAAGCTCGGCATCGACTTCGGCGAGACCTCCGCCGACGGTCGCTTCACGCTTGCCGAGGCCGAGTGCCTGGGGGCCTGCGGCGACGCGCCTGTCATGCTGGTGAACAACAAGCGGATGTGCAGCTTCATGGGCACCGAACGGCTCGACGCACTGGTCGACGAGCTGAAGAAGGCCTGAACCGGGAGACGATCAGATGGGTGCGAACGACTTCCGCCAGGCCCTCTCCGACGTGCGCGTCCAGGAGACCTGCTTCCACGGCCGGCACATCACGCCGCAGATCTACGCCGACCTGACGTCGCCCGACGGCTGGAGCATCGAGGCTTACCGCAAGCGCGGCGGCTACGAGGCGCTGACCAAGATCCTCACCACGGGCATGACGCCCGAGCAGGTGATCGCCGAGGTCAAGGCCTCGGGGCTGCGCGGCCGCGGCGGCGCGGGCTTCCCGACCGGGCTGAAGTGGAGCTTCATGCCCCGCCAGTTCCCGGGCCAGAAGTACCTGGTGTGCAACTCCGACGAAGGCGAGCCGGGCACCTTCAAGGACCGCGACATCCTGCGGTACAACCCGCACATCGTCATCGAGGGCATGGCGATCGCCGCGTTCGCGATGGGCATCACCGTCGGCTACAACTACATCCACGGCGAGATCTGGGACACCTACGCGCGCTTCGAGGAGGCGCTCGAGGAGGCCCGTGCGGCGGGCTTCCTGGGCGCGAACATTCTCGGCTCGACCTACTCGTTCCAGTTGCACGCCTTCCACGGGTACGGCGCGTACATCTGCGGCGAGGAGACGGCGCTGCTCGAGTCGCTCGAGGGCAAGAAGGGGCAGCCGCGCTTCAAGCCGCCGTTCCCGGCGAGCTACGGGCTGTACGGCAAGCCCACGACGATCAACAACACCGAGACCTTCGCTGCGGTCCCGTGGATCATCCGCAACGGCGGCGCGGACTTCCTCGCGGTCGGCAAACCGAACAACGGCGGCACCAAGATCTTCTCGGTCTCGGGCGATGTCGAGAAGCCGGGCAACTACGAGATCCCGCTGGGCACGCCGTTCTCGAAGCTGCTCGAGCTGGCCGGCGGCATGCGAGGCGGACGCAAGCTGAAGATGGTGATCCCGGGGGGCTCGTCGATGCCGGTGCTGCCGGCCGAGATCATGATGGCCACCGACATGGACTACGACTCCATCTCGAAGGCGGGTTCGATGCTCGGCTCGGGCGCGGTCATCGTGATGGACGAGACCCGCTGCGCGGTGAAGTCGCTGCTGCGGCTTTCTTATTTCTACTACGAGGAGTCCTGCGGCCAGTGCACGCCGTGCCGCGAGGGCACCGGCTGGCTGTGGCGCATGGTCCATCGGATCGAGCATGGCGAAGGCACCCGGGAAGACCTCGTGCGTCTGGGCGAGGTCGCCGACAACATCCAGGGTCGGACGATCTGCGCGCTCGGCGATGCCGCGGCGATGCCCGTCAAGGCCTTCCTGAAGCACTACTGGTCCGAGTTCGAGCACCACGTCGAGCACAAGCGCTGCGTCGTGCCGGCCTACGTCTGAGCACATCCATGGTCGAGATCGAAGTCGACGGCAAGAAGGTCGAAGTGGCCGAGGGCAGCATGGTCATGCATGCGGCCAACGCACTCGACATCTACGTGCCGCATTTCTGCTATCACAAGAAGCTGTCGATCGCGGCCAACTGCCGCATGTGCCTGGTCGACGTCGAGAAGGCGCCCAAGCCGCTGCCGGCCTGCGCGACGCCGGTCTCGCAGGGCATGAAGGTGTGGACGAAGTCGGAGAAGGCCATCAAGGCCCAGAAGGGCGTGATGGAGTTCCTGCTGATCAACCATCCGCTCGACTGCCCGATCTGCGACCAGGGCGGCGAGTGCCAGCTGCAGGACCTCGCGGTCGGCTACGGGCCCTCGGCCTCGCGCTACACCGAGGAGAAGCGGGTCGTCTTCCACAAGTCGGTCGGGCCGCTGATCTCCGCCGAGGAGATGGCGCGCTGCATCCACTGCACCCGCTGCGTGCGCTTCGGCCAGGAGATCGCGGGCGTCATGGAGCTCGGCATGGCCGGGCGCGGCGAGCACTCGGAGATCATGAGCTTCGTCGGCCGCGGCGTGGAGTCCGAGCTGTCGGGCAACATGATCGACGTGTGCCCGGTCGGTGCGCTGACGTCCAAGCCGTTCCGCTACAGCGCCCGCACCTGGGAGCTGTCGCGCCGCAAGTCCGTCGCGCCGCACGACTCGCTCGGCTCGAACCTGGTCGTGCAGGTCAAGCAGAACGAGGTCATGCGCGTGCTGCCGCTCGAGAACGACGCGGTCAACGAATGCTGGATCTCCGACCGTGACCGCTTCTCCTACGAGGGCCTGAACTCGACCGAGCGCCTCGAGCGTCCGATGCTCAAGC
>VYKW01000490.1_pt1 | contig 13667 bp, 6 predicted proteins | sample 5114451 | NCBI WGS metagenome assembly VYKW01 (sample SAMN12291784, study PRJNA351875) | freshwater metagenome | isolation source: freshwater lake | place: USA: Michigan, Gull Lake | collected 2013-08-08
CCAGCGCCTCGACCGGCAGCAGCGCGGCCCAGCGCGCCAGCGCCCGCCGATCGCCACGCCGCGCATCGATCCACGCGTGCAGCTCTGGATCATCGCGGTCCGCCAGCAGCGCGAAGTGGCGGATCAGCGCCGTGCGCTCGGTCGCACTTGCACCACCGCCATCCAGCCAGGCGCTCAGGCGGGCGGTGTTCACCAATTCAGGACCGGCGGCAGCCGGCGGCGCTGCCGGATCGTCGCCCTGCGGTTCGTCCGGCGGATCGGCAAGCTGCGCCAGATCGGGGTCACGTCCCGCCAGAACATCCGCTGCGGCGCGCGTCAGCGCGAGCAGGCGTTCGCGTGGGCTGAGCCGATCGAGCGTCACCGCCAGCGCTCCCCGCGGCCGGATCGCCCAGGGGATCAGGCGTTCGAACAACGCCGCGTGCAGCGTCGGGTCCGACGCCTTCACCACCCGCCATAACCCGGCAAAGCCGCGATCCCCGAACAGCTGAACCAGCTCGGCATAGGTTGCTTGCGGTAGTTCGGCCAGCGCGGCGGCGAGGTCCTCTGCATCGGCCGACCACCACGGCGTCGCGCCGTGATCGAGCCAATGGGCGAGCAGCGCGATCCGGTCGAGCCGCCGCCCCGCCGCTGCCGGAAGCGCGGCGAAGGGAGGCGTCTGGCCATCGAGCAGCGCGGCCACGATCGCCTGCCACTGCGCCCCATCGACACCACCGGCCGCATCGGCCCAGCGCATCGCCCGCACGCCAAGTCCGGGAGCAAGGCATTCGATCAGCTCCTCCGGCGTGAGCCAGCGCAGCAGCCGTTCGACCATCGCGGGGAGATGCGCCGGAGCACTGCGCGCATGGCGCCGGATCGCCATCGCCAGCCAGTGTGGATCGGCGGCAAGCATCGCCGGAAGCCCCCGCCCGGCGCCGCGCGGGGCACCGCCGCGCAGATATTGATCGATGACACGCTGGGGTTCGTTTGCGGTTGGCGGCGCTGCATCCCCGACCGCCAGCGCGGCAGCGATGTCAGCCGCGCGCTTCCCGCCGAACCGGGCAATCCCCTGCACGATTGCGTTGGTGAACGCAGCCGCGTCGAACGCCGCGTCGCCTCGTCGCGCCTGCCAGGCCACGGCCAATGTCCACAACAATTGCTCGAACGCTGCCGCGTCGAGATCGAGCAGGGCGGTGGCGCGGTGGCGCGCGGCAAAGCGCTTCAGCACCGCCTGCATCGCTGCCTCACCCTGCGGATCGAGCAGTGCCAGCAAGCCCGCGCGCACGGACGGGTCAAGCTGTCCGGCCAGCCGGTGCAGCCGCACGGGATCGCGCGCCAACTTACGGAGCTGTCCACGCCGCGACGCTGCGGCGCCGCGCGTGTCGCGCAAGCCGGTCAGTGCGTCTGGGTCATCATCCAGTTTGCCCGGTGCTGCCACCATCTGCTGCAGCTCGACCACATCCGCGCCGCCGCGTGCCGCCACTTCGGCAAGCACTGCATTAAGCCAGGCTCGCCGATCAAACCGCCGATCCCCGGCGCGCAGCAGCCAGCCCAGCCCCGCCGTGCGCACCCATGCGCTCAGCTCCGACTGGGAGACCAATGCCAGCGGCAGCGCTGTCAGTTCGACGATCAGCGCCAGCAGCTTCGTCGCACTGGCCGGGCGCAGATGGCGCAGCAGCCGGGCAAAAACCGGTGCGGGCAGGCCGCGCACGAGCGCGAGCAGCGCGTCCGGATCCTGCGCATGCCGCGCCAGAGCCTGAGCCACAGCGGCCAGGTCGCCCGACTGCACCGCCACCCGCACCGCATCGTCGCCCGACAGCGGAGCCTCATCGCGCCCGAGCTGATCGACCAGCTCCGCCAGCACCGCCGGCAGCGACCCGCGCAGCCCCTGGTGCGACCGCAGCCGCGCCACCGCGTCGGCAAACAGCGACAGCATGTGCCCGTAGCCGATTTTCGCCCGGGCAGCCTCCTGCGCGATCAGAAAGGCCAGGAACTGCCGACGATTGAACTGCGTCCCCGGATCGCGGACCAGATAGGCCAGCGTCAGCACGCGCAGTGACGCTTCGAAGCCGTCGAGCTTCAGCTCGGCGTCGCTGCGATGGACCAAGGTCAGATCATCGAGCATCGCAAGGATCAGTGCGGCATTGGCCCGATCGAGCCGCTCAATCAGTCCCGCGAACAGCGCAGCAGACAGGCGATCGACCAGCTTCGCCAGCGCGGTGCGGTCCCCCGCAATCCGCCGCACCCAGACCAGCAGCGCGTCGAACATCCCGGCGCGCGCCGCCGTGATCGCGGCGTCGAGGCCGGTGTCCGCCGACGCCTGCGCCGCATCCGCGTCGACTCCGGTTTCGGCAAGCAGCTCGCCCAAGCTCTGCGGCAGCGACGCGCCCAGGCCCTGATGCGCGCGCAGCACCGCAACCGCATCGCCGAGCAGCCGCAGCAGCACGCCGTAATCGACCCCCATCGCCCGCGCCTCCCGCCGCAGCAGATGCGCCAGGAAGCGCCGGCGATTGAACTGCGTGCCGGGATCGCGCAGCAGGAATTCAAGCGTCGCGACACGCAGCACCCGCTCCAGCGCTGGCGCACCCAGCGCGGCGGGAAACCGCGCTGGCGGGTCGTGATGCACGCGCAGAATGTCGCCAAGCAGCGCCAGGATCACATCCGCATCGCGCGGCACGAGCAAGGCGAGCAGCGCGCGAAATCCGCTGTCCCCGACCTGCAGCACCAGCCGCTCCAGCGCATGCCGATCCCGCGCCCGCCGGACGAGCAACCGCGTCAGCGCCTCAGGCTGTTCGGCGATCAGCCAGTGCAGCCGCGCCGCAGCATCGAACCGCGCGTCGTGCCGCGCAACGGGCAGCCGTCCGGAGGACAGAAACCGGTCGAAATCCTCGACCCACATCGCCGCGGCATCGACGAGCCGCGCCGCATCGGATGGGCTGTACCGTGCCGCATGCAGCGCCTGCGCCAGCGCATCGCTCAGCGCGCGCTCCAGTGCGGCAAGCGCATCCTCCTCCAGATGATCCGGCCGCACGGAGCCAAGATCAAGGTCGAGCCGCGCGATCCGCAAATGCTGGTCGGGCGGGGCGACCCCATCGCACACCCGCGCGATCACCGTCGGCACCTGTTCCCATGCCAGCCGCTCGATGCGGGAGCGCAACCCGAACGCCAGATCGAGATCGGCGACCGACGCGGCGACGTGCAGCCGCGCGACCCGGTGCGGCGCGCTTGCCATCACCCGGTTCCCGGCCTTCGTGGCGACACAGCGGCGCGCAGCGTCACGTTGAGCTCTGGCGCGCGTCGCTCGCAGACTTCGACCCCAGCTGCACCGCGCGCGCACCCATCACATCCGCCTCGCGCTCCAGATGCCGGTCGTCATTGACCGCCACCCCCTGCGCCATCTGCAGGGTCGGCTGAACCTGGCCGCGCGCCTGCTGGACGACATGCCATGCCTCGTGCGGCACATGGTGCGCCTGGCCCGGAGCGACATGGATATCGCTGCCCTGGGCATAGGCATGGGCGTTGAGCTGCGCCGGCTTGGGGGAGTTGTAGTGCACCCGGACATGGTCCAGCGACATGCCGGACAGCGCCTCGACCCCGGTCTTGACCGGATCGGGGAGACCGGTCCGGTTGGCGGCGCGCTGCACCGGCTTGCGCTTCCCGGCCATCTGGAGCTGTTTCTTCTTGGAGGCGAGTTGGGCCAGCTTCTTCTTCGAGGCCGGTTGCGCCAGCTTCTTCTTGGGCGCGAGCTGAGCCAGTTTCTTCTTCGGGGCCAGTTGCGCCGGCCGGGCGGTGCCCCCGGTGCGGGTGGTGGAACGCTGCTGCATCGTCTGCTGGGCCATGTCGTCCTCCGGTCGATGATTTGGTTCAAACGTGTCCGTTCACGTCAACGCGGCTTCGGCATCCCTCCGAAACGCTTCGATATAGTCGAGATTGGCGAGGTAGGTCGGGTCGTCGGATTTGCGCGCCCGTGCCCAATCGAGAATGCGCCCCCCGCACGCGACCAACGCCGGGGCAAGTGTGTCGCGCGGAAAGGTCGCGGTCGCGCCGTCATCGCGGGTCAGGCGCACACGGTCGCCCTCAGGCTCGACCGCAACGCCGCCGGGTCCGCTGAAATTGGCGAAGTGGCTGCCCTCACCGCCAAGCGCCCGGATCATCGCGTCGAAACAGAGATTCTGCGCCCACGCCTCCAGCGCGCCGGGGATCACGAGCCGGGAGTCGCTGTCGGCGATGACGATCTCGCCCTCGAAATAGCCTAGGCGGAAAAGCGCTTCCACCTGCGCCGCCGCAGGTTCGGCCAGATCGACTTCGCTTAAAAACGACGCGGTCGCAGGAAGGAATACCCGAAAATGCACGTTCATGGCCTGTCCTCTCGCACTCTCACACCAAGGGTTGGATGGCATGCATGTCAGCTGCGTTCAGCCGATGGATGCCCGCACCATTGACCGGATAGAATTGGCCCAAAATGGTACTGAGAGCGCCCGCGATCAGCGGGCCGCCGACCTTGGTGCCCATCTGCGCGGTGAACGCCCCGGCAACCACAGGCCGCGCGGCATTGGGGCTGAGCCACCAGTTGTTGTTTACAGCACCGGCACGCAACGTCTGTAGCCCAGCAATGACCAGATGTTCGACAGCACCGGAGGCGCCAGCGCCGATGAACGGCCATTGGTCGTCGACCGGGCTGATCGCACCGAAATCGAAATAATACATGGTGTGGCGCTGCAGGAAATGCGCCCATTCGACAGCCCCGATCCGGCGATTGTGCTGGATTTGCACTTCGCCGACCAACGGTGCCGCATTGTATGCGGCCAGCTCGCCCGCGATCGTACCCGGCTCGGGCGTCGGTGGTTGCTGCGCAAAATTCGGGAGCAGCCCCGCAAGCCTTGCGAATTCGGCCGCGTTGCCGGCAGTATGCGTCGTCAGCGCAATCGCATGCTGACCCTGCCCGGGATGATGCAGGTTGATCGCGGTGGTCAGCAGGGGGATCGCGGCATGGCCGCCCGCGTTGGCGATCATCGTCTGGAGCACGGGCATTCGCGCCGCGCCGGCCGCAGCGATCAACTGAGCCAGCGCCGGTAGCCCCGCGCCAATCGCCCCCGGCAACAGTGTGTAAAGCGCCAGCGCATGCGCCGCCGTCGCATTCTGGACGACCGTATCGAGATTGGCGAGTTGCCCCGCCCCGCCCGCCGTCGGGATCATCCCGACCAGCAGGTGCGCATTTGCAGGGAGGATATGCTGGATCAACAGGTCGAGCGTGGCCAAGTGCGGGGTCGCGAGCGCGAACAACTGCGGCAGAATGCCGACATGCGCCGGGGTGAGCGTATTGGCGAGCGTGATTGCCTGCCCGATATTGGCAACCCCGCCCACCTGCCCGATCAGCGCGTCGGTCAGCCCGGCCTGCGCGCCGAGCGCGGTCACCAGCGGCATCTCCGCATTGACCTCTGTACGCAACTGGGTTGCGACGGCGACGCGCGCCTGCATGCGTCCCGGCATGCCGATATAGGCATTGAGCACGATCAGAAGCGCCGTGCCCGCCACGCCCTTCGCCGCCCCTGCCGTGATGTAGGTGTGCAGCGCGCCGTCGATCTGCGTTACCTGATTGCGTGGGCGCAGCGTCCGCGCTGGGGTCTGCGCCTGGAACTCGGCAACACTGCGCACCGCCTGGATCACTTGGCGCTGTGAAACCGGCGTTGCCGGGACACGCAGCGCCGCCGGAGCGGACGCGCGACCGCCCGGCAACGCCGCCCGCTGCACCGCCAGCGCGCCCATCCGATCGGCTTCGCGCTCGAGCCCCGCGTCATCGTTCAGCGCCACGCCGCCCTTCAGCTGAGTAGTGGCGCGCACCCGCCCCTGCGCCTGCTGGACGACATGCCACGCCTCGTGCGGCACATGGTGCGCCTGTCCCGGGGCGACATGGATATCGCTGCCCTGCGCATAGGCGTGCGCATTCAACTGGGCGGGTTTGGGGGAGTTATAATGCACCCGGACATGGTCCATCGACATGCCCGACAGCGCCTCGACCCCGCTCTTGACGCCATCGGGCAGCCCGGTGCGGTTTGCTGCGCGCTGCGCCAGACGCTGCACCGGTGGCGCGGCGTTGAGCATCGACGCCAGCTGGGTCAGCGCGCCGCTATTCGGCCCGGCCGACGCCTTGCCCTGCGCTTCGTTCCGCGCAACCGGAGCCGGTCGCTGGCCCGTGACCTGGTCACCCATGACGTTCTCCTTTGCAGGTCATGACACGCACCGCGCCTCGGCCGGCCCCGAAACCTTGCCGAGCCAGCGGCCCTGCCGGTCGGTCGGCCAGATGGTCCAGCTGCGCGGCGGGTGCGGGGCGTGGAACAGCCGGTCGAGCACGATCTCATCCTCCCCCGCTGCCAGCGCTTCGCTGATCTCGGCCGGCCGCGCATCAACCCGCGCCAGCTCGACATCGGCCTCGTCATGAAAGCCGACATACCAAAAGCTCGGCCGATCGAGCGCGGGGTCGCACAGCGCGCGCCGGTCCAGCCGGATCCGCACCGCCCAGGTCTTGAGCGCGCCCGATCCGGGAGGCGCAGGGGCGGCGGGCGGCTCACCCCGCCGCGCCGCCGGACTCGCATAGCGCCGCCGGAAGCTGACCCCGGCATACGCCTCATACTGCGCAAAACTGCGCGACGTGCCACAGCCAAAGGGCCCGATATCGGGATCGAGCAGGAAGCGGCGGACCTTGGCAATGCTCGCCGCGTCGCGCGCTGCCGCCGTCACCGCCACCTGCTGCGCCACGACATGATCGTCCCAGTGCAGCGGGGTTTTTCGCCGCGGCTCCTGATGCCACAGCACATGCACGCCGGGGTGGAACAGGTCGTACCCGTGGGTGAAGGCGCGGATCGCAAGGCTGATCTCCTCGCCATAGAAATACAGCTCGGGATCATAGGGCACGTCCGCCACGAACCGCCCCGGCGCGAACAGCAGATGCGCCGACAACAGCCGCGCCCGCACTGGCCCGCCACCCGCCGCCCAATCCGGCTGCTCGACACATTGCGCCACCGGCAGGCCGTCACGCCGAAAGCTGTGCAGCGCGATGCTGGTCGGCATCGGACCGGGCAGCGGCACCGCGGGGTCGAACGGGCGACCATAGCTGGTCAGCAGCGGCAGCGCAGCCCCGCTGCGCTCCGCCTGATCGATCAGCGCCGCGTCCCAGTCCTGCGCAAAGCGGTGGTGGGAGTCGAGCTGGAGGAACCAGTCTTCACCCGCATAGAGCCCCATGCACTGCGCCCGCGCCCAGCACGCGCCCTGGCTCTCCTGCCACGGCACATCGATCATCCGGACCCGCCCGCGCAGCTTCGGCGGTCGCGCCTCACCCGGCCCATGTTGCCAGCACACGCCGAAGCGCAACTGATCGGGCCAGCGCGCCTTGGCGACACAATCGCGGATCGTCGCCAGCAGGTCCGGGTCGCGATACGCCGCAATCGAAACGAAGATGCTCATGCGTTTACCTCGATCACCGGTTGATCCCCCGCCCCGTCGATCGCGCCCTCGATCCGGTCGAGCCACTGGCCGCGCCGGTCGACCGGCCAGATCGTCCAGCGTGCCGGGGGCTGCGTCGAGGCAAAACGCCGCTCGATCCGAATCGGGCCGTCATTCGTGGTCAACAGCGTGTGCATCTCGGCGCGCCCGGCATCGTCGCGCGCGATCTCATTCCCCTGCGCGTCGTGAAAACCGACATACCAGAACAGCGGGTGGCGCAGCGCCGCGTCAGGTAGCGCCGATCGCCCGAGCGACACCCGCACCGTCCAATCCCGCGCCGGTGCGCTCGCCACCGCCAGCTGCGGCTCATCCCCCCGCCGCGCTGCGCGGCTGGCGTGGCGGCGGCGGAACACGATCCCCGAATAGGCCTCATAGTCCGCGAAGCTGCGCGCGGTGCCGCATCCGAACCGCCCGGTTTCCGGCGCGGCGAGGAAACGACGCACCTTGTCGAGGCTCGCCGCATCCCGCGCATGCCACGGGGTCGCGACCCCGCGTTCGGCGCGATGATCGTCCCAATGCTTGCTGCGATGCTTGCGGGTATATTCGTGCCACGCGACATGCTGCCCCGGATGGAACAGGTCGTACCCGTGCGTGAAGGCCCGGATCGCCAGGCTGATCTCTTCCCCGATGAAATAGAGGTCCGGGTCATAGGGCACGTCGGCGACGAACCGCCCCGGCGCGAACAACAGATGCGCGGACAGGAAGCGCGCGCGGATCGGCGCACCGTCCGGTTTTTCGGCGACCGGGCCGAACTGGCACAGTGCAATCCCCTCCGGCGTGAAGCGATCGAACCGCATCACGGTCGGCTGTTCGCGCGCCGGAACCGGCACCGCCGGATCATAGGCCGGGGCATAAGCGGTGAGCAGCGGCAGCGCCGACCCGCTGCGCTCGGCCTGATCGAGCAGGATCACGTCCCAGTCCTGCGCAAAGCGGTGATGCGAATCGAGCTGAAGGAACCAGTCCTCGCCATCATAGAGCGCCATGCATTGCGCCCGCGCCCAGCACGCCCCCCGGCTCTCCTCCCACGGCACGTCGATCACCCGCATGCGCCCATTGTCGAGTGCAGGCGGCGGCGCTTCGTCCGCACCATGTTGCCAGCACACGCCAAAGCGCAGCCGGTCGGGCCAGCGTGCGCGCGCCAGACAGTCCTTGATCGTCGGGATCAATTCGGGGTCGCGATAGGCGGCGATCGAGATGAAGATCGTCATCGCGGCGCCAGCCAGACCGGCGTCTTGCCGTCGAGATCGGTCTGAACGACGTCGAGGTCATAGGCGACGCCGTCGATCACATAGCTGCTGCTGATCGACTGAACCATGCAATAGCCGGTCTGGTTGAGCGCGGGGACGCTGCTGCCCGATTGCCAATAATAGTCGAACGGCAGCGCTTCGATCTCGCTCGCCGAAAGGCCGGTGTTCGCGCCGATATAGACGCCGGGGACATAGCCCGCGGCGCTGACCTGATCCGCCCAGGCCTGGCAATAGGCGGTGGTGGTGGATGCGGCGGTGCCCGACGCGATGCCCTCCAGATCAACCCACAGGATCATGCCGGGCGGCAATCCGATCTCCTGCGCGTTCTGCACGGCATAGCTGCCATAGCTGTCCCCCAGCGACTGGCTGGGCGTCCAGCCGGCGGACGCGACATGCTGCACGACTATCAGCGCGAGACCCGCGCCGAGGATTGCCTCGGCCTCGGGCGTGGTCAGATTGCCCTGCGCATCATCGGGCGTGGCGACGAAGGTGCGCGGGACATAGCGAACCGCGAATTCGAACCCGGCATCGACGAAGCTCGCCGCGCTGCTCGCGGTCAGCACCGTGTTGCAATCAAAGCCGGGCGCGCCGGTGGGCGCTGCGGCGAGCGTACCGGGCAGCAGGTTGGATGGGGTAGGTGTCGGGGCCGGGGTCGGCGTTGGCGTTGGCGGCGGTGGAGTCGGTGCTGGCGCGGGAGTCGGTGTTGGCGCTGGCGTCGGGGCTGGCGGCGGCGGCAGCGGCGTCGGTGCGGGCGTCGGTTCGGGGAGCGGAGTCGGCTCGCCCCCCCGGTTGCGGAACCAGCGCCAGATCAGCAGCGCCGACAGGATCGGCCATAGCCAGGTCTGCCAGAACCAGACCAGCCAGTCCCACACCGGATGCGGGTCGGGCTCCGGCGTGGGCTCTGGCGGAGGCGGCGCGGGCGTTGGTTCCGGCGTTGGCGGCGGTGGGGTGGGCGTCGGCGGCGGTACCGGCGTCGGTGTCGGTTCGGGCGTGGGGTCCGGCGTCGGCACCGGCGTGGGGATGGGGGTCGGAACCGGCGTTGGATGCGGCGTCGGATCGGGAACCGGCGTCGGGGTTGGTGCAGGCGTCGGGTCCGGCCCGTCAATTGCCAGGGTCAGAAACTCGGCCAGTTCGCGGCTCGCACGCACCAGCCGCCCCTGATGGCAATAGCGCATCGCCTCGCGCCAGCTGTCATAGAGCTGCTCGAACCGCTCCATCGCACGGTGTTCAAAGAACAGGCAATCGAGCGCGACATGCGCGGGCGTGTTCTGACGCAGGATCGTCTCCGCCTCGCGCCGCCAGCCATGATCGTCGCGCTCGGCGCGGGTCGCGGACACAACCGCCGTCACCCGAAAATTATAGCGCTCGCCCCCGCGCACATCGCCCAGCATCGCAGGCCGCAACAGGATCCAGTCGACGACGTGCAGCCGCGCATGATGGTCGTGATGGTGATGATGACCGCTCGGATGACGGCTGTCCTCCAGGAGGCGGCGGATCACCGCGCGCGCCTCCGCCTCGTCGTCATGCTCGCCCAGCCACCACCAGCTTCCCTCGGCATCGACCACGACCACGACGATCGTCGTCTCACCATCCGCCTTGCCGATGCGATAGCTGCCGGGATCGGCCAGCGCCTGTGCCAGCGGGGTCGCGACCCGACGGCCCGCCAGCGGCGCATGATCCGCAGCGGCACCCGCATCGGCCTCCCCCTCAAACGGCTCCACCGGCTTGAACAAGCGCTCCAGCGAGGGCCAAGTTTCAGCAGGCAGCTTTACGCCGAAATCGGCATCGGCGGGATCGTCGGCGAGGGACCAGCCCGTATCGGATCGCCCGTCGCCCGACCCCGCGCGCGCCTCCCCCGTCACCGCATCGAGCAAGCCCAGCTGCACCCTGCTCAGCCGCTCCATCCCCGACGCGCCATGGATCGAGTGCGGGCGGCGATAATCCGCGCCGCGCCCGCGATTGGCGCTGAGGCTGGCGACATGGCGCAGCATCGCGCGCTTGGCGGCGAGCAGCTGGCGTTGTTCGACCGCGCTCGCCCCCGCCATGTCGGTGCCATAGGGGCCGGTCACCTTCTGCGCATAGAGCGACAGCATCAGATCGAGGATCGCCCCCTGCCGCTGCGCCACCGGATCGGCATCGGCGACCAGTTGCGCCATCCCCGCCTCATAGCCGGGCTGCAACAACGGCTCGACATCGGGGACGATCGGGCGCAGCGACTGCCAGGCATAGGTCGCGTCGTTCCCGGTCTCGATCGAGAACAGGTCACGCAGGAACGCGATCTGGCTGAACCCGTCGGCCATCATCTGGTCGAACGGCATCAGATAGCCCTTGAGCTGCTTTGCCTGTGCCGCGCGCGTCACGCTTGCATCGGCGCCCAGCCCGGCATCATTGATGCCATAGACATTGGGGAACTGGCTCTGGACGGAGGTGTATTCGGCAAGGTTGCGATAGTCCGCAACCGGCGGGCCAAAGCGATCGGCGACTTCACGGCGCAGCGGGTAGGTGCGGCGATGCTCGGCCCAGAGCTGGTCGAGCTTGCGCCACACCCGTCGGGGATCGGGGTGGCAACGCGCGTAGTCACGATAGAGATGGATCGTGAAGTCGCCGCTCGGCCCCTGAGGCTGGAGCGCGAATACGCCACCAGGTGGCGCGCGCATCACCTCACCCTGCGACACATGGCGCTGCTCGCTGCTGACCTCGACCGACAGCGCATCGACCGCCACGATGCCCGGCGTTTCCGCCAGCACCTGCAGCAGCTGCTCGACCGGCAGCCTGCGCGGCAGTGGGCCGAGCCACGCATCGTCGATGAATCCGCGCAGCATCCGCGGCCCGGCGAATAGCTGCGACGTCGCCGCATCCGCCGCCATCTGTTCGTCCAGCGATTGCCGTTTGGGTTCGGGCGCCAGCGTCAGCCCGAGTGCAAACAGCGCCGCTGCCAGCGTCTCGGTCGGATCGGCCCCGTCGCCGATCTGGGCGCGGGCGTGGATGACGGTGTCGACCGGGGTCAGCACGACCGTGTTGCGCACATCCTCGCACAGCGCGCGATGCCGACGATAGCAGCGCTCGACCTGCTCGATCAGCCGCGCATCGGCCGCGCACGGATCGCCGCGCGCACCCTCCTTCCGGTCCTCTCGTGCGAGGATCGCGATGTCGTACAGCCCTGACAGCCCGCGCAACCCGCCGCCCCGCGCCGGGGTGAACCAAACATTGGCGACCCCGGGCACCCGGTCAATCACGACGCGGCGCAAATCATTCGCGGTCACCGGATTGCACGGCAGGATCGCGGCAGCGGGCATCAACCCATGGCGACGGAGCGGGATGTGCGCCGCATCGGGCGGGCTCAACAGTTCGGTGACCGGGAACGCCGCGCGATAGGGGAGTTCGGTGAGCGCGTAGCAGAGCTGTTCGAGGATCGTAACGCCCGGATCGGAATAGTTATAATCGGTCCAGATCTGGCCCGACATCGCATGGGTCAGCCGCACCGCCTCCGCGCGCAGCGTCGCATAGTCGCTGCCCGCTGCCGCCGCCGCATGGTCGCGCGGGATTGAGGTCGGCGCCGCCGTCATGCGCCCGCCCCCATCGCCGGCTGGAGGGATCGCAGCGCATCGGGCGTCTGGGGCGCGGCGGTCAGATCATGGGTGAGCGCCGAGGTCAGATAGACCCAGCCGCTGCGCGGGGGCACGTTTTCGGGCGCGATGTCGAACCGGTCGATGCCGCGGACATAGGGCCGCCCGCGGATGAATTCGGTGACCACGCGGCGGGTATAGTAGCGCTCCGTGCGCGGCCCCAGCGCCGGGTCGGGCCAGGGGGAGAGCCATTTGACCAGCTCGCCTTGCAACCGCTCGATCCAATAGGCGCCGGTATTCTCGTCGCTGAAACTGATCTGCGCGCTGACCTTCAACCGCAGATAGGGCGGGTTGGTGACGGTGAGCTGGATGAACGGACTGATCGCCGCCTGCAGCGTCTGGCCGATCTCCGACAGCGTGGCGAGGTCGATCGAGGGCGTGGTCGGATCGGTGATATTGGGCGTTTCGGGGCCCGCCACCGCGACCAGCCAGACGCTTCCGGGTGATCGCGCGCCGGTCTTCTCGTCGGTCGCCGGCACCACCGCGACCTGCCACAGCGACGGCACCGTCGCGAGCGCGATCCGGGCATAGTCCCAGGCATCGATCCCGAAGCCCTTGTGGCGCAACCGCTCCGCCATCCATTTCTGAAAGTCGCGCCCGGTCGCGGGCGGGCGACCGCCAAAGGACTGCATCGGCTGATCGATCGACGCGACGCCGGGCAGTGCATCGACCGGCTTCTTGATCGTCCCGACCGGCAATGGACTGCCCAGCCCCTCGGCACCGCCCGGCCCCACCCATTGCGCAGACACGGCGTTGGCGATCACCGCCTGGACGATCGGCGCATTGCGCGTCACTCCGCGCGTCCGCACCCGCAGCCGCGGATGCCCGCCGGGATCGACCCGCAGCTCCAGCGTCACGATGCCGCTGTTGCGCAATCCCGCGGTCGTGTCGCCAAGCAGCGTCAGCGGCACCCAATTGCCGTCGATCACCTGTTCCCACACCATCGACGGCGGATCGTCCCACCAGCCATCGGGTCCGGCCTGAAGGATGAACAGCAGCGCCACCTGCTCCACCTGCACCGACAGGTCGATATAGAGCGCGGCATGCGCCTCGATCCGGGGCAGCAGCCCGGCCGTGCCGCTGTCCGGCGCGACCGGCGGGGTCAGCGATCCGAACGGGTCGATATGCCAGAATTCGAGTTCGAGCGGCGCCTCGCCCGATGCCGACGGGGGCGGCGTGCCGACCGCCTTGGGCATCAGCGTGGTGGTCAGGTCGAGCCGCGCCGACGCCGAATAATCGACCGAAATCGCAGACGCCATCGGCAGCCACGGGGGATTGGGCAAAGGCGGCGGTGGCGGCGGCGGCGGGGGCGGCGGCA
>VYKW01000492.1_pt1 | contig 13596 bp, 20 predicted proteins | sample 5114451 | NCBI WGS metagenome assembly VYKW01 (sample SAMN12291784, study PRJNA351875) | freshwater metagenome | isolation source: freshwater lake | place: USA: Michigan, Gull Lake | collected 2013-08-08
GTCACGCCGCGCGCGGGCGCGGCGGCGCATCGCGCGCTGGGCGAGCCACAGCCCGCCCGCCGCCATTGCGGCGAGCGCGAGGTCCGACAATTCGGGCATCGTCCGGCGGTTGATCGCGCCGCTATGCGCTGCAAATGCGGGTGCGGCGGTCAGCAGGATCAGGGGCAGGGCACGGATCATGCGCGAAGCCTAATCCGTCCACCCTGCCAAAAGGTTTAAGCTCAATCCTCGCGCTTGCGGCGCCGCATGATCGCAGCGCCCGCAATGCCGAGTGCAAACAGGCCGATCGCGGCGGGCTCGGGGATCGAGGTGGGGCTGCCGCCCGACGATCCGGTGCCACCGCCCGACGACGATGCCGGCGGGGTCGAGCTCGGCGGCTTGTCATAGGCAATCGCCGGCGCGGCGGCGAAAGCGGCGGCGAGCGCGGCGAGGCGAAGGCTGGTGCGAATCATGGGGTTCTCCCGTTCCCGGTGGTCAGCGGGGAGGGGAGCAAGAAGCCTGCCAGCGGGTACGAACTGGCCGGACCAGCCGGAGTCGAGGGTTAACGCCGCGCCACCGCAACCGGTAACTGTCAAATTAACCGACGGTGCGGACCGGAATGCCCGCCCCCGCCAGCGCGGCATGGGCGTCGGCGATGCTCGCCTGACCGAAATGGAAGATCGATGCGGCAAGCACGGCGCTGGCATGCCCCTCGACGATCCCCGCGACCAGATCGGCAAGTCCGCCGACCCCGCCCGATGCGACCACCGGCACGCGCACCTGATCGGCGATGGTGCGGATCAGCGCGAGGTCATAGCCGTCGCGCGTCCCGTCGCGGTCCATCGAGGTGACGAGCAACTCGCCCGCACCCAGCCGCGCAAGGTTGAGCGCATGCTCGACCGCGTCGATGCCGGTCGGCTTGCGCCCGCCATGGGTGAAGACTTCCCAGCGGCCCGGAGCGACCTGCCGCGCATCGACCGAGGCGACGACGCACTGGCTGCCCATCTTCTCGGCGATGTCGGCGACCAGTTCGGGCCGCGCGACCGCGGCGCTGTTGACCGCGACCTTGTCCGCCCCGGCCAGCAGCAGTGCGCGTGCATCCTCGACGCTGCGCACGCCGCCGCCAACGGTCAGCGGCATGAAACACACTTCGGCGGTGCGGCGCACGACATCGAGGATGGTGCCGCGCGCCTCATGGCTGGCGGTGATGTCGAGGAAGCACAATTCGTCCGCCCCGGCGGCGTCATAGGCGCGCGCCTGTTCGACCGGATCGCCGGCATCGACCAGATCGACGAAGTTCACGCCCTTGACGACGCGGCCCCCGGCGACGTCGAGACAGGGAATGACGCGCGCGCGGACGGTCACTTCTTCTCCCTCTCTCCGCTTGCGGGGAGAGGGCCGGGCAGAGGGGCCTGTCGAGGGCTCATTCCATCTCCCCCTCTCCCCGACGCTCTCGCCTGAAGGGGAGAGGGAGATTGGCCACCGCCAACGCCTCGGCCAGATCCAGCCGCCCGTCATACAGCGCGCGCCCGGTAATCACGCCCTCGATTCCCGGCTGGCCGACCAGCGCATGGATATCCGCGATCCCCGCAACGCCGCCGCTGGCGATCACCGGGATCGACACCTCGGCGGCGAGCGCCACCGTTGCCTCGACATTACAACCCTTGAGCAGCCCGTCGCGGCCGACATCGGTGAACAGCAATGCCGCGACCCCGGCGTCCTCGAAGCGGTGGCCGAGTTCGGCGATCGACACGGTTGAGACATCCGCCCAGCCCTTGGTCGCGACAAAGCCGTCGCGGGCATCAACCGCCACGACGACGCGGCCGGGATGCGCCGCTGCCGTCTCACGCACGAAGTCGGGGTCTTCCAGCGCCGCCGTGCCGATCACCACGCGGGTCACGCCCAGATCGAGCCAACGCTCCACCGATGCGCGGTTGCGGATGCCGCCGCCCAGCTGGACCTTGCCCGGAAAGCGATCGACGATCGCCGCGACCGCGACGCCGTTGATCGATTCACCCGCAAAGGCTCCGTCGAGATCGACAACGTGCAGCCAATCGGCCCCCGCCTTGGCAAACAGCGCGGCCTGCGCGGCTGGGTCGTCGCCATAGACGGTGGCGCGGGTCATGTCCCCCTCGGCAAGGCGGACGACCTGGCCGGATTTGAGGTCGATGGCGGGGAAAACGATCACGGCTTCCATCCTAGAAAACGCTGGAGAAGCGCCAGCCCATAATGCTGGCTCTTTTCGGGGTGGAACTGCACCCCGAGGATATTGTCGCGGCCGATCGCCGCGGTGACTGGACCGCCATGGTCGGTGATCGCGAGCACGCCGCTACCCGAATAGGCATAGCTGTGCAGGAAATAGGCCTCGCCCGGTTCGATCAGCGCATGTGGGGCAAGCGGGGTCACGTCGTTCCACCCCATGTGCGGGACATGGACATCCCCCGGCGGCAGTTCGCGCACCACGCCGTCCATCCAGCCCAGGCCATCATGGCTGCCATGTTCCTCGCCACGCGTAGCGAGCAACTGCATCCCGACGCACACGCCCAGGAATGGCGCGCCCTGTTCGAGCACGCGACGCTCCATCGCCTCGACCATGCCGGGGATCGCGCGCAACCCGGCCGCGCACGCGCCGAACGCGCCGACACCGGGCAGGACGATGCGATCGGCCCGCGCCACCGCCTCGGGATCGGCGGTAACCGCGACGCCCACCGCTCCGGCGGCTTTCAGCGCATTGTGGACCGAATGAAGATTGCCCGCGCCGTAATCGATCAGCGCGATGGTCATGCCAGCAACGGCGCCAGCGCGTCGGCGGCAAAGCTCGCCGCCATCTCGGTCACGACCGCCGTCGCGACGCCCGAGCTGACGAACGGGTCGGTCACGGCAAAGGCCTCCACCTCGGCGCGATGGCCCCGGCACAGGATGATGCCGCCGGTGCGCGGCACCTGACGCCCCGCGATCAGCAGCAGCCCGGCGTCGAACCCCGCTTCCAGCCAGGCGACATGCGCCGCCATCTGCGCGTCGACCTGCTCAATCGGCGCGACATAGCTTAGCGTGATGACACAGACCGGTGCAGCGTCCAGTCGCGCCATTACAGCGTCCCCTTGGTGCTGGGGATCGTGTCCGCCTTGCGTGGGTCGATCTCGACCGCCTCACGCAGCGCGCGGGCCAGGCCCTTGAACGCGGCTTCGGCGATATGGTGGTTGTTGCTCCCGTACAAAGTCTCGACATGCAGCGTCAGGCCGGCGGTCTGGGCGAAGCTGTGGAACCAGTGTTCGAACATCTCGGTGTCCATCTCGCCGAGGCGCTTCTGGCTGAACTCGGTCTTCCACACGAGATACGGGCGCCCCGAAATGTCGAGCGCGACGCGGGTCAGCGTCTCGTCCATCGGGCTCAGCGCATCGGCGTAGCGGCGGATGCCGCGCTTGTCGCCCAGCGCCTTGGCCACCGCTTCGCCGATCGCAAGGCCGGTATCCTCGACCGTGTGGTGCTGATCGATATGCAGGTCGCCGACCGTCTTTACGTCGAGGTCGATCAGCGAATGGCGCGACAGCTGCTCGAGCATATGGTCGAAAAAGCCGATCCCGGTGGAGATCGTGTAGCTGCCGGTGCCATCGAGGTTCACGGTCACATCGACCGATGTCTCGCTGGTCTTGCGGCTGATCGTGGCGGTACGCATGGCGGTTCCCATAGCGGTTGCGCTGGCCGGTGCAATCATCGCTGCACTTTCGGGAATGGCAACAAATCTTGACCGCTCCGCTGGCGTCGCTAGGTCAGGGCATATGACCGGCAATGTACCCGACAGTTTGATTCCCTATGACGAGATCGTGCAGGAGGCCCTGCGCGCCGTCGTCGGCCGGGTGCTGGATCAGGTTGCCGCGACCGGTGCGCTGCCCGGCGCGCACCATTTCTACATCACGTTCAAGACGCGCGCGCCCGGCGTGGACATTCCCGACCGGCTGATCGAGCGCTTCCCGGACGAGATGACGATCGTCCTTCAGCACCGTTTCTGGGACCTGAAGGTCGATGACAACCGCTTTTCGGTTGGCCTCAGCTTCAACCAGATCCCGTCGATCCTGACGATCCCGTTCGCGGCGATCACCGGTTTCCACGACCCCGCGGTCAATTTCGAGCTGCGCTTTCAGGCCGCCGAAGACCCCGACGGTCCCGACCCGCATGATGAAGCGGAAAATGACGAACCCCCCGTCGCGACCCCGGTCGAGGACGGGTCGAACGTCGTCGCGGTGGACTTCAAGCGCAAGAAGTAAGGCTTGCGTTTGCGGCCGCGCATCCCAGCTTGGGCGGGGATGATGGAGGCTGCATGACGGATACCCGCACCGAAACCGATTCGATTGGCGCGATCGCGGTGCCCGCCGCCGCCTATTGGGGGGCACAGACCCAGCGGAGCATCGAGAATTTCCCCTTCGGCGCGACCGAGCGGATGCCGATCGGCATCATCCATGCGCTCGCGCTGGTGAAGCAGGCGGCGGCGCGGGTGAACCGCAACCACGGCCTCGACGCGACGCTGGCCGATGCGATCGAGGCGGCAGCGGCGGAGGTCGCGGCGGGGCAGCATGACGACCAGTTCCCGCTCGTCATTTGGCAGACCGGCAGCGGCACCCAGTCGAACATGAACGTGAACGAGGTGATCGCGGGCCGCGCCAACGAGCTGCTGGCCGGCACGCGCGGCGGCAAGTCGCCGGTGCACCCCAATGACCACGTCAATATGAGCCAGTCGTCGAATGACAGCTTTCCGACCGCGCTGCACATCGCAGCGTTTCTGGCAGTCGAGAAGCTCAAACGGGCGTCGGGGCGCCTGATTTACGAGTTGGCGGAAAAGTCGACGCAATGGCAATCGATCGTAAAGATCGGTCGCACGCATCTTCAGGACGCGACGCCCCTGACGCTGGGGCAGGAGTTTAGCGGTTATGGCGTGCAATTGGTGCAGGCGCACGAGCGCGTTCACCAAGCCGCCCAGGAACTGCTGGGTCTTGCTCAAGGTGGAACAGCGGTGGGAACGGGCCTGAATGCGCCCGATGATTTCGGCACCGAGTTTTGCTCTGCACTGAGCGAGATTACGGGGCACGCCTTCCACTCTGACACCAACAAATTCGCCGCGCTCGCCTCCAACGACCCCCTCGTCCACCTGTCGGGCACGCTCAACACACTCGCCGTCGCGCTCACCAAGATCGCCAACGACATCCGCCTGCTCGGCTCCGGTCCGCGCTCGGGCCTTGGCGAACTGGAGCTCCCCGCCAACGAACCGGGCAGCTCGATCATGCCGGGCAAGGTCAACCCGACCCAGTGCGAGATGCTGACGATGGTCGCAGGACAGGTGATCGGCAACCATATGGCGGTCACCGTCGGGGGCATGCAGGGGCATCTCGAACTCAATGTGTTCAAACCGCTGATCGGCGCGGCGGTGCTGCGCTCGATCCATCTGCTCAGCGTCGGGATGGAGAGCTTTGCCGAACGCTGTGTCGAGGGGATGACCGCGAATGAGGGCCGCATCACCGAACTGGTCGAGCGCTCACTGATGCTCGTCACCGCGCTCGCGCCCGAGATCGGCTATGACAATGCCGCCAAGATCGCCAAGACCGCGCACGAGCAGGGGACGACGCTGCGCGAGGCCGGGCTTGCGCTCGGGCTGGTCGACGCTGCGACCTTCGACCGGCTGGTCCGCCCCGAAACGATGGTCTGACCCTTCGGCGCGGAACCCGATGCGGTTTCGCGCTTTTCCTCCCCCGAACGGAGGGTTGGTTAATGGACGGATCGATCATCGGCGCGCTGCTTGGCGGAATTGCGGTCGCATTTGCGGGCGCGGCGTTCTGGACCGGCCTGCGCGGAATGGGCGAGGTGTTCGACCTCGCCACGGGTGACAAGGAGTTTGGACGATGATCGGCGATCTGGTCGCGGGCTATATCGGCAAGCGCATCGATGAAAGCGACGGCGAGGGCGGCACGCTTGGCGCGATCGCCGGCATCGCCGCGTGGCGGGTTGGCAAGACGGTGGTGCCCGCTGCGATCGTGATCGGCGCTGCGGCGATCGGATATCGCTATCTGCGCCGTCGCATGCGGGGGGCGGCATGATCCGCACCATCTTCGCCGCTTTGCTCGGCCGCGCGATCGATCGCCGCGATGGGCGCGGCGGGATGAAGGGCGCGATCATCGGCGCGGTCGGCCAACGCGCGTTGACGCGCATGGGTCCATTCGGCTGGGTAATTGGCGGACTGATCCTGCTATGGTCGCTGATGACGGGGCGCCGTCGCCGCTATTAACCCCCTCCCAGCCTTGACGAGAGCGTCCCGCCCGCGCCAATGGCGCGCATGGCGCATCGCGATTCCAAATATGAGTTCGACCGCAGGGGCGTGCTGTTCGTCTTGTCCTCTCCCTCGGGCGCGGGCAAGTCGACCATCGCACGCAAGCTGCTCGAGCGGGAGCCCGGCATGGGCGTCTCGGTCTCTGCGACCACCCGCCCGATCCGTGCGGGCGAGGAAGATGGGCGCGAATATCATTTCCTTAGCACCGACGAATTCAAGGCCCGCGCGTCGCGGCACGAGTTCCTCGAATGGGCGCACGTCTTCAACTATCGCTACGGCACCCCGCGTGAGCCGGTGAAGCGGATGCTCGCCGCCGGACAGGATGTGTTGTTCGACGTCGACTGGCAGGGTGCGCAACAGCTGTTCCAGCTTGAGGGCGGCGATGTCGTCCGCATCTTCATCGTCCCGCCCTCGCTCGCCGAACTGGAAAAGCGCCTGCGTGCGCGCGCGACCGACAGCGAGGATGTGATCCAGTATCGCATGAAGCGCGCCGAACGCGAGCTGAGCCACTGGGACGGCTATGACTATGTCGTCGTCAATGACGATCTCGACGCCTGTTTCGAGAAGGTCCACACGATCCTGAAGGCAGAGCGCGAAAAGCGCTCGCGCAAGCCCGGCCTGATCGGCTTTATCCGCGAGCGCGCGGAAGAGGCGATCGAAATGGGCCTCGCCACCCGCTGAACTTTCAGATCGCCCGATTGTTACGGTTGCACTAACCTGCGCCGAAACGATGGGGAGAGCGGAAATGCCAAGAGTCTTGCTGGGCGGCCTGCTGGGCGGGGTCGCAATGTGGATCGTCGGATTCATCTTCTGGGGCACGCCGCTGTCGATGCTGGCGACCAGCAATGCGGGTGACAGCGCCAGCGTCGCGATTCAGGCGGTGCTCGCACAGCATCTCGGCCCCAATGGCAGCGGCGCCTACCCGATCCCCTGGCCCGGCACGCCGCTCGGCACGCAAGCCTATGGCGAAGGGCCGATCGCGATGGTGCTGTTCAACACCAACGGCTTTGCGCTGCCCGATACCGCCGCGCTGGTCGGCGGGCTGATCCTTGGGATTCTCTGTGCGCTGCTGCTGGCCTTCGCGCTGGCGCGGCTCACGATCGGCATGAGCTTCGCCCAGCGGCTGACCGCGGTCGGCCTGTTTGCCGTCGCCTTCACCGCCTATAGCCAGCTGGGGCAGCCCGTGTTCAACCACGCCCCCTGGGGCTATTTCATCTATCTGTGGATCAGCGAAGTCGCGGGCTGGCTCGCTGCCGGTGCGGTGATCGCCTGGCTGCTGCCCAAGCCTTCAGCCCCGACTGCCTAGGTTGAAACGACTTCAGTTCCCCTCCCTGAAAGGGAGGGGCAAGGGGTGGGTTTGGCGGCAAGCGAGGCTCGACGCCTCGATTGCCGCTGTTTTGCCGCACGATCTGTTTGAGTCCTTTGAGCGCGCGGACCCGCGCACCCACCCCCAACCCCTCCCTTTAAGGGAGGGGAGTGATGCCGCTGAATACGCTAGGCCGGTCGCGGAGCGATGGCGGCGCCCTGTGCGTCGCCATCCTCGCCGCGCAGCGCATCCAGCTCGCCGCTGGCCCGCGCGCGCTTGCCATAGACCGCTTCGAACAGCGGCCCGGCCATCATCGTCGTGACGATCGCCATCAGCACCATGATCGAAAACAGCGTCGGCCCGATAATCCCCTTTTGCAGGCCGATATTGATGATGATCAGCTCCATCAGCCCGCGCGAGTTCATCAGCGCGCCGATGCCGAGCGCCGTGCGATTATCCTCGCCCGACAGCCGCGCGGCCGCCCAGCACGCGCCCAGCTTGGCAAAGATCGACACTGCCAGAATGCCGAGCGCGATGGCGAGCAAAGGCAGGCTGTTGACCATGTCCATGCGGGTGTTCAGCCCCGAATAGGTGAAGAACATCGGCAGCAGCATCACCACCGCCAGCGGCTCGACCTTGCGCTTCAGCTCCGCGACGAACAGCCCGCGCGGCATGCACACGCCGAGCAAGAAACCGCCGAACACGGCATGAATGCCGATGGCGTCCATCACGAAGGCGGACAGGCAGAACAGGATCAGCGTGATCGCGAGCACGAGGTTGCTCATCTCGCCCCGCGCCTCGACCGCGCGGCCCAGCGGCGCGAGCAGGCGCTTGCCGAACAGCAGCATGAACAGCGTGAAGGCGATGCCGCCGACAATCGCGATCACCGCGATCCCCGGTCCACCGCCAAAGGTCGCGAGCACGATCGCCAGCACGCACCACGACACCGCGTCATCAAACGCGCCTGCAGTCAGCGAGAGCGTGCCGAGCGAGGTCTTGGCAAGGCCGCGCTCGTTGATGATCCGCGCCAGCATCGGAAAGGCGGTGAGCGCGATGCACGCACCCATGAACAAGGTCGCATTCCACTGGCTGATGCCGTCCGCGAACAGTCCCGGCATGCTCAGTAGCCAGGGCGTCAGCAGCACCGCGCACAGGAATGGCGTGGCGATGCCGGCGAACGAGACGGCAGCGGCGCTCTTCGCCTTGGTCTTGAAATGGTCGAGATGCAGCGTGCAACCGACGAGGAACATGTAAAGGCCGACGCCGAACTGGGCGCCGACATACAGCATGTTCTTGGTTTCCTTGGGAAAGATCGCCGCCTGCAGTTCGGGAAAGAACAGCCCGAACAGCGACGGGCCGAGCACGACGCCCGCGATCATTTCGCCCACCACCTGCGGCTGCCCCAGGAATTTCTGCCCCAGCCATCCGACGACGCGCGCGGCGAGGATGATCAGCGCGAGCTGAAGGAAGAAATGGATGCTGTGGTCGTTCGGGGTGAAGCTCGCGGCGGCGCTCACCGCCGGACCATGGGCACCCATGACATCGCCCAATGCGCGTAACGTGTCGGCGAACAGTTCCTCAAACACCCCTTCATCCCCTCTTCCACCGATCGGCCGGTCGATCTGGTATCGCTACCATCCTGCTTGATCAGAGCAAATGCAGAAACTTGACCGCCGCTTGATAGTCCGCCCGCCGCGCCTCGCGCGCCTTGAGCGCCAGCGGGTCGTCGCCCCAATGTTCGGCCTGCCAGTCCTCATCCAGATTCGCGGCGGACCAGATGTTTTCGGGGTCGGCGGCGTGTTCCAGCAGCGCCAGCGCCGCGACCAGCGATCCGGTGACGGTCACGATCGGCGACAGTGCCGCCAGCTCGAACGGCGACCGCGCCGCCACGGCTTGCGCCAGTGCCGTCACCGCCTCGGGCGGCTGCGCGACATGGATGATGCCGGTGGTCGGAATCAGCGCCGCGCCATAGCGCGCGTGCGCCCAGCCAAGCAGCGGGTCCCAGCTTGCCGCCTGCCGCAGTTGCAGCTCCAGCGGGTGGTCGGCACGGTAGCAGAGCAAGTCGCTCTCGCCATATTTGGCAAGGCCCGCGGCAAAGGCGGCGGGGTCGGGTGCGATCCGGTCGATCGCCGCATTGGCCAGGCCGGTGAGCGGCATCGCGCGCGGGTCGATCGTCTCAGCAACGCCGCGCCATTCCTCCGCCACCGCATCGGCCAGCGCCGGATTGGGCAATGTCAGCGGCGCGCGGCCGGGCGTGCGCACCGGCTTCCCGTCGAGATGCACATCATGCCCACCATCGGCCGCGACCAGCGCGACCTCTTTCCAGAACCGTCGCATGGGGTCAGTCTTGCGGAGGGGTGCGCCAGCGCCGCGCCAGCGCGCGCGGCACCACGGCGATGCAATAGAGCCCCGACATCAGGATCGCCGCGCCCAGCAGGCGCATTACCATATCCTCGGCGCGGCCCATGATGATCAGGCCGAACACCGCGCCGGCGACCGCGATCATCTGCGCGAACACCATCGCGAAATAGCGGTTGCGGGCCGGATCCTCGGTCATAACGCCTCCAACAGTGCCGGCAGGTCGCGTGCGTGGCGCGTCACGTGATGCGCCCCGGCGGCATGCAGTTCATGCGCCTCGTGATAGCCCCATGCAACCCCGACCGCATGCGTGCCGGCGTTCACCGCCATCGCAATGTCATAGCTGGTATCGCCGATCATCGCGGTGCGCAGCGGATCGCCGCCCGCCTCGGCAATCGCGGCGTGCAGCATCGCCGGATGCGGCTTGGACGGATGCCGGTCGGCAGTCTGCAGCGTGACGAAGCGGTTGGTCAGCCCATGATGCTCCAGGATCAGCGCCAGCCCGCGATCCGACTTGCCGGTCGCCACGCCGAGCAGCCATCCGGCATCGCTCAGCGCCTCGATCGCTTCTGCGACGCCATCGAACAGCGGCTCGGGATCCAGCGCCGCGTCCATCCGCATCGCATGGAATGCGCGCTTATAGGCTTCGGCCATCTCCACATGCAGCGCATCGTCGCCATCGGGCAGCAGCTGCGCGATCGCGGGCACCAGGCTGAGGCCAACGATCCGCCGGATATCCTCGCGCGTCGGCGGGTCGAGCCGGTGCTGGACGAAACACGCCTCCATCGCGCGGCAGATATTGGCCTGCGAATCGACCAGAGTCCCGTCGCAGTCGAATACGGCGAGCCGGATCATGGCTTCTTTGTCGGCTTCCGCGCAGGCTTCTTGTCGACCTTCTTGTCGTCCTTCTTCACCGGCTTGGCCGTTTTCACCGTCGTATCGCGGCGTCCCTGCCGCTCGCCGCGCCGCTCCTTGCGGAACGTCTTGGCGTGCGCCTTGGCCCAGGCCTTTTCCTGCTCCTTGGTCGGCGGTGCCTTTTCGTCGGAGGGCAGATTGTCGCCATCCTCAAGGTTAAAGCCAAGCTGGACCAGCGTCTCGGCGAAATGCGTCGGCAGGTCCGCCTTCACGTCGAGCTTGCCGCCATCGGGATGGTCGATACGGATGCGGCGCGCGTGCAGGTGCATCTTGCGGCTGATGCTGCCCGACAGGAACGCTTCGGCCATGCCATATTTGCCGTCGCCGACGATCGGGTGGCCGATCGCCGCCATGTGGACGCGCAGCTGGTGGGTGCGGCCGGTATGCGGCTGCAATTCGACCCAGGCGGCGCGATTGCCGGCGCGGTCGATCACGCGATAGCGGGTGCGCGCGGCCTGGCCTTCCTTCTCGTCGACCTGCATCTTCTCGCCGCCGGTGCCCGGCTGCTTGCCGATCGGGAGTTCGATGAACCCGTCCTCGATGCTCGGCACCCCGACGACGACGGCCCAATAGGTCTTGCGCGCCGTGCGTCCCGAAAAGCTCTTCGAGAAATAGGCCGCCGCGCGCGCCGTCCGCGCCAGCACCAGCGCGCCCGACGTATCCTTGTCGAGCCGGTGGACCAGCTTGGGCCGCACATCGAGTTCGTAATAGAGGCCGTCGAGCAGCTGATCGACATGATCATGCGTCTTGGTCCCGCCCTGCGTCGCAAGGCCGGGCGGCTTGTTGATCACCAGCGCCTGCGCATCGCGATGGATCACCATCGATTCGGCAAACTCCATCTGTTCGGGCGACAGCTGCGGACGCGCCTTTTTGGGCTTTGCCGCCGCCGCCGCCGCCTGTGCCGCGTCGGCCGGGGGTACGCGGATCACCTGGCCCGCCTGGATGCGGTCGCCCGGAGTTGCGCGCGCGCCATCGACGCGCAGCTGCCCCGTCCGCGCCCAGCGCGACACGATGTTGAAACTGGTGTCGGGCAGATGCCGCTTGAACCAGCGATCGAGCCGGATGCCGTCATCATCAAGCGCGACGGTGAACTGGCGGACATTCTCGGTGCTCATGCCGCCACCATCCGGCTGACCTGCAGCCCCGCGAACAGCGCGCCGATCGCAAGCACGACCGAGGCGAGGATGTAGAAGAGCGCCGTCGCGAAGTCGCCCCGCTCGATCATCAGGACCGTCTCGAGCGAAAAGGCCGAAAAGGTGGTGAACCCGCCAAGCACGCCCACGCCGAGCAGATAACGCAGCGCTTCATCCCCGCTCGCCCGCGACGCCAGCCAGCCCGCGAGCAGCCCCATCGCCAGCCCGCCAATCACATTGACCGCGAGCGTACCGACCGGAAACCCCGGCCCCCACAGTGCGAGCGCCGCGCGCCCAACCAGATGCCGCGCACCGGCGCCGACCGCGCCGCCCAGCATGACAAGAAACAGATGATGCATCGCGCCGCCCTAGCGCGGAAAGCGCTCTGGGTCGATTCCCGCGACAAATCTCTCCCCTCCCGGAACGGGAGGGGCTGGGGGAGGGGCGCGCGTCTGCGCGCTTCAAAGACTTAATAGCTCCACTCCAAAGCGCCGGTCGAGGCATCGAGCCTCGCCCACCGCTAAACCCTCCCCTAACCCCTCCCTTTCAGGGAGGGGGATAAAAGGGGTCTAATCTCGCGGCGGCACGGTCCAGTAATAAATCGTCCGGCCGTCGATCGTTTTCTCTTTCTCCGGCTCCCAATCGCCCATGCGAAAGGCGTGGCTGACGATCCGCGTCCCCGGCTTCAATTCTGCGAGCAGCTTCGGGCGCAATTTCTCGTTCAACGTGTCGAGCAGATAGAGGGTGACGACGGTCGCGTCGCTGAAGTCGCTGGTGAACAGATCCGCCTGCTTGAAGCTCACCTCGCTGGTGACGCCCGCCGCCTTCGCGTTGGCGTTCGCCTCTGTGATCCGCGCGGGGTCAATGTCGATCCCCACCGCGCGCACCTGTTTGCGCTTGGCGGCGGCGATCGGAATACGCCCATCGCCCGAGCCAAGGTCATACAGGACATCGCCGTCGCGCAGCTCGACCATGTCCAGCATCGCCTCGACCACAGCGGGCGGGGTCGGGACATAGATGACATCGGGGGTTTGGCTGGGTGCCACAGCGACGGGTGCCGCAGGCGGGGTGACCGCACTTCCGGCGACGAAGGTTGCGGCGGCGAGGATCAACAGCTTCATGGCGCAAGCTCCTCTTGAGGGGTAACGACCAACAGCATCAATGCGCCGACGACCAGAACCGCGACGCCAGCGAGCGCGCCCCAGCCGGTATAGGCGAGGCTCGACCAAAGCAGATACGCCGTGGTCGCGCAAAAGATCCCGGGGAGCACGGGATAGAGCGGCACGAGGAACGGGCGCGGCGTCGCTGGCTCGGTCCGGCGCAGCACGAACAGCGACAGCCCGGCGAGCAACAGGAACAGCCAGAACACCGGCGCGGTATATTCCACTGCAACCCGGAACCCGTCGCGCGCAAATCCGCCCAGCGCGACCAGCAGCAATGCGACCCCGCCCTGCGCGATCAACCCGTTGCCCGGCGTGTCGCGGCGATGGTCCCAGTGGCCCAGCCAGCGCAATGGCCTGATCCGCTGCCCCAGTGCACAGGCGGTGCGCCCGCCGACGATCGCGGTCGCATTGGCGCTGGTCAGCGCC
>VYKW01000495.1_pt1 | contig 13556 bp, 14 predicted proteins | sample 5114451 | NCBI WGS metagenome assembly VYKW01 (sample SAMN12291784, study PRJNA351875) | freshwater metagenome | isolation source: freshwater lake | place: USA: Michigan, Gull Lake | collected 2013-08-08
GCCCGGGCCAGGCGGCCGCCGCGAAGCCCGCCCCCGATGCAGACAGCAGGCGGCGCCGGACGATGGCGGCGCGGCCGGAACGAGGAGGATGCGTCGAAGTCATCGGTGCGCGCAGTGTGGCGTGCGGGAGGCACCCGGGCAAATGAACGGTCGAAGGCCCCTGCACTGTGGGTCCGTCGCCTGCGACGCCACCGCCACTCAGCGGGCGTAGTACGCCCGGTACCACGCCACGAACCGACGCACGCCCTCGCGAACGTCCGTCTGCGGCCTGAATCCGATCAATGCCGTCAGCGCCGACACATCGGCGAAGGTCGCCGGCACGTCGCCGGGCTGCATCGGCAGCAAGCGCTTCGTCGCCTTCATCTGCAGCGCGTCCTCGATCGCGGCGATGAAGTCCAGCAGCGGCACCGGATCCGCGTTGCCGATGTTCAGGACGCGATACGGCGATGGCACACGATCGAGCACCCGCCGCACGCCCTCCACGATGTCGTCCACGTACGTGAAGTCGCGCTTCATGTCGCCGTGGTTGAAGACGTCGATGGGACGCCCCGAGAGGATCGCGTCGACGAACAGGAAGGCCGCCATGTCCGGCCGGCCCCATGGGCCATACACCGTGAAGAAGCGCAACCCCGTCGTCGGCAGCCCGTAGAGATGGCTGTACGAATGGGCCATCAGCTCGTTGGCCTTCTTGGTGGCGGCGTACAGGCTCACCGGATGGTCGACCGGGTCAGCTTCCGAGAACGGCATCTTCGTGTTGCCGCCGTACACGCTCGATGAGGAGGCATAGACCAGATGCTGCACGCGCGTGTTCCGGCATCCCTCGAGCACGTTGACGAACCCGACCAGGTTCGACTGCGCGTAGGCGTGCGGGTTCTTCAGCGAATGGCGGACTCCGGCCTGCGCGGCCAGATGGATCACCCGATCGAACCCACCGGCATCGAACAGCTCGGCGGTCGCGGTCCGGTCCGAGACGTCGCACTGCACGAAGGCGAAGCCCGCCATCGAGCGAAGCCGAGCCAGGCGCGCGGACTTCAGACTCGGATCGTAGTAGCCATCGAGCGAATCGAGCCCGACGACCTCGCAGCCCTCGTCGAGCAGACGCTGCGCGACATGCATCCCGATGAAACCGGCCGCGCCCGTGACGAGGACCTTCATGACGGTTCGCGCGTCAGCGCCGACCGATCGCGAGATACTCCAGCCCCGCTGCACGGGGCAAGGCCGGCGGGTACATGTTGCGGCCGTCGACGATCACCGGATGCTTCAGCGTCGATCGGATCGCATCGAAGTCCGGGCTGCGGAATTCCTTCCACTCGGTGATGATCAGGAGTGCATCCGCACCTTCGAGCGCCTGCATCGGTCCGTCCGAGAACGACACGCCGGGCGACTTGCCGAGCAGCCGTTGCGCCTCATGCATCGCCACCGGGTCATACGCACAGACGGTCGCGCCGCGTGACAGCAGGTCGGCGATCACCACGCGACTCGGCGCTTCGCGCATGTCGTCGGTGTTCGGCTTGAACGACAGTCCCCAAAGCGCGAAGTGGCGCCCCGTCAGGTCCTCGCCAAAGCGCGCGACGACCTTCTCGGCCAGCACGTGCTTCTGCGCAGCGTTCGCCGCGTCGACCGCACTCAGCACGTGAAGCGCCCGGCCATGCTGCTGCGCGGTGTGCATCAGCGCCTTCACGTCCTTCGGGAAACACGACCCGCCGTAGCCCGCCCCGGAGTAGAGGAAGTCGAAACCGATCCGAGGGTCGGAGCCGATCCCCTGCCTCACCAGTTCGATGTCCGCGCCGAGCTGCTCCGCCAGCAGCGCGAGCTCGTTCATGAAGGAGATCCGCGTGGCGAGCATCGCGTTGGCCGCGTACTTCGTCAGCTCGGCCGAGCGAACGTCCATCAGCACCAGTCGCTCGTGATTCCGCTGGAAGGGCGAGTACAGCGCGCGCATGAGGAAGATGGCCTGCTCGTCGTCGGCCCCGACCACGATCCGGTCCGGACGCATGAAGTCCTCGACCGCCGCCCCCTCCTTGAGGAACTCCGGGTTCGACACCACCGCAAAGGGGACCTTCACCTCGCGCCGTTCGAGCTCGTCGGCGATCACCGACCTGACCCGGTCCGCGGTGCCCACCGGCACCGTCGACTTGTCGACCACGACCTTGTAGTCGGTCATGTGGCGGCCGATGCTGCGGGCGGCCTCCAGCACTTGGGTCATGTCGGCCGAGCCGTCTTCGTCGGGCGGCGTGCCCACCGCGATGAACTGGATGGTGCCGTGGTCCACCGCACGCTCGACATCCAAGGTGAAATTCATGCGCTTGGCTGCGACGTTTCGGCGGACCAGGTCCTTCAGACCGGGCTCCCAGATCGGGATCTCCCCCTGCGAGAGCATCTCGATCTTGCGCGGATCGACATCCAGGCAGAGCACGTCATTGCCCATCTCGGCCAGGCAGGTGCCCGAAACCAGTCCCACGTAGCCAGTACCCACGACAGTCACTTTCATGCCCTATGGTAACGAATTCAGCATTTCAGTTTGACGTACCGCCGGGCGTTCCTCGCCGACCGAAGGCCGGCACCTCCCGCCGCATCCGACGGGAGGCGGCTCGGCCATGCGCAGCACCTGCTAACCTGCCGCGTCATCGTCGTTCCGTTTTTCCGTGCCATGCCGCTGTTTCGCGCCGTCCTGTTTCCTCCCCGCTGGATGCGGATGCTGGCGCTGCTCGCCTTCGTGTTCGTGGCGGCCAACCTGTTCTGGCACGGCGCACAGCCCTATGCCGTGGGGCTGGTGCCGGCGCCCTGGGACAAGCTCGCGCATCTGACGCTCTACGGCGGCTTCGGCGGCACCGCGTGGGTCATGCTCGGGGGCGGGCGCCCTACGGCGGACGTCCTGGCGCCGATCGCCGCGATCATCGTCGGAGTGGCTGACGAGGTCACGCAGTCGTTCAACCCGGGGCGCGTCGTCGGGCTGGCCGATCTTGCGGCAGATGCGATCGGCGCCGTGCTGGTGGTCGCGACGCTCGCGCTGCTTCGCGAACGGGTCCGCATTTCAGGGCTGCACCCGACACGCTGAGCAGCCGTCGCAGGCGGGCACAGGTCGTGACGACCCCTATGCATGGCATCGTCTTCCAGTGCCGCCAAAAGGAGGTCGTTCAGCCGGGCTTCCGGCCGGCATTGCAATTGCAACGGTTTGGGGACAGACGGCATACTCGGACGACGGTCGGTACTACCTGACGCCGACCGTACGGCCTCTCTACCTCGCTGGCTCTGGACATCATGCTCGCTAGAACGCGCCCGGCTTCCGCCGTGGCGCCGGCTGATGACGCCATTGCGTCTGCATCCGGTGCCCCCCTCCTCGCTCTCGCGGTCGACACCCTCAAGCAGGGTCTGATGCTGTTCGACGCGATCGGCCACGTGATCGGCGTCAATGCCGCCGCCCGGCGCTCCATCGAGCAGCGCAGCGAGATCGAGCTCGCCGCCTCTGCCGAGCCGCCCCACGACCGGATCCGCCTGCTGGTCAAGCGCAGCGCCACGCAGCTCGCACTCGAGCGGGCGCTGCGTGCCTGCCTCCTGCCGGCGGCCTCCGCCCTCCAGTCGCCCACCCTGCGCGCCCTGGCGAGCCGGGATCCGCGGCCGGCCCAGGCGCTCATCCTCTCCTACGACAGCGGCCAGCCCGAGCTGATCCTGCAGCTCTCGCCGATTGCCCCGCAGTCCACGCCGCAGAGCCCAGGGCCGCATGCCTGCGTGCTGGGCGTGCTCATCGATCGCAACTGCTCGCCGTCGCTCGAGCCGACCATGCTGCGCGACCTGTTCGGCCTGACCGATGCCGAAGCGCGCGTGGCCGAGGCCTACCTGCGGGTGGACACCGTCAAGGAAGTGGGCGTGATGCTGGGCGTCAGCGCCAACACCATCAAGACCCACCTCGCGGCGGTGTACCAGAAGACCGGCTGCACCAGGCAGGCTCAGCTCGTGCGGCTTCTGATGTCGCTGAGCGAGATCAGCGACGAGCCGGACGGACTGCCGGACCGCTGAGCATCGAGGCGCGAGCGCAGCGGCAGGGGACACCCCGGACACGAGGCCGTCACCCGCTCGGATGGCGACATCCAGACCCGTCGGCGATACCATCCGGACGAATTCCGCCGAGCCGCACATGAAAACACCTGCCCGAATCGCCGTTGCCTTAGCCCTCGGGACCGCCTCTGCGGCATCGTCGGCGGCGCTCCTGCTGAACGGGGACTTCGAGACGAACGTGCTCCCGGCCGGAGATTCGGCTGCGTACAACCACAACAGCACCGCCATCACCGGCTGGCAGGTGACCGGCACCAACGTGCAGCTGGTCGGCTCGGCCTACCTGGGGCTGAGTGGCAACGGTGGCCAGTGGGTCGACCTCACCGGCTGGAACGAGGGCTACTACAAGGGCCTGACATCCAACGCGTTCTCGACCGTCGTCGGCCAGCAGTACTCGCTGACCTTCGACCTCGGTTCGATCCCCATGGCTCAATACGGCCCGGCCTCGGTCTCTGTCAGCGTGAACGGGGGCTACCTGGGTGATCGCACGAACGCGCCGACCCTCAACGGTTCGTTCGCGGTGAACTGGGCCGCACAGAGCCTGACCTTCGTCGCCGACAGCGCGCTCACGCGCATCACCTTCATCGGCAGCGACACCATGATCCCGTCCAGCTCGACGGTCATCGGCCTCGACAACGTCGCGGTCGCCGCGGTGCCGGAGCCCCACGAGTGGGCGTTGATGCTGGCGGGCCTGGGTCTGGTGGGCTGGGCGGCTCGCCGCAAGAACGGACGGGCCGGCGGCACGGGGCTCGCCGCGGCCTGAGACCGCGTTGCCGCACCGACAGGACGCCCGCCTCGCGCGGGCGTCTTTCATTCTGCAGCACCCGGGCCGGGCTGCAGCGCCATGGCACGGGACCCCATTCCGATAGCGCAAGACAGTGACCGTCATCTCACCCGAGTCGACGGTGCAGGACGCGGGCGCGGCTGGAATCATGACGACATGATGAGTTCCGTGCCGGCCCCCAACGCCAAGCCGTTCGACGCCGCCGAGCGACGCGCCCGAGCCGCCGCGTCCATGGCGAAGGTCTCGCTCGCCGACGCGGCGAACGCCCTGCCGCGCGGCCTTCTCGTCTTCGACTGCGACGCCCGTGTGCTCGCCCACAATGCCGCCGCTGCCCGGATGCTCGGCCGCGACGCTCCGTTGGCTCTGGTGCCCATGCCGGGCCGGCCACAGGGCGTGATGCGGCTCGCCGGCTCCCATGCCGCGCTGCAGGCCGCCGTGGAGCAGGCCGTGCACGAATGCGCGACGCCGTCCGGACCGCCGGTCTTCGGCATCGAATCGCCGAGCGCCGCCCGGTCGCTGCGGATCGACACTGCCGCCCTCGGCCGGGGCATGGTGCTGCACCTGGTGCCGGTACGGCGCCCGATGCGTTCAGGCGGCACCGGCACCGACGAGTCGGCCGTGATCGGCACGCTGATCGACTTCGGGCCTCGCGAGGAGCTCGAGGTCGCGCTGCTGGCCCAGCTCTTCGACCTCAGCCCCTCGTCGGCCCGAGTGGCCGAAGCCTACCTGCGGGTGGACTCTGTGAAGGAGGCGGCCCGTCAGCTCGGCATCAGCGCAAACACCGTGAAGACGCACCTCGCCACGGTGTACGAGCGCACCGGCTGCTCGCGACAGTCACAACTGGTGCGGCTGGTGATGTCGTTGCGGGTGGGCGCGGCGGGATGAGCCGGCCGACCCGCTTCAGCCGACCTTGAACTCGTCCCGGGTGCGGCCGACGGCCTCGAGCGCAGCAAGCCACGTCGGGGTGCGGCCGCGCCCGGTCCAGGTGTCGCCGGTCTCGGTATTGCGGTACTTGACCGGCACCGGGGGGCGTGCGGACTTCTCACGCTTCGGCTTGCTCGCCGCGGCTCGCGCGGTCTTGGGAGCATCCGATGCCCGCAGATCGGCGAGCTCCACGCCGAGTTTGCGCATCAGCGCGCGCACCTCGGTGACCGCCTTGCGCTTGCGCGTCCCTTCGGTTTCTTCAAGCTTCTTGGCTTGGGTCTCGAGGCGGGCGATCTGTTGGCGGAGTTGGACTAGAGAGGATTTGGACATGGGGACTCTTTATATTCAGGCTAACCCCGCAACTGTATCGGGGCGAGCACGCATACGCGTCTCGATTACTCCGATCAGATAACCGTGTCGCCTCAAATACCACGAGTATAAGTCCAGAGCCGGCGAGATGAATACACGAATCAGATCCAGCGCACAGACTCGGAAGCATCCGCGTTCACGAAATGGCCGTATCTCGAAGCCTGCGCCGGAGCCTGACCGCATGAGGTGACGACCGGGCGTTCTCGGTGCAGGCTTCGCGCACCCTGGCCAGCGGCGGGCCTGCGAACGATGACCGTCTCGTATACGAGGGTGATGCGAGAACCTGTCGAACTTCGTACAGTGCGACTTCACGTCGAGACCGCGCCCGAGTGATCGGTTTCCTGCGCTTCGATTCACGGGCTCTCTTTCGACACCTTTTCGGGGACCGTTGCAGCGCCGACGCCGACGGATCAGCCGGCCTGTGGTGCGACACCGCTGCGCGCCGCGACGTGCGCCAGGATGAAGCCGCAACTGCAGGAATCGAAGTGCCGACCAACTCAGGTAGCACGACTCCGGGCGGCGGCGGCTCCCGTCGCCACGTACAATCTGGCGGCCTCTGGCCGAAGTGGCTGCGCTGCATCCGATAGTCCGGCGAGTGAACCGAGTTGACTCATTCATGCTGAATCGCCGCAGGATCAGGATCCTGGGCATCCGCGGTCTCCCTGCTCGGCACGGCGGTTTCGAGACGTTTACCGAACGTCTCGCACCGTACTTGGTCGAACGCGGATGGGAGGTGATCGTCTATTGCCAGGAAGAGTCGAGAGGCCCCATCCGGACCGACTCCTGGCTCGGAGTGCGCCGGGTGATCATCCCATCTGGCCCCGACACGCCCCTGTCGACCATCCGATTCGACCTGGCATCGATACGGCATGCCGCACGACACGACGACCTCTGCCTCACGCTCGGGTACAACACCGCGATCCTGACGGCACTGCTGCGCGTGCGGAAAATCCACAACATCCTGAACATGGACGGTGTGGAGTGGAAACGCTCCAAATGGTCGTTCCCTGCCAAGGTTTGGTTCTACTTCAACGATTGGGCCGGTTGCCTGCTGAGCAGCCACCTGATCGCGGACAACCCTCACATCAAGGCACTTGTTCAGCGGCGCACCTCTGCCCGCCGCATCAGCTGCATTCCCTACGGGACTGACATTCTCGGCGACGTATCCATAGCGCCACTGACCGAGCTCGGTCTCGTGCCCGGCACTTATCTCACGGTGATCGCACGGCCGGAACCCGAGAACTCGTTGCTGCAGCTGGTATCGGCCTTCTCACGTCGCCCGCGCGGCACGCAACTCGTGGTGCTCGGCAAACTGCTGCCCGACAACCCGTACCACCAAGCCGTGAGGCGGGCCGCGAGCGAGGAGGTCGTCTTTCTCGGCGAGATTTATGATCACCACGTCCTGGCGTCGATCCGAAAGCACTGCATCGGCTACCTTCACGGACATCAGGTCGGGGGCACCAACCCCTCGCTGCTGGAAGCGATGGGCGCCGGCAACGCAGTGCTCGCTCACGACAACAAGTTCAATCGATGGGTGGTCGCAGACGGTGCCCTGTTCTTCCGCACCGAGGCCGAGGCCGATGACGCGATAAGTCGACTCATCGTCGATACGGACCTCCGGAACCGACTCGCTCGATCCTCGCTCGATCGAGCCGCCGAGGCCTTCTCCTGGGAATCCGTACTCGAACAGTATCGAGTGTTGCTTGCCCGCTGGGCCCGGCCCGTACAGCGCGACGAATTCAGGCCGACAACGACCATCCCCGAAGAAATCGAACAGGTCCGGATCGACAAGTCGCGATAGATCGCGAAAGAACCGCCACGCGTGGGCTATCCGATGCACCGCTCCATGAATGCATCCTCCCGATCGCCTTCCGGCAATCGTCCGTCGATCCGCGCGGTCGAGTCTCTGATGCTCGTGGTCGGACTGGTCGCCATGTACTCGTTCACGCTGGTCGATCTGGCGCGGACCACGTGGAGCACTCCGGAGCAGGGGCACGGGCCGATCGTCCTAGGCGTTTCAGCATGGCTCGCGGCACGGAAGTGGGCGTACCTGAAGGCACTGCCACCTGCGGATACATCCTGGACGGGAGTCGCCCTCGTCATGGCTGGATGCATCACGTACTTCCTGGGACGCGCACTGAACGTCCAGTTCCTCGAGGTGGGATCGGTCCCGATCGTCCTGGCAGGCACCCTGCTCTTCTGGCGCGGGCCCAAAGGGCTCAAGGGCGCATGGTTTCCGGTCTTCTTTCTTCTCTTCATGGTTCCGTTGCCAGGAGCAATCGTCGATGCACTGACGATGCCGATGAAACTGGCCGTGTCGTGGGTGGTCGAGACCGTCCTGTACGCAGCGGATTATCCGATCGCCCGGAACGGCGTCATTCTCCAGATCGGCCAATACCAACTGCTGGTGGCCGATGTATGTGCAGGACTTCAAACCCTGTTCACGCTCGAGGCGATGGGTCTGTTGTACCTGAATCTGGTTTCGCATTCGTCAGCACTGCGCACGACGCTCCTTGCGATCCTGATCGTTCCGATCGCATTCGCTGCCAATGTGATTCGCGTGATCATCCTCGTCCTGGTCACGTTCTATTTCGGTGACGAAGCCGGGCAAGGATTCGTCCACGGCTTTGCCGGGATCGTGTTGTTCACTTCAGCCTTGGCCTTGACGATCTTCGTCGACCACATCATCCGAGCGCTCATCCCGGCCCGCTCGCATCAGCGGCCCGCACCCGGTGTCTGAAGCGCACGCATCCATTCGACGCCGGACCCTCATGACCGTGGGCATCTTCGGCGTCATGGTCGTCGCGTCCGCTGGCGCGAATCTGGTCAGACACTCCCTCGAGATCCAGGCCGTGCAGTCGACGCCAGCGCTCGAGCAACTGATTCCTGAAACCATTGCCGGATGGAGACGAATCGACGCCAGCTTCACGAAGATCGTGGACCCGGTTCTCGAAGGCGCGGTATCCAACATCTACGCGGCGACACTGAACCGTGTCTACAGACGCGACGACGGCAAGCAGATCATGCTGTCGATTGCCTTCAGCCCGAGCCAGAACGCTGTCAGCCAGGTGCACCGGCCGGAAGTCTGCTACGCCGCGCAGGGCTTCGAGGTGCGTGGTCTCGCCAAGACGCACATCGCCCTGTCCCACGGCGGGCAATTGCCGACGATGCGCATGGTTGCCGTGGGTCTGCAGCGTAACGAACCGGTCACCTATTGGCTGCGCATCGGGGAGTCGGTCGTTCGAGGCAACGTCGAACAAGGCCTCGCACGCGTCAGCTACGGACTCAAGGGCCAGGTCCCGGACGGACTGGTGTTCAGGGTATCCAGCGTAGACCTCGACAACGCCCATGCATTCGGACTGCACGAAGAGTTTGTCGGTGCCTTGCTCGAAAACCTGCCGCGCAGCACCAAGCAGACCCTGATTGGCCGATTTGCCGACGCGATCCAGAAAGAGAACTGAGCGGCGGAATGGCGTCAGCAAGCCCGGCATTCTCGGTCGCCACACCGGCCTTTCAGGCGCTCGAAAATCTCAAGCGATGCGTCGGATCGGTGAGGGGCCAGCGTGGCGTCTCGGTCGAGCATATCGTCCAGGACGGCTCGTCGACCGACGGTACCTTGGACTGGCTGCAGACCCGGCCCGACATCTCGTGGCGCAGTGAATCCGATCGAGGCATGTACGACGCGATCGAACGCGCGTGGGCTCGATCGAACGGCAAGGTCCTGTCGTGGTTGAATGCCGATGAACAGTATCTGCCAGGCACGCTTCAGCTCGTCGAACGCATCTTCGACGAACGGCCCGAGGTCGACGTACTGTTCGGTGACTACATCGTCGTCGACAGGGACGGGTTGCCCATCGCACAGCGTCGGGAGATTCCGTTCCGAAGGGCCTATGTCGTGAACGGCTTTCTCAATACGGCGTCCTGCACGCTGTTCTTCAGACGACGGCTGTACGAACGGGGCCTGCTGAGGTTCGATACGAACCTGCGCTATGCCGCCGATGCGGATCTGATGATCCGCCTTCACGATCGCGGCGTCCGTGCCTGTCATGTGCCGAAGTATCTGAGCCTGTTCGGTATCGATGGCACCAATCTCAGCACGCACCCGGCGCGTCATCTCGAAGCGGACACCCTGAGGCGAATGCACGGGGCGCTGCCGCATCCGCTGCTGCGGTCCGCCCTGATGCTCGGCCGCTCGGTGGAGCGGGCCGCGCTCGGCGCCTATCGGCGAAGCGTCGTCCAGTACTGCTACGCCACGGATGCGACGCCCACGTACGTGAGGGTGACGTCCGATCCGTTGGGGAGCCGGTACTCGTTGAGCCAGACCCGAGGATCAGCAGCCTTGGTCGAACGGTGCGAGCCATGCTGAACGCCCAGGCCCCGCTTCGGGGCAAGCGGGTGCTGTTCGTCCACCAGTCCGCGAGCCTCTATGGGTCGGACCGGGCAGTGCTCGAAGTGGTCGCGGCAACGACCGCGGCCGGTGCCGAATCGATCGTCGTCGTTCCGACCGAAGGACCGCTCTGCGCGCGCCTCGAAGCGCTCGACGCGCACGTGCACATCTCCGCGGTCGGCAAGATCTCGAGGCAGTCCGCTTCGTTCAAGGGCGCGCGCTTGCTGCTGACCGATACGCGAACCGCCGCTCAAGGAATCACCCGGTTGCTCGCAGGCAGAAGCGTCGACCTGGTCTACTCGAACACCCTCGCGACGCTCGCTGGCGGGGTCTGGTCCAGGGCCCACGACGTTCCGCACATCTGGCACATCCACGAGATCATCACGAATCCGGCCTGGGCCTCTTGGCTCTACTGCCGATTGCTCGAGCGCTACGCGGACCGGGCGATCTTCAACTCCCAGGCCACGTTCGATTGGCTCGCTCGCCGGCTGTCGCAGCGCATGGCCAGGCGATCCGTGGTGATCGAGAACGCGATCTCCACGGCGCCGCTCCTCGACAGGAGTCGATCGAACGCCTTCCGGGCCGCCTACGCGCCCGATCCGGAAACGATCCTGATCGGTCTGGTCGGTCGCATCAACAAGATCAAGGGGCATCAGGTCCTCGTCGATGCCATCGACATCCTCGAGAGTCGAGGCGTTCACGGTCTCGCCGCCGTGTTCGTCGGCGACTCGCTGGCGACCGATGCGCCCCTGGTCGAAGCGCTTCACGAACGTGTGCGTCGATCCCCCGCGCGGTCCCGTCTTCATTTCGCGGGCTTCTTGGATGATCCGAGAGTCGCCTACGGCGCGCTCGACATCGCATGCGTGCCATCGGTCCTCCCGGAGTCGTTCGGCTTGAGCGCCCTGGAAGCGATGCACGTAGGGGTACCCGTCATCGCCTCCGACAACCACGGCCTGTCCAATCTCATTCGCGATGGCCGAACGGGCCTGCTGTTCGAATCGGGAAACGCCCGGGCGCTCGCGGACCGGCTTCAACGGCTGATCGAGGACAAGGCGCTGCGCACCGAGCTCAGCCGCGCCGCCGCCGCGGACGTCCGATCGCGATTCTCGTCCGACAGGTTCATGGCCGAAATCATCGACGCAGTTGCAAGCACCCTGCGCACCCGTTGAAGACCCCGATCCATGACGGAACGTAGAAGAAAGCGGATTCTCCTCGCGTGCTTTTCATGCTCGCCGCTCTGGGGGTCCGAGCCCGGTGTTGGCTGGAACTGGCTCAAGGAACTGTCGCGCCTGCATGACGTGACGCTCGTCACGCACGAGTTCTATCGCACCCACCTCGAGCCTGCCTTGGCGGAACAGCCGCTCGAGGGGGTCGAAGTCTTCTACAGCAGAGCCTGGGCCGCGGGGCGCCCCTACACGACGTTCCTGAACTCCCGGCTGTACTACCTCTGGTGGCAGATCAACCTGTACTTCTTCGTGCGTCGGCTCGTCGGGACCCGGCCGTTCGACCTCATCCACCACCTGACCTGGGGGACCGTCCGATTTCCGAGCTTCCTGGGGTTCCTGGGGATTCCGTTCGTGATCGGACCGCTGGGCGGAGGGGATGTCGCCCCGAGAGAACTGCTGAGCGGGCAACCCTTTGTCGAACGAGCATTCGAGAACGTCAGATCATTCTCGCTGAAGCTGTTTCGACTCGACGCGGTCACTCGGGCAGCCACATCGAGAGCCCGTCTCATCTTCTGCAAGACGGACGCGACGATGTACTGTCTTCCTGCGAGCCTGCGAAGAAGAGCGCAGCTCGCCTTCGAGATCGGCACTCCCCCGATCGCGAATCAGGTCCCGAAACCCTTTCGCGAGGCAGGGGCGCCGCTGCGGCTGCTGTTCGCAGGACGACTGGTCGGCCTGAAGGGCGTTTCGATCGCGATTGCAGCGGTCGGCCGTCTTCGGGCACGCGGTATCGAGGTTAGTCTCGACATTGCAGGCGACGGTCCGCTTCGCCACCACCTCGCCAGGCAGATCACGGACCTCCAGCTCACCGGCCATGTCCGCATTCTCGGAATGCTGCCTCGCGAGGAGCTTTTCCTGCTGTACGAAGCTGCAGACGTATTCGTGTTCCCGAGCCTGCGCGACTCGAGCGGAAACGTGATCCTCGAGGCGCTCTCAAGACAGTTGCCGGTGGTCTGCCTGGACCTTGCGGGCCCGAAATACTACGTCAGCCCGGAATGCGGTGTCCTCGTGAGTACTGGGGGCCTGAGTCGAAGCGCGGTGGAAGAAGCATTGGCCTCCGCCATCGCGTCCTTAGCGCGTGATCCAGAACAACTCGCCCGCCTCTCACGCGCCGCCTTGTCGCACGCCAGGGCCCAAACCTGGGCGTACCGGGTCACCACTGCTTACGACAGGATCGCGGAAACACTGGGGTGGTAACCGAAGCTTGCACCGCGACGACCGCCGGATGGAAGCAATGACCCGGGTACTCGTCGTCCACCAGTCCGGATCGCTTTATGGATCGGATCAATCGCTCATGGACTGGCTCGAGCGAGCACAACACGATGGATTCGAGCCCATCGTCTGCACGTCGGAGGCGGGTCCGTTCGTCGACGCCGTCCGACGACTCGGTGTCGAGGTTCACGTGACTTGAGTCTTCAAGGTGAGTCGCACAGCGCTCGCAGACCCACGCTTCACGCTGACTAGTCCGGTCCGCCTTTTCCGCTCGTTGCGAGCCATCGATCGAATCCTGAAGGGGCGGCCTGTTTCGATCGTTTACTCGAATACGATCGTCGTGTATGAGGGTGCGATTTTGGGCACGCCGGCATGGACGCCCTCACGTCTGGCATATCCGGGAAGCGGCATACCGACCCGCCTTTGTTGCGACCGCCACGCGGAAGGTCGTTGCGCTGTTGTCGTCGAGGGCAATCTGCAACTCCACCCGTAAGCTCCCCCTTGCTGAGGACAGGTTGAAATCGGAGACTTCCACAACGGCCGGGAGAGGCAATGAGGAAGTCGAAGTTCAGTGAGAGCCAGATCATGGGGATCCTGGCGG
>VYKW01000497.1_pt1 | contig 13539 bp, 13 predicted proteins | sample 5114451 | NCBI WGS metagenome assembly VYKW01 (sample SAMN12291784, study PRJNA351875) | freshwater metagenome | isolation source: freshwater lake | place: USA: Michigan, Gull Lake | collected 2013-08-08
AAGAAGGCTCAGGAGCGCGCTGCTGCCGCCGCCGAGAAGGCCGCCAAAGCTGCCGAAGCCGCTGCCGGCTGAGGCCGCAGCGCCACTGTGATCCGACGACAGAGAAAGGGAGCTTCGTGCTCCCTTTTTTCTTGGGCGCGGGTCAGCGACTGTCATCCAATCGAATTGTGCCCGGGAGCCTCCAGATGACCCTCGTCTTTGACATCGTTGCCATGGTCGCGGCGTTCGCGTCTTCCGTGCTTTGGTTCATGGCCAGCGGAAAATCGCTCAGGCGGTTGCGGAGGGGCGAAGAGATTGACGAACACGACATCAACCGCATCGTCACGGCCTTCAATCGCAACCAAATTCTCAATGGACGGGCGGCGCTTGCGACCGCGATTTCGGCGACCGCGGTCGGCCTGCGGTTTGTGGCGCAGTTCCTCGGCTATGATTGAGCGAGCAACTCGCGCGCGGATCGACATGGAGAGCGATCTTGGCCCGGCTTTTGCTGAACAGCGATCATGAGCGGACTGAAGCGCGTTTTGGATCGGTTGGGCTTAAAGCAGACGGATTTCGCCCGGCTGCTGGATGTCAGCCCACGCACCGTCAGTCTTTGGGCGACTGGTGAAGTCACCATCCCAGGGCCTGTTAAGGCCTATTTGCGGATGCTGCAATTCGCCGACGAGTCCCGGCGCACGCTGGAGTTCGCACGGCTTGCCGCGCAATCCCCTTGTGTCCACGACGGTCTTTACAGCTTGCGCTACCGTCCGCACGGCGGGGACGTCGAGCCTGGCGCGGACGGCAACGGCATCGCGCTATTGAAGGCGGGCCGGATCGTCGGCTCGGATACGGGGGGAGGAAAATTCGAGGGCAGCTACCGGTTTGACAGCATGCGCCAGACGTTTCATTTCCGTGTTTGGTTGCGCGTACCGCCGGAGGGTCAACTCATGACAGGGCTGGACACCGGGCCAGCGGGGTCACTGGTGGAGGTTGTGGCCGAACTCGACCGGCCCGATCCGTTCTCATCGACCGTGGCGCACGTTGAGGGACGGCCACTGAACGTGACGATGGCCTATCTTGGGCCGCTGCCTGGCTGAAAGGCCTGGGTGCAACGGAAAGAAGCGCTATGATTGATCCTGATCGCCTTATTCTCCTTGGCGAGATTGGCGCGGCCCACGGTATCCGCGGCGAGGTGAGTATCCGCACGTTCACCGAAGATCCGGCCGACATTGCCGCCTATGGTCCGCTCAGCGACAAGGCAGGCAAGCGAACGTTCAAGATCGCCGGATTGCGGGTGACGGCAAAGTCGGTCATCGCGCGCTTGCATGGAGTGGACGACCGGACGGCGGCGGAGAAACTGCGCAATACCGGTCTCTATGTGAAGCGCAGCCAGCTGCCGGACTTGGAGCCGGGCGAATACTACTACGAGGACCTTGCTGGGTTGGCTGCCGTCGATGCGGAGGGTTGCGGATTGGGAACGGTCGCCGGTGTGGTCAATTATGGTGCGGGCGACCTCGTCGAAATTTCGCGGCCGGGTGAGCGGGAGACGCTGCTGGTGCCGTTTACAAAGGAGGCGGTGCCGACGGTCGACCTCGGAGCGGGACGTGTGACCGTGGTGCTGCCAGCATTTGCCGATGATGATAGCGAGTCGGACCCGGCGGATGGCGCGCCCGCAAAGGAGTAGAGCGTGATGACCCGATCCCTATACGCGGCGACTTTCGCGGTTCTGCTGGCCTTTGCTGCGCCGGCATTGGCTGAGCAAGCGTCGCCGCTTGACAGGGTCGAAGCGGATTTGCGCAAAACCTATCCGGCCGTCGCCGTCATGGGCTCAGACGAGCTTGCGGCATTGAAGGAGACTGGGGCGGACGTGGTTCTGCTCGATGCGCGCACGGATGCGGAATTCGGCGTCAGCCGCATTCCGGGGGCGCAGCGTGTCGATCCCAGGATGTCGGCCAAACAATTCCAATCGCAGTTCGGATCGAACGTGACGGGCAAGAAGGTCGTCGTCTATTGCGCCGTCGGCGGGCGCAGTTCGGATCTGGCGAGCCGCATCGATGCGGCGGCGAAGGATGCCGGTGCCGCGGGGGTTTATAATCTCGAGGGCGGGATCTTCCGGTGGCACAACGAGAAGCGGCCGCTGGAAGGACCGTCCGGTGCGACCGATGAGGTGCATCCGTTCAGCCCGAATGCGGCTTCGCTCATCAAGCGGCAGGAGGGAATAGCCTACCGGCCGGGAACATCGAAGATCAGCAAGGGCGAGTGAGCGGCGGAGTTAGATCGCTTCGCCGCGCAAGAGACGTGGCAACTCGCCCGAGAGGCCAGCCGCTTCGGTGACGAACATCTGCTTGATTGACGGCATACTATCGACAAGGCCGAGTCCGGCATCGCGCACAGCACGCATGACGGTGTTGTCGGATGAGAACAGACGGTTGAGGCCATCGAACGTTGCGGTTGATACGGCGCTATCGAAGCGGCGCCAGCGCTCGTAGCGCGTCAGGACCTCGGCGTTGCCGATATCAAGGCCGAGGCGGGCGGCGTCGATGATCACTTCGGCGAGGGCGGCGGAATCGCGCAATGCGAGATTGAGACCTTGGCCGGCGATCGGGTGGACGCCGTGGGCGGCATCGCCGATCAACGCGAAGCGGTCGGCGACATAGGCGCGGGCGAGATGCATAGAGAGCGGCCAAGATTGACGGCCGCCGACCAGCGTGATCTCACCGAGTCGGCCGCCGAAGCGCTTGTCGACCTCATGCAAGAAAGCCGCGTCGTCGAGGGCGAGAATGCGGGCGGCTTCGCTGCTCTCTTCGCTCCAGGTGATGCAGGAGCGGTTGCCGGTCAGCGGCAGAATTGCAAAAGGGCCGGCGGGGAGGAAATGCTGCACGGCCGTGGCGTCGTGCGGGCGCTCATGCGTGACCCAGGTGACGATGCCGGTTTGATCGTATGACCAGCCGATCAGCTTGATGCCGGCTTGGTCGCGCAAGGCGGATTGGCGTCCTTCGGCGGAGACCAAGAGGCGCGTTTTCACAACGCGGCCGTCGGACAGTGTAAGATTGAGGCCGGCGCGATCGATTTCGGAGGTCGTGATTTGGCCTGGGGTGATGCGGTCAATGGCGAGAAAATCCGCGACTCGCAGCGCGAGCGCGGAGACGATTTCGCCGGCGGGGACGATGTGGGTGGCGGGTTCGCCATCCTCAAGCATGTTGTCGTAGGTGAGTACAATGGGGCGAACGCCATCTTCGAGGCGGCTGTCGGTGATCTCAATGCGGCGCACGGGCTGCGCGTGCGGGGCGATAGGAGACCAGGCGCCGAGGGCTTGCAGCATGTGCCGCGACGCGGCGGAGAAGGCGTAAGCGCGCACGTCGTTGCGGATGGCTGCGGGCGGCCACGTGCGGTCGACGAGCGCGATGCGCAGATCACCTTCGCTGGCCTTGGCAAGGGCGAGGGCGAGCGACAAGCCGGCGGCACTCGCGCCGGAGATGACGACATCATAGTGCTTCAGAGATGCTGACATTCCGCCTCGGTTGCTTGACACGCCGCGGGGCTAGCTTGCCAATGGCGATCCAACTTTCTCCCTAGCATCCAACATCATGGCCGTCATGTCCGAACCCGCGCCGAAGCCGTCCGCCCTCGACTCGCTGCTCGCGACCCTCGATCTGGAGACGTTGGAGCAGAATCTGTTCCGGGGGCGCAGTCCGCCGGATGGGTGGCAGAGGGTTTTCGGCGGGCAGGTGCTGGGGCAGGCGCTGGTGGCGGCCTCGCGAACAGTGGAGGAGGCCGGCCGGGCCGCGCACTCGCTGCATGGCTATTTCCTGCTCGCCGGGGATCCGAAGCATCCGTTGATCTATGAAGTCGAACGGACGCGGGACGGGGGCAGTTTTTCGACGCGGCGGGTCAAGGCTGTCCAGCACGGGCGGGTGATCTTTACCATGAGCGTGTCGTTTCACCGACCAGAGGAGGGATTTGAGCATGCGGTGCGAATGCCAGATGTGCCGCCTCCAGAGTCGTTGCCGAATGCGCGAGAGCTGATCGCGCGGTTCGTCGACAAGCTGCCGGACAACATGCGCAGCTACTGGAGCCGGGAGCGGCCGATCGAGATGAAGCCGGTTGATGTGCGCCGGTATCTCAGCAACGAGCCGGCGGAGCCGCAGCAGGCGATCTGGATGCGGGCGGCGGGGGCCTTACCAGACGATCCGGCGGTGCATCAGTGCGTTCTGGCGTATGCGTCGGACTTCACGCTGCTGGATACGGCGCTCATTGCGCACGGGAAGGTGCTGTTCGATCCGGAGATCCAGTTGGCGAGCCTCGACCATGCCATGTGGCTGCACCGGCCATTCCGGGCGGATGACTGGCTTTTGTACGCGCAGGATAGTCCGTCGACGCATGCCGCGCGGGGGTTTTGCCGAGGGTCGTTTTTCGACCGGCAAGGGCGGCTGATCGCGTCGGTGGCGCAAGAGGGATTGATCCGCCGGAGGTCGACCGCGTTCGTGGTCAAATAATGGGCTGATGGATTTTTGTGCATATTTTTTGTGCAGTTGACTCGGGTGTGGTCGGGCGTGCGGGCTGGCTGCACAAGAATAAGTCATACCTTTTCAAAGTGTTATCGTCCGAGCCGGCATTTGGCACAGGACTTGACTCCCTCATAGGCGGCTAACGGGTCTTTCGGGCCCGAACGCACACTTGGCCATGCCTGCTTCCATGCGGAGCCGGCGGCCGCAAAGACCTTAAAGGGGGTGCTCAGATGAAGCTCATCACTGCGATTATCAAACCGTTCAAACTGGAGGAGGTCCGTGCCGCGCTGACCGAGCTTGGCCTACAGGGCATGACCGTGACCGAAGTGAAGGGTTACGGCCGGCAGAAGGGCCACACGGAAATCTACCGCGGCGCGGAATACGCCGTCAGCTTCCTGCCGAAGGTGAAGATCGAGGCGGTGGTGCCGTCCGCTCTCGCGCCTAAGGCCATCGAGGCCATCACCAAGGCTGCCAAGACCGGCCAGATCGGTGACGGCAAGATCTTCGTCTCGCCCATCGAAAACACCGTCCGCATCCGCACCGGTGAAGCCGACGACGAAGCGCTCTGATCTCACCATCCGTCCTCTCGCCTATCATCCATAACTGGGGAGTTACCTATGACGTTTGCTCTACCCCGCTGCACCGGACGCCTTGTGGGCGCCGCGGCAGCATTGGCCATGCTGGCGGTTCCCGCCCTGGCGCAAGATGCGGCTCCGCCGACGCCGGACAAAGGCGATATCGCCTTTATGTATATCGCCACCATCCTCGTTCTGCTGATGACCGTTCCGGGTCTGGCCCTGTTCTACGGCGGCTTGGTGCGCACCAAGAACATGCTCTCGATGTGCATGCAGGTGTTTGCGACCATGTGCTTGGTCATGTTGCTCTGGGTGACCTACGGCTACTCGATGGCCTTCACCAACGGTGGCGCGCTGAACGACTTCGTCGGTGGCTTCGGCAAGGTGTTCCTCTCCGGCGTTGACTCGACGTCGCTGGCGGGCACGTTCTCGAACGGCGTCTATATCCCCGAGTACATCTTCATCATGTTCCAGATGACGTTCGCGGCCATCACGCCGGCGCTCATTCTGGGCGCGGTCGCTGAACGTATGAAGTTCTCGGCCGTGATGCTGTTCATGGCGCTGTGGGTGACGTTCATCTACTTCCCGATGGCGCACATGGTCTGGTATTGGGGCGGCCCGGATGCCTTCGGCAACGCTGCCAAGGCTGTTGCGGCTGCTGCAGACGGAGAAGCCAAGGTTCAGGCTCAGGCGGCGCTTGACGCTGTGCTGGCCGATGCCGGTCTGCTCTTTAAGTGGGGCGCGCTCGACTTTGCAGGCGGCACCGTCGTTCACATCAATGCCGGTATCGCTGGTCTCGTCGCCTGCATCGTTCTTGGCAAGCGCGTCGGTTACGGCAAAGAAGCCATGCCTCCGCATTCTCTGGTTATGTGCATGATCGGTGCAGCCCTCCTCTGGGTCGGCTGGTTCGGCTTCAACGTCGGTTCGAACCTCGAATCCAACGCCTGGGTTGGCGTCGTCGCTCTCAACACGTTCGTCGCCACCGCTGCTGCGGCCATCTCGTGGATGGTTGTTGAGTGGCTCGCGAAGGGCAAGCCGTCGCTGCTCGGCCTCGTGTCGGGTGTGATCGCGGGTCTCGTTGCCATCACGCCGGCTTGCGGTTTCGCCGGCGTGTTCGGTTCGATCATCCTCGGCCTCGTCGCCGGCATCGTCTGCTTCATCTTCTGCTCTGCTGTGAAGCACGCGTTCGGGTATGACGACAGCCTCGATGTCTTCGGTATCCACGGCGTGGGCGGCATCATCGGCGCTCTCGCAACGGGCCTCCTGATCAATCCGGATTTCGGCGGCTCGGGCATTCCCGACTACCTGTCGAAGCCGGGTGAACTGACCACCGCGCCCTACGACATGATCTTCCAGGTCACGGCGCAGGCGAAGGCGGTCGGCTTCACGATCCTGTTCTCGGGTCTGGGTACGCTCGTCCTCTTGCTGCTGGTCAAGCTGGTCGTGGGTCTGCGTCCTTCGGAAGAGAAGGAACGAGAAGGCCTCGACATCACGGATCACGGCGAACGCGCCTACAACTACTGAGTTCGATCGGGGATCGCGGGCCTATGCTCGCGGTCCCTTGCCACGTTTCTCCCGAGCACGGACTTCCCCTAGACGTGCTCCTCCCTGGACCTGGACCGCGCAAGCGCTCCAGGTCCTTTTTTTGGCGGATATGATCAGGGGATGCGGATGCGGGCGCCGGGTTTCAGGCGCGCGAGGATGCGGACAAGGTCGGCGCGGCGCAGCGCGATGCAGCCTTCGGTCGGTTTAAAGCCGGGGCGGGCGACATGCATGAAGATGGCGCTGCCGCGACCTCGGACCCGTGGGCGGCGATTGCAGTCGAGGACGACCACCACGTCGTAGAGTTGATCGGGCCGCCACATCTCTTCGGCGGAAGCGGGATAGGGGTGGCAGACGGGCCGGTTGTAGTTGCGGTCGGCCGGTTCATCGCACCATCCGGACGAGGGCTTGATGACTTTAAGCGGCAACGCGGTTCTCGGCCGGGGTCCGCGATCGGGCCGGTAGTGGACGCTTTCCAGCCGAAAAGCTCCGACCGGCGTCGCGCCGTCGCCCTCGCGTTTGATTGCCCGGCGGCCGGATCGCCCGAGGGCGCAGGGATAGCTCCGTCCGCACGCCCAAAGCATGCCGCGCGTGGCCCTGGGCGAGAGGGCTCGTACTAACAGTTGACCTCGTGGCTGATTTCTCATCATTTTCCTGGTCGGAATAGCTTGCCTTCGCTCGCCCCGCCAGTGCCGTTGCGGCATAACGTCAAATGCCGGAACGGCGCCGGCTGAGACACCGACGTGCCGCTGTGCGTTGTCGTGCCGGGCGAGCGGGCCAGAGATTGGATCTAAGGGGACGTTCGCATGACCGCACGCCGTATCCTGCTCGTCGACGACGACGAGGATCTGCGCGGATCGCTTAAGGATCAACTGTCGCTCTATGACGAGTTCGACGTCTTCGACGCCAACACGGCGACGAAAGGCATGGACCGCGCGCGGGCCGATCAGCCGGATCTGTTGGTGTTCGACGTCAATCTACCCGATATGGACGGGCGGGAAGCGGTGAAACAGCTGCGCAAAGGCGGCTTCAAGCCCCCCATCATCATGCTGACGGCGAACGACTCGGATGCGGATCAGATTCTGGGTCTCGATTCGGGGGCCAACGACTACGTCACGAAGCCGTTCAAATTCGCGGTGCTGCTGGCGCGCATCCGGGCACAGCTGCGCCAGCACGAGCAAAGCGAAGACGCGGTGTTCCAGATCGGGCCCTATACATTCAAGCCGGCGGCCAAAATCCTTCTCGACGAAAAGGGCTCGAAGGTACGCCTGACGGAAAAAGAGACGTCGATTTTGAAGTTCCTCTATCGTGCCGGGGACAAGGTGGTGCCGCGCGATACGCTGCTGCTGGAAGTGTGGGGCTACAATGCGGGTGTGACCACGCACACGCTAGAAACGCACATCTACCGGCTCAGGCAGAAGATTGAAAAAGACCCGTCGAATGCGGAAATCCTGATCACTGAGAGCGGGGGCTACCGCCTGGCGCCCTGATCGAGGACGGCGGCTTCATGCAGCCAGTTATAATCATCAACGCTCTATCCCCAGGGCCATCCACAGGCCCCTGGACCGGGCCGCGCGAATCGGCCGACCGTCCCTCCAACAGAGCATCGCAAGCCCAACCCGGGCCTTGCAGCGGGCGTTGGAAGTTAGATTATGGCCATCGATTCTTTCGTCAAACCGATGTTGAAGCTTGAGATCTTTCAGGGGCTGCGGCCGCTGCAGATCACGGAAATTGCGCGGCGCGCCTATCGCGTCGTTTACAAGCCGGGCGATGCGATCATCCGCGAAGACGAAGAGGGTGACGCGGCCGTCATCATCGTTTCGGGTGAGGCTGTTCGCATTGCGGGACCGGCGCTTGCCGAGCCGGCCGAGGCCGTTCCGGAGGGATCGTTACTTGGCGAAATGGCCATGCTTATCGAGACGCGGCATTCTTCGACCGTCGTCGCGCGGACAACGGTGCGGGCATTGCGCATTGCGCGTGAAGATTTGCAGGCGCAAATGACAGAAGACGCTGCCTTGGCCGATCATTTCGTGCAGCGGATCACGGCGCGTCTATCCAGCGTGCTCGACAGCCTGCGGGCGATCGACAGCATGGTGGCTGGAACGGCTGCTATTGTGCCGCCGGCACGGGGCAGCGGCGCTGCGCAACCGGCTCATGTTCACTGAACATGATTTTTCGGTTAGCTCGATCAAAAGAAAAGCGCCCAACTCCGGGGGGCGAAGTTGGGCGCTTGCGCTCTCGCGCTAGGCGCCGGGAGGGAAGCCGGCACCTCAGGCGCGTCGTCGGGTAGACGGGGGGGAGCTACCAACAGAAAGGCGACGCTGCCTGTCTGCAGATTAATTAAGCGCAGGTTTTCGAATTTCAATAGACCCTCCCCGCGTTGATCACGAAATCGTGATCAATATTACACGGGTTATCCCCAGGCAGCGCTTGCCCGGTACTGATCAGCCACATCAAATGAACGCCGTTTAATGCGGCATTGCCAGCGGATTATTGGAAACGCCTTTGATCTTGAAGTCTTCGGGATCGAGTTTTTCGCCCTTTTTGACGTCGGCGATCTCGACGCGGGTTTCGACGCCTTGAGCGTCGGTGGTGACCCATTCCTTCAATTCTACGGAGGGTTTCGTCGACAGGTAGACCTTGATCCGGCCGGGGGTGTCGGGGCTCTTATCCTGGAGAGCGACAACCATCAGATCTTCGGCTTCCTGGACTTCCATGATCTTGGCGTCGCGGGCCAGGTCAACGTCCTTGCGCAGAAGGAGGCGGAAGGGGGTCTGATCAAGCTGGACGCGATCTTCGTTGCGCAGGTCGAGGTCCTGGATGGCCAGCTGCTGGCCGTCAGAAATTATGATCTGCTTGGACGGCAAGGCATAATCGAAGCGGAACTTGCCCGGGCGGAGCAGCGAGAATTTGCCCTTCATCTTCTTTTGGTCGGAGGTGGTCTGGACGAAGTTGCCCTTGAGGGTGCTGACGCCGTTGAAATAGTCGCTAACGGCTTTGACGACCTTCATCTGCGCTTCGTCGAGCGTAATGCCCTGATTGCCGGCCGAGACTTCCGCGCTCCAGGCGGTGCCTCCGGTGGAGGGCGGCTGACCGGCTGGAGCCGGCGCAGGAGCGGCGGCTGGGGCGGCAGGAGCGGGGGCTGGCTTCGCATCCTGCGCAAACGCGGGGAGTGCGCATCCCAAAATCGTCACCAGAAAAAGGCCGAGGCCGGATGCCTTAGCGGTCCACATTCTTCTTCATCCCCCGTTTCGTCCGTTCGCCAGCGTTGTGCCGCGCCTGAGCGAATGTCGGAACAATGCGACGAACTGAGGGCCAATCCCCCGAATCCGGGGCCATAAGTAGCGGGTTTCGGCGGCGCTGCAATGGGGGGCAGGTGGGCGCGGTGGAGATCAGGCGGCGGGTTTGAGTATTTCGCGACGGCCCGTGGTGCCGGCCGCGGAAATAACGCCGTCATGCTCCAAGCGGTCGATGATGTCGGCGGCGCGGTTGTAGCCGATCTGCAGGCGGCGCTGGATGTAGGAAGTGGAGACCTTGCGTTCCCGCAGGACGAGGTCGCGGGCGCGCTCGTAGAGATCGTCGCTGGCAGGGCCACCGGCGGCGTTGCCGAACGGGGTTTCGTCTAGTGCGCCATCGGTGATGCCATCGACGTAGTGGGGTTCGCCGTGGCTCTTCAAATGGTTGGCAACGGCTTCGACTTCCTCGTCGGAGACAAAGGGGCCATGGACGCGCGTGATGGAGCCGGCACCACTGGAGAACAGCATATCGCCCTGGCCGAGTAGCTGCTCGGCGCCCTGCTCGTTGAGGATGGTGCGGCTATCGATCTTCGATGTGACTTTGAAGCTGATGCGGGTCGGGAAGTTGGCCTTGATCGTGCCGGTGATGATGTCGACCGAGGGGCGTTGCGTGGCCATGATGAGATGAATGCCGGCAGCGCGGGCCATCTGGGCGAGGCGCTGGACGGCCTGCTCGATGTCCTTGCCGGCGACGATCATGAGGTCGGCGAACTCGTCGACGACGATGACGATATAAGGCATCGGCTTGGCGTCGATGGTCTGGGTTTCGAAGCGGGGTTCGCCGGTGGCGCGGTCGAAGCCCGTCTGTACGGTGCGCGCGAGTGTTTCGCCACGCTCGGCGGCGGCGCGGACGCGCTGGTTGAAAGCTTCGATGTTGCGCACGGAGAGCGCGGCCATGCGCTTATAGCGCTCTTCCATCTCGGTGACGGCCCAGCCAAGTGCAGCGACTGCCTTGTGGGGGTCTGTGACGACGGGCGTAAGAAGGTGCGGGATGCCGTTGTAGACCGACAGTTCCAACATCTTCGGGTCGATCATGATAAGGCGGCACTGGTCCGGCGCGAGACGATAGAGCAGCGACAGGATCATCGCGTTGACGCCGACAGACTTGCCAGAGCCCGTGGTGCCGGCGACGAGCAAATGCGGCATGCGGGCGAGATCGGCGATGATAGGTTCGCCGCCGATGGATTTGCCAAGTGCGAGGGGGAGGATTGCTTTGGTGGCGCGGTACGGTTCACAGTCGAGCATTTCGCGGAGCACAACGGCGTCGCGTTTCGCGTTGGGGAGCTCAAGGCCAATAGCGTTGCGGCCGGGGACAACGGCGGCGCGGACGCTGGTAACGCTCATGGAGCGGGCGATGTCGTCGGCGAGCGCGATGACGCGTGCGGATTTGGTGCCGCGCGTGGGTTCGAATTCATACAGCGTGACGACGGGGCCGGGTTTGATGTCGCGCATCTCGCCCTTAACGCCGTAGTCGGCAAGCACATCGAGAAGTTGCTGACCGGTGGCACGGGCGGCGGCCTGAGACAGCGCGGGGGCCGGCCCGTTTTGGGCCGGGCGCTTCAGAAGATCAAGCGGCGGGCGCAAGAGCGCTTTCGGCGCGGCCGTGGGGCGGCGTCCGGGGCGGGGTTTGGGTTCGGCGATGGGGGCCGGCAGATCAGGTTCTGCCACGACGTGGCGGTTAGCCGGTGCGAAACGTTCGGCAATCGAGCGGCCGCGGCGGGTTTCTTCGTCCTCGTCGTCGAAGTCGTCTTCCGCGTCGTCTCGAGAGCCGGGGCGGAGGACGCGCAAGCTGTCGAAGTGCGCAGCAAAGCGCTCGGCGAAGCTTTGTTCGCCGACGTCGGCGATGGGACCGCCCATTGTTTGGGCCGTCAGTTCAGGTTCGGCGGGCTCGAAGTGGGCGTCATTGACGTGCACGGCGGCGGCTTTGTCCGCAGGGTTGGCCGGCGAGAACGCGTCGCGCAGGCGCTGGCGGAGGTTTGAGACGGAACCGGGTTGCGGGGCGATCGGTTCGTCGCCGTCCATGTCGCGGCCGGTGGACTCGAAGATTGGTTCGACTGTGGCGGGCGCGGCCGGTTTGTGGACGGACGGCGCGGCGTTGCGGTCGCTGCGCATGCTGTGGTGCCAGTTTTCAACGTGGCGGCCGGAACGGAGCTGGGTCCAGGCGGCGTGCGCGGTCTCCTTGGCATCGGCGCCGATGCTCTCTGCGACTGCGGCCACGCCAGCGGTCAAGAGGGCGAGGCCGGCGATGGTCCAGGCGAGCGCAGGGGAGGCGAAATTGCCAGCAATGGAGCGGACGAAGTTGGCACTGAGGTCGCCCAGGATACCGCCCATGGCATAGTGCAGCGGCCAGCCGGTGATGACGGGGAGACTGGACAGCGCGCCGGCGAGGAACAGGATCGACAACGAATAGCAGGCGCCTTTGATGCGGAAGTTATAGACGCGCTCGTTGCGGATGAGGTCGATGGCCCAGAGCATGGGGGCGAACAGGCAAACGACCGCGCCGAAGCCCAGCATCTGGATCAGAATGTCGGAGAGTATGGCGCCGACGGGTCCGCCGGCGTTGCCGGTGCCGGCGCCGCCGGGGTTGGTCAGGCTTGGGTCGTTGGCCGACCAGGTGAGGAGACTTGCCCAGGCGAAGGCCAAAATTGCCAAAATCAGGAGACCGCCCGTGCGCGCGCTGAGGCCAAGCAGGCGTGCTTCCACGCGCTCGGGCAAAAGGGCGTCGTACTGTTCTTCACGCAACGCGGGCATCGGGGCGAACGTCTTTACGCTGATACTTGAACAATTCGTTCGAGCGCTTCCCTCACCGTATGTGCGGGCTGGACCAACGCGACCCGGACATAGGCGTCCCCAGGGTTGCGCCCGTCCTGACCTGGCTGGGCGAGGAAAGCACCGGGTATCACCTTGACGCCGAAGGATTTCCATAAGGTTACCGCGGCCTTGGCGCCGCCGCCCAGTTGGCTCATATCGAGCCAAAGGCAAAAACCGCCGGCGGGGCGCTGGTAGCCGAAGCGGCCAGAAAGGATCTCGTCGGCGTCGGCGAACTTGCGGCGGTAGACGGCGCGGGCGGCTTCGACGTGGGCCTCGTCGGACCAGGCGGCGGCGGAGGCATGCTGGATGGGACCGGGGACCTGGGGGGCACACATGTTGCGGATCTCGCCATAGGCCGAAAGGAAGACGGCATCCCCGGCGCAGAAGCCCGACCGCATGCCTGGGAGGTTGGAGCGCTTGGAGAGGGAGTTGAAGACGACGAGGTTGCGGAAGCGCTCGGGCGTACTGGCGGCGACGGTGAGCGCGCCGACGGGGGCGACCTGCGTATGGATCTCCGAATAGCACTCGTCGAAGAACAGCATGAGGTCGTGCCGGCGGGCGAGGGCGAGGGCCTTGGCGATGTAGGTGGGGGTGGCGACCGCGCCTTGTGGGTTCGACGGCGAGCCGATGAAGAGCGCGGCGGTGCGGGCGAGGAGCGTGGTGTCGGCAGCCAGTGCATCGAGGTCCGGCAGGAAGCCGGTTTCGCGCGTGGCGTTGAGGAAGACGGCTTCAGCGCCGCAGCCGAGTGCGCCGGCGACATAGGCCGAGTAGTACGGATTGCACATGACGATCGCGGGATTTTCGATGCCGCGTTTGCGTGCCATCGCG
>VYKW01000501.1_pt1 | contig 13301 bp, 11 predicted proteins | sample 5114451 | NCBI WGS metagenome assembly VYKW01 (sample SAMN12291784, study PRJNA351875) | freshwater metagenome | isolation source: freshwater lake | place: USA: Michigan, Gull Lake | collected 2013-08-08
CCCGGGCGGCGCGCTCAGCTGCCCTGCACCGCCAACCGCCCCTTCTGCGCGGCGAGCGTGCGGTTCAGCAGGCTCGCCATCGCATAGACCGCCTCGATGGTGAGCGTGGGGCGCCCGACGATCCGCCCGAGCTCGATCACCGACCCGACCAGGGCCTCGAGCTCGATCGCACGGCCATGCTCGACGTCCTGCAGCATCGAGGTCTTGTGCGCGCCGACTGCCTCGGCCCCGGCGATCCGCTTGTCGAGCGAGACCTTGAACTCGACGCCGAGTGCCTCGCCGACGGCCTGCGCCTCGGTCATCATCGCCGCGGCGAGCGCGCGCGTGGGGGCGAAGCGGCAGATGTCCTCGAGCGTTGCGTGCGTGAGCGCCGAGATCGGGTTGAAGCTCAGGTTACCCCACAGCTTCACCCAGATCTCGCTGCGGATGTCCTTCGAGACCGGGGCCTTGAAGCCGGCGGCGATCATCGCCTTCGACAGGCCGTCGATGCGCTCGCTGCGCGAGCCGTCGAGCTCGCCGAGCGTGAAGCGGTTGCCCTCGATCAGCCGGATCACGCCGGGCGCGACCAGCTCCGAGGCCGGATAGACGACGCTGCCGATGATGCGCTCGGGCTCGATCTGCGCAGCGATGCGCCCGCCGGGATCGACGCTCTCGAGCACCCGCCCCTCCCAGGGGCCGGCCAGCCTGTGGAAGTACCACCAGGGCACGCCGTTGATCAGCGTGACCACGACGGTCTGAGGTCCGAAGAGGCCACGCATCGCCGGCAGCAGGTCGATCACCTGGTGCGCCTTCACCGCCAGCAGCACCACGTCCTGAGGGCCCGCGTCGGCCGGCACCTGCACCGCGCGGACCTCGGGCGCATGCTGCTCGGTGCCGTCCTCGAGGATCAGCTTCAGGCCGTTGGCCGAGATGGCCTCGAGGTTGCGGTTGCGCGCGACCACCGTGACCTGCTCGCCCGCGAGCGAGAGCTTCGCGCCCAGGTACCCACCGATGGCTCCCGCGCCGACGACTGCGATCTTCACCTTTCCTGTCCTCTCGCCTAGACCGGACGCGCCATCGGCGCGGCCATCATCGCCTTGATGCGGCCGAGCACCGGCCACACCAGCATCACCAGCGCCAGCGTCGTCAGCACGCCCGCCAGCGGATTCGCCCAGAAGATGCCGAGGCTGCCGTCGGACAGCAGCATCGACTGGCGGAAGCTCGCCTCGGCCATGTCGCCGAGCACCAGCGCCAGCACCATCGGCGCGAGAGGATACTTCAGCTTCTTGAACAGATATCCGACGATCCCGAAGACACCCATCATCACGACGTCGAACATCGAGCTGTGCACGGTGTAGGCGCCGATCGCGCAGATCACGATGATCACCGGCGCGATCACCGAGAACGGGATGCGCAGGATCGCGGCCCACCAGGGCACGGTGGTCAGCACGACGATCAGGCCGACGATGTTGCCGAGGTACATCGAGGCGATCAGGCCCCAGACGAAGTCCTTCTGCTCGACGAAGAGCATCGGGCCGGGCTGCAGGCCCCAGATCAGAAGGCCGCCGAGCAGGACCGCCGCCGTGGGCGAGCCCGGGATGCCGAGCGTGAGCATCGGCAGCAGCGCAGAGGTGCCGGCCGCATGCGCAGCGGTCTCGGGCGCGAGCACGCCCTCCAGACGACCCTTGCCGAACTCGTCGGGGTGCTTGGACATGCGGCGCGCCATGCCGTAGCTCATGAAGGACGCGGGCGTGGCGCCGCCGGGCGTGATGCCCATCCAGCAGCCGATCGCGGTCGAGCGCAGGAAGAGCCGCCAGTGGGTGAACAGCTCCTTCCAGGTCTCGAGCACCACCTTGAAGGTGATCTTCGCGCTCTTGCCCTTGAAGGCCAGCCCCTCCTCCATCGTCAGCAGGATCTCGCCGATGCCGAACAGGCCGATCACCGCGATCAGGAAGTCGAAGCCCTTGAGGAGCTCGGGCACGCCGTAGGTCATCCGCAGCTGGCCGGTCACCGTGTCCATGCCGACCGCGGCGAGCGCGAAGCCGAGCATCATCGCGGCGAGCGTCTTGGCGGGCGCTTCTTTGCTCATCCCGACGAAGCTGCAGAAGGTCAGCAGCTGCACTGCGAAGAACTCGGCGGGGCCGAACTTGAGCGCGAACTTCGCGAGGATCGGCGCCGAGAAGGTGATCAGCAGCACCGCGAACAGCGCGCCCACGAACGACGAAGTGAAGGCCGCCGTCAGCGCCTGGGCCGCCCGCCCCTGCTGCGCCATCGGGTGACCGTCGAAGGTGGTCGCGACCGACCACGGCTCGCCGGGGATGTTGAACAGGATCGAGGTGATCGCCCCGCCGAACAACGCCCCCCAGTAGATGCACGACAGCATGATGATCGCCGACGTGGGGTTCATCGAGAACGTGAGCGGCAACAGGATGGCGACGCCGTTGGCACCGCCCAGGCCCGGCAGCACGCCGATCAGGACGCCGAGGATGATGCCGATGAACATGAAGCCGATGTTCGGCAGCGTGAGCGCGACCGAGAAGCCGTGCCCGAGGTCGAGGAGTTCCTGCATGGTGGTCTCCGTGCGCTCAGAGGCCGAAGGCGGCCTCGAGCGGGCCCTTGGGGAGCTGCACGAGGAACCAGCGTTCGAAGACGAGGAAGCAGACCAGCGGCACGCCGATGGAGACCGCGGCGCTCGCCAGCGCGGGGTACTTGCCGTGGCGGACCATGAACCAGGCGATCAGCGCGGTCGATGCGACGTACAGGCCCACGAGGGCGATCGCGGCGATGTAGAGCGCGATCGGCACGGCCATCTGCATCACCAGGCGCAGCTGCGCGCGCTCGGCGAACTCGCCGTGGTCGGCGCTCCAGCGCCGCAGCTGCGAGACCAGGATCCAGCTCGCGCTCGCGAACAGCAGCACGCCGATGATGAACGGGAAGTAGCCCGAACGCGGGCCGTCGTCGGCCCAGCCCACGCCGACCCGCATGCTGTCGACGACGACGGCGATCGCGATTGCCTGCAGCAGCACGGCGACGGCGGCTTCCGGCCAGCGCGTGCGAACGCTGTCCTGGGGCGTACCGGAGGGTTCGTTCATGTCGGGATTCTCTCGGCGCGCGCGGCGCCCGGTTCGGGTGGGAGGTGTCGGATATCGGAGACGGGCGCGCTCTCGGGCGCGCTCCGGGCAGTCGGAGCGCACGCGAGCGCGCGCCCCCCGGGGATCACATTGCGATGAAGCCCGCTTCCTTCATCAGCACGCGATGCAGCTGCTCGTTCTTGCCGAGCCAGTCGAAGAACTCCTGGCCCTTCATCGAGGTCTGCTTGAACGCGCCCTTGTCCATGAACTCCTTCCACTCGGGCAGCGCGCGGATCTTGTCGAACAGCCCGTTGTAGTAGGCGACCTGCTCCGGCTTGACGCCGGGCGCCATGAAGATGCCGCGCAGCATCAGGTACTCGACCCCGATGCCTTGCGACACGCAGGTCGGCACGTCGTTCCAGGCCTGTGTCTCGGTGAGCTTGCCCTTGTACGGCATGCGCTCCTTGTCGAACACGCAGAGCGGGCGCAGCTTGCCCGCGCGCCAGTGCGACTCGGCCTCGATCGGGTTGTTCACGGTCGCGTCGATGTGCTTGCCCACGAGCTGCACCGCCACGTCGCCGCCCCCCTTGAACGGGATGTAGGTCATCTTCTTACCGGCGGCCTTCTCCATCATCACCGCGATGATCTGGTCCTCCTGCTTGGAGCCGGTGCCGCCCATCTTGAAGGTGGCGGGCGGCGAGGACTTCATCGCCTCGAAGTAGGCCTTGGCCGTCTTGTGCGGCGACTCCTCGTTGACCCACAGCACGAACTGGTCGAGGGCGAGCATGCTCACCGGCGTGAGGTCGCGCCAGTTGAACGGCACGCCGGTCGCCAGCGGCGTGGTGAACAGGTTCGACAGCGTGATGACGATCTTGTGCGGATCGCCGTTGGCCGACTTCATCGCGAGGAAGCCCTCGGCCCCAGCGCCGCCGGACTTGTTGACGACGACGATCGGCTGCTTGGTGAGGCTGTGCTTGGCGGCCACGCCCTGGATGAAGCGGGCCATCTGGTCGGCCCCGCCGCCGGTGCCCGCGGGCACGACGAACTCGATCGGCTTGGCGGGCTCCCAGGTCTGCGCGAGGGCGGCGACGGGCGCCGCGCCGAGCACGGCGGTGATGGCCGAAACGGCGGCCGCGGTGCGGAAGAACGGTCGGGTCATGGTCATCTCTCCAGTCGATTGAACGTGAACACGGATTGCCCGGACCCGTCGCCCGCTGCCGCGGCCGACGTGGTCCGGATCAGGCGAGGCCGAGCTTCTGCGCGAGGCCGATGCGCTGCAGCTTGCCGGTGGCGCCCTTGGGGATCTCCTCGAGGATGAGGATGCGCTTGGGCACCTTGAAGTCGGCGACGCGCTTGCCGACGAAGTCCTGCAGCTCGCGCTCGGTCGCGCTCTGCCCTTCGCGCAGCACCACGGCGGCGGCCACTTCCTCGCCGAGCTTCGGATGCGGCATGCCGAAGCACACCACCTGGGCAACCGCGGCGTGGTCCATCAGGATCTCGTCGACCTCGCGCGGGCTCACCTTCTCGCCGCCGCGGTTGATGATCTCCTTCAGGCGCCCGGTGATGGTCACGTAGCCATCGGCGTCCATCACGCCCTGGTCGCCGGTACGGAACCAGCCGTCGGCGAAGGCCTCGGCGTTGGCCTTGGGGTTCGCCTCGTAGCCGGCGGTGACGTTCGGGCCGCGGATCACGATCTCGCCAGTCTCGCCACGCGCGAGCAGGCGGCCGTCCTCCGCCATGATCGCGATCTCGGGGCCGGCCGCGCGACCGACGCTGCCGGGCTTGCGGACCTCGGGCGGCAGCGGGTTCGACGCCATCTGGTGCGTCGCCTCGGTCATGCCGTAGGACTCGATCAGCGGGGCGCCGAAGACCTCCTCGAGCTCGCGGATCACCTGCGGCGGGATCGACGAGGACGACGAGCGCAGGAAGCGCAACGGATGACGCTTGATCACGTCGGCGTTCTTCGAGGCGCGCGCCAGGATCGTCTGGTGCATCGTCGGCACCGCGGTGTACCAGGTGGGCTTGGCCTCGTCCATCCAGCCGAAGAACTTCAGTGCGTTGAAGCCCGGCGTGCAGAACACCTGCGAGCCGGCCGACAGCGGCGCGAGCACGCCCGCGATCAGGCCGTGGATATGGAAGAGCGGCATGATGTTCAGGCCGCAGTCGGTCGGCACGAACTTCAGCGTCGCGCGGATGTGCTGCGCCGAGGCCGCGAGGTTGCGTTGCGACAGCGGCACGATCTTCGGGCGCGAGGTGGTACCCGAGGTGTGCAGCACCATCGACACGTCGTCCGGCTCGGCCGGGCCCGATGCGGCGGCAGAAGCGGCATCCGCCTCGCGCGGCTCGAGCGTGAACGTGCCGGCGCCTGACTGGGCGTCGGCGACCAGGTCGATCAGTCGCACGCCCTGCTTGCGCGCCGCCTCCACCGCGGGCGACGTGCTGTCGCGCGCCACGATCAGCGCCGCGGCCTTCAGGTCCGACAGGTAGAACTCGAACTCCTCGCCGCGGTAGGCAGGGTTCAGCGGCGCGCTGGCGACGGCGCAGGCGCAGGCAACGAAGCAGGCGGCCATCTCGGGGCCGTTGTCGAGCACGATCGCGACGCGGTCGTTGCGGCCGATGCCCAGGCCGTTGAGCCGCTCGCGCGTCGACGCGATCAGCGTGCGCAGCTCGCGGTAGGTCATCGCACGCCGGCCGGGTGCGCCGATCGCGGGTGCGTCGTCGGCGCCGGTGGCCAGCAGGGTCGTCAGGGTCGCTTGCATGGATCCTCAGGGTTCTCGAACGGAAAGGCGGCCGAGGGTACACGCCTCGCGCCGCACCGCCTCCCGGGACGGACAACGCTCCGCGACGTGCGCCACGACTGCGTCGGTGCGCCGGCGGAATGAGGCGAGTTTTGCCCGACCGCGGAGGTTCCGGTCGGATTCGGCTCCGGCCCCGTGCCGCGGGTCTGCGGTCGGGTCCGGCCGGCAAGGGTGGGCCGGCTGCTGCACCGCGTTATACGCAACCGTGTCCAGGACAAACAAGCGGAACCCGCAGTTTTCCCGGACGTCGGTTGGACATTTCACATTGCGAGAAAGCACCACGTCCAGGTCCTGCGCCGGGGGCATCGCCGCCGGGTGTCACAATCATGGCTCCTGCCCGAGGTCGCCCACCGATGAAGATCGCCACCGGGAATCTCAGAACGGGCTTTCACGTCACTTCACGGCGTCGCTTAGGATGTGGTGGCTCGATGCGCAGCCAGACGCCTTGCTGCACCACTTCGAGGGCTGCGTCGTGGCGAAGCGAGTCAACAACCTGTCGGACCCGAAGATCCGGCGCGGGATCAAGGCCGGCGTACCTGTCGCACCGGCAGTCACGCCGGACGCGCGGACACAGTCGGAGGGTCCGCCCGGCGGCAGGGTCCGGCCATCCGATCAACATGGGGAAGCTCAATGCCGACACAGGTCGGGGCGAACACGCAGTTGAGCTGCGCGGCGGGCGACCGAACGGCCCCATGCCCGACACCAGTTCCTCCCCATCGATGTGCGCCGTCGCATCGTCCAGATGAGCGATCGGACGATGGCACGGACATGCCGTGGAAACGCCCGATGAGCCCGCTTCCCAGAGTCGCCGTCGTCATACCGAGCTACAAGGTGAAGCGGCACATTCTCGGTGTCATCGCCGCCATCGGGCCAGAGGTCGAGCGGGTGTACGTGGTGGACGACTGCTGCCCGGAAGACTCGGGCGCGTACGTCCGCGCGGCCCTTGCAGACGCGCGCGTTCAGATCATCCGTCACGCAGAGAACCAGGGCGTCGGCGGTGCCGTGATGACGGGCTACCGGGCCGCCCTCGATGAGGGAATGGACATCATCGTGAAGGTGGACGGCGACGGCCAGATGGACCCGCGCCTGATTCCGCATTTCGTGGCCCCGATCGTCGACGGCGAGGCGGACTATACGAAGGGCAACCGCTTCTTCGATCTGGAGGAGATCCGGGTGATGCCGAAGGTCCGTTTGTTCGGCAATGCGGCGCTGTCCTTCCTGACGAAGATCTCGTCGGGCTACTGGAACCTGTTCGATCCCACGAACGGCTACACCGCGATCCACCGCGATGTTGCCAGGCACCTGCCCCTCCACAAGATCAGTCGTCGGTACTTCTTCGAGACGGACATGCTGTTCCGGCTCAACACGCTTCGCGCGGTCGTCGTCGACGTGCCGATGGACGCCAGATACGGGCAGGAGGTCAGCAATCTCCGGGTCCGAGCGGTCGCTGGCGAATTTCTGGCCAAGAACCTGAGCAATTTCGGCAAGCGGATCTTCTACAACTACTATCTTCGGGACATGTCCCTCGCCTCGATCGAACTGCCGCTGGGTGTCGCGATGTTCTCCTTCGGCTGTCTCTTCGGAGGCTATCAGTGGGCGCATTCCATCACTACCGGCCTGACCGCATCGGCCGGCACGGTGATGCTCTCGGCGCTGCCGTTCATCGTCGGGCTGCAGCTCATCCTCAGCTTTCTCGGGCATGACATCCGTTCGGTCCCGACCAGACCGTTCCACCGGCTGACACGACGCGCCGAATCCGTCGCCCCCCAAGACCGAGCGAACAATGCACCCTGAAGACGAAGCATGGACCGACTGGCGGGCACGGTTCTCCGAGGTCTACGACGACGGCAACTACTCCAGCCCGCTGCAGTCGGCCATCATGCGCGCCAGTCACAGGCTCGTCGAGAAGCCGTTTTCGGCTGACACGGTCTTCGCTCGCATCCTCGAAATCGGCGCGGGCACCGGCGAGCACCTGCCCTACGTCCGACACCGGTTCGACGAATACACGTTGACCGACATCGATCCTCGCGCCCTTGAGGCCGCCCGACGCAAGCTCGGCGATCTGCCCGCATGCAAGGTGCGCTTCGAGCCCCAGCCGGGCGGCGAGCTCGGCTACGCGAGCGGGACCTTCGACCGCGTGATCGCCACCCACGTGCTGGAGCACATCTATCAGCCGCATCTCGCGCTGAAGGAATGGCAGCGGGTACTCCGGCCCGGCGGCGTGCTGTCGGTACTGGTTCCAACCGATCCGGGACTCGCATGGCGGCTGGGCAAGCATCTCGGACCGCGACGGAACGCGATCAGGAAGGGCATTGCGTACGACTACGTGATGGCGCGCGAACATGTGAATGCGTGCAACGGTCTGGTCGCGATCCTCAGGCACTACTTTCCCGAAGGCAGAGAACAATGGTGGCCGCTCGTCGTCCCGTCGATGGACCTCAACCTGTTCGTCGCGTTCCACGCGGTCATTGGCAAGCCGGGTGCGCAGCCATGACGACCTACATCTTCGCCTTCCTGTGCATCGTCGGTCTGGCGGCCGGGCAGATTCTGTTCAAGATGAGCGCCGAAGCGCTCTCCACGGGCGCATCGCCGCTGACGCTGCGGGCTGCCTGGCCCTTTCTGGCTGCCGTGTGCCTCTATGGCATAACGTCGGTGGCCTGGGCCTGGCTCCTGCAGCGCATCGAACTCGGACGGGTCTATCCCCTGATGGGGCTGGCCTTCGTCCTCGTGCCGCTGGGCAGCCACCTCGTGTTCGGCGAGCGCTTCCCGCCGCAGTACTTCATTGGTGTCGTGCTGATAGTCACGGGCATCGTCGTCGCGGCCAGAGCGTGACCGCACCCGCCCGCCGCCTCGGAGCGAACCGGGCCGTGGCAAACGCGTCGGCCGTCGCTGGTCGCTTTCCGGCGCGGATCGCGGCGCTGGCGCTGCTGGCGTTGTTCGCAGGGCTGGTCGGCTTCGGCACGACCGGATCGTCGCTTGACGTCGGGCTCCGGAACGGCCAGGACCTGATCCTCGCGATCGATCATGTGCACATCGCCGGCACGAGCCGGCCGATCCGATCGGACGAATGGCTGGTCTTCACCCCGCTATCGATCGCGCAGTACAACCATGTGCCCGCCTTCCCGATCGTCAACCGCCAGCTCGGCCCCGACGGGCAGAACATGCTGGTCGCGGGCATGACCGGCGTCCCAGTTGCGCACCTGTCGCAGCTCGCCAAGCCCGCCACATGGGGATTTCACATCTTCGACCTGCGCCGCGCGTTGGCCTGGTATTGGTGGCTGCCGGTCTTCGGCGGGCTGTTCGCCGTGTGGGGAATGATGACGGTGTTGACGCCCGGGCGTTGGGCCCTCGGCCTAGCAACCGCCATCATCTTCGTCACGTCAGGATATGTGGCCGCATGGTCGAATTGGCCTGCCTACGTCACGCTGTTCCCGGCGACCGCGTTCGTCGCCTTCTTCTGCATGTTCCGCACGCGGCACCCGCTCGGGCTGCTGGCGCTGTCAGGGGTGCTCGGCCTGTCGCTGGCGGGCTTCGTGTTCGTCCTGTATCCGCCCTGGCAAGTGTCGCTCGGGTATCTCTTTCTGTTCCTGACGGTTGGCGTGGCGGTCCGCGACCGAATCTGGACACAGCTCGACGCTCGCCGGGCGCTCTGCCTGGCGGTCTCGGCCGCCGTCGCCGTCATCATGGTCTGGGCCTGGTGGCGGGACGCGGGCGACGCGATCGCCGCGATGCGGGCTACCGTCTACCCCGGGCAACGGACCGCCGTGACCGGCGGCGGGCTCGAGGTGTGGCAGGCCGTGCGCGGCATGTTCAACCATTATTCGATCTACTACCTCGGCGCCACATCGACCAACCAGAGCGAGTCCGCCTCATTCATCCTCATGTTTCCCGTGGTCATCGCCGCCGCGCTCGTTCCTGGGTTGGGGCGCAGACGCCCCGCCTGGCCCCAGCTGGCGCTGATGGCGTTCTGCCTGTTCGTCCTGTGGTTTCAGTTCGCGGGCTTCGGGCGGACGCTTGCCGCATGGAGCCAATGGGGACGAGTGCCGACGTATCGGACCGACCTGGCGCTCGGCCTGGCCTCAATCCTGCTCTGCAGCGCGAGCCTCACGACCACCCTTCCGACGACGGGCCGGATGCGGATGGCGGCGGCGGGCATTGCCCTCGTCTACGCGGTCGCGGTGCTGTTCGCCGCGATGGACACCCCCGAAACGGCGATCGGACCGGTGCACCTGTCGATGTGGCTACTGATGACGCCCTTCGTCTTTCTGCTGTCCTACTGGCTGCTTGCAGGGAAGTCCAGGCAGTTCCTGCTGGGCAGTGCATTCGTCACCTGCTCGATGACGCTGCCTTTCAACCCACTCTGGCGCGCGCCGACCGACGTCGTGCCAATTGCCGGTCTCCTCGGGAAAGACGAGGTCCTCGGGCATCGTGTGCTGGTGGTCGGTTCGCAGGTCGAGGCGATGGGCCTGCTGGCGGCAGGCGTACCGGTGGCCAACGGCGTCTTCTACTACCCTCAGAAGTCGCTGTGGCGGTCGCTCGACCCAACCGGCAGGAACTCGGCCATCACGAACCGGTATCAGCACCTCAGCTACCACCCCGACACGACAGCCGCTGTTGCTGACTTCAGGCTGGAGTCGCCACACGATGACGTGGTCCGGGTCGTGTTCAACCCGCAGCGCTTCGATTTCCGCCTGACCACCGCCGACCGCGTCTTGGCGCCGAATGCGCTCGACCTGTCGGGCAACCCCTACCTCACGCTGCTTGCCAAGGGGGCGGCGCGGAGCCTGTACAGCGTGAGCGCGGCCGAGGGACGCTGAGTCCGCCGCCTCGGCGTCCGGGCGACAGATGCCGCCTTGCCGATTGATCGGACCGCCCAAGGCAACTGCGCGATGAGGGACGGTCGAGTGCGCAGCGGGTCGGTCGGTCACGATCCCGATTGCGACGGTCAAGATGTCGGACCGGTCGGTCACGATCGTATGGGGTACACGGCTCGCGCAATCATTGCCGTTCAGCGCCCTTGCATCGTCGCCATCCGGCGCAGATTCGGCCCCAGGCACACGAGCGTCCACTCGGCCTGGACATTTTTCAGCCCTCTGACGCTGAACTGGCGGAACCCCAGTACATGCTTGATCCAGCCGTCGGACGGCTCGGCGAGCCACTTGCGCCGCGCGTACGCCTTGCGGCCCGCATCAGGGCGAACTGATTGCGATGACGTTCGAATCCGGCTCGATGCGACGACGGGTACGATGAGACTCTTTGCATCCCGAGTCGCGCCAGCATCGCAGTCAGCCAATGAACTACAACGACCCCCATCAAGCATCGCAGAAGCCTCGGTCCGTGGTCGCGCCGAATCGAGCGCAACGGTCCGTCCCGGGACCCTCGACGTCGCCGCCTCGTCGGCGAGATCGAGGTCGGACCCCAGGCACCGAGTACGTGTCATGACATGCATCGTATGCGGCGCGCCGCTTCGCAATGGCCTGCAGCCTTGGCACCGCGTCTGTGGCACTTGCGGATACGAGGCAGCAACGCTCGAGCCGACCATCAATGACACGGACGTGCATGCCCGCGTTAACGAACGAGACCGTGAAATCGCTCTTCAGCAGCTCCGCCGGGAGAATTTCGGCGAAATCGTCGTTGCGATCGATGCCCGAGTGCGGCCAGGTGCCGCGCGACTGCTGGACGTCGGCTGCGCCCATGGGTGGTTCCTCGAACAGGCCCGCGCTCGCTTCGACGTGCTGGGGATCGAGCCCGACCTTGCGATCGGCGCAGCAGCGGCCGCGCGCGGCCTGCCGGTCCGCGCCGGTTTTTTCCCGGACGCGCTTGTCGATGACGAACGCTTCGACACGATCGTCTTCAACGACGTCCTCGAGCATATTCCGGGCATCGAGGCTGCACTTGACGCCTGCCGGCAGAGGCTGGAAGCGGACGGGCTGCTGGTCCTGAATCTACCCAGCAGCAGCGGCGTCTTCTACAGGCTCGCACGATTACTCGCACGGCTCGGCTGGAACGGCCCGTTTGCACGAATGTGGCAGAAGGGATTGCCGTCACCACACGTACATTACTTCCATAAGGCGAATCTGACCCAGTTAGTCGGACGGCACGGCTTCGAACTGCTGCATGCGTTCGACCTTCCATCGCTGCACTCGACGGGGCTGCTCCAAAGATTGCGCTTCACGGGTGACACCCCTCGAGCCATCCTGTATTCGCAGTACGCCCTGCTGAGATGCATGATCCCGATGCTGCAACTGATGCCAAGCGACATCATGGTGTGCATCTTCCGGCGGCGGTGACGGCCGCATCGACTGGGATCGGCGTGTGGCGGGCACAAGGTCAGGCACCACTTGCCGCTCTCCGACAATAATCACTGTCTCGACGCCAAGTGCTGGTACCAGAGCATCCTGGTCGATCACACGCCCAAGATGGTGTCGTGGATGGGGGTCTCGCGGCGTTGAGCTCGACGGCATCCAGATGCCTGCGCTCCGGCCAGAATCGCGCTGCATGCGGTACTGTGCGGCGCGGGTCACAACGTGCGGCTGCTGCCGCGGGCGCTGCGGCGTGTTTGTGCCCGACCGATCAAGACCTTGCTCGCCGCGATGGGGCTCACTCTGCCTGCGCTGGCTCACGGCCGATCAGTCACGGCGTTCGTCAATGTTTGGTCGTATGGTCCATACAGGAGTCTCTTGCTCATGCGGATCGCCACCTGGAACGTCAACTCCCTGAAGGTCCGCCTGCCGCACGTGCTCGGCTGGCTCGAGGCCAACCCGGTCGACGTGCTGTGCCTGCAGGAGACCAAGCTGATCGACGAAAAGTTTCCCGCGGCCGAGCTCGCCGCGGCCGGATACCGCGCGGTGTTCTCCGGGCAGCCGACCTACAACGGCGTGGCGCTGCTGTGGCGCGCCGACCGGGGCTGGGACGCACGTGACGTGACCGTCGGGAATCCGCGCTTCCCGGACGAGCAGAAGCGGCTCATCGCGGCGACCTTCGGCGACGTGCGTGTGATCAGTGCCTACGTGCCGAACGGGCAGGCGGTGGGCAGCGACAAGTACGACTACAAGCTGCGCTGGTTGGACGCCCTGGCGGGCTGGGTGGGCGACGAGCTGGCGGCCACGCCTCGGCTGGTGATCGGCGGCGACTACAACATCGCGCCCGCCGACGCCGACGTGCACGACCCGGCGGCCTGGGCCGATCAGGTGCTGTGCTCGGTACCGGAGCGCGAGCGCTTCGACGCGCTGCTCGCGCTCGGCCTGCAGGACGCCTACCGGATGTTCGAGCAACCGCCCAAGACGTACAGCTGGTGGGACTACCGCCAGCTCGGCTTCCAGAAAAACCGCGGCTTGCGGATCGACCACCTGCTGGTCGCGCCGGCGCTGGCGGGCGCGGTGAGGGCCTGCACGATCGACCGCGCGCCGCGCAAGCTGCCGCAGCCCTCGGACCACGCGCCGGTGACGGTCGA
>VYKW01000502.1_pt1 | contig 13269 bp, 11 predicted proteins | sample 5114451 | NCBI WGS metagenome assembly VYKW01 (sample SAMN12291784, study PRJNA351875) | freshwater metagenome | isolation source: freshwater lake | place: USA: Michigan, Gull Lake | collected 2013-08-08
GCCTCGACACCGCGCGCGCAATATCCGGCGCTCCGCGCAACCGCTCCCGCAACTGATCACGTAGCCGCGGATCCGCAACGAGAAACGACACCACATCCAACCGCCTCTCGATGGCGCCGACGTCGCGCAACGGACTGGAAACACGGTTCGCCAACTCTCGCGCGCCTGCGGCCGTTACCGTCCGGTCGATGGCCGACAACAAGCTCCCAACCTTCTCGCCCGACGACGAACGCGTGAGCTCCAGGCTGGTCCGCGTCGAGGCATCGATGACAAGAACGCCGCCATCGCCCGTCCGCTTCGGCGGACGGATCACCGGCCGCTTGCCGATCTGCGTAAGATCGACGTAGCGCAACAAAGCCCCCACAGCCGACAATTCCGCGCGCGAAAACCCTCCGAAACCGCCAAGCTCAGAAACGCCCAGCTGGGCCTTCAAACCCCGCTCGCCCGCCAGACTGTCGAACGACGACGGCGGCACTGGCGTTGTCGCCGCCCCCGCCACGCCGATCCAACGCTTGAGGTCTTCGTCGGCCAAAACCGTATCGGTCGTCAGAAGTTCGCTGGGCGATAGCCGCACGAGCTCGCCGGGCAGGTCTGGCCCCGTCACCTCGCCCGTCTCCATCTCCCCTGTCGAGATGTCGAGCGACGCCAACGCGTACATCGATGTCACATCGAGCGCCGCACCATCTCTCGAATCCGGAGCGCGAAACAGCGCCGTCAAATAGTTGCGCGACTTGGCATCGAGCAGCGTCTCCTCTGTCAGCGTGCCAGGCGTGACGAGCCGCACCACGTCGCGCTTCACAACGGACTTCGATCCGCGCTTCTTTGCTTCTGCCGGATCTTCCAGCTGCTCGCACACGGCCACACGGTAGCCTTGCCGGATCAGCCGTTGCAAATACTCGTCCGCGCGATGGATCGGCACACCGCACATCGGGATCTCTGCCCCCTGATGCCGCCCGCGCTTCGTCAGCACAATCCCGAGGGCCGCCGACGCAACCACCGCGTCTTCGAAAAACAGTTCGTAGAAATCCCCCATACGATACCAGAGCAGACTGTCCGGATTGGCCGCCTTGATCTCCAGAAATTGCGCCATCGACGGCGTCGCCTCCACGGCAGGCGGCTGTACGTCGGCATCCGCGTGCGCCTCGGCACCTTCGCCGCCCAGTCCCTCATCCCCGCCCTTAGCTGTCCGCCGCGCCGCCATTCCCACCCCTTCGCCAATCCCTTGAATGACATAGCGGCTCGCCCGCGGGAGAGCTAGCCGTCCCTCCCGGGTCGCACGTGGGGACCGAAAGTAGCAGATTGGCCGCGTTGAGAAATCAGGCGCCAGAGCCTACGGTGCGCCCAAACCAACACCCGCGCCGCCATTCACCACGATCTTCCCCCTCAAGGAAGCCGGACGCGCCAACAAGAAGACCCCCCATGGCCCACAAGAACCAGCCGGCCCGCATCACGGCCCAGGAAGCCTTGCAGTTTCACGCGCAAGGAAAACCCGGCAAACTCGAAATCACGCCGACCAAGCCGCTGGCCACACAGCGTGACCTCTCACTTGCCTATTCGCCGGGCGTCGCGGTCCCAGTCGAAGCCATCGCCGAAAACCCCGCACTTGCCTACGACTACACGAACAAGGGCAACCTCGTCGCCGTCGTCTCCAATGGCACCGCGATTCTCGGCCTCGGCAATCTGGGCGCACTGGCCTCCAAGCCCGTCATGGAAGGCAAAGGCGCACTCTTCAAGCGCTTCGCCGACATCGACGCCATGGACCTCCTTGTCTCCACTGAAGATGTCGACGCCTTCATCAATTGCGTGCGCTACCTGGGCCCCTCATTCGGCGGCATCAACCTGGAAGACATCAAGGCGCCGGACTGCTTCATCATCGAAGAGAAGCTCAAAGAACTACTCGACATCCCCGTCTTCCATGACGACCAGCACGGCACCGCGATCATCGCCGCCGCCGGCCTCCTCAACGCACTCGAACTCACCGGCCGCACGATCGAAAACTTCAAGCTCGTCGTGAACGGAGCCGGTGCTGCCGGCATCGCCTGCCTCGAACTCTTGGGCGCGCTCGGAATGCCGCGCAAGAACGTCATCTTCTGCGACACCAAGGGCGTCATTTACCAGGGCCGCAAGGAAGGCATGAACCAGTGGAAGTCGGCGTACGCCGCCAAAACCAAGGCCCGCACGCTCGCCGAGGCCCTCGACGGCGCGGACGCCTTCTTCGGCCTCTCCGCTAAAGGAGCCGTCACGCCCGACATGGTCGGTTCGATGGCGGCCAAGCCCATCATCTTCGCCATGGCCAATCCCGATCCGGAAATCACGCCGGAAGAGGTCGCCGCCGTCCGCTCCGACGCCATCATGGCCACCGGCCGCTCCGACTACCCCAATCAGGTCAACAACGTTCTCGGCTTCCCATTCATCTTCCGCGGCGCGCTCGATGTGCAAGCCCGCACCATCAACGACCAGATGAAGATCGCCGCCACGCGAGCGCTAGCCGAACTGGCCCGCCAGGAAGTACCCGATCAGGTCGCCGCCGCTTTCCACGGACGCCGCCCAACGTTCGGTCCAGAATACATCATCCCCGCGCCCTTCGATCCCCGCCTCATCAGCCACGTCCCACCCGCGGTCGCAAAAGCCGCCATGGAATCGGGCGTCGCCCGCCGCCCCATCGTTGACATGGAAGCCTACGTCGCGCGCCTCAAGGGCCGCCTTGACCCTGTCACCGGCTGGCTGCAAGCGACCTTCGACAGCGTCCGCCAGGATCCCAAGCGCGTGATCTTTGCCGAAGGCGAAGATCCCGCCGTCATTCGCGCTGCCAACACCTATTTCGCGCAAGGCTTTGGCACGCCGATCCTCGTTGGCACCCGCGATCTTATTAAAAAGCGATTCATGGAACTCGGCATTCCCATGCGCCCAGAGTTCGATATCATTGATACGAACTTTTCCGGCCATTCCGACGAATTCGCTGAATTTCTATATCAACGCTTGCAACGCCGCGGCCACTTGAAGCGCGATTGCGAGCGCATCGTGCGCAACGAGCGCAACGTCTTCGCAGCCCTCATGGTGGTTCATGGCTACGCCGACGCCATGGTCTCAGGCGTCACGCGCAATTGGACAAGCGTCTTCCAGGATGTGCGCCGCGTAATGGATGCAGAACCCGGCCGCAACATCATCGGCGTGTCGCTTGCCCTATGCCGCGGCCGCGCCGTCCTCATCGCCGACACAAGCGTCCACGATATGCCGACGCCCGCACAGCTCGCCAACATCGCAGTCGAAGCCGCCAAAGCCGCGCGCAACTTCGGCATCGAACCCCGTGTTGCAATGCTTGCTTATTCCACGTTCGGTCAACCGCGCGGAGAACGCTCCGACGTCGTCCGCGAAGCCGTCCACATACTCGACGAACGCCAAGTGGATTTCGAATACGACGGCGATATGGCCGCCGACGTAGCGCTCAACGCCGACCTGATGAAGCTCTACCCGTTCTGCCGCCTCACTGACACGGCCAACGTGCTCGTCATGCCGGCCTTCCACGCAGCATCCATCGCGACGAAGACATTGAAGGAATTAGGCGGCGCCACCGTCATCGGCCCGTTGCTCGTCGGTCTGGAGCATTCGGTGCAAATCTGCACGCTCGGCGCCCAGGATACCGACATCATGAACATCGCAGCTCTCGCCGCCTACGACCTTAGTTCGTCTTGAGGGCTACATCTCCACGCAGATCTTGCCGAAGTGCGTTGCGCCCTCTTCGTGGCGGAAAGCGTCAGCCAGATTGGCAAGTGGGAATGTCCTGTCGATGACAGGCCGGACCGCTGGATTGGCATCGAACGCGCGGATCATCTCGATCTGATGCCGGCGGCTTCCCACGATGATTCCTTGCAGCCGAATCTGCTTCACCATCATCTGGATGGTGGGCACGTTCCCCGCGATCCCCGTCAAAATCCCGATCAGCGAGATATGTCCGCCCACCCGCGCCGCCGTGATCGATTGCGGCAGCGTGCCCGGGCCTCCGATCTCAAGCACGTGATCGACGCCGCGCCCGCCGCTCCAGTCGCGAACCGCCTGACCCCACTTGGTCTCGGTCCTATAGTTGATGGTATGGTCTGCCCCGAGCGCCTTGGCCCGTTCGAGCTTCGCATCCGATGACGACGTGATAATCGCGGTCGCGCCAAACATCTTGGCGAACTGCAGCGCGAAAACCGCCACACCGCCTGTGCCCAGAATGAGTACGCTGTCGCCGGCCTTCAGTTGCCCGTCGACAGCAAGCGCACGCCACGCGGTCAGCGCTGCGCACGGCAGCGTCGCAGCTTCCGTGTGCGACCATCCCTTCGGCGCGTGCGTGAACCAATGCTCTGGTGTAACGACCACCTCGCGCGAATACCCGTCGATACCGTCGCCCGGCACGTGACTGAAGTTGCCATGCGGGGGCACGCCGTCCTGCCAATAGGGAAAGAACAGTGACACCACCCGATCACCAGCCGCAAAGCCGCTCACATTGGACCCGACGGCCTCGACGACACCCGCTCCGTCGGACATCAGGATGCGCCGGTCCTCCGTCGGCAGCGCGCCCGCCGCTACCGCGTAGTCGTGATAATTGAGCGAATTCGCATGCAGCCGCACACGGATCTGCCCCGGCCCAGGCGCTCCGGGATCGGGAAGGTCGATCACCTCCAGCGTATCAAGCTTTGACGGCGTGCGAGTGATAACGGCTTTCATTGGGGTGCGATCCTTACTCGTAGAATGCGTAATTCTTCCGAACGGTCTCGATGACCTCCCAGGTGCCTGTAAATCCCGCAGGCGACACGAAGGCATCACCGGCCTTGTAGGTCGCCGTTTGGCCATCGTCACCGGTCACAACCAGCACGCCCTTTAGGATCTGGCAGAATTCGCTCTCCGTGAAGACACACCGCCATTTGCCGGGCTGCGATTCCCAAACGCCCGAATGAAACCGACCGTCCGCGCTGGTGAAGAGGTTCCATGCCGTTTGCACGGGATCGCCGGCCAGGATGCGTTCTGCTGGGGGCCGGTACGTTTCGCCTCCCTGCAACGGCTCACGAAACGCAACGAGCGGCGGCAAAGCAGCGGTGGTCGATTGGGTCATGGCACTCGCGATGGGTTGATGATCACCGCGGGTAGGATAGTCGCGCGCGTCGACGGCGGCAACACAATGCCACCGTGTGGCGGCATCCGGAGACTATGCCTCGACTGCGACCCGGCTCTTGACCTCGTCGGGAGCCCCAAAGTGCTCGAAGTAGCGCGGATCGATCTTCTCGACTGGCAGAATGATGAGTACATCCGTTGTGCCGAACTGCCGGTCAATCACTGCACCATCCCCGACGAAAGCGCCAAGCCGCAGATAGCCCTTGATCAGAGGCGGCATCGCCTTCAGCGCCCGCTTCAGGTCGATCTTGTCCTTGGGCACCAGATCCATGCGCTGGTGCAAGTTAGCATGCGCGGCGCAGCGCCAATCCTGCGGGGCCCGGGCATAATGATGCAAATACGAGAGCGCCATCGCATGCTCAGCCGGATCGATGCCCTCGAAGCTTGCACATCCGATCATGACATCGACCTTGTGTTCTCGCACATACGTCCAAAGCCCGTGCCACAAAAGCTCGACCGACCGCTTCGACCGGTACGGCTTCATCACGCACGAGCGGCCCAATTCCATGAACCTGTACTGTGGCGACTTCGCGCGCATCAGGGGCGCGATATCGTATTCACCCTGCGTGTAGAAACCGAGCGTGCGCTCGGCAGTCTCTTGCCGCAGTACGCGGTAGGTGCCAACCACGCGCGGCCGGCGCCGGTGCGCCCAGCGTTCCAAGCCGTGCGGCTCCGGAGACGTATCGACGACGAGCAGATGATCACACACTGCGTCGTAGGCATCCTGGTCGAGACGGCGCATTGCAGCCACCGGATTGGGCTGCGCCGACATCTCTTCGTAAAAGACTTCATATCGGAGCCGCTGCGCCTGCAGAATGTCGGCGCGACCGGCCGCCAGCCGAACTTCGAGATCGCCGATCCGGCCATAAACCTTAGGCTGCGGCGCGCGCACGAAAGACATTGCCTTCGCTTGCGCCTTGTCCTTGAGAGCGCGAACGTCGAGAGACCGTTTTGCCAGAAGTCCTGAAGGCGGAGCGCTAGCCTTGGCAATGCGCTTCAATCGTCCCGTCAGGCCTGGGCCTTGCGTCATCGGCTGAGGTCTCCAGCACCGCGTCGAGCGGCGCAATCCTATGCGACCATGACGGCCGCTGCGAGAGCCTATGCCACGATTCCGAGACGATTTTGCGACATGGCCCGCCCTGCGACCGCGCGTCAAGCCGCCGGCGTCTGCCGCCGCTGTTGCGGCAGCCATCGTGCCAAAAGGCCCCTCAGTGCCTCCCCGTCGAACGGCTTGGCCAGATGGTCGTCAAGGCCCGCCTCCAGATAGCGCTGACGGTCTTCGGCAAAGGCGTTCGCCGTCACGGCCACGATGGGCAAGGTCGCCCGGCGGCCGGCCGTTGGCGACGCAGCCATCAACTGCCGGATTGCCCGCGTCGCCTCGATGCCGTCGAGGCGCGGCATGTAGATGTCCATAAGCACCAGATCGTAGGCCGGCTCTTGCCCCCCGATCGTGCGCGCCACGGCCGACACCGCCTCATCCCCCGTGCTCACCCTGACGACGGCGCACCCTTCCCGTTCGAGCAACCGGGTAGCCAACAGGGCGTTAACGCCGTTGTCCTCGGCAACGAGCACGCGCGCCGTGCCGCCTCTCCGGTCAAGTCCCGCTGGTGTCGCCGCTTCGGCCAGTGCCACCCGCAACGCTACGGCATTCGCATCGGCCTTCTCGATCACGAACAGAGCGCTGAACGTAGACCCCTGACCCGGCGCCGAAACGACCGAGACATCGCCGCCCATCGCCCGCGACACCCGCCGTGCAATAGCCAATCCCAAGCCCGACCCGCCGCTCTGCCGCGCCACCGCGGCATCGCCTTGCTCGAACTCGGCGAAGATCGATTGGCACTCCGACGTGCTGAGCCCGGCACCCGTATCCGCAACATCCACACGCAGCCGCACGGCGCTGCCCAGATCATCAACGGTCGACAAACGAACCTCGATCCGTCCTGCATCGGTAAACTTCACCGCGTTGGACAAAAGGTTCAACACCACCTGCCGCACGCGGGCTTCGTCGCCGCACAAGCCCGGTGGGCCTTTGCCGTCAACAGCCCACGACAACTGCAGACCCTTGCCTATGGCAGCTGGCGCAAGCAGGGCCACGCACCCTGCGATCGTGTCGGTGATGGAGAAGGGAGCGTCCGTCAGCACGATCTTGCCGGCTTCGATCCTGGAAAAATCCAGGATCTCGTCGATCAGCGTCACCAAGGCCCGGGCCGACTGCGCAATGGTCTCCGCATACATGCGCTGATCGGTGGTCAGTGGGCCATCCATCAAGAGGTCTGTCATGCCCAGAATGCCGTTCATGGGCGTGCGAATTTCATGGCTCATCGTCGCAAGAAAGCGCGACTTGGCCCGGCTTGCGTCCAGCGCCGCATCACGTGCCAGGCGCAGATCCTCCGCCGCGCGTCGCTCATCCGTCACATCGCGACCGGTCCGCTGTGTTTCCCTGCCCCCGGACAGCGTCGCCCCGCAAACGGTCTCCTCCCACGCGATCCAGCGCGGCCCCGCGGCGGTTTCGATCTGTTCGACGATACTGGAGCCTGGGCCAGGCTCGGCAGCAATAATCCGCGGCTCATGCGGCCACCCGGCAATCTCCGCTTCGGTTAGCCCAAACGCTGCAAGATAGGCCCGGTTGGCAAAGATCACGCGTGCATCCGCGTCGCGCCTCACGATCAGCCCGGCCTGTGCATCGAGAAGCTCGCGGTAGCGCCGCGCACCGTCGGAAATCTGCCAGCGCAAATCGTGCAGCCGTTCTAGATCGTGATCGACGTCATTCACGGCAACGCAAACCTTCCATGAACCCGCGCGGCCGGAGCCGTTCGCGTGTGGGAACACCTAAGCGGTCACCGATTTAATAAAATCTGAAGCGATACGGTTAATGGCGCCGATGTGTGCCGAATGCGGTCAAGTCTCGCACACAGCCTTAAAGTTTTGCCATTTCGCTATCGGTAAGCGGCCGCGCAGCATCCGCTGTCATCAGTGGAACGCCGTTGCGGATTGGATAGGCAAGCGCAGCCTTGCGGCTGAGCAATTCTTGCTTATCGGCATCATAGACCAGCAGCCCTTTGGTGAGCGGACAGACCAGCACCTCCAGTAGCCGCGGATCGAGCCTCGGCCCCGGTTGCGCTGGCGTATGGGCCACGTCATCGCTCATTGGATCGTCCCACCCGATCCGCCGCTGGCCGCGATCTCCATTTCCGCAAGCGCCACCAGAACGTCCGACCGCGTCTTCAGATCGCGCGCTTCTAGCAACGCCTGCTTCTCTTCGCTCCCGTAAGGCGCCATGATCGACAACGCATTGACGAGGCTCTCGCTCGATGCCTGCTCGATGGCACTCCAGTCCGCCTCAAGCCGGTTTTGATCGAGATACGACTTCAGCACCCGCAACAACCCCGCGCGATCGACATCGCTCTCGCCCAGCCCCTGCGTCAGATCTGCGGCGAAACGGTCATAGCTCACGCTCGCGATGCGATAAGCAGTCTGTGTCGCGGCCTCGCCGACCACTTCGAAGCGCATGATGCCAGTCAGCGTAATGGCCAGCCGTCCGTCATCGAGTTCTTGATAGCTCGAAACCCGTCCCACGCATCCCACGGACCGCAACGGCGCCGATTTGCCCTGTGGGCTTTCGCTATCGATTCCCGCGCTTCCAACGCGAGCCGGCTGAATGATGCCAATTAGCCGAGATCCCGCGAGCGCATCGTGCAACATTGCCAGATATCGCGGCTCGAAGATGTTAAGCGGCAGCGTCGCGCGCGGCAGTAGGATCGCCCCGCGCAATGGAAACACCGGCAGCCGGGGCGGCAGGTCTTGCGGTCTCTGATACTGTTCGATCCAGCCCAAAGGGCGGCCCTTTCTCTGCAAGTGCACTAAGCGAAAAGGATGGACGACAGCCGCTTGCGGCCATCGACCGTGAATTCGTCCTTCGGCCCCCACACTTCAAACAATTCCACTAACTGCTTACGTGCGGCTTCCTCATTCCATTTGCGGTCCCGGCGCACGATCGTCAGCAAATGCTCGAGCGCCTCGCCCTTGTGGCCCGAGGCGGCAAGAGCCACTGCCAAATCGTAACGCGCCTGATGGTCCGCCGGATCCTTCTCCAGTTTGGCTTCCAGCGCCGCCGTCTCGCTCGCACCCGCCGCCTTGGCCGCCAGCGCAATCGCAGCCTTCACAGCCTGCACCGGCGCAGCCCCCTCTTTATCGGGCGGCACCAGTGACAGCATCTGCTCCGCCCGCTCCACATCCCCGGATTTCAGATAGCAACGCGCCACACCGGCCAGCGCATCGACGTTTGTCTGGTCCTCCTGCAGCACGGCGGAATAAGCCTCAGCCGCGCCCTGCAAATCACCCGCGTCGAAGGCCTCCTCTGCTGCCGCCAGAATATCCGCCAAGCTCGGACCAGCATCCAATGCAGCGTCATCGCCCAGCAGCCGGTCCACGAACTGCCGCAGCATGCTCTCCGGCTGTACGCCGACAAATCCATCGAGCGGCCGCCCGTCACGAAACGCATAGACCGTTGGCAGCGACTGCACCCTGAGCTGCGCCGCAATAGACGGATGCGCGTCGGTATCGAGTTTCACGAGCCGCACCTTGCCACCGTAGCTCTTCACGACCTTTTCGAGTAACGGCGCCAGCTGCTTGCACGGCCCGCACCAGTTCGCCCAGAAATCAACGAGCACAAGCGACGTCCGCGATGCTTCGATGACGTCCTTCATGAAGTTCGCCGTCGTCGTATCCTTGATGAGATCGGTGGCTTGCGATGTCGCCGAACCAAGTTCCATATCGAGCCTGTCTCCTTGAATGGGCGCCGGGCGGCGAACCTCGCCGAACCTCTGCCTGTCCCGTGCCCCGCTCTGAGGGGTTCCTGGGATATATGGGGTCCAAAGGCGCGTCAGTCGAGGGTGAGCGCCGCAATCTGTGGGGTGTGTCCCGCCGCGCGAATGAACCGCAAAAGGTCTTCCCGCGCAATGCTCGTTGTGGCCGAATTCTCCATGGGATGCAGGTTGATGGTGTCGAAAGCCATCAGGTTTTGGTCGATCACCACCCGCACTTGTATGGCCGCATCGTTCATTACCGCAAACGCGGTCACCGACCCCGGTTTGACCCCGAGAACCGACTCAAGAAGCTCTGCCCGTCCAAAGCTCAGCCTCGCGGACCCGATCACCGGCGGCAGCTTCTTGAGGTCCACCCGAGTCCCATGGTGCGCCACGATCAGGAACAACTGCCCCTTAGCGTCTTTGAGGAACAGGTTCTTCGTATGCCCGCCGGGTATCGCCGCATACAACTCGCCGCTGTCCTCCACCGTGAACACCGGCGTATGGTCCACTGTCCGGCAAGCAATGCCCAATTCGGCAAGCCGGTCCATCAGGCGCTGGCGCATTGAGCTCATCACAAGGCGACCTGTGAAATCCAATGATAAAACGTACGTCTAACGCCTAAAACGCCAGCGCGCGCGCCGCAACCGTGGCCTCGCCTGCGTTTCCAGTTGACGGCCCGGAAGCGGCCTGTTATCCGCCTGCCTCCGGTAATCACTCTTGTGCCAAACCCAGGTATGAGCAGATTCCGGCGGCGCCCTCAGGGCGCTATGTTGAATGGTAAGCGGGTGTAGCTCAGCGGTAGAGCATCACGTTGCCAACGTGAGGGTCGAGGGTTCGATCCCCTTCGCCCGCTCCATTCGAACTTCCAATCCGAAACTTCCAAAAAGTGCGGAGTGACCAGCTCCCGGCCTCAGGCCGCGACGGCGCCCTGGCATCGAGCCCGCTGACTAGAGCAGCATGCACCATATTCTCCCTTGCTGCACGCCAACCCAACATTCTACGTTTGATGGGTTGCGTGGGTGTGCGGGGGGCAAGCATGGACATGAAATCGGCGCTCGATGTCCTCGAAAAGGCCACCGAAAAAACCGCGCATGCGAAGAAGGCGTCTGAAAAGCAGGATATGGGCTTCGCCATTATCGAGCGCCTCTGTCTGATCCGCGACGACATCACAATCAGCATTCCAAACATCGCACGTTTGACCACCGATCAGCTGCGGTTCGCTGCCATCCAAAAGGAAAGCGAGTGGGTTAATTTTATAAGGCTCGCCGCGGTCTTACTTGGAATTACCCTCGCGGTGCTCGTCGCCAACGCCTGGGGCGTTATAATTGCGATTGTGTGCGTCATCGCCGCTTTCAGGTACGCCGCTAATCTTCCACTCGAAACGACCAAAGACGCAACCGTTCTGCACCGGCTAACCGTCCATACCAACGACGGCGGCAAATACCTATTTTCGACCTTCAACAAAGAATTGATCGGCGACCTTCGCCGGATCATCACCGACAAGATGAACGGCCAGGACGAAACCGCTGTTTACAACATCAACTTTGAACAGGGGGTCATTCAAAACATGGATATCGGCAAAATCGGTTCCGTTGGCGCAATCGTGACGGGGCAGGGAAATCAGGTCAACGCTGCCGCCGGAAACGCCCGTGTCAATACGGTCGAGAATATCACGACCATGATCGACTATTCCCAAGTTATTCCCGTCCTAGGCGACTGGAAAGTCCAGCTTGAACGCAGCAACTTTACAGATGCCGCCACCCGCATCGATGAACTCCAGACGCTCCTCAAGACGGGCACGCCGACCCAGGACCAGAAGTTCAAGCTGCGCGATCTTCTCGACACCTTGACGTCGATGTTCACGACATCGACGCAGGCAATCCAGCTCTTCGACACGATCCGCCGACTCGCTGGGCTCTGAATTGTAGAAGGAGAAAGACCTAAGCCGCGCTCGCGGCCGCCTGCCCGGCAGCCATCCGCTGCAAAAGCTCTTCGGTCAGCGCCCGCACGGCCGCGCCAACGTGCCCCGGATACTTTGCGAAGTACGACCGGTCCTGCGTCCGGAACCGCGCCGCGTCTTGCAGCGACTGCGCGCGCGGCACGACGCCCGTGAAACAATTGTTGTCCGGGTTCTCCGCGAGCCAGCGCTGATATTCCCCTTCCGTCGCCGACGTCTGATCGAACATGTTGACGATCACGCCCAGGTTCTCGGCAAAGCCCATTTCCGGGTTCAGCGCCTTGAAACGCCGGAACACATCGAGCCCACAGACCGACACATAGTCGGCCTTCGTTGGCGAAATATGAAAATCCGATTCGCGCAACCAGCTTTCAGTCAAAACGGACAAGCCCGGCGGACAATCGATCAGTACCACATCGAAGACGCTGCGCACTTCCAACAGCAATTGCGCGATCGCCGTGCGCAGCCGGGCGTGCAGCTGTTCCTTGGAGACCTCGCGCTCGAACAGCGTAAGCTGCATGTCGCTTGGGATCAGAAAGACTGTCCGCGCATCGTCGACATCACCCACATCGCGGATAACCACGCGAGACCAGTCGGGTGTTCCGCCTTGCAGAACGCGGCCCACCAGATGGTCGACAAGCGTCAAACCTTCCGATTGCAACCGGTGCAGATTGGCCACCGAGGTCAGCATGCTCGACACGCTCGCCTGCGCGTCGCTGTCGATCACCAGCACGTTCTTGCCATGGTAACATGACAGCGTCTCGGCAAGCGCCAGCACCAGCGTCGATTTGCCGACGCCGCCCTTTGTATTCATCACCGCAATGGTATTGCGCGGCATTGCGCGAAAACCCCACCCGTCATCGTCCCAGCCTGAGCAGCCAGGAACCCCGCGCCCCAAGCTAACCCTTGCCGAGCGATTGTGGCAGTCTCGGGGTCAGCGGGGAACAAGGATCTCACGGATAGGCCGGCTAGCTGCCGGTCGTCATGTCAGTGATGAGCTCGGATCGGCTGCCACGCGTACCCACCCGACCGCACCTTCACCGTCTGCCGCTCTACGCCATAGACCGGCGGTTCGACAACCACGTGACGCTGCGCCGGCCTCAGCACGACCGGCCGCTCGACAAAGCGCGTCACCGGAGGCTGATACACATGCCGCACACCTGCCGGACGCACGAGCACCGTGCGCGGGACAGCCGCATACACTGGCGGCGTCACGACCGGCACGCGCCGGCCAGGATCGACCACCACCTGCCGCGCCACCGTTCGCGTCACCGGCGGCGACTTTTTCAGACACCGGATCGTGTTTCCATGCCGGTCATGCGATGTCACCCAACGCGTCTTGCCCGGATGCAC
>VYKW01000509.1_pt1 | contig 13174 bp, 11 predicted proteins | sample 5114451 | NCBI WGS metagenome assembly VYKW01 (sample SAMN12291784, study PRJNA351875) | freshwater metagenome | isolation source: freshwater lake | place: USA: Michigan, Gull Lake | collected 2013-08-08
ATTCTCCTGGCAGAAGTGTCTGGGCGGCGAGGCGGCGCATGGCGTGCTGATCCTGTCGCCGCGGGCGGTGGAGCGGGCGGTTTCGCATGAGCCGCCGTGGCCGATGCCGAAGCTATTTCGTTTTGCGCGCGATGGACGATTGGACGAGGGGCTCTTCGAGGGGCAGACGATCAATACGCCGTCGATGTTGTGTGTCGAGGATTGCGTGCGCGCGGTGGCCTGGGCGGAGGCGGCCGGAGGATTGGATGGGTTGCGGGCCCGGGCGGCGCGCAATGCGGCGATCCTATGGGATTTCATGGCGCGGTCGGACTGGGCGCTCGATCCAGTGGCCGATCAGGCGACACGGTCTTTGACGTCGGTTGTGATGGGGATTGGGGATGCGGATTTCGCGCGGCTTGATGAGAGCCGTCAACGCCGGTTCGTGTCGGAGATGGCGGTCATGCTCGAACGGGAGGGGGCTGCCTTCGATATCGCCGGACACCGGGGGGCGCCGCCGGGGCTCAGGATCTGGACCGGGCCGACGGTGGAGGCTGAGGATCTTTCCGCCCTTCTCCCGTGGCTTGACTGGGCTTACAAAACCGTTCGCGCTGAGGCTTTCTAAGGCCGGCTTGCCGCAGTCATAATTCGGTCGCCTCGCGGCTGCACCACCCACCCCAAGGTTTGCCTGTTTGGCGACGTCAAACTGAGACCCTTCAACGCTGATTGGGACTAGTCAAAATGCGTATCTTCACGACCGTTCTGTTTCTGGCCTGGCCCGTTAGCGTCTGGGCCGCCGACGTTCCGATCACGTCGCGGGTCGATGCTGTGACGGTTTTTCCGCAGGGGGCGGAGGTGAGCCGGGTGGCCAAAGTCAATCTGGAAAAGGGCATGCACACGGTCGTGTTGTCGGATGTGCCGGCGGATGCGGTGCCGGGATCTATCCGCGTGGAGGGTTTGGCCACGGGCAAGCTTGAAATCGGATCGGTGGATAGCCGGCGGCTGATGGTGCCGAGCACGGATGTGGCGGTGGCGGCCAGCGAGCGGCGGCGCATTGAAGATGAGATTGAAATTTTGCGCGATCAGCGTAGCACTGCGGAAGCGCAGTTTCAGGCGGCTGAAACGCAAAAATTGCTGATCAACAATCTCAGCCAGCTGCCAACGCGGCCGGCGCCGGCGCAGGGCGCGGAGCGGGTTGAGGACTGGTCGCAGGTTTTGACGACGATTGCGACGGGCAGCCTGGAAGCGCAGCGCAATGCGACCGATGCTCAGGTCAAGATGCGTACGCTCGACCGGCAGATCGGCGATCTGGAGAAAAAGTTGGCGGCGCTGTCGCCAGCCGAGCAGGAGCGGACCGAGGTGCGCGTGCACGTGGAGGCACTGGCGCCACTCGATGCCGATCTCGTCGTGCGCTATCAGGTGCCAGGGGCTTCTTGGTCGGCACTTTACGATGCGCGGTTGCAGACCGGCGATAAGACGAATGCGCCGTCGCTGTCGTTGATCCGGCGGGCTGAAATCCGCCAGAACAGCGGGGAAAATTGGGATAATGCGGCTTTGACGCTGTCGACGACGCGGCCCAATGCAAGTGCCGCCATTCCGGAGCTCAATCCCATTACCGTCGATTTCGAGGCGCCGCCGGTGCCGCAGCCGATGGCGGGCGCTCCTGCGCCGACCACCGCACCCATCAAGCGGATGGCGGCTCCTGAGTCAGCGATGGATAGCGATCAGATGGTGATGGCGGAGGCGGCCCCGCCTGAGCCGGTGGCTGTGGAAGCGCGGCAGGCGGAGGCGGTGGTCTCGCCGTTTCAGGCCGTCTTTGCAGTGCCGGGACGCAGTGGCGTGCCCAACACGGGCGAAGCCAAGCGCGTGCAGTTGCTGACGGAGAAAATCGAGCCGCAGCTCAGTATCAAGACGGTGCCGCGCGAGGAGACGAAGGCCTATCTCTACGCGACGATCGTTCTGCCGGCGGGGACGCCGATGCTCGCGGGACCGGTCTCGCTTTTCCGCGACGGCACGTTCGTGGGTACGCATAGCATGCCGCTGGTCTCCCCCGGCGAAAAGCATGAACTGGGTTTTGGCGCTGACGATCTCGTTCGCGTGAAGCATGCGCTCGTTGAAGAAAGGCGGGGAGAAACGGGGCTGATCTCGACGTCGCGCACGGACGTTCGGATGTTCAAGATCTCGGTCAAGAACTTGCATGAGCGGGCCATGACCGTGACGGTGCTCGACCAGATGCCGGTGTCGAACAACGCCGACATCAAGGTGGAAGCTACGGGCGGGACGACGCCGACGAAGACCAATGTCGAGGACAAGCGGGGTGTTGTGGCCTGGGATCTCAAGGTGGGTCCGGACGACGAAGAGGTGGTCGAGTTTGGCTATCGGGTCGTGTGGCCGTCGGCGAAGACCATCACCTACCGCTAGGCTCAGCCGCGTTGAGGGGCCGGAGAGGGCGGCTCTTCTGAGCCGCCCTTTTGCATGGTTAAGGGCTGGAAAGCGGCCTCCGGCGCGAAGTTTTCAGGCCGGTTCCATGGGGAACAGCGGTGGCCGGCGGTGTCAGGCAATCTCCTGGTCAGACGCAAGCAATTGGCCCCCTCTGACCCCAGGAGTTTCCGCCATGACCCCGATCACCAGCCTCCTCACAGCCCGCGCAGCAGTTACCGCATTTGTTGCCCTCACCGCCCTTGGCAGCGGCCATTCCGACGCTCACGCCGTATCGGCTCGCGTTAAAATGGCCTGCGCCGGCGACTACTTCTCTTTCTGCAGCCAGCACTCCCCGACGAGCCCGGCTGTTCGCCAGTGCATGCGCTCCAACGGCCTGAAGCTTTCGGATCGCTGCGTGAACGCACTGGTGGCGGCCGGCGAAGTTTCGGCAGCGGAAGTTACCCGCCGGCAGGCGCAGAAGTAGGTGTTCCCTCCTTCTGGGGTTGGAGATTAGACGGCGGCCGGAGCGGTGCTTCGGCCGTTTTTTCTTTTGCGGTATTCGAGCGGGCTATTGCCGCCAGCGGGCGCCGATGCGGACATCGTCGGCGGTCCAAGTGCCGTTCGGCTGATTGCTATCGAAGTTGATGTGGTCCCACTGGCCGAAGAGCGTCCACTCGCGGTTCACGTGGTATTCGAGGAGGAGTGTTCCGCGCAGTTCGGATTCGGAGATCACGACGTTGTCGTAGTCGAAGTCGGTGTAGGAGAGGCCGGCGGTGGCGACGACGTAGCGGCGGAAGGCGTGGCGCGCTTCGATGCCCGCGGTCCGTGCGAGGACGCCGCCGGAGCCCGCCGTGTTGGTGTCAAATATGTCCGAGCGGGCGAGGAAGCGGAGCGTGGTCAGTTCGCTCATGCGCCAGGCGACGTTGGCATCGATCAGAACGCCGTCGACGTCGCTGAGACCCGCGTCGCGCAGGTCCTGTGCCCCATAGCCGACGCTGACTTCGCCTCGGACGATTTCGCCTGTGGAGCCGAAATCGATACCGGCACGATAGCGTTCGCCGTTGCTGTCGCGGCTGAAGCCATCGGAGACGGCGGCGACATTGTAGCGGCGCTGATTGGTTTCGACTTCTCCGAAGACGGAGAATGTGGGGCGGAATTCCCAGGTGGTGCGGACGGCCTCTGTGGTGACCTCGGTATCGCGGTCGTCGTTGGGATTGGTCGCGTCACCGCTGGCGCCGAAGTCGATGTCGTCGTAGCCGCCGCGCAACTGGATCGAAAGGCGATTGAAGCGGTGATTCAGCGTTAGATCGGCGCTGTCGGTGGTGACTTGGGCGCGGTCGCCGGTGACGGCGGCGTCGATGGCACCGCGGCCTTCCTGGCGGACATCGTGGGCAATTAGGCCCTGGATGTTCGTGCGGCGGGCAACATCGAGCCGGCCGCGTGCTTCGACATTCCAGAAGGCGTCGTTCTCGCTGTCGAACTCGTTATGAAAGGAGGTGAGACCGCGGGCATTGAACTCCAGCGCGTGGGCTTTCCAGTTCGAGACAAGACGGGCGCGGCTTGAGAACTCCGCGGAGACATCGCTGTCGGCCGGGGTGAGGCGCAGGACGTTGGAGGTGGCCTCGCCAGCGAGCGTCACTTCGGGGAAATAGACGAAGCTGCCGAAGCGGATGCCAATTGGATCGTAGGGCTCCTGGTTGAAGAGGCGGGCGGGGCGGCGGTCGGTACGGATGGGATCGATGTCCTCGATCTGGAAGAGCAGCGGGTCGAAACCGGCGGGCGGGTTTTCCAGAGGCGTCGTGAAGAGGTCGGCCTCATCCTGCGGGCGGCTGTCGATCAGAGTGGGATCGGCGCCGTCCTGGGGTGCGAGCGGCTCGCCGACTTCGACGATGCCGTCGCGGGCAATGGCGGTGCGTTCTTCGGGCAGCGTCATGTCGCCATCGACGACGGGGGCGCGTTCGCCGGCGGCGGGGCGCGGCGTGTCGTCTAGCAGCGGATCCAGCGGGTCTGATGTCGGGTCGTCTTCCGGGATGGCGGGCCGAAGATCGGGGCTGGCCAGCGCGTCGTCAGCGGGCGGTTGCGCAGAGATGCGGTTAGAGGCCGGGGTTGCGGGTGTGGCGAGGCTTGGCGCCCGGTAGCCGTCGCCAACCGCGCCGCGCAGGGCGGGTGCGTTGGGTTGGCCCTGGGCTGAGGCCAGGGACGGAGCCACGCTCAGGCCCATGGCCAGGGCGCCGAGGGCCATCAAGGGCACGCGGAGGCATAGGCCGGTGAGGGGCGTTGCGGGACGGGGCACGGGTGGCGCCTGGAACAGGTTTTCGGGGACGACGCACACACAGTCATTGGACTGTAGGTAGGGGTGGTTAATGTGGCTTTAAGGGCTTGCCGATCGACGGCCGGGCGGGTTGGCGGTGGAAAGACTTTCTGGCGATTTGGATGCGGGCCGCTCCTCTGCTAGAGGTTGAGCTTCCAGGTTTTGAGTCCGGTTTCATCAGGCTACCGGGGCGCCTTGGCCCCGTGCGTCAGCCGTTCTTAGAATCAATGGGGTGGATGGTGGCAGCAGGGGCGATGGGCACATTGAAGGCCATTCCGGGCGGGAAATCCGCGGAGCCATCGGTGATCACGTCCGCAATGCGGACGCTAGATTTGGAGGCCGAGGGCTTGGCCGCTTTGCGCGCCGCCCTCGATAACGGGTTGGCAGTGCCGTTTTGCGAAGCGGTGATACTGATCAAGGGCGCGCAGGGGCGTGTTATCGTCTCCGGCATCGGCAAGAGCGGGCACGTCGGGCAGAAGATCGCCGCGACTATGGCCTCAACGGGAACGCCAGCGTTTTTTGTTCATCCGACGGAGGCCTCGCACGGGGACCTCGGCATGATCACGCGGAACGACGTGATCATCGCGCTGTCGTGGTCGGGCGAGACGGTGGAATTGAAAAACCTGATCACGTTCTCGCGGCGCTTCACGGTGCCGATGATTGCGATCACGTCGAATGCGGGTTCGGCGCTGGGTCAGCAGTCGGACGTGGTGCTGGAATTGCCGCGAACGAAGGAGGCCTGTCCGCATGGGCTGGCGCCGACGACATCGACCACGATGCAATTGGCCATCGGCGATTGCCTCGCGGTGGCGCTGCTCGAGAGCCGCGGGTTTACGGCGCAGGACTTCAAGATGTTCCATCCCGGCGGATCTCTGGGGGCAAGCCTGAAGTATGTCGGCGACCTGATGCATAAGGCGGACCGGCTGCCGTTGGCGGTCGAGGACATGCCGATGGCGGAAGCGCTCGTCATCATGACGGAAAAGAGCTTCGGCTGCCTGGGGATCGTCGATCAGAAGGGCAAGCTCATCGGCGTCGTGACCGACGGCGACTTGCGGCGACACATGGGGGCGAAACTGCTGACGGCGACGGCGGGTGAAATCATGACGGCGAAGCCGAAGACGATTTCGCCCCAGACCTTGGCCTCGGCGGCATTGGAGATGATTAACGCATCGCGGATCACGTCGCTGTTCGTGGTCGACAAGGGCAAGCCGGTCGGGATCGTGCACGTGCACGATCTGCTCAGGGCGGGCGTGGCCTAGGCCGGTTTTGTCCTATTCGGAGTCGGTCTCGTTGGTGACGACGAGTGCGGTGCCGTTGACGCCGGTGACGAGAACTTTGGCGCCGACGTAGGCGTCTTCGCCTTCTGCCAGCCAGACGCTGTCGCCAGCCCGGACTTTGCCGCGGCCGCTCTTGATCGCTTCCTCGACGAGGACGATGCGGCCGATGAACTGAGAGCCGGGCGCGTTGATGTCGACGTGATGATCGCTGGGTTTGGCGCCGGTCAGCTTTTTAACACCGAAGACGGTCGCAACCGCGAGCAGTGCGAAGACGACGAGTTGGAGGGCGAAGGGAAATGCGTCGGCCAGGCCCATCGAGGTTACGATGGCCACGAGCAGGCCGACGATGAAGGCTGCGAGCCCGAACCATAGGAAGTGGACGCCAGGGATGATGGTTTCGAGCGCCATCAGCACGAGGGCGATGGCGAGCCAGCTCCAGAAACCAAGGCCGGCCAGCAGCGAGATGAAATTTTCCATGGTGCCGATGTCCTGATTGATTTAGGCGCGCGGGGGCTTCGACTGACCGCCGCCACCGAAGGCTTCGCCAGCGATCTGGGACAGTCCAGCGAGAGAGCCGATGACGGAGGAGGCTTCCAACGGCATCAGGATGACTTTCTGATTGGGCGCCGAGGCCAGAGATTCCAGAGCTTTTACATAGTTGTTGGCGACGAAGTAGTTGATTGCCTGGACATTGCCGTTCGAAATGGCGTTGGAGACGAGTTCGGTGGCCTTGGCTTCGGCTTCGGCGGCGCGTTCTCGGGCTTCGGCGTCCTTGAAGGCGGCTTCACGGCGGCCTTCGGCTTCGAGTACGACGGCTTGCTTTTCACCTTCGGCTTTGAGAATCGCGGCCTGACGGAGGCCTTCCGATTCCAGGATCTGGGCGCGCTTTTCGCGTTCGGCCTTCATCTGGCGGGCCATGCTGTCCACGAGGTCGCGCGGGGGAGCGATGTCCTTGATCTCGATGCGGGTCACCTTGACGCCCCAGGCTTCCGTCGCGGCGTCGACGACGCTCAGGAGCTTGGCGTTGATGACATCGCGGTTGGAGAGGAGCTCGTCGAGGTCCATCGAGCCCATGACGGTGCGGACGTTGGTCATGGTCAGGTTGATGGTGGCCAGTTCAAGGTTGTCGACCGCATAGGCGGAGCGGCCGGCATCGAGCACCTGGAAGAAGGCGACGCCGTCGACGCGGACCATGGCGTTGTCGCGGGTGATCACATCCTGGCTCGGAATGTCGATCACCTGTTCCTTCATGTTGATCTGGCTGCCGACGCGCTCGACGATGGGGGTCAGGAAGTGAAGGCCCGGCGCGAGCGTGCGGGTGAAGCGGCCAAAGCTCTCGACGGTGTAGTTGTAGCCTTGGGGGACGACCTTTACGGTCGACCAGAGGATGAAGGCGGCGAGGCCGGCCAGCAGCAGCGCGAAAATCGTAAAGCCTTCCATGGAGCATCTCCTTGGGGTCGGGCCGGGCGGCCGGACGTTTAAAATTGGTTGCGGACACGATTACGGAGAATTGTAAAAAACAAAGTAAACAGAGTGTCTTATCGGTGCCGTTTTAAGGCGCACTTGTGCTTTCATAGTGATATGCACGCCGGTGGCTTGTGCAACTTTTGGAGGGTCGCGCATGTTTAGCGTCTTGCGTCTGGGATACTTGGGTTTGGGATTGCTGATCGCGCTAGCGACCTCTGTCCATGTTGTCGCGCAGGAGCGCTTCACGACACCGAAGATGGGCAGCCCCGAGCGCAAGGCTGTGCTCGATGCGGCGCGGGTGCCGGTCGAAAAGGATCTCGGGCAGCCCATTGTGTTTCAGGTGAAAACGCTGCGGGTGACGCCGGAGTGGGCGTTCGTTTATGGCACGCCGAAGCGGCCCGATGGCCGGCCGGTCGATTATTCGAAATCGATCTATGCCGAGGACGCCAAGGGCGACGCCTTCAGCGGACAAGCCGCGGTGCTGCTCGCACGGGATGGAGGCGGGTGGCGGCTGGTGACGTATTCGGTGGGTTTCACCGACGTCGTCTGGGATAGCTGGGACGAAGAGTTCGGCGCGCCGGCCTGGCTGTGGCCGTGAGGCTTACTCAGTCCACAATTGAACTCGCTCAAAACTGAGTTATCTGTGGTGGTGGCTATTGCCGTTACCTACAGTTTATATTGTATACTTAATTTAGACTTGGGCTGCATTTGACGGGGGACGATTTGAAAATCTCAGATGAAGATGCTGCGTTTCTTCGAGAGCAAGTGTTGCGCGGCAACGTAGTCTTGTTTGTTGGCGCCGGAATAAACGGTGGTGCAAAAAATGGCCGCAGCCAACCGATAAAAGGGCGTGCCGAATTAGAAAAGGAAATTCGCTCTCAACTTGCAACAGCTGAGGAGGCGGACCTCGGCGAACTCGTGGCCGAGTTTCAAAAAAAGCTAGGTGGCGCTGAAGCGCTGCATCGATTCTTTAGATCAGAATTTTCCGACTGCACACCGTCAGATTTGCAAAAGCAGCTCCTATCATATTCGTGGAGGCGCTTATATACGTTAAATGTAGACGACGCGTTAGAGCGCGTTGCTCGGAAAGGTCGGGCTCAGACTGTTCGACAAGTGAATAGAAATGATCCTGAAGAGGATAATCATTTCCTCGATGACTTGGAAGTCATCCATTTAAACGGATATGTCGGCAACCGCGATGCTGGATATGTTTTCACGCCGGAGCAGTATCGCGCTGAAATGAGGCGTAGTTCTACGTGGTATAGTCGGTGCGCGACTGACTTCTTCGATAAGGTCTTTGTCTTTATTGGAACAAGTCTTGGGGAGCCAATTTTTAAAGCTCATATCGAGGAGTTGGCTAGGACGCAGAATAAGCTTGCGGCCAAATCTTTTTTGGTAACCCCAGATGAAGTTGGCCGCCTAAAGAGAGAAAGTCTTCTTGAGAGCCGAATTGATGTCGTCGAGGGAACGCTGGAATCTTTTGTTGAGTTTCTGCGCTCGTCGGTCGGTCCTTCTTTGAGTCCACAGCAAATCGCGCAGAGGATTAGTGGTCAGGAAGTTTCATGGGATCAGTCTGGAGCTGTTGCAGCCAGTGTTGAAAGATTGGGTTCCGCCGAATGGCGGAGCAGAAATCGGGTTGACGAAACTCGACGTCGAATGCTCGCGCGAGACTTTTTTAATGGTCTTGCTCCGTCCTGGCAGACAGTAATCAACGACGTGGGCGTGCATCTGTCTCATGATGATCTTGTGCTTAAGTCGCTGCTTGATTTTTTGAATACTGATGAGCTTATGTTTGTTGTTGAGGGTCAAGCAGGCAGCGGAAAAACTGCAGCCTTGATGAAGGCTGCTACGTCGGTCGCTATCGATAATCGTGCAATAGTCTACTCGCTTAACGAACAGACGAGAGAGAACCTTAGCGAGATAGTTCGATATCTTGCTCGGGCTTCGGCTGGAAAGCAGTCACTTCTATTCATAAATAACTTAGTGATTTATGCGGACGACTTGTTGGAAGTCGAGGGGCTTTTGTCGCAAGCTGGTGTTCGGATAATTGGGCAGTGTCGTTCAAGTGACTGGGGTCGCAGATTGGGTCGGACTGCGCCTAGGGCTTCGAGATTGGTCAATTTGCCTAAGTTGAATGAGGCGGATTATGAGCAGTTGAGATCTGGACTTCTTGATTATGCGGTAGCTCCAAAATTTAAGGGGTTGGAGACAAAAGAACGTCAGCTTGCTTACTTGAAAAGTTGTCGTCAGCAATTGCTCGTGCTTATGAAGGAGGCAACACAGCAGAGGAAATTTGAAGAAATTATCGAGGACGAATTTTCTAGGGTTCAGAGTTCTGGATCTAGAATTGCTTTTTGCATCGTAGGGCTCGCAACAATCGCAAAAAATGAATTAACGATTGGAGAACTCCAGAGTGTCCTTAAGAGGGTTTCTCCTGATTATGACGCCGTCACTGCGTTGGCTGAGCTTGGCGGAATTGTAGAAATTGGTCAGAATGGACTTATTGGGCGGCATGAAATTTACGTTCGCCATGTTATGGATTTGCTTGTTACAGCTGAGAATCTGCAGAAATCTTTGGTTGGGTTCCTGCAGCACTTCGTTCAGTTTGGGCAGCCGGTGATTTCGCGTCTTAATAAGCAGCGAGGGAATCTATTCAAGTTTCTTCTGAATGCTGATTGGGTATACGAGACTTTTCGTAGAAAGCGCGCGTTGGACCTCGCGGAGGCGATGTATTCAGCCGTTGAGCTAGAGTATCAGAGAGATGGGCACTACTGGCTTCAGAGGGGACTGTTCTATAGAAAGGCACGAAAGCCAGAAAGCGCGAGAGATTGCCTTGAAAAGTCAATCTCCGCGTTCCCTCAAAACGATTACGCGCAACATGCTTTAGCTCAACAGAAGCTGATGGATGCCGCAAGACATCGCGTCAGAACATCTGTCTCTGAGAGGGATGTAAGGGAAGCTGTTGCTGCTCTGGAAAAGCAAGATCAGAGACGCGGGGCAATTGACGAGTATGCTCTTGTTACGCTGGCGAAATCATGGGGCGACGGCCAGACCGCAAGAGAGCTTGCCAGGGAGTACTTCGAAAGGCTGGAGAGCCTTCGTAAGGCGTTGCCAAGGGTAGACAAAGGTGTGGAGCAGGCCCGGATCGACTGCGCCAAGCTCGCAACCACAGGGCATTGGAAAAGAACGAGACGCTAGATCCAGCCGGCCAACTCGCGGCGGACGACGGCTTCGATGACGTCGACGCCTTCGTCGCTGTCGTTCAGGGCGGGGAGATAGGCGAACTGCTCGCCGCCGTTGTCCTCGAATATGTGGCGGTTTTCGCCGTCCAACTCTTCGAGGGTTTCGAGACAGTCGGCGGAGAAGCCGGGGGCGACGAGGGCCAGCTTTTTCACGCCTTCTTTGGCGAGGCGTTCGACCGTCATGTCGGTGTAGGGCTGCAGCCAGGGATCGTTACCGAAGCGCGACTGGAAGGTCGTCAGCCAATTTTCTTCAGACCAACCGAGTTTCTCACGCAGCAGGCGCGAGGTTTTCTGGCAGTGGCAGTGGTAGGGGTCGCCCTTGTCGAAATACTTCTGCGGCATGCCGTGGAAGGTGGCGACGATTTTCTCGGGTACGAAGTCGAGGCCGGCGAGGCTCGCCTGCATCGATTTGGCGAGACGATCGATATAGACCGGATCGTCGTGATAGGCGGGCGCGACGCGCACGAATGGTTGCCAGCGCATTTTCATCAAAGCGCGGAAGGCCTGGTCGCAGGCGGTGGCCGTGGTCGCGGCGGCATATTGGGGGTAGAGCGGCACGAGCAGAATGCGCTCGCAGCCCTGCTTCTGGAGTTCGCGGATGCGGCTCTCGGTCGAGGGATTGGCGTAGCGCATGGCCCAGTCAACGATCACCTTCGGGTGCTCGGACAGCCGCTCGGCGAGCTTGTCGGCCTGCGAGCGCGTGATGGTTTTAAGGGGGCCTTCGTCGAGTTCATTGTTCCAGATGGTCGCGTAGTCGCGGCCCTTGCGTGAGGGGCGGACCGACAAAATGATAAGATTGAGGATAGGCCACCATTTCCACTTTGGCTCCTCGATCACGCGCTCGTCTGAGAGAAATTCCTTCAGGTAGCGACGCATGGGCCAATAAGTGGTGCCATCGGGGGTGCCGAGGTTCAAAAGCAGCACGCCGACGCGGCCAAACGCAACCTGGGGATGCGTATCGGGCAGCTTGGAGACATCGGCGCGGGGCGGATATGGCTTCAGCATGGTTTTCCAAGGAAATGGGATGTCACTCATCCCTGTACGTGACCCGTAGCGTATCCGATTGCCCCCGACAATCATGGAGGCTTACGGGGATGCTGGCAGGTCGGCTGGCCGTTATGATGGCGGCCTGTGCCGGGCGGTCGCGCGCCGTGGCGGACACAGACCTTCCCGGTGCCCCAATCCTCGATATTCAGGGCTGATATTCAGGATTGGCCGGCGGTCTTCAAGGGGATCACGTCGTCTACGGGGAAATCCGTGGTCTGGGGCTTGCGGTGATGTTTGGCGAGCCGAAGTGCTGCCGGCCAGAGATGGATGATCTGGCGCTCCATATCGGCAGGGTCCAGGGCATAAAGGCGGCGGGCGAGCGGTTTGACTTCGGCACGCAACTGCGCCTGTTCGGCTTTGGCGGCGGTGACAATGCGGGTGCGGACTTCTTCATCGAGTGCCGAGGAGGCGGCTGTCTTGAAGTGGGCAATGACCAGACTCAAGTCGTGGTCGTTGCCGATCAGTTGGGAGAGATCGCGGGCGGCGGAGATGCGCACGTTCATCAGGTCTGGCCAGGCCGGCACCAGCAATTGGCAGTGGCGCCAATGGTGCTGGAGCGCCTTTCGGAACGTGTGGAAGGCTTCGTCGTCGTTGATGCGGTAGGCAGCTTTGAGCGCTTTGCGCCCTTCGGCGTACGTGGCGGCAAAGCCCTCGGCGAGCGTGCGAATGCGCGCCTTCTTGATGGTCAGCCGGTGGATGGCGCGATCCTGCTGCTGCAACAAGGCGACGGCGCGGGCAATGGCTTCTTCCGTGGCGAGATGGGCGACGCCGTTCAGGTTGATTCTGTTCAATTCGTCGAGCCCTGCGAGCAGGGCGGCTTTGTCGTCACCGGCGGACTTCGCTGCCAGCAGGCGCAGTGTCTCGGTCATCACCTCGCGATCGCGGTCATGGGAGAGGAGGCGTGCAATATCGCGGAAGGCGCGGTCGTGGGTGGAGAAGGTCTTGCCGCTGAGGCCTGGCCGGGCAAGGCGCAGAATTGAGCGGCAGCGCTTCAGGGCTTTGCGGGTGGCGTGGATGCTGCTGCCGCCCTGGTCAATCACGCCGGACAGATAGCCGATTGCGCGGCCGGTCTGTGCGGACAGCAGACGGCGGATGTCTTTGTCGAGGCGGGCGCCAATTTTGACCCGGTATGCCATTGTCACTTCACAGTCACGTTGGGATTTTTGCAGCGTGAGAAAAGCAGCGCAAATTGTTACAATCAAATGCTATTTCGCGACCGAGACTGCGGCGGCACATCCCAGCTCCGGCGTTAACGATGCGGACGTGAAACTCTGGCGTGGGGGCGGGGGCGGGGGATCGAGGCGCAGGCCGAATTGGGCGCATGCGGATGAGTTGACGGTGGCTGCTTCGAAAAGACCGCCGGTGACGCGGCGGACATTTTCGGTGGCGCGGGCGTCGTGCCAGCGTTGCAGGACCTGACGGCCCGGACAATC
>VYKW01000514.1_pt1 | contig 13109 bp, 10 predicted proteins | sample 5114451 | NCBI WGS metagenome assembly VYKW01 (sample SAMN12291784, study PRJNA351875) | freshwater metagenome | isolation source: freshwater lake | place: USA: Michigan, Gull Lake | collected 2013-08-08
TCTCCGACATCGGCCCCGCGCCGCGATGGACCGCCCCCGCGCTCCAACGATGGCGGCGCCCGTCCGGCGGGCCGTTTTGAAGGCCGCGGCGGTCCGCGTCCGGCTGGCCAGGGCTACAACACCGCCAACCGGACTATTGAAGGTGGCCGCCCGCCGGTCATCAATTTTCAGCCCGCTCGTCCCGCCCCCGCGCCGGAGCGTCCCGCCGTAGAGCCGCCCAAGGGCAAGGATGTCCGCGGCGAGCCCCGCGCCCGCCCCGAGATGGTGGAAGACGAAGAAACGCGCGTCATCAAGCGCGGCGGCAAGATCATCCGCACGCCGGTGAAGGCAACGCCCGAACCTCAGAAAGAGCGTGTCAAACTCACCATCAACAACGCCTTCGACCAGGATCAGCGCGAGCGCTCGCTCGCCTCCTTGAAGCGCAAGCGCGAACGCGAACGCCTCAAGGCGATGGGCGTGCAGCAGCCACGCGACAAAATCGTGCGCGAAGTCATCGTTCCCGAAGCGATCACCATTCAGGAACTGTCGAACCGCATGGCCGAGCGCGGCGTCGACGTCATCAAGCTTCTAATGAAGCAAGGCGCAATGCATAAGATCACCGATGTAATCGATGCCGATACCGCCGAGTTGATCGTCCAGGAATTCGGCCACACCGTTAAGCGCGTGTCCGAGTCCGACGTCGAAAGTGGCTTCTTCCGAGCTGCGGAAGAAGACGAAAACGTGCGCCCGCGCGCACCCGTCGTCACCATCATGGGCCACGTCGACCACGGCAAGACCTCGCTGCTCGACGCCATTCGCCAAGCCAACGTGGTCTCCGGCGAAGCCGGCGGCATCACGCAGCACATCGGCGCTTATCAGGTCACGCTGCCCTCCGGCGATAAGATCACCTTCATCGACACGCCCGGCCACGCCGCGTTCACCGCCATGCGCGCCCGCGGCGCCAAGGTGACCGATATCGTCGTGCTTGTGGTCGCCGCCGATGACGGCGTCATGCCCCAAACGGTGGAAGCCATCAATCACGCCAAGGCCGCCGGCGTTCCCATGATCGTCGCGATCAACAAGATCGACAAACCGCAGGCTGATCCAACCCGCGTCAAGACCGACCTCTTGAGCCACGACGTCGTGGTCGAAAGCATGGGCGGCGATACGCTGGAAGTGCCGGTCTCGGCCTTGAAGCGCACCAACCTCGACAAGCTTCTGGAAGCCATCCATCTCCAGGCCGAGGTCCTCGACCTCAAGGCCAACCCGGATCGCACCGCCGAAGGTATCGTGATCGAAGCGAAGCTCGAGCGGGGCCGCGGTCCTGTCGGCACCGTTCTCGTGCAGCGCGGCTCGCTCCATGTCGGCGACATCGTCGTGGCCGGCTCATCCTGGGGCCGCGTCCGCGCTTTGATTAACGACAAGGGCCAGAACATCGACGAAGCCGGTCCCTCGGTCCCCGTCGAAGTCCTGGGTTTCGACTCCGCGCCCGAAGCCGGCGACCAGATCGCTGTCGTCGAGAACGAAGCCCGCGCCCGCGAAATCACCGACTACCGCATCCGCAAGCGCCGCGAGACACTGGGAGCCGCCGGTTCCAAGAGCACGCTTGAGCAGATGATGCAGCAGTTGAAGGAAGCCGGCAAAAAGGACTTCAACCTTCTCATTAAGGGCGACGTGCAGGGGTCGGTCGAAGCCATCATGGGCGCGCTCAAGAAACTCGGCACCGACGAAGTCGAAGCCCGCATCGTCCACTCCGGCGTCGGCGGCATCACCGAATCGGATATCGCACTGGCCAACGCCTCGAAGGCCGTCGTCATCGGCTTTAACGTCCGCGCCAACGGTCAGGCCAAACAGGCCGCTGACGCTGCCGGCATCGAGATCCGCTACTACAACATCATCTACGATCTGCTCGACGACGTGAAAGCGGCCATGTCCGGCCTCCTCGCGCCGACGATCCGCGAAGTCTTCCTCGGCAACGCGGAAGTGCTGCAGGTGTTCAACATCACCAAGGTCGGCAAGGTCGCCGGTTGCCGCGTCACTGAAGGCAAGGTCATGCGCGGCGGCAAGGTACGCCTCATCCGCGACAACGTCGTCATCCACGAGGGCACGCTCTCGGTCCTCAAGCGCTTCAAGGACGACGTCAAGGAAGTGCCAATGGGCCAGGAATGCGGCATGTCCTTTGCCAACTACCAGGACCTCCGCGCCGGCGACGTCATCGAGTGCTTTAACGTCGAGACGGTCACCCGCACGCTGTAATCGAATCGGAACCCGGCGCCGGATGCTCGCGTCATCCGGCCCGGTCCACTGACCTCTCGAAATCCCAACAGGACGCGCGCGGTCCAATCCCGCGGCGAATAAAAAATGTCTCGCAAAAAGAACACCTCGGGCAAGGGCCCGTCGCAGCGCATGCTGCGCGTTGGCGAAATGGTCCGCCACAAGTTGTCCGAACTCCTGATCCGTGGCGAGATCCACGACGATGTTCTGGCCTCGCATGTGGTCTCCATCACGGAAGTCCGCATCTCGCCCGATTTGAAGCTCGCCACCGCCTACGTGATGCCACTCGGCGGCAAGGACACCGAGAAGGTGCTGGCCGCGCTGACGAAGCACAAGGGCTACATTCGCTCCGAAATCGCCCACACCCTCGATCTACGCTATGCCCCCGACATCCGCTTCCGCGAAGACGAGACCTTCGACGAAGTGAGCCGCATCGATGAGCTGCTCTACTCCGAAAAAGTCCGCCGCGACGTTGAGAAGAAATAAACATGGCCCGCCGCAAGAAAGGTCAGCCCATCAACGGCTGGCTCATCCTCGACAAGCCGCTTGGCCTAACGAGCACGCACGCGCTCACCCGCGTGAAGCGCCTCTTCGACGCGCAAAAAGCCGGCCACGCCGGCACGCTCGATCCGCTGGCAACGGGCATTCTCCCCATCGCCTTCGGCGAGGCGACCAAAACCGTCTCATTCGCCGTCGATGGCGCCAAGTCGTATGCCTTCGCCGTTCGCTGGGGCGCCGAAACCACCACCGACGACAAGGAAGGCGCGGTCACAAACACGAGTGACACCCGTCCCACCGAAGGCGAGATCCGCGCCCTTCTCCCCCGCTTCATCGGCGAAATCATGCAGACGCCGCCCGCCTTCTCCGCCGTCAAGATTGACGGCGAGCGCGCCTACGATCTCGCCCGTGATGGCGAAACCGTCGTCCTCGAACCCCGCCCCATCCAGATCGACGATCTCCGCATCGTCGATATGCCCAATGCCGACACCGCCATCTTCGAAGCCGATTGCGGCAAGGGCACCTACGTCCGCGCGATTGCCCGCGACATGGGCCGTGCGCTCGGCTGCTATGGTCACGTCATCGAACTGCGCCGCACGCGCGTCGGCCCCTTCGAGGAAGGCGATGCCTGGGGTCTTGAAGAACTGGAAGATGAAGCCGAAGCCGGCCGCCTTTTCGACGCCGATGGCCCACTGCTGCCTGTGGAGATGCCGCTGCGCGGTCTGCCCGAACTTATGGTGACCGCGTCGGATGCCTCCAAACTCGTGCGCGGCATGGCGGTACTAATCCGTGGCCGCGATGCGCCGGTCCTCTCCGGGCTCATGTATGCTACCTGCCAGGGCCGCATTGTTGCGCTCGGCGAGGTCGAAAAAGGGGCACTACACCCCATCCGCGTCTTCAACCTGGGTTGACGGCCACACCAGTCTTGGAAAAAACAGTCAACGCGTCCCCGCGCGTTGACCACCCTAAGGCGCTCTCCATAATGCGGCCGTCGATATCCTTGCGGCTCTATGGAGTGCTCACAATGACGTTTGTAAAAGGTCTGGTCACGGCAGCAGCGATGACGGTGGCGCTCGGCGCTCCAGTTGCCGAAGCCGCCTGCGTAAAGAAGGGTGCAGTTGCAACTGCCGGCTCCGAAGAGTGGGCCAAGTGGTATGCCCTCGAAACGACGGTCCAGGCGCTGAGCTGGGGCCTTTGGCCGGGCTTCCTGTCCAACGGCAAGGTCGAAGGCTACTCGGTCAACGACAAGTACTCCTGCAAGCCCGACGGTGGCCAGATCACCTGCCGCGCCGCCGTGACCTTCTGCAAGAAGTAAGAATTTCGGGCTTTCAACCGGCGAAAAAGCACTTCGCGCTCGCCGCACCCGCATGTATAAGACCCCAGCGTCGCGGGCTCTCCGAGGGCCCGCGACGTTTCGTTTTCGACCCGGCTGGACGACATCCCGGCCGTGGCCGTTCCCAGGGCTCCCTTTGGCGAGCCTTTACAACTCCAACTTTGAAAGGAGCACCCGATGTCGGAAGTAGCACCCCACCGTAAGGCGGCGAAGGCCGAGGTCATCAAGTCGAACGCCACCAAGGCCAACGACACCGGCTCGCCGGAAGTCCAGATCGCGGTTCTAACCCACCGGATCAATGAACTCACCGACCACTTCAAGACCCACAAGAAGGACAACCACTCGCGCCGCGGCCTCCTCAAAATGGTAAGCCAGCGTCGCCAGTTGCTTGATTACGTCAAGCGCAAGGATGTCGCCCGCTACCAGGGCATCATCGAAAAGCTCGGCATCCGCCGCTGATCCGCGCTGCACCAGGGCCGCATTTGGCCAATGGCACTGCGCGATCGTTCGGATGGCACCGGAATTCATTCTGAAAACTATCGCGCTGGGGGCTCTAAACGCTTCCCGGCGCGATGCGCATTCATGCTAAAGACCGCTGCGAAAACAAAAGACCGAAGAACCGAAACGAAAGCTGAAAAACATGTTTGATATCCACCGCGTCGAGATCGAATGGGGCGGGCGCAAGCTCAAGCTCGAAACCGGCCACATGGCCCGCCAGGCCGACGCCGCCGTTTATGCCCAGTATGGCGAGACCACCGTTCTCGCAACCGTCGTCGGCGCCAAGTCGCCCAAGGCCGGAATCGATTTCTTCCCCCTCACAGTGAACTATCAGGAGCGCACGTACGCGGCCGGCAAGATCCCCGGCGGCTACTTCAAGCGCGAAGGCCGTCCCTCCGAAAAGGAGACGCTCGTCTCCCGCCTGATCGACCGCCCAATTCGCCCGCTGTTCGTCGAAGGCTTCAAAAATGAAGTCCAGGTCGTCGTCACCGTTCTCTCTCACGACCTCGAAAATGATCCCGACGTGCTCGGCATGGTCGCAGCCTCGGCAGCACTGACGCTTTCGGGTCTGCCCTTCCTTGGGCCGATCGCTGCGGCCCGCGTCGGCTACATTGGTGGCGAATACGTTTTGAACCCGCTCGTCGACGAAATGGCCGAAACGGCCCTCGACCTCGTCGTCGCCGGCACGCACGACGCCGTCATGATGGTTGAATCGGAAGCCAAGGAACTGTCCGAAGAGGTCATGCTCGGCGCTGTCATGTTCGGCCACCGGCATTTCCAGCCGGTCATCCAGGCGATCATCAAGCTCGCCGAAACGGCCGCAAAGGAGCCCTGGGATATCCAGATCCCCGACAAGGCCAAGTACTACGATCAGGTCAAAGCCGTTGCCGGCGCCACGTTGACCGAAGCCTTCTCGACCAAGGAAAAGGCCAAGCGCAACGATCTCGTGTCGCAGGCAAAGAAGCGCGTCTTCTCCGAAATCCAGATCCCCGACGAACCCGGTGAGAAGGTCTTGCTCGGTGACGCCTTCAAGGCGCTCGAAATGGACATCATGCGCGGCGACGTCCTGAAGACGAAGAAGCGCATCGACGGCCGTGACCTCGTCACCGTCCGCCCGATCGTCTCCGAAGTCCACGTGCTCCCGCGCGCGCATGGTTCGGCGCTCTTCACTCGCGGCGAAACGCAGGCCCTCGTCGTTGCAACCCTCGGTACCGGCGAAGACGAGCAGTACGTTGACAGCCTGGAAGGCACCCGCAAGGAACGCTTCCTGCTGCACTACAACTTCCCTCCCTTCTCCGTCGGCGAAACCGGCCGCATGGGATCGCCCGGCCGCCGCGAAATCGGCCACGGCAAGCTGGCATGGCGCGCCGTGCGGCCGCTGCTGCCCAAGCACGAGGACTTCCCCTACACGCTCCGCGTCGTGTCCGAGATCATGGAGTCGAACGGCTCCTCGTCGATGGCCACTGTCTGCGGCGCGTCGCTCTCGCTTATGGATGCCGGCGTGCCCTTGAAGGCGCCCGTTGCTGGCATCGCGATGGGGCTTATCAAGGAAGGCAACGACTACGTCGTGCTCTCCGACATCCTCGGCGATGAGGACCACCTCGGCGACATGGACTTCAAGGTTGCCGGCACTGAAAACGGTGTCACCGCCCTTCAGATGGACATCAAGATCACCGGCATCACCGAAGAGATCATGAAGGTCGCTTTGGCGCAGGCGAACCAGGGCCGTCTCCACATCCTGGGCGAGATGGCGAAGTCCATCACCGGCGCCCGCGAGGAACTCGGCGAACACGCCCCGCGCATCGAGACGATCAAGATCCCAACCGACAAGATCCGCGAAGTGATCGGTTCCGGTGGCTCGGTCATCCGGGAGATCGTCGCGGAATCGGGCGCCAAGATCGACATCTCCGACGACGGCACCGTCAAGATCGCCTCCGCCAACCGCGAGTCGATCGAGAAGGCGCTGGCCCGCATCAAGGGCATCACGTCGGAACCCGAAGTAGGCCAAGTCTACAAGGGCAAGGTCGTCAAGATCATGGAGTTCGGCGCCTTCGTGAACTTCTTCGGCGCCAAGGACGGCCTCGTCCACATCTCGCAGCTGACGAACGGCCGCCCGGAAACGGTCGGTGAAGTCGTCAAGGAAGGCCAGGAAGTGTACGTGAAGCTCCTGGGCTTCGACGATCGCGGCAAGGTCCGCCTGTCCATGAAGATCGTCGATCAGGCGACCGGCCAGGAAATCCCCCGCGCACCCGGCGAGCCGGAAGAAGTCTTCTCCGCCGAGCGCCCGCCCCGCCGTGACCGCGATGGTGGCGGCGGCCGCGGCCGTGGCGGCCCCCGTCGCGAACGCGACTAAGCCTCTACGAATCTGAATGCCAAAGGGCGGCCCAACGGGCCGCCCTTTTTCGTTGCGCGCAAACTTATCCCCGCTTCAAAACCCGCCCCTATCCTTCGCCTCATCCCGTCGAGCGAAGGACATCCCCAGTGGACGAAACGGCCAACCTGCTCCTGCCCTATATTCTCGCCGCCCAGGCGCAAAAGCACGTCACCCACAACGAAGCGCTCCGCAAACTCGATACGCTCGTGCAGATCTCCATCGTTGACCGCGATCTGGCAACTCCCCCCGTTTCCCCCACCGACGGCGCCCGCTATATCGTGGCCGCATCGCCCACCGGCGCCTGGACGGGTCACGCCACCAAAATCGCCGCGTGGCAGGATGGAGCCTGGGCCTTCTTTGCGCCCCGCACCGGCTGGCTCGCATGGATCGAGGATGAAGCCACGCCCGTCGTCTGGAACGGCACGGCCTGGGTCGCCATCGGGAGCGTCAACCCCACGCCCCTCGTCGGCGTCAACGCCACAGCCGACACGACCAACCGCCTCGCTGTCTCGTCAACCGCCTCGCTTTTCAATCACGCCGGTGCCGGCCATCAGGCCAAGATCAACAAGAATGCCGCGACCGACACGGCCTCCATTCTTTTTCAAACCGGCTTCTCCGGCCGCGCCGAAATGGGCACCACGGGCAGCGATGACTATGCCTTCAAAGTCTCGCCCAACGGCACGACGTGGCACGACGCCATCCTGATCAACCGCACCAATGGCGCGGTCACCTTCCCCAATACGACGATCAGCGGCGGCGCTTCCGATGGCGACAAGGGCGACATCACCGTCTCGGCCGGCGGCGCCACATGGACCGTCGACGCGAACGCGATCACCAATGCTAAGCTCGCCGACATGGCCGCCAACACGGTCAAAGTCCGCAGCAATTCCGTCAGCGGCGACCCCACCGACCTAACACTTGCCAATTCCGAACTCCTCGGCCGCGGTTCCACGGGGAACATCGCCGCCATCGCGCTGGGCAGCGGCCTCACCATGACCGGCGCCACGCTCAGCGCGTCGGCGGCATCGAACGTCAGCTACGCGACACTCAGCGCCGCGCGCACGTTGACGAACACCACCGCAATGCAGGCCATCTTTGAAAGTGGCCACGATGAAATTGCCGTCGAAGCAGCGACGACGTATCTGGTCGAAGCAAACATTCTGATTACCGCAATGGGCTCGACGAGCGGCAACGCCCAATTCTCGCTTCTGGGCGCCGGCACGGCAACCATTGCAGGTTCCCGTCTGATTTACATGGGCGCGGACGCTGCGCTGTCCACGATTGGCCAACGCAACGGCGGCGTCATGGATACATCGGGAAATACGGCGGCCAATATGTTCGCTGCCGCAGTGGCCCCAGACCTTTCCGTTATGATCGTCGGAAAGTTTCGCACCACCAATGCCGGGACGATCATTCCGTCTCTGGCCTTGTTCACGGCTGTGTCAACGGCCACCGTGGATCGCGACAGCTACGTCAAGATCACCAAGCTTGGACCGAACAGCACGATCAGCGTGGGAGCTTCGTGATGCTGCAGACATTTGCGCGCGTAGAAGACGGCCGCGAGGCCGAGACGATTGTGATCCGGGCGGGCGAACCGGTGCCGCCGGGCGACTGGCGGCCGGTCGCCGTCGAAGGTCTGGATTTTGATCGCACGGCCTATCGGGAGGTCGGCCGCGAGACGGTCATTCAATCAGACCGCGTCGTGCGGCGCGTGGTTCTGGAGCCCATCGCGACCGTGCAGGATGACTATTCGGCGGCCATCCAGGCCCATATCGAGGCCACCGCCCAGCAGCGCAACTATGGCAGCAGTGCATTGCTCGCCAGCTACGTGACCTCCACCGTACCGGCTTGGGCGGCGGAGGCACAGGCCTTCGTGGCGTGGCGTGACGCCGTCTGGCTGGCAGCCTACGGCCTCCTTGGTGCCGTGAAGGCCGGTGAGATCCCAGCTCCCTCGATGGCCGGCCTTGTTGGACTACTGCCCCCGATCACATGGCCCCCGTCCTGAACCCGGACGCAGTGCTGCGGATTTTTTACAAACACTCCTCCAGTGGTTAACGGCCCTGCAACGTCCTTCAGCCCATGATCGGCCGCAGAGGATCGCGTCGGACGGCTGCGCAAGCACCGCCGAGTGACCCTTACGGATCGGTGTTCATCGGGCGGTGTGGGCGTATGAAAGTTCTTGTCACCGGCGGCGCGGGCTTTATTGGCTCCGCGGTCTGCCGCTATCTCGTGTCGGTGCGCGGCCACAGCGTCGTCAACGTCGATTGCCTGACCTACGCAGCCAACCTCGCCTCCCTGGACGAGATCGCTGACGATCCCCGCTACAGCTTCCATCAGGTCAACATCTGCGACGGCCCCGCCATCGCCTCCATCCTGCGCCGCGAGCAGCCCGACGCCATCATGCATCTGGCAGCCGAAAGCCACGTCGACCGGTCCATCACGGGTCCCGCCGCCTTCATCGAAACGAATATCCGCGGCACCTACGAGATGCTCGAAGCCGCCCGCCACTACTGGTCGGCGCTTGCACCCGAGCGCCAGGCGCGTTTCCGCTTCCTGCATGTCTCAACCGACGAAGTCTTCGGCAGCCTCGGGGGCAACGGCCTGTTCACGCCCGACACGCCCTACGACCCGAGCTCGCCCTATTCCGCCAGCAAGGCCGCCTCCGACCACCTCGCCATGGCCTGGCACCGGACCTACGGCCTCCCCGTCGTGCTCTCCAACTGCTCGAATAACTACGGGCCCTACCACTTCCCCGAGAAGCTGATCCCCTTGATGATCACCAACGCGCTCCTCGGCCGCGATCTCCCCGTGTACGGCGCCGGTGCCAACGTCCGCGACTGGCTCTATGTCGACGATCACGCCCGCGCACTCACCACGATCTGCGAAAACGGCACTCCTGGCGAAAGCTATCTCGTCGGCGGCCGCAACGAGCGCACCAATCTCGACGTCGTCAGCACGATTATCCGCATTCTCGATCGCCAGCGCCCCCGCGACGATGGCCGTTCCTATCAAGATCAGATGATCTTTGTCGAAGATCGCCCCGGTCACGATTTCCGCTACGCCATCGATCCTACCAAGCTCGAAACCGAACTCGGCTGGCGGGCCTCCGAAACGTTCGAGACAGGCATAGAAAAGACCGTCGCTTGGTATCTGGCCAACGAAACCTGGTGGCTGCCGTTGCGTCTACGCCGCTACACGGGCGAACGCCTCGGTCTTCCGGCAACCGCTGTCACAGAAAAGAAGCGCGCGTGATCTAGGCCATGTGCATCGGCGACCGGGGACGTCACCATGAAGATCGCTGTCATCGGCCGCGAAGGCCAACTCGCCCAATGCCTGCGGTTACAGGGTCGCAGCCGCGGCCACTACGTCCACGCCGCCGGACGCCCGGACGTCGATCTCACAAAGCCTGACACCGTCGGCGCCTGGCTCGATCGCATGCAGCCCGATCTTGTCGTCAATACAGCGGCCTACACCGCTGTCGACAAAGCCGAAAGTGACGGCGAACAGGCCTTCCTCATCAATGCGACGGGCGCTGGCGAACTGGCACGCATGTGCGCCATATCTGCTATCCCGCTCATCCACATCTCGACGGATTTCGTCTTTGATGGCGCGCGCCGCCGCCCCTACGTCGAAACGGACGCCGTTCTCCCCCTCGGAGTTTATGGCGCCAGCAAAGCCGCAGGCGAAATGGCTGTGCAGCGCACTCACGCCCTGCACGTAATCCTGCGCACCTCCTGGGTCTATAGCGCGCACGCAAACAACTTCGTGAAAACCATGCTGCGCCTGGGCGCTGAACGCCCCGAACTCGGCGTTGTCGACGATCAGCGGGGCTCCCCCACGAGTGCACACGATCTGGCCGACGCGATTTTAGCAATCGCACCGCGCCTCGCCATCTCGACGAATTCCGCCCTCTGGGGCACCTATCATGTGACGGGCGCCTACGAGACCACTTGGCACGGCTTTGCCACCGAGATTTTCCGCCAAGCTGCCATTCGGGGCGCCAAGGTTCCGCGCCTCAAGGCGATCCCCACGGCGGAATATCCCACCCCGGCCCGCCGCCCCGCCTATTCCGTCTTGGACAATGCAAAGTTCTTCGAGACATTCGGCTTCGGCCTTCCCGATTGGCGCGCAAGCCTCAGCCGCTGTATCGCGGAAATCTGTCCTGTTGACGCCACCGGCCAAGTCGCCTGACCGCCCTCGCCGCTAAACCGCAACCAGAGCATCGCCTGGGCTGAGGGGCGCATCGAAGCGCATACCCGCCGAAGCGCCTGTCACCCAGGCGATGGTCCCGTGGAATTGGCGGCCGCAAAGAAAATCGACGCGAACCCGGTCTCCGCGCTTCAGACCTACGATCCGGCCAAGCCCCAAGCCGCCAGCCGACGCATCGCGCACGAACCCCGTCTGCAACTGATTAGGACCATGCACAAGGCAGTTCTGCAGCACGGCACGCCGCGGCGAGCGCCGCTTCTGCGGCAACGGCGGAACATAGAGCCGGCCGGCATCGTCAAGACAGGGCTTCAACCCATTCGCCGCCCCGCTGAGGAGTGCCGACACCACGCGGGCATTCTGTCCGTGCAGGTCCGGCAACGGCTTTGTGGACGTGTGCTCCAAGTCCATCATCAGCGTCTTGGTCTCTCGTGCGAGCCCCCGCCAGCTAACTTGCAGCGTCCGCGCGTGCAGGATTGCGGCCCGCGGCAACGTGATCGCCTCGCAGTCGTCCAGGAACGCGTCGAGTCCTGAACTGGCAAATGCAAGATCGTCGAGAAAGGCGGTGATGGCCGCGGTCGTCGTGGCATCAATGGCATCGTGCGCAACAAGCACAGGCAGCAGCGTCCGCAGGGGGGCCTCGTCCGGTGCAAACCGGGCAATCTCGCTGGCTCGGACGACGCTGCGCCAGTCGTTCAAAGCATTGGCCGAGGTCGCGACCACCGCCACGCCAACCGCCGTCGCGTGCGTCTCCGAGATCAAATGTTCGAAAAGCCGGTCAGCGGCTTCACCGGGGTGAATGGCGGCGCCCTCGGCGTGGTCTGCGGTCGCCGAATACCGGAAAGTTCGATCCTGCAACATCGTTAACCACCCTAATTGTTGAGTTGCCATATACTCAACCTAGAGTAGAAACACTAATTCCAGGTAACGGACGGCGTGCCAAGCCTATCTAACCAAAAAATTGCGGAGCCACCGCTTAGCCCCCGGATAATTCTGCCGAAATAGCCGATCGGATCATACCAGTCACGTGCGCTGACTTGCCGATCGGGCCAGCATAAATGGCCGATGCGCCGGTCTCTGCGATGGCCTCTGGCACGTCTTCAGCCGCGTGCAATCCGTCACCGGAGAAAAACCCGCTGACGATGGTGGGGCTGGCTGCATCGCGGCGAAGCGCATCCTCAAGGAATTCCGGTTCTTCTAGAAATGCCGTTTCGACGCGGCCAAACCCACCCGCCCGTTCGATCGCTTCGGCCACCGCGCGCGTCGCCTCCGCCGAGGCCGGTCCAATCTTCGACCCATGGCCCACGATCAGCAATCGCGCCGTCAGCGCTTCAACGCCAGCACGCTTGGCTCCGGCCAGAGCTTCCGCGAGCATCAGTTCAGGCAACCGTGGATCGGCGCCGAGGGGCGGTAACACATGCACATCAACCGGAATCTCCAGCGCCGCCAAGCGCTGCGTCAAAACTTTCCGCGTGAAGTAGCCCTCGGCCATGAACATCGGATAGACCGCGAGACATTTGGCCCCCGACGCAAGCGCCGCTAGCACCGTTTCTTCCAGAATCGGCTCCCCGCGCAATATGCCGGCGGACACGCTATGAAAGTTGCCATCCGCGGTGAGCCGCGAGCAATGTGCAAGCAGGGTCGCGTTCGGGCTCTCGCCCCCGCGATCCCCATGCGCTGCAAGGATGACCGCCACATCTTTCAGCGCCACCCGCGTACGCACCGGCCGCACCTCCGTGCCTAATGCCTCATCGACAATCGCCCGCACCCCCGGATCAAGAGGCAAAGACAAAGCCGCGGCTTGCCCCTCCTCGGACATCTTTTTCCAAGTCTTCTGCACGATGCCGATCATCTTCTCGCGGTCGTGCTTGGGCGCAAAGTCCGCCGCGTAGTGCTGCAGAAACACAAGACACGCCACATCTTCGAGCGTCTGGCTCTCCACATCCG
>VYKW01000551.1_pt1 | contig 13061 bp, 6 predicted proteins | sample 5114451 | NCBI WGS metagenome assembly VYKW01 (sample SAMN12291784, study PRJNA351875) | freshwater metagenome | isolation source: freshwater lake | place: USA: Michigan, Gull Lake | collected 2013-08-08
CTGAGTAACCGTGTTCGACGTCAAGCGATAGCGAGCCGATCGTGAGCGTTCAGATGGTCGCGGGCGATGGCATTGAGGTGGGTGATCAGCTTGCGCATGCAGGCGATCAGAGCCACTTTCTTTAGCTTGCCCGCGGCCACCAGGCGTTCGTAGAAGTCTCGGATCGGCGGGTTGTAGCGCACGGCCGTGAGGGTGGCCATGTACAACGCCCGTCGCACCTCGAAGCGCCCGCCGGCGATTCGCCTTCGACCTCGACTCGAGCCGGAATCGTTGGCGTAAGGTGCCACGCCCACCAGCGCGCAGATCTGGCGCCGGTTGAGCCGTCCGAGCTCGGGCAGTTCAGCGATCAAGGTGGCGGCGGCGACCTTGCCGATACCGGCCACGCCCTGCAGGAGTGCCGCCATCTGGGCGTGATGCTGCTCGACGTGGCGAGCCATCTCGGCCTCGACGTCGTCGAGCTGGTGCTTGATCGCCTCGATCATCGCCTCGATGCTGGGGCGGGCCACAGGGCGTGCCAGGCGCAGCCGCTGACGCTCGGAGAGCTGCATGGCCACCAGCTGGCGCCGGCGCGTCACCAGCGCCGCCAGATCCTGCTGCTCGGGCTCGCTGACCGGACGGATGAAACGCTCCGCGTCGGGCCTGCGCGCCAGCACGCCGGCGAGCTCGGCGAGCGTGGCGGCGTCGATCCGGTCGGTCTTGGCCAGCCGCTGCATGGCGCGTGCGAAGTCGCGTGCCATGCGCGGGTTGATCACCGCCACGCGCAGGCCCGCCGCCTGCAGCGCGCACGCCAACGCCGCCTCGTAGCCGCCGGTGGCCTCTATCAGCACCAGCCCCGGGGCCAAGCGCACCAGCCCATCGGCCAATGCGCTGTGGCCGTCTGCGTCGTTGCTCAATCGGGCAAGCGATGCCGGCAGCTCGGCACCGATCGCCGCCACATCGACGTGCAGGCTCGCGACGTCGATCCCCACCATCACGGATGATCCAGACATGGCCTTCTTAACCCTTCCTTGTGAATGCGAGCCGGCGAGTGGCCGCTCGACTAACCGTTCGGGCATCGGGAAGACCAGCACGGAGGCCGTGCGCAATTCACTCAGCCACGGGCTTCAAAACCCTAGGGCCGTTCAGGCTGCACGGTCCGGTCCGGTCACCTCATCGGTGATCGGACTCTACCGCGCTGGTCTGGCCTGAACATACAAGGGGCCGATCCGCTCGGGATGGCGGACGATCTTCGTGCGGGCCTTGATCGACTCGACGTAGACGCCCACGTCCTGCTGGGCAGCGACGCGCTCGATCTGTGCGTCGTACGCGCCCAGCTTCTGCGCGAGCTCCTGCGGCGTCGGGGTCTGCGTCCTGACCAGCTCCACGATCGTGTAGCCCTGCGTGCCGAGGTCCACGCCGGTGAAGGCGGGCAGCGGCTCGCCGGGCATGCGGAAGACCGCCTCGAGCGCGGGCTGTGCGAGGCCCGCCGGTGCGTTGCGCGACACCGTACGGGCCGCCGAGAAGCCTTCAGCGCCCTTGCCCGCCTCGGGCTTGGCCGCCTTGAGCTCGGCCAGCCGGGCCTCGCCGGCGGCGCGTGCGAGCTTGCCGGCCTCTTCGGCGATCACGAGCTTGCGCACCTCGTCCTTGACCGCCTCGAGCGGCCTGCGCTGCGGGGCGCGGTACTCGACGACGCGCGCGGCGGCCAGCTGACCCGGCGAGACCTCGATCGCCTCGGTGTTGCGCTTGTTGCGCAGCACCTCGTCGCCGAACAGCGCACCGAGCAGTCGCGGGCTGGAGAGCGGGCTGCCGCGAGCCGCGTCAAGGGCCGGCACGCGGCCGACGTTGTCCACCGTCCGGATCTCGAGCTTCCACTTGTCGGCGACCGGCTTGAGCGACTCGGACTGCTCGTAGACCATGTCGGTGAACGACTGTGCGGCCTCGGCGTACTTGGCACCCGCCTGCTGCGCCTTCACCTCGCGCTCGAGCTCGCCGCGCACCTGTTCGAAGGTCTTCTCGGCCCCCGGCTTGATGCCGGTCAGCCGGATGATGTGTTGGCCGAACTCCGACTCGACCGGACCGCGGATCTCGTCCTGCTTCATGTCGAAGGCCGCATCCGCGAACGGCTTGACCATCGAGGAACGTGCGAAGAAGCCGAGATCGCCGCCCTGCGCGGCCGAGCCCGGATCGTCGGAGGACGCCTTGGCCAGCGCAGCGAACTTCGACGGATCGGCCTTGAGCTGCGCGAGCAGCTGCTCGGCCTTCGCCTTGGCGTCCGGACCGACCTTCACGAGGATGTGGCTCGCACGACGTTCCTCGGGCGTGCCGTAGCGAGCCTTGTTCTGCTCGTAGTAGGTCTTCAGGTCATCGGGCGAGACCGCGATCTGAGCGGCGATCGCATCCCGCGACAGCACCACCACCTCGACCTTGGCCGATTCAGGCGTCTCGAAGACCCGGCCGTTCGCCTCGTGGTAGGCGGCGAGCTGAGCGTCGGTGGGTTGCACGCGGGCGGCGAAATCGGCGGCGGCGAAGCGCCGCTCCCGGACCTCGCGACGCTCTTCCTGCAGCGCGACCAGGCGCTCGCGGACGGACTTCGGCATGAACGCGGAGGCGCCCACCGCATCGGGCAGCGCCTGCACCAGCAGATCGGCGCGTACCATCGCCTCGAAGCCGGCGGGCGTGAGCCCGCGCGACGCGACCAGCGCCTTGTATCGCGCGTCGTCGAAGCCACCGTCGTCGCGCTTGAGACCCGGGATACCGAGTATGGTCTGGCGCACGCGCTCGTCGGTGATCACCACGCTGCGCGCGCTCGCCTGCTCGGCGATCGCCTTCTGCGAGATCAGCCCCTCGAGGATCTCGCTGCGCGCTTCCGACGTGTCGAACATCTTGGTGTCGACGCCGTCGCCGAGCATCTGGCGCAGCTGCTCGATCTGCTGGCGCTGCGCGGCGTCGAACTCGGGCTGGAAAATCTCGCGGCCGCCGACCTTGGCGACGCCACGGTCGCCGGACAGCATGCCTTCGTAGCCCGAGATTCCGAAGAAGACGAATGCGGGCAGGATCAGGATCAGCAGGATGAACTGCAGGATGCGCTGATGCTTGCGGATGGATTCGAACATGGTGCGTCCGGTGACGGGCCGCCGTTCCGGTCGACGGGCCCGGTTGTATAGCAAAAAGGGGCGAACTTTCGTTCGCCCCTTCTGCATTTTCAGTCTGGCGGAGTGGACGGGACTCGAACCCGCGACCCCCGGCGTGACAGGCCGGTATTCTAACCGACTGAACTACCACTCCTTGGTCCTGCTTGGTCCTGCTCGGTGCTGCTGCTGCCACGTCTCGTTGGTGGTGGGTGCTGAGAGGCTCGAACTCCCGACCTACGCCTTGTAAGGGCGCCGCTCTACCAGCTGAGCTAAGCACCCTCGCTGCAGCGCCCAACGAAGACCGCGATCTTAGCACCGCTTCGGCGTGTCATGCAAACCGGGCGCACCGACCGGATCCATGTGCGCCGTCGTGCGCCATGAAGAAGCACCGGCCGCCCGAGGACGCGCGACCGGTCAGTGCTTCACCACCTCGTCCGCACCGGTGGTCGGTGCGGCCGGCTTGACCGGCTCGGCCGAGGAGGAGGCGGCCGCAGCCACCTCCTCCTCGGCGAGCGGTGTCGGCGGACGCTCGAGTGCCACCTCGAGCACCCGGTCGATCCACTTGACCGGAACGATCTCGAGCTTGTTCTTGACGTTGTCCGGGATGTCCGCCAGGTCCTTGACGTTCTCCTCCGGGATCAGCACGGTCTTGATGCCGCCGCGATGCGCCGCCAGCAGCTTCTCCTTGAGGCCGCCGATGGGCAGCACCTCGCCGCGAAGCGTGATCTCGCCGGTCATCGCGACATCGGCGCGCACCGGGATGTCGGTGAGCACCGACACGAGCGCGAGCGTCATCGCGATGCCCGCGGACGGACCGTCCTTGGGCGTGGCGCCTTCGGGCACGTGGATGTGGATGTCCATCTTCTCGTGGAAACCAGGCTTGATGCCGAGCCGCGCCTGCCGGCGCCGCACGACCGTCATGGCCGCCTTGATGGACTCCTGCATCACGTCGCCGAGCTTGCCGGTGAACGTGGTCTTGCCCTTGCCCGGCACCGCGACCGCCTCGATCGTCAGCAGCTCGCCGCCAACCTCGGTCCAGGCGAGGCCGGTGACCTGGCCGACCTGGTTCTCCTTCTCGGCGATGCCGTAGGAGAAGCGCCGCACCCCCAGGAACTTGTCGAGGTTCTTGGGCGTGACCGTCACCTTCTTCTCGTCCTTCTTCAGCAGCAGGGTCTTGACGACCTTGCGGCAGATCTTGGAGAGCTCGCGCTCGAGCGAGCGCACGCCCGCCTCGCGCGTGAAGTAGCGGACGATGTCGCGGATCGCGGCCTCCGACACCACCAGTTCGCCCAGCTTCAGGCCATTGTTCTTCTGCTGCTTGGGCAGCAGGTAGCGCTGGGCGATGTTGACCTTCTCGTCCTCGGTATAGCCGGCGAGTCGGATCACCTCCATCCGGTCGAGCAGCGCCGGAGGGATGTTCAGCGAGTTGGCGGTGGCGACGAACATCACGTCGGACAGGTCGTAGTCGACCTCGACGTAGTGGTCGACGAAGGTGTGGTTCTGTTCGGGGTCCAGCACCTCGAGCAGCGCCGACGACGGATCGCCTCGGAAGTCCATGCCCATCTTGTCGACTTCGTCGAGCAGGAAGAGCGGATTGCGAACGCCGACCTTGCTCAGGCTCTGCAGGATCTTGCCCGGCATCGAGCCGATGTAGGTCCGGCGGTGGCCGCGGATCTCGGCCTCGTCACGCACGCCGCCGAGCGCCATCCGCACGAACTTCCGGTTCGTGGCGCGCGCGATCGACTGGCCGAGCGAGGTCTTGCCAACGCCCGGCGGTCCGACCAGACACAGGATCGGGGCCTTGACCTTCTCGACGCGCTGCTGCACGGCGAGGTACTCCAGGATCCGTTCCTTGACCTTGTCGAGACCGTAGTGGTCCTCGTCGAGCACCGCCTCGGCCTTGGTGAGATCGTTGTCGACCTTGCTCTTCTTCTTCCAGGGTAGCCCGACCAGCACGTCGATGTAGTTGCGCACGACGGTGGCCTCGGCCGACATCGGCGACATCAGCTTGAGCTTCTTGAGCTCGGCGTCGGCCTTCTTTCGGGCTTCGGCGGGCATGCGCGCGGACTTGATCTTCTTCTCGATCTCCTCCATGTCGGCGCCGTCCTCGCCCTCGCCCAGCTCCTTCTGGATGGCCTTGACCTGCTCGTTGAGGTAGTACTCGCGCTGCGACTTCTCCATCTGGCGCTTGACGCGCCCGCGGATGCGCTTCTCGACCTGGAGGATGTCGAGCTCGGTCTCGATCTGGGCCAGCAGCTTCTCGAGCCGCTCGCCGACCGACAGGGTCTCGAGGATGTGCTGCTTCTGCTCGATCTTGATCGGCAGGTGCGCCGCGATCGTGTCGGCCAGGCGTCCGGCGTCGTCGATGCCGTTGAGGGAGGTGAGGATCTCGGGCGGAATCTTCTTGTTCAGCTTCACGTACGAATCGAACTGGGCGAGGATCGCGCGGCGCAGTGCCTCGACCTCGGCACCCGGATCGGCTCCGTCCTCGATCGGAGTCAGCTCGCAGGTGAAGTGCGCGCCGCTGTCGTCGATGCTCGAGATGCGGGCGCGCTGCGAACCCTCGATCAGCACCTTCACGGTACCGTCGGGGAGCTTGAGCATCTGAAGGATGTTCGAGACGCAGCCGATCTCGTAGATGTCGGAGGCGACCGGGTCGTCCTTCGACGCGTTCTTCTGCGCGACCAGCATGATGCTCTTGCCGACTTCCATCGCGGCCTCGAGGGCCTTGATGGACTTCGGGCGACCCACGAACAGCGGGATCACCATGTGCGGAAACACCACCACGTCCCGCAGGGGAAGCAGCGGCAGCGACTGGGAGGCAGGAGTGGGATCGGACATTCGGAGTTTTCCTCTCGGAAGGCTGTGATCGGCATCTGCGGCCGATCCGCTTCGTTTCAAGCATACGCCCAATCAAAGGGGGCGCGCTTGCCGTCCACGGGACTGCAAGGGCCGATCAGGCACCTCGTCCCGCACGACTCGATGCTGTGACGGAACGACGATCGCGGGAATCGGGGAAAGCCCGCAACCGCGGCGGCGAGACGGCAAGGCGCTGCCGACGGTCGGTCGGGCGATTGCGAGTGCCGTTCAGGACCCGATGGCGTTCGAGCCGCTTGCCCCGCCCGGAGGGACGGAGGCCTTCGCGACCGACGATCCGGCGAGCGCCGGCAGACGCCCTACTTCGAGCCCGACACCTTCGGCGCGTCGCCGTAGATGATCAGCGGCTTGCCCTCGGCCTCGATGGCATTCTCCTCGACCACGACCTTCTGCACGTTCTGCATGCTCGGAAGTTCGTACATGATGTCGAGGAGCACGTGCTCGAGGATCGAGCGCAGCCCGCGCGCACCGGTCTTGCGCTTGAGCGCCTTGCGGGCGATCGCCTGCAGCGCGGCCGGGCGGATCTCGAGCTCGGCGCCTTCCATGGAGAACAGCCGCTGGTACTGCTTGACCAGCGCGTTCTTGGGCTCGATCAGGATCTCGACGAGCGCGGCGTCGTTGAGTTCGTCAAGCGTGGCGACCACCGGCAGACGACCCACCAGCTCGGGGATGAGGCCGAACTTGATCAGGTCCTCGGGCTCCGCCTCGCGGAGCACCGCGCCGACCGCACGCTCGCTCGCGCTGCGCACCTCGGCGCCGAAGCCGATGCCGCTCTTCTCGGAACGGCTGCGGATCACCTTCTCCAGTCCGTCGAAGGCACCGCCGCAGATGAACAGGATGTTCGTCGTGTCGATCTGCACGAAGTCCTGGTTCGGATGCTTGCGCCCGCCCTGCGGCGGCACCGAGGCGACCGTGCCCTCGATCAGCTTGAGCAGCGCCTGCTGCACCCCCTCGCCCGACACATCGCGCGTGATGCTCGGGTTGTCGGACTTGCGGCTGATCTTGTCGATCTCGTCGATGTAGACGATGCCGTTCTGCGCCTTCTCGACCTCGTAATTGCAGTTCTGCAGCAGCTTCTGGATGATGTTCTCGACGTCCTCGCCGACGTAGCCCGCCTCGGTGAGCGTGGTGGCGTCGGCGATGACGAACGGTACGTTCAGCAGTCGCGCGAGGGTCTGCGCCAGCAGCGTCTTGCCGCTGCCAGTCGGGCCGACCAGGAGGATGTTGCTCTTGGCGAGCTCGACATCGTCCTTCTTGCCCTTGTGGCGCAGGCGCTTGTAGTGGTTGTAGACCGCGACCGAGAGGATCTTCTTCGCGTTGTCCTGACCGATGACGTACTGGTCGAGGATCGCGGCGATCTCGTGGGGCGTCGGCAGTCCGGACTTGACCGCGGCCTGGGTGTCGGCCTGCGTCTCGTCACGGATGATGTCGTTGCAGAGTTCGATGCACTCGTCGCAGATGAAGACCGAGGGGCCGGCGATCAGCTTGCGAACCTCGTGCTGGCTCTTTCCGCAGAACGAGCAGTACAGCAGCTTCTCGCTCGAACCCTTCTTCTCAGACATGCTCTCTCCGACGGGAGACCGACCGGGCCGCGGCACGCGGCCCGTCTGTTGGGCGTCACGCGGCCGGGGTCGCCTCGGTACGGCTCGACAGCGTCCGATCGATCAGTCCGTAGCTTACCGCATCTTCCGCGGACATGAAGTTGTCCCGGTCCGTGTCCTTGGCCAGACGCTCGACGGTCTGACCGGTCGCCTCGGCCATCAGGCGGTTGAGCCGCTCGCGCAGGTACAGGATCTCCTTGGCCTGGATCTCGATGTCCGACGCCATGCCCTGCGCGCCGCCCGAGGGCTGGTGGATCATGATCCGCGCGTTCGGCAGCGCATAGCGCTTGCCCTTCGCGCCGGCCGCCAGCAGGAATGCGCCCATGCTGGCCGCGATGCCCATGCACAGCGTCGACACATCGGGCTTGATGAAGCGCATCGTGTCGAACATCGCCAGGCCCGCCGACACCGAGCCGCCGGGCGAGTTGATGTAGAGGCTGATGTCCTTGTCCGGGTTCTCCGACTCGAGGAACAGCAGCTGGGCGACCACGAGGTTGGCGGTCTGGTCCATCACCGGCCCGACCAGGAAGATCACCCGCTCGCGCAGCAGCCGCGAGTAGATATCGTAGGCGCGCTCGCCGCGGCCGCTCTGCTCGATCACGATCGGCACCATGCCCAGGCCACGAGGCTCCTGGGATTGGGCCAGATGCGCGTTGACCAGGTCCTCGACCAGGCTGTTTCGGGTCATCGTCTTTCTCGCTGAGTGAAGGCTGTGTCGGGAAGGAGGGATCAGCCGTTCTGGGCCATCAGCTCGTCGAAGCCCACCGGGGTATCGGTGACCGTCGCGTTGCCGAGCACCCAGTCGACCACGTTCTGCTCGACCACCAGCGCCTCGACCTCGGCCAGGCGCTCGCGATCGCTGAAGTACCAGCGGATGACCTCGCCCGGATTCTCGTACGACTGGGCGAACTCCTCGATCTGCTTGCGCAGCTGGTCGGGCTTTGCCTGCAGGCCTTGCGACTTGACGATCTCGGCGACGATCAGGCCCAGGCGCACGCGCTTGCCGGCACTCTCGGCGAAGGCCTCGGCCGGTATCGGCATGTCCTTGATGTCCATGCCGCGCTGCTTGAAGTCGGCGCGCGCGCGCTCGGCCAGCTGCTCGGACTCGGCCTGCACCAGCGACTTCGGCAGCTCGATCTCGGCGAGCTTGGGCAACGCCTCCATCACCGAGGACTTGATCCGGCCGCGCAGACGCTGGGACACCTCGCGCTCGAGGTTGCGGCGCACGTCGTCGCGCAGCGTGGCCATGCTGCCGTCGGCGACGCCGAGCTGCTTGGCGAAGGCCTCGTCGAGGTCGGGCAGGCTCGGGGCCTCGACCTTCTTGACCGTCACCTCGAACTGGGCGGTCTTGCCGGCCAGCTCCTTAGCGCTGTAGTCGTCCGGGAAGGCGACCGGGAAGGTCTTCTTCCCGCCCGTCGCCGCACCGCGCACGCCGTTCTCGAAGTCGGCGAGCATGCCGCCCTCGCCCAGCGTGAACGGGAAGTCGGTGGCAGTGCCGCCGGGGAAGGCGACGCCGTCGAGCGTGCCGACGAAGTCGATGGTCACGCGGTCGCCGTCGGCGGCCGGGCGCTCGACCTCGGCGAAGGTGGTGCGCTGCTTGCGCAGGATCTCGACGGTCTTCTCGACCTCGGTGTCGCCGACCGCGCAGTTCGCGCGCTCGACGGCCAGGGACGACGCCGCGCCGAGCGCGACCTCGGGGTAGACCTCGAAGATCGCGGTGAAGCCCGCGACGCCCTCGCCGGCGTCCTGGCGCGGCTCGATGCGAGGCTGGCCGGCGATCCGCAGGCCATGCTCGGTGACCGCATCCGAGAACGCCTTGGAGACGGCATCGCCCAGCACCTCGGCCTGCACCTGCGCGCCGTAGGACTGCTCGATCATCTTCTTCGGCACCTTGCCTGGGCGGAAGCCGGGCATGCGCATCGTGCGGCCCATGTCGCGCAGCTTGCGCTCGACCTGCGAGCCGATCTCGGCCATCGAGACCGACAGGCTCAGACGCCGCTCGAGCGCGCCGGTCGATTCCAGTTGAGTCGCCATGTTCTTGTGTCGTCCAGTGTCAGCGTATCGGGGTCGTGATCGGGGGGTCGTGTTTCGGAGGGGCGCGGCGGCGGCGGGGCTCAGACCCGCTGCGAGGAAGCCCTGGTGCGGCCGGGGAGACTCGAACTCCCACACCCTTCGGCGCCAGGACCTAAACCTGGTGCGTCTACCGATTCCGCCACGGCCGCAGAGCGCTCAACCCCCCGGGGCCGCGCTCGCCCCGGGGCGGTATTGTAGACGAAGGTCCGATCCCGCTCGGCGCGACCCCGCGGGGCTATGCGGCGAGACCGTCCGTCGGGTGCGCCGGGGGGCCACCCCGGGGTGCCGGGTCGGTGACGACGTCGGGGCGGACACGGTACCAGGCGACGTACAGGGCCGGCACGAACAGCACCGTCAGCAGGGTCGCGATGATCAGGCCGCCCATGATCGCGAAGGCCATCGGCCCCCACAGCACGTCCCGCGACAGCGGCACCATCGCGAAGATGGCCGCCGCCGCCGTGAGCAGGATCGGCCGGAAGCGCCGCACCGACGACTCGCGGACCGCCTCCCATGCACCGTGGCCCTCGTCGCGGTACTGACGGATCTGGTCGACCAGGATGACGGTGTTGCGCATGATCATGCCGCCGAGCGCGATGGTGCCCAGCATCGCGACGAATCCGAAGGGGCGCCCCGACAGGAGCAGCGCGGCCGCCACGCCGACGATGCCCAGCGGCGCGGTCAGCAGCACCATGAAGGTCAGCGAGAAGCGCTGCAGCTGGATCATCAGCAGCGCCACGACCAGCGCGAGCATGACCGGCATGCCGGCGTTGATCGACGCCTGCGCCTTCAGGTTCTCCTCGAACGGGCCACCCGCCTCGATCCGGTAGCCTGGCGGCAGCGCGGCACGCAACGCCGCGAGCTTCGGCTCGATGGCCATCGTGACGTCGGGCGCCTGAACGCCTTCGACGATGTCGGCGCGGACAGTGAGGTTGGGCTCGCGGCTGCGCCGCCAGAGGATCGGCTCCTCCATCACTTCGGTGATCGTGGCCACCTGCGACAGCGGCACCGAGCGCCCGAGCGAGGTCTGGATCTGCAGGTTCGACAGGTTGGCGAGGCTCGCCCGCTCGGCCGCCGGCGCCCGCAGCACCACCTCGATGAGCTTGTCGCGCTCGCGAAAGGTGCCGATCGTCGCGCCCGACACGGCGCCCCCGATCGCACGGGCGACCTGCCCGCTCGACAGGCCGATCACCCGGGCCTTGTCCTGGTCGACGTCGATGCGGATCGCCGGCGCGCGCTCGCCCCAGTCGGCGTGCACGTCGAGGGTGCTCGGGTCGGCGCGGATGACCTCGGCGACCTGCTCGCCGATCGCCTTGAGCCGCTGCGCGTCGCTGCCGAGCACGCGGAACTGCACCGGGTAGGCCACCGGCGGGCCGAGCGGCGTGCGGAACGCGCGCGCCCGGATGCCGGGGAACTCGTCGTCGAGCGCGCGACGCAGGCGCGGCAGCGCCCTGTCGCGGCCGGCGACATCCTTGGTCAGCACGACGAACTGCGCGAAGTTCGGCCGGAACAGTTGCTGATCGAGGGACAGGTAGTAGCGCGGCGAGCCGTTGCCGACGTAGCCGACGAAGGTCGCCACGTCCTCGTCCTTCGCCAGGATCGCCTCGAAACGCTTGGCCTGCGTCTCGGTGGCGCGGTAGGACGCGCCCTCGGGCAGCCACATCTCGACCAGGATCTCGGCACGGTCGGACGACGGGAAGAACTGCTTCTCGGTGGCCTTCATGCCGAGCACGCCCAGCGCGAAGAGGCCGACGGTCGCGGCGATCGTCAGCCAGCGCCAGCGCATGCAGGCCTCGATGGTGGCCCGCAGCCGACGGTAGAACGGCGTGTCGAACACTTCATGGTGGGCGCCGGCCGGCTTGCCCTTCAGCACGTAGTAGCCGATGAACGGCGTCGCCGCGACCGCGGCCACCCAGGAGACCAGGAGCGCGATGGTGACCACCGCGAAGATCGCGAAGGTGTACTCGCCGGTCGTGGACTTCGCGGTCGCGATCGGCAGGAAGCCGGCGGCGGTGATCAGCGTGCCGGTGAGCATCGGGAAGGCGGTGCTCCGGTAGGCGAAGGTGGCGGCGCTGAAGCGGTCCCAGCCCTCCTCCATCTTGCGGGCCATCATCTCGACCGCGATCATCGCGTCGTCGACCAGCAGGCCGAGCGCGATGATCAGCGCGCCGGTGGAGATGCGGTGCAGATCGATGCCGAACCAGGCCATCAGCAGGAAGGTCCCGGCGAGCACGAGCGGGATGGTCAGCCCGACGACACTGCCGGCGCGCAGCCCGAGGCTCACGAAGGACACCACGAGCACGATCGCGACCGCCTCGAGCAGCGAGGTGATGAAGAGGCCGACGGCCTTCTCCACCAGCCGCGGCTGGTCGGAGACCTTCGCGAAGTCGATGCCGACCGGCATGTCGGCCTTGAGGTGCGCCATCGTCTTCTCGAGGTTCTCGCCCAGGCGCAGCACATCGCCGGTCGGCACCATCGAGACCGCCAGGCCGATCGCCTGCTTGCCTCCGTAGCGCATGGTCCAGACCGGCGGATCCGAATAGCCGCGCCAGACATGCGCGCCATCGCCCAGCCTGACCGAGCGCCCGCCGATGTTCAGGCGCAGCTCCTCGACCTCGCGCACCGTGTCGAACTGACCGGTCACCCGCAACGGCACCTGACGGCTCTCGCCCTGCACCGTGCCGGCGGGCGCCACCACGTTCTGCGCGGCGAGTTGCTCGGCGATGCGCTGCGGATCGATGCCGAGGTTGGCGAGCAGTTGCGGCGAGAGCTCGACGAACACCTTCTCGTCCTGCGTGCCCACCAGCTCGACCTTGGAGACGTCCGGCAGGCGCAGCAGCTCCTGGCGCACGCTCTCGACCCGGTCGCGCAGCTCGGCGAGGGTGAAGCCGTCGGCCGTGAACGCATAGATGGTGCCGAAGACGTCGCCGAACTCGTCGTTGAAGAACGGCCCGATCGCCTCGGCGGGCAGGCTCTGGCGGATGTCGCCGACCTTCTTGCGCACCTGGTACCAGACCTGCGGCACCTCCTTGCGCGGCGCGGTGTCGAGGAGCTCGAGGACGATCAGCGATTCGCCGGGCTTCGAATAGCTGCGGGTCCACTTGAAGTGCGGCGTCTCCTGCAGCTTCTTCTCGATCCGGTCGGTGATCTGCTGGTCGACCTGCTCGGTGGTCGCGCCGGGCCAGATCGTGCGGATGACCATTCCCCGGAATGCGAAGTCCGGGTCCTCGCGCTGACCGAGCTTGAAGAAGGACATCGAGCCGGCGATCGCGATGACCAGCAGGAAGAACAGCGTGAGCTGCGGGTGGCGGATCGCGGCGGCGGAGATGTTGAAGCGGTCCGCGCCGGAGGCGGCCGCGGGCGGCGTGGCCGGCCCGGACGGATCCTGCGGACTCATCGCGCC
>VYKW01000516.1_pt1 | contig 12915 bp, 8 predicted proteins | sample 5114451 | NCBI WGS metagenome assembly VYKW01 (sample SAMN12291784, study PRJNA351875) | freshwater metagenome | isolation source: freshwater lake | place: USA: Michigan, Gull Lake | collected 2013-08-08
CCGACCAAAACCCGCAGCAGCCACGGCTTGGCGCCCTCCGGCGGCGGCGTCGCGCTGAGCCTGGGCGAGGAGGGCGCCAAGCCGTGGCTGCTGCGGGTTTTGGTCGGACCGCCCTCCAACGGCGTGCGCTCGATCGACATCAAGGCCGACAAGGTCTCCACCAGCAACATCCTTCTGGCGCTGCGCCTGAAGGACCTGACCTACATGGCCGACCTGCCGCTGACCGGCGAGATCAAGGGCGAGCTCGCCCGTGACGGGCTGCCGACCTATCTGCGCGGCAAGATCAATATCGGCGCCGGCAACATCATCGATACCGATACGCCGGATTATCCGATGGCGATCGACTCCGCCGAGATGAGCATGGAATGGGATGCCGGCCGCCGCGTGCTGGTCGCACCCTTCAAGGTGATCTCGGGCGCCAACCGGATCACGCTGAACGCCAATCTGGAGCCACCCAACGACGCGGTCAATGATTGGCGGCTCGGACTGAGCGGCGGCACCATCCTGCTCGGCGCGATAGAGAACGAGGCGCCGCTGATCTTCAACCGGATCTCGATCAACTTCCGCTTCGACACCGAGGGCAAGCGCGTGGTGCTCACGCAGGCCGAAGTGTCCAACGGCGAGATCGGTGTCGCCGGGACCGGCAGCGTCGAATATGCCGGCGAGCCGCGGCTGAAGCTCGGCTTTGCCGCCACGCCGATGCCGGCACTGGCGTTGAAGCGGATCTGGCCGGCGCTGATCGTGCCGGAGGTGCGGGCCTGGATCATCGAACGGATCGAGCGCGGCAACGTGCAGCGCGTCGACGTCGCGGTGAACTCGCCGACCCGCAACCTGCCGCGCAAGGGACCGCCGATCCCCGATGACGGACTGGACGTCAACATCTTGGCGACCAATGTCACGGTGCATCCCGTCGACGGCCTGCCGTCGGTGCGCGATGCCGACATGAAGGCGCATGTCACGGGGCGCACCGCCACGGTGACCATCGGGCAGGGCGTGGCCGACACGCCCGCGGGGCGCAAGCTGAACTTCTCCGACGTCGTGTTCGAAGTGCCGGACATGGCACCGAAGCCGTCGCCGTCGCGTCTGCGCATGCGCGTCGACGGGCAGGTCGCCGCGGCAGCGGAGATTCTCGCCTCTGATCGGCTCAACGACCTCTCGTCGGTGCCGATCGATCCGAACCAGACCAAGGGCACGTTCCAGGCCAATGTCACGCTCGCGATGCCGGTCAAGGGGGAGCTAACCAAGGCCGACACCAATTATACGGTCACGGCGGACCTCAGCGGCTTCGCCGCCGAAAAGCTGGTGATGAACCAGAAGCTCGAGGCCAATACGCTGAAGATCGTCGCCAATACCGCGGGTTATCAGGTCAAGGGCGACGTCAAGATCAACGGCCAACCGGCGACGCTCGACTATCGCAAGCCGACCGAGGGCGACGCCGACATCAAGATGCAGGCCGTGCTCGACGATGCAAGCCGTGCGCGGCTCGGCATGGATCTTGGCACGGCCGTGACCGGTGACGTGCCGCTCAAGCTGAACGGCAAGATCGCCGGCTCTCCCGATCGCGATAGCCGGCTCGGCGTCGAAGCGGATCTGACCAAGCTGAAGCTCGACAATCTGCTGCCGGGTTGGGTCAAGAATCCGGGCAAGGCGGGCAAGGCGACCTTCAACGTGGTCGCCAAGCAGCAATCGACCCGCTTCGAAGACATCAACGTCGAAGGCGGCGGGGTCGCGATCAAAGGCTCGCTTGAGGTCGACCAGAACGGCGACCTGATGAACGCCAACTTCCCGACCTATTCGCCATCGGAGGGCGACAAGACGCAGCTGAAGGCCGAGCGCGGCCAGGACGGCGTTTTGAAGCTGTCGATGCGGGGCGACGTGTTCGACGGTCGCGGCTTCCTGAAATCGGTGATCTCGGGCACCAACAAGGATGCCGAGAAGAACAAGGCGCGTTCCAATCTCGATTTCGATGCCGAGGTCAAGCTCGGAGCCGTCGCCGGCTTCAATGGCGAGGCGCTGCGCAGCGTCGATGTCAAGCTCTCCAGGCGCGGCGGCGCCTTCAAGAGCTTCAATCTCAGCGGCAAGGTCGGGCGCGATACGCCGGTCACCGCGGATATTCGGGTCGGCCGCGAGGCGCCGAGCTCCGATCCGCGCGCCCGCCGGCAGGGACGCGAGGTGATCTATCTCGTGACCAATGATGCCGGCGCGCTGCTGCGCTTTGCCGATACCTATACGAAGATGGCGGGTGGCGAGCTGGAGCTCGCGATGGAGCCGCCGACGGCCGACAGCAGCCCGAAGGAGGGGCTGGCGATCGTTCGCAATTTCACCGTCAGGGGCGAGCAGGCGCTCGATCGCGCCGCGTCCGGCGCGGTGCAGGGCGCCTCGCAAGGCATCGCCTTCACGATGTTGCGCGCGGAGTTCACACGGCAGAACGGGCTGCTCTCGGTTCGTGACGGCGTCGTCAAGGGACCGACGCTCGGCCTCACCCTCGAAGGCAGCATCGACTACAACGTCAACCAGGTCCGCGCCTCCGGCACGATCGTGCCGCTGTATGGGCTGAACAACATGTTCAACCAGATTCCGATCGTCGGTCTGTTCCTCGGCGGCAGCAATGAGGGTCTGTTTGGCGTGACCTACGAGGTCGTGGGAACGCCGAGCCAGCCGGTGGTGCGCATCAATCCGATCTCGGCGATGCTGCCGGGCGTGACGCGCAAGATCATGGATTTCAACACGGGCAAGCAGCAATACCCGCCGGGTGAGCTGCCGCCGAACAATTGAGGGGCTGGCGGCGCCGGTCGGCGTTGAGGCCGCTTTCCTGACGAATACCCTTGGTTGTGGTTGGCGCGCGAGACAAGCGACGCCCTGTCCAAGCTCGTCGATTGTCGAGGCACGTCGGCAGACACCTTCTTGGGGGCCCGCCGGTGCACCTGCAGGATTCAATGCGCGTATGGTGCAAGATCAGATTGCGGCATGCGTCGGCTTGCGACTATATTTCCGGTAGTTTCTTACTGTTTCTGAGAGTTCATTGTGAAACACTCGCTTGTCCTGGTCGGACTGCGTGCCGGCGTTTTTGCGCTGCTGGGTCTGATCGTCGCGCCGGATTCAGCCCGGGCCGGCTGCTCAATCGGCGGAACGGTTCAAACCTGCACTGGAGATGTGTCGGCGGGTGTTGCGGTCGATCCCTCCGCGGCCACGCTGCTGGTCAATTCACTGACCACCAGCATCACGCCGACCTCAGGGACTGCCGGCGTTTCGGCCGGGCAATTCACCTCCGATATTTCCAGCACGATCGATCTCGGGCCGTTTCAAATCATCACCTCCGGGGCTGGAGGGGTGAGGTTCATCAGTGCGCGAAACGTAGATCTCACATTCAAAGGGGCGATCTCCACCAATGGGGGTGCGGGGATCGTTGCGTACAGCGGTGGTGAGCCGAGCTTCGATGTCCGTGTCAGCTCGACGGGAAACATCTCGACCCGCGGGGCCGGCGCGGCCGGTATCACCGCCGGCACGAGTTGCTGCGGGGGCGTGACTCTTGACTCGACGGGAGACATCTCGACGAATGGGAACAGCTCCAACGGTCTTGTCGCGCAGGCGGGCGCCTTCTCGAGCGCGGTGACGTCGAAGGGAAACGTGACGACCGCAGGCGACAGCTCGGCCGCCATTGCGGCATTCAGCAGCGGCTCCCTGGCGAGGATCTCGTCGCAAGGCAACCTGGCGACATCGGGAAGCAGCGCTCCAGGAATCACTGCGTCCGGCAGGGACATCGCCATCAATTCGATCGGCAATATCGTCACGAGCGGAAGCGGGTCTGATGGCATCCTCGCGCGATCCACATCCTTTGGCCAACTCAGCTCCATCAGCTCGAACGGCAACCTCACCGCGTCCGGCGACGGCTCCTACGCAATCCATGCCATCACGTCCAGTATAGGCAACACCACCGTGACCAACCTGGGAGGTACGATCTCCGGAGGGCCGGGAGCGGGCGCCGGCATCTACCTGCAGGGAGGCAACGCCAACGTCCTGACGAATTATGGCACGGTCACCAGCGCAGCGGGCACCGCAGGAAGCGCGATTTTGGGCGATACCGGCAACATTGTCGTCAACAATTCCGGCACCATCCTTGGCAGCGTCAACCTCGGCCGCGGAACCAACAGCTTCAACAATCTTGCAGGGGCCGTGTTCGCGCCGGGCGCTTGGATTGCGCTCGGGGACGGAATGACGCTGACAAATAGTGGATTGCTCGCTCCCGGCGGGAGCGCCGCGATCCAGACGACCAATCTCAGCGGCAATTTGATCCTGAATTCGGGCGGAACCTATCTGGTCAAGGTCTCGCCCACCGCATCCGATCAGATCGTCGCGTCGGGAACGGCGGCATTGTCGGGCACGGTGAATGCGGTCTTCAACCCCGCCGCCTATGTGACCAAGCGATACACGATCCTGTCCGCGGCCGGCGGCCTTAACGACACGAGGTTCTCCACCTTGGTGGAGACCAACCTGCCCGCGAATTTTCATGCTGCGCTGAGCTACACCACCAAGGATGTCTACCTTGATCTGATCCTCAATTACGGACTTCCCGGTGGGCTCAAGGGCAACCAGGCCGCAGTCGGGAATACGCTGATCAACGTGTTCACCGGCAGTGGAATTCCGTTCGTCTATGCTGGGCTGACGGCGAATGGGCTGACGCAGGCCTCAGGTGAGGTTGGCACGTTGCCGCAGCACACGACGTTCGATGCAATGGGCCAGTTCATCGGGCTACTCACCGACCCACTGATACAAAGCACGGCCGCGCCTGCTTCGTGGTCCGGCCGGCAGGGTTTGCGGGCGAGCGCGAGGCGAACCAGGCAAATCGGCGGGCCGACGCGTTTGCGATGTTCACCAAAGCCCCTCCGCTGCCATTCGTGCAGCACTGGAACGTGTGGACCGCAGGCTTCGGTGGGTCGCAATCGAGCAACGGGCAAGCGAGCGTTGGATCGAGTGACACGACCAGCCGAATCTACGGTGCAGCTGCGGGGGCCGACTACCTGTTTTCGCCGAATACGCTGGCGGGCTTCTCGCTCGCCGGAGGTGGCACGAATTTCAGCATCAACGGACTCGGTTCGGGACGCTCTGATCTTTTTCAGGTCGGTGCGTATATGCGCCACACGGACGGACCGGCCTACGTCTCGGCAGCGGCGGCTTATGGTTGGCAGGACATCACGACCGATCGCTACGTGACGATCACAGGCGTCGATCATCTCCGCGCGGCGTTCAACGCGAACGCCTATTCCGGCCGGGTCGAAGGTGGCTACCGCTTTGTCGGACCTTGGAGCGGTGGCGTCGGCATCGCGCCCTACGCAGCGGCGCAGGTCACCACGATCGCCCTGCCGTCCTATTCGGAGCAGGTGGTCTCCGGTGCCGGAAGCTTCGCCTTGAATTACGCTTCGAGGAGCCCGACCGACACCCGCAGCGAGCTCGGCGTCCGTACTGACAAGTCGTTTGCGGTGACAAATGGTGTGCTCTCTCTTCGTGGCCGCCTTGCCTGGGCGCATGACTTCAATCCCGACCGGGCGACTGCCGCAACATTCCAGGCGGTGCCCGGGGCGAGTTTTGTCGTCAATGGGGCGGCGCAAGCCAGAGATTCGGCGCTGACCAGCGCCGCGGTCGAGATGCATTGGATGGCCGGCTGGTCGGCGGCAGCGACCTTCGAAGGGGAGTTTTCGGATACGACCCGCTCATATGCGGGCAAAGCCGTCGTTCGCTACGCGTGGTAGCCGGGTCGCTTCCGGTGCGCGAGCGCAGCAGGTCGCGACGCGCGCGGCTTGCTCAGCTCCGCAGCGCCGGCACGACCAGGAACGGGATCATGCCGATGATGACGCTGACGAGCGCCAGCAGGATGACCGCGTCGTAGCCATGCGTGAGATCGTGGATGACGCCGCCGCTCCATGATCCCAACGCCGAGCCGAGCCCGCTGCCGATCGTGATGGTGCCGTAGATCGTGCCGAGCCGCTTGCCGCGGAAGATCTTCATCGCCGTCGCCGACAACAGCGGTCCGCGCGAGCCGATCATGCTGCCGAAGCAGACGACGAAGCCGGTGAGCAGAAGGATGTTGGGCCAGACCTGCAGCGCCCACAGCATCAGGATGCCGGCGATCGAGACCGCATAAGAGAACAGCACTGACGGACGCCGGCCGATCAGCCCGTCGAGCGCGGAGACGCCGAGCATGCCGAACAGCAGCACGACGCCGGAGAAGCCCCAGGCGGTGGCCGCCTGCAGCGGCGCGAATCCGGCATCGATCAGATAGGCGACGACCTGCGGGGCGATCGCATACATGCCGATCGCGGTGAAGAAGAAGGTCGCAAACAGCGCCCAGAAGGCGTGATGGCGCAGCGCGCGCGACAAGGTCCAGGCATCGTCGGTGAAGTCTGCGGCGATCGGTTTGGTGACGTGGGGGGCGCCGGCCGCAAACAGCCGCCAGGGCAGAAGGGCCAGCGGCAGCAGCAGGACGAATGCCGTGATGCCAAACAACTGATAGGCGCTGCGCCAGCCGATGGCATCGATCAAGAGCTGCGAGCCCGGCAGCAGCAGCAGCACGCCGGCGCCGGTGGCCGAGTAGATCACCGCCATGGCGGTCGGCAGCTTCTTGCCGAACCAGCGTCCGAGCAGGATGGAGTTCGGGACGTTGCCGATCAGCGCGATGCCGCTGCCGACGCACAGGCCGATGCTGAGCTGGAACTGCCACAGCGCCTGGGCATGCGCGGCCGCCGTGAACGCCGTTCCGAGCAGCAGCAGCCCGAGCGCATAGACCGCGCGTGGCCCCGAATGGTCGAACAGCCGGCCGATCAGCGGGGCGGCGAGACCGCCGGCCAGCGCCGTCAGCGAATAGATCGACACCACCTCGGCACGGTCCCAGCCGAAGCTGTCGGAAATCGGCTTGAGAAAGACGGTGAAGCTTTCGCCGAGCCCCCGGCCGAGCACGGACAGCGCAAAGCAGAGGCCGAGCACGACCAAGGCCGTCCGTGCCGCCTTCGCAGGCGGCGGAGCAGGCGGGGTTTCCTCGGCTTGCGCAGGCTCTTGCGGCGCGCTGATCGTCATGGCTGTCAGGGAGCGCGTTTCGACGTTCCCTGACAAGCAGTCAAAAACGAATGCCCCTATGCAGGCTTGACCAGCACATGGCGCTTCTTGCCGAGCGACAGCTTGATCACGCCTTCAGCGGTCAGTTCCTTCGCCGTCAGCGCCATCTTCTCGTCGGTGACGGCGACGTCGTTGACGCGCAGCCCGCCGCCCTTGATCTGCCGCCGGGCTTCGCCGTTCGATGCCACGAGTCCTGCTTTGACGAAGGCATTGAGCACGCCGAGACCGGCGTCGAGCTCGGCCTGGGCAACTTCCACCGTCGGCAGGTTCTCAGCGATCGCGCCTTCCTCGAAGGTGCGGCGCGCGGTCTCGGCTGCGGTGCGCGCGGCCTCTTCGCCATGCAGCAAAGTGGTGGCCGCATCCGCTAGCGCCTTCTTGGCCTCGTTGATCTCGGCGCCCTGGAGCGCGCCGAGCTTCTCGATCTCGGACAGCGGCAGGGTGGTGAACAGCTTGAGGAACTTGACGACGTCGGCGTCCTCGGTGTTGCGCCAGTACTGCCAGAAATCATACGGGCTGCACTGATCGGCATTCAGCCAGATCGCGCCTTGCGCGGTCTTGCCCATCTTGGCGCCGGAGGCGGTGGTCAGCAGCGGCGTGGTCAGCGCGAACAGCTGCTCGGTGCCCATGCGGCGGCCGAGCTCGACGCCGTTGACGATGTTGCCCCACTGGTCCGAGCCGCCCATCTGCAGCCGGCAGCCGGTGCGCCGCGACAGCTCCACGAAGTCGTAGGCCTGGCAGACCATGTAGTTGAACTCGATGAAGCTCATCTCCTGCTCGCGCTCGAGCCTGAGCCGGACCGAGTCCATGGTCAGCATGCGGTTGACCGAGAAGTGCCGGCCGATGTCGCGCAGCATCTCGATCCAGTTCAGCTTGGTCAGCCATTCGGCATTGTCGAGCATGATGGCGTCGGTGGCGCCGTCGCCGTAAGCCAGCACCTTGGCGAACACGCCACGGATCGAGGCCTTGTTGGCCTCGATCTCCTCGACCGTGCGCATGGCGCGGGTCTCGTCCTTGCCGGAGGGGTCGCCGACCATGGTGGTGCCGCCGCCCATCAGGGTGATCGGCTTGTTCCCGGTCTGCTGCAGCCAGTACAGCATCATCATGGTCAGGAAGTTGCCGATATGCAGCGAGCGTGCGGTGCAGTCATAGCCGACATAGGCAGTCGCCTGGCCCTTGGCGGCGAGCGCATCCAGGCCCTCGAAATCGGAGCACTGATGGATGAAGCCGCGGCTCTGCAGCACGTTCAGGAAGTCGGACTTGAAGCCAGTCATTCTCGGCAACTCTGAGTATTTGTTTACGGTGTTGACCGCTTGTCGCGGCTCCGGCACGGAAGGGCAGATGGCAGGGGTCCGGGCGATGTGGCATTATAAGATGCGCCGGGCTTGTACAAGCATGTGCACGGCTCCGGTGGGACCTCAAATCGGCCGCACTTGGCAATCAGGGCAGGGTTTTCAGGTTCGACTGCAATGATTCTGACCGCACTTGGCCTCATGAGTGGCACCTCGCTGGACGGGGTGGACGTGGCCTTGATCCAGACGGATGGGCGGCAGATCAAGAGCCTGGGTCCCTCCGGCTACCGGCCCTACAGCGCCGCCGAGCGCAGCCTGCTGCGCCAGGCGCTTGCAGATGCGGTGCAGATCGAGCGGCGCGAGGAGCGGCCAGGGCGAGTGCGGGAGGCCGAGCAGGCGGTGACGCTGGCGCATGCAGAGGCGATTGCGGCGTTCCTGGCGCAGCACCGGCTGATGCCCGAAGACGTCGACATCGTGGGCTTCCATGGGCAGACCGTGCTGCACCGGCCGGAACGGCGCCTGACCGTGCAGATCGGCGACGCCGCGGCGCTGGCCAAGGCCGTCCACATGCCTGTGATGCACGACTTCCGCGCCGCCGACGTCGATTTCGGCGGCCAAGGTGCCCCGCTTGTGCCGGTCTATCATCGCGCGCTGACCCAGTCGCTGTCACGCGACGGGCCGATCGCGGTCGTCAATATCGGCGGCGTCGCCAACATCACTTATATCGACGGCGAGGATGTGCTGATCGCCTGCGATACCGGTCCGGGCAATGCGCTGCTCGACGATTTCGTCTCCCGGACGACCGGGCAACCGTTCGATCAGGATGGTCGGCTGGCTGAGCAGGGGCGGCCGGACGAAGCCTGGATCGCCCAGGCGCTGCAACTCCCGTTCTTTGCCCTGCCGCCGCCGAAATCGCTCGACCGCAACGACTTCGCTGCGCTGAAGCTGGATCAGGCCATTCCGGCCGACGGCGCGGCGACCTTGACGGCGTTCACGGTTGCCGCCATCGCGCGCGTCGTTCCGTTGTTGCCGAAGCCGCCGGCGAGCTGGATTGTCTGTGGCGGGGGGGCCCGCAACCATACCATGATGCGGATGCTGCGGGCGCGGCTCGCGCCGGCGAGCGTCGAATCGGCGGACGCGCTCGGCTGGTCGGCCGATGCGATCGAGGCCCAGGCGTTCGGGTTCCTGGCGGTCCGCGGCATGAAGGGGCTGCCGCTGAGCTATCCGACCACGACCGGCGTGCCATTTCCGATGACCGGCGGCGTGATCGCGCGTCCGTGATTCATGCAGTTGCATGAACCTTGACAGCTTGATGCACCTGCATCTAGTTTAATGCATCTGCATTGAACTGCCGAGGATGTCATGACGCTGAAGCTGATCAGCCACAAGCTCTGCCCCTATGTGCAACGCGCCGTCATCGCGCTCAAGGAGAAGGGCGTCGCGTTCGAGCGGATCGACATCGATCTCGCCAACAAGCCGGACTGGTTCCTGAAGCTCTCGCCGCTCGGCAAGGTGCCGGTGCTGGTGGTGCGCTCAGCCGAAAGCGAGGTGGCGCTATTCGAGAGCAACGTCATCTGCGAGTATATCGAGGAGACGCAGGCTGGCGCGCGGCTGCATCCGGCGGATCCGCTGACCCGCGCCCAGCATCGCGCCTGGATGGAGTTCGGCTCGGCGATCCTCGGCGACCTCTGGGGCCTGGAGACGACGCAGGACGCCGCGACGTTCGCGGCCAAGCGCGACGCGCTGGCCGCGAAGTTCGCCCGCGTCGAAGCGGCGCTGGGCGAGGGGCCATATTTTGCCGGCGCGCAGTTCAGCCTGGTGGACGCCGTGTTCGCGCCGGTCTTCCGCTATTTCGATGTGTTCGATGTCTACGGCGATCTCGGCATTTTTGCCGCTACGCCGAAGGTCCGAGCGTGGCGCGATCAGCTCGCGCAGCGGCCGAGTGTGCAGACGGCGGTCGGCGCCGACTATCCGGAGCTGCTCCGCGCGTTTCTGGCGCGGCACGATGCGTATTTGTTGAAGCAGGCGGCGTAGCCGCGCCGCTCGTCTCAGGTGCTTACGCCACCCACGCTGTCATCGCCCGGCTTGACCGGGCGATCCAGTAGTCCGAGGCGCCGACGATCAGCCGAGAGGTCGCGGCTTACTGGATCACCCGCTCGCGGGTGATGACAGCAGTGCTTCAAGGCGCGTCCGTCCGAAGGATCGCCGACGTCAGCGACATCAGCGGACGTTGGCGAGGCGCATGTCCAGATAAGCCGTGATCGTCTCCATCAGCGGCTCGAGCTTGCCGTCGAAGAAGTGGTTGGCGCCGGGGATGATCTGCTGGTCGATGACGATGCCCTTTTGAGTCTTGAGCTTCTCCACCAGCGTGTTGACGTCCTTCGGCGGGACGACCGCGTCCTTCTCGCCATGGACGATCAGGCCCGAGGACGGGCAGGGCGCCAGGAAGGAGAAGTCGTAGAGGTTGGCGGGCGGGGCGATCGAAATGAAGCCCTCGACCTCGGGACGGCGCATCAGGAGCTGCATGCCGATCCAGGCGCCGAAGGAGAAACCGGCGACCCAGCAGGCACGGGCTTCGGGGTTGATGGTCTGCGCCCAATCGAGCGCCGACGCCGCATCGGACAATTCGCCGGTGCCATGGTCGAACGAGCCCTGGCTGCGGCCGACGCCGCGGAAATTGAAGCGCAGCACCGAAAAGCCGCGATGCGCGAACGCGTAGTAGCACTGATACACGATCTGGTGGTTCATCGTGCCGTGGAACTGCGGATGCGGATGCAGGATCATCGCGATCGGCGCGTTCTTCTGCTTCGCCGGATGGTAACGGCCTTCGAGGCGGCCGGCCGGACCGTTGAAGATGACTTCAGGCATCAGAGAATCCTTGGCAGAGCATCGACCGACTCCGTCCGTGCTTCATCTGGCGCCTCGCCGACGATATCAGCAGGAAAAGTGGTGATCGAGCACCGTCCGCTCACTTGAACAGGACGGCGCATGCGTGACTGGAAGTTGGCCTTCTAACATGGAGCGCAGGGCAAAAAGCAAGGCTTTTCAACGCCCGGCCATGGCGGCCCCGAGCGTGGATTGCGGCGACGGATTGCTGCGCGCGGCCTCCGGTGGCCGCTTGGCCCCCGCAGGCGCTCCAGGCAGTTAATTGAAAACGCTGGAGTTTTCTTTTTCCCTGCCGGCGGCTTCCGGCGCCGTCGCTGGCGTCTGCTCCGAAAGCGCAACGGCGCTGCGATAGCGTCGGCTGCCCTGGACCGTCTGCCCGGTGTCAAACGTCAGGGTGAAGTCTCCGGAGGGAAGAGAGGAAAGCGCGGTTACCCGGGCCATGTTGACCAGCCGGCCGCGGTGGATCCGCACCAGTTCGAACCGGGCAAGCTCGGTCTCGGCGGCGGTGAGAGTGCCGCGAATAAGGTGCTGCCTGCCGTCCGCCATGGCGTATTCGACGTAATTGCCTGCCGAGGCGACCCACAGGATGTCCGCCGGCGAAATTCGGACGCGGCTGGCGCCGTCGCGCAGCCACAGGGTCGCGGGAGCCGGCGTGTTACGGGGGGCCTGGCGCGCGGCGCCGTCGCGATAGCCGTCATAGAGCCAGAGCGTCGTGCCGATCAGCAGCGCAGTCATGATGTCCTTGCGGAACTCGTACATGACTGTGGGCCATGAGAGGTGAAAGTCATAGCTGCCGCCAGCGGCCCACATCAGGAGCTTGCGCAGTGCCACCATGCCGATGATGTGGAGCGCAGAGAAGGCGACGATGGCCAATGCAGCGCGTGCGGCGCTATGGGGTGCAACGGGCGCCGGGCGGATCGATCGGACGGTCGCGACCAGCAATGGCGCCAACAGGATGATGACCAGGATGCTGGTCATTTCGCCGAGCAGCGGCGTTCCGAGATCGTAGGGCGCGCCCCGCCTGGCCGCGTCCTGGGCCAATGAGAAGGCGTTGACGAGGCCGACACCGACCGAAAGCACGGCTGTCGTCATATAGAACGTCCGATCGTTCGGACGCAGGATCAAACTGCTGAGCTTGTTCATGGGACCGCACTCGCCATCTCATCTCGTAGCGGACATTACCATTGTCTCGCCCCGGCGGCAGCCGCAGACGACCGGTCGCGGGTCGCCGGAGCTGCAGTGGCCGTTGACGACACCAGTTGATATGAAGTGATCCATGGCTGACAGGGTGTACCTCGATTGGAATGCGACGACGCCGCTGCGCCCGGAAGCACGCGCGGCGATGATCGCGGCCATGGATCATCTCGGCAATCCCTCCTCGGTTCATGCTGAGGGCCGCAAAGCCCGGCGGCTGGTGGAGGATGCGCGCGAGGTCATCGCCCGCGGCCTCGGTGCCATGGCCCGCCGCGTCGTGTTCACGTCCGGCGGCACCGAGGCCAATGTTCTGGCCCTGAGCCCAGGGCTCAAGGCGCCGGCCGGCCGGATCGAACGCCTGCTGGTTTCGGCTGTCGAGCATGCGTCGGTCCTGGCTGGCGGCCGTTTTGATCCCGCGAAGATCCAGAGCATCCCGGTC
>VYKW01000524.1_pt1 | contig 12764 bp, 10 predicted proteins | sample 5114451 | NCBI WGS metagenome assembly VYKW01 (sample SAMN12291784, study PRJNA351875) | freshwater metagenome | isolation source: freshwater lake | place: USA: Michigan, Gull Lake | collected 2013-08-08
CGCTGTTTGCGACCTGGCACTCGCGCTATGCGCCAGCGGTGGAGCCGGCGCGCACGTGGTTGTCCTCGCGGCAGATCCGCAGCGTCCGCATCGATTGGAAGGAGGACGTGCGCGTCTGGCATCCGGGACAGGCCTGGATCTGGGAGCCGGGCGGGCTCGGCGTGTTCGATCCGGGGATCAATGCACTGTCGATCCTGACGCGCATCCTGCCCGAACCGGTGTTCCTGACCGAGGCGGAGCTGTCGTTCCCGTCGAACCGCCAGGCGCCGATCGCGGCCAATCTGTCGCTCACTACCGCCAGCGATCTGCCGATCGCGGCCGAGTTCGATTTCCGCCAGACCGGGCCGCAGAGCTGGGACATCCGGATCGAGACCGATGCCGGGCAGCTGAAGCTGTCGCTGGGCGGTGCGCGCATGAGCAGGGACGATCAGGTGATGATCGACGAGAAGGAGCGGGAATATCCCGGCCTCTATCGCCGCTTTGTCGCGCTGACGAAGACCGGCGCCAGCGACGTCGATCTTGCGCCGCTACGGCTCGTGGCCGACGCCTTCCTGCTCGGCCGCCGCAACTTCGTCGAACCGTTCGAGGATTGAGCCATGGCGGAGGCGCGGATTACCAAGGATGTGTTTGGCAGCCTGCCGGACGGTCGTGACGTCGAGCGCGTCACCCTGCGCGGCGCTGACGGTTTCGAGGCGCGGATCATCACCTACGGCGCGGCGCTGCAGGCGCTGCTGGTGCCGGATGCGCAAGGCGCCGTTGACGATGTTGTGCTCGGCCATGATGACCTGCTGAGCTATCTCAAGCTCCGGAAATATTTCGGTGCGACGGTCGGGCGCTACGCCAACCGGATCGCCAAGGCACGCTTTTCGCTCGACGGTCAGGACCTGCGCCTCGACGCCAACAACGGTGCCCATGCATTGCATGGCGGCCCCGACGGCTTCGACCGCAAGCTCTGGCAGATCGTCGCCACCGAAGATGGCGCCCAGCCCTCGGTCACGATGCTCTATGTCAGTCCCGACGGCGAGGCCAATTATCCGGGGCGGCTCGACGTCCGTGTCACCTATCAGCTGACGGGACCGATGGAACTGGCCGTCAGCTTCAGCGCCCGGACGACCCGCACGACGGTCGTCAACCTGACCAATCACAGCTTCTTCAATCTCGACGGCCTGACCGCCGGCACCGGCATTCTCGATCACTGTCTGACGGTCGAAGCCGACCACTATCTCGCGATCGACGAGACCGCGATCCCGCTGGAGGGACCGCCGCAATCCGTTGCCGGCACGCCGTTCGACTTCCGCGAAGCCCATCCGGTTGGCGCGCGCATCCGCGCCGACGATGCGCAGATCAAATGCGGCCGCGGCTATGACCACAATTTCTGCCTGCGCGACGGCACAGGTGTCCGTCCGGCGGCCCGGCTCGAGTCGCCGCGGTCGGGGAGGGTCATGGAGTTGCTCACCGATCAGCCCGGCCTGCAGGTCTATTCCGGCAACTATCTTGATGCCACCGTCAGCGGCAAGGGGCGGGTCTATCGCCAATCCGACGCCATCTGCCTGGAGCCGCAGGTCTGGCCGGACAGCCCGAACCGTCCGGATTTTCCAAGCCCGCGCCTTGGGCCCGACGACGTTTATAAGCACGAGACCGTGTATCGCTTCTCGACCACGGGAGCGTCGGCATGATGGAGCAGGTCCCGACCACCGTGCTCTGCGCCGAGCGCTGCCACCTCGGCGAAGGCCCGACCTATGATCCCGCGACCGACACCGCCTGGTGGTTCGACATCCGCGAGGGCCTGCTGTTCGAGGCCAGGATTGCCAGCGGCGAGGTTCGCCGCCATGCCCTGGGGAAGATGGCGAGCGCGCTCGGCCGCATCGATGACGCGCGACAGCTGATCGTGGCCGAGGACGGGCTGTACGTCCGCAGCATCGCTGACGGGGCGTTGTCGCTCTATCTGCCGCTCGAAGCTGACAATCCGGCGACGCGGTCGAACGATTCGCGCGTCCATCCCTCCGGCACGTTCTGGATCGGCACGATGGGGCGCAAGGCGGAGCGCGGGCTTGGCGCGATCTACGCGCTGCATCGCGGCGAGATCATCCGCCTGTTCCCGAACATCACCATTCCCAACGCCATCTGCTTCGCGCCGGACGGGTCGGTCGGCTATTTCGCCGATACGGACGAGAACGTGCTCTATCGAGTCGTCCTCGATCCAGAAACGGGTCTGCCGCGCAGCATGCCGGACGTGCTCTTGCGCCGCCGCGAGCCCGGCGGCATCGATGGCGCGATCGTCGATGCCGAGGGACTGATCTGGCATGCCTGCTGGGGCGCCGGTTGTGTCGATGTTTATAGCCCGTATGGCGAGTGTTTGCGCAGCATCGCCGTGCCGGCCAGCCAGGCGAGCTGCCCGGCCTTCGTCGGCCCGGACCTGTCGCGCCTGCTGGTCACCTCGGCGTGGCAGGACATGGACGCGGCTGCGAAGGCGGCCGACCCCGGCCATGGCCAGACCTTTCTGCTCGATGTCGGCGCCCGCGGTCGTGTCGAGCCTGACGTCAAGCTGTCGATCTGAGAGGAGGAACAATCAGTCAAGCGTCGTTCAGCCTAACAGCTAACTGGTATCAACATACGCAATCGCGTATTCATTGGTGAAATTCGAAAATCCAAAGGGAGTGAAGCATGCTGAATTTCAAGACCATCATGGCGGCCGCGTTGGCCGGCCTCGGCGCCCTGGCGCTGTCCGGCGCCGCAATGGCCCAGAGCAAGGGGACCGTGGGCATCGCGATGCCGACCAAGTCCTCGGCGCGCTGGATCGACGACGGCAACAACATTGTGAAGGTGCTGAAGGATCGCGGCTACGCCACCGACCTGCAATACGCCGAGGACGACATCCCGAACCAGCTCTCGCAGATCGAGAACATGGTGACCAAGGGCGCCAAGGTGCTGGTGATCGCCGCGATCGACGGCACCACGCTGTCCGACGTGCTGAAGCAGGCCAAGGCCAAGGGCATCACCGTGATCGCCTATGACCGCCTGATCCGCGACACGCCGAACCTCGACTACTACGCCACGTTCGATAACTTCCAGGTCGGCGTGCTGCAGGCGCAGTCGATCGTCGACAAGCTCGGACTGAAGGACGGCAAGGGTCCGTTCAACATCGAGCTGTTCGGTGGCTCGCCGGACGACAACAACGCCTACTTCTTCTACAATGGCGCGATGTCGGTGCTGCAGCCCTATCTCGACTCGGGCAAGCTGGTGATCGGCTCCGGCCAGAAGGGCATGGACAAGGTCGCGACCTTGCGCTGGGACGGCGCCACCGCCCAGGCCCGCATGGACAACTTGCTGAGCGCCTTCTACGGCAAGAAGCGCGTCGACGCGGTGCTGTCGCCCTATGACGGTCTGTCGATCGGCATCATCTCATCGCTGAAGGGCGTGGGCTATGGCAGCGCCGATCAGCCGATGCCGGTGATCTCGGGTCAGGACGCCGAGGTGCCGTCGGTCAAGGCGATCCTGCGCGGCGATCAGTACTCGACCATCTTCAAGGACACCCGCGATCTCGCCAAGGTGACCGCCGACATGGTCGATGCCGCGCTGGCCGGCAAGGAAGTCCCGGTCAACGACACCAAGACCTACAACAACGGTGTGAAGGTCGTTCCGTCCTACCTGCTCAAGCCGGTCGTGGTCGACAAGAGCAATTGGGAGAAGGTTCTGGTCGACAGCGGCTACTACAAGAAGGCCCAGTTCCAGTAATCTTGGTCGACGACTTACGCTCCCTCTCCCCGGTCTCGGGGAGAGGGATATATTTGCTGAAGCTCGCGCGGCGGGGGCGAGTTGGCGTCATGAACAGAGACACGAGACGATGACCGCAATCCTGGAAATGCGCAACGTCAGCAAGAGCTTCGGCAATGTCCAGGCCTTGCGGGACGTCAGCTTCGCCGTCGCGCCGGGCGAGATCCACGCTTTGGTCGGCGAGAACGGGGCCGGCAAGTCGACCCTGATGAAGGTGCTGAGCGGCGTCTATCCGCATGGCCGCTACGAGGGCCAGATCATCTTCGAAGGTGAGGAGCGGCGGTTCCGTGACATCAATGATTCCGAGGCGCTCGGCATCATCATCATCCACCAGGAGCTGGCGCTGATTCCGCTGATGTCGATCGCGGAGAACATCTTCCTGTCGCATGCGCCGTCACGCTTCGGCGTCATCGATCGCGACGAGGTCTACCGGCGCACCCAGCAATTACTGGCCCAGGTCGGCTTGAAGGAGTCGCCGGATACGCTGATCACCGATCTCGGCGTCGGCAAGCAGCAGCTGGTCGAGATCGCCAAGGCGCTGTCCAAGCGCGTCAAGCTCCTGATCCTGGACGAGCCGACCGCCAGCCTCAACGAGGCCGACAGCCAGGCGCTGCTCGATCGTCTCGTCGCCTTCCGCGAGCAGGGCATCTCCTCGATCCTGATCACGCACAAGCTCAACGAAGTCGCGCGCGTCGCCGACCGCATCACCGTGCTGCGTGACGGCCGCAGCGTCGACGGCATCGACTGCCGCGCCGAGCCGGTCCTGGAGGACCGCATCATCAAGAGCATGGTCAACCGCGACATGGCGCACCGCTTTCCCGAGCGCCAGCCGAAGATCGGCGAGCCGGTGTTCACGGTGGAGAACTGGTCGGTGTTCCATCCGCAGCACCCGGACCGGCGCGTCATCAAGAACGTCGATTTCCAGGTACGCCGCGGCGAGATCGTCGGCATCGCCGGGCTGATGGGGGCCGGCCGCACCGAGTTCGCCATGAGCCTGTTCGGCCGTTCCTGGGGCGTCAACATCTCTGGCCGCGCCCGGCTCGAGGGCAAGGACGTCAATCTCACCAGCGTGCCGGCGGCGATCGATGCCGGGCTTGCCTATGTCACCGAGGATCGCAAGCAGCTCGGCCTGATCCTGGCCGACGACGTCCGCAAGAACATCACTTTGGCCAGCCTCTCGCAGGTCGCGCCGAAGGGGGTGATCGACGATATTGCCGAGCTCAAGGCGGCGTCCGGTTACCGCGGCCGCATGCGCATCCGCTGCTCCGACGTCTATCAGGAGGCCGGCCAGCTCTCCGGCGGCAATCAGCAGAAGGTCGTGCTGTCGAAATGGCTCATGACCGATCCCAAGGTGTTGATCCTGGACGAACCCACGCGCGGCATCGACGTTGGCGCCAAATACGAGATCTACTGTATCATCCAGGAGCTTGCGGATGCCGGCCGCGGTGTGGTGGTGATCTCGTCGGAAATGCCGGAGCTGCTCGGGATCTGCGACCGCATCTGTGTGATGAATGACGGCGCCTTCGTCGGCGAGTTCGCCGCCCAGGAGGCGACACAGGAAAAGATCATGCGCGCGATCATGCGCAACGAAGCCATCAAGAACGAGGAGACGGCCGCGTAAGCGGTCGGAGGACGCCAGCCATGACCGACAAGACGGTTTCGCTCCCGGAAGAGAAGTCGCACGCCGGCTTCCTGAAGAATAATCTGCGCAGCTACGGCATGCTGATGTCGTTGTTCGTCATCATGCTGTTCTTCCAGTTCATGACCGACGGCACTCTGCTGCAGCCGCTCAACCTCACCAACCTGGTGCTGCAGAACAGCTACATCGTCATCATGGCGCTCGGCATGCTGCTGGTCATCGTGACCGGGCATATCGACCTCTCGGTCGGTTCGGTGGCGGGCTTCGTCGGCGCGGTCGCGGCCGTGCTGATGGTGCGCTATCACCTCGACTATCCGCTCGCGATCATCGCCTGCCTGATCGTCGGCGCCGCGATCGGCGCGGCCCAAGGCTATTGGGTGGCGTATTTCGGCATTCCCTCCTTCATCGTCACGCTTGCCGGCATGCTCGTGTTCAAGGGCCTGGCGCTGGCGCTGCTGCAGGGACAGTCGGTCGGTCCGTTCCCGGCGACGTTCCAGAAACTGTCGTCGGGCTTCATTCCGGAGCTCATTCCAAGCTCCGGCAATCTCAATCTGACCTCGCTCGCCATCGGCGCGGTGCTGACGCTGGTGCTGGTTTATGCCAGCGTGAAGGGACGCGCGCGTGAGGTCGAGCATGGCATCGAGGTCGAGCCGTTCGGCTTCTTCGCCGCCAAGAACGTCGTTCTGGCCGGTGCGCTGATGTATTTCACCTATCTGATCGCCTCGCATCGCGGCCTGCCGAACGTACTCGTGATCATGACCGCGCTGATCGCGCTCTACGGCTTCATGACGCGGCGCACCGTCGTCGGCCGGCAGATCTACGCCGTCGGCGGCAATGCCAAGGCGGCGAAGCTGTCGGGCATCAAGACCGAGCGCCTGGTTTTCATGACCTTCGTCAACATGGGCGTGCTGGCGGCGCTGGCCGGCCTGATCTTCGCCGCGCGGCTCAACACCGCGACGCCGAAGGCGGGGCTGGGCTTCGAGCTCGACGTCATCGCGGCCTGCTTCATCGGTGGCGCCTCCGCCTATGGCGGTGTCGGACGGGTCGGCGGCGCGGTCGTGGGGGCCATGATCATGGGCGTGATGAACAACGGCATGTCGATCCTCGGTATCGGCATCGACTACCAGCAGGTGATCAAGGGGCTCGTGCTGCTCGGCGCCGTCTGCATCGACGTCTACAACCAGCGTCGATAAACGGCAGCCGCCGATCCTGCCGCGGCGCGGCTTGATCATCTCAACGTGCATAGAGATGCCCGTAAATCACCGGCCCGGCCTTTGCGCCGGGCCGTAATGTTCCGGGCCCCGACTGCGGCAATCGGCGGAGAGTCTCTTAACTGATGCGTTGCTATCAGCCTCGGCGTATTTGCCGAGCCGATAGCGCATGTTCGATCTTTTCCACATCAAGGCCGATGTTCCGATCGATCGCCGGGCCGCGGTGCCTGCCGGGACGGCGGCGGCCGTCGTACTGGCCGCTCTCAGCAGGTTCTCCGCCAAGAGCAGCGAGCTGAGCAGCCCATGACGCGAACAGCGTGTCGCAATTGCAGCGCAGCGCGCGGGCATGCCTTGCGGAAACGGCGCCTGGCCAGGCGACATCTCAAGGTAGAGCGACCGTACTATTACGGCTCTCATCTTTAACAATACAACAATCGCTTTCCACCCAATTTGAACGAGTGACGGCGGCCGCGTGGGGTCCGTCGGTGGGCTTGAATTCAACTTCGGCAAGGCTGCCTGGGGGCGTCGAGCGCAACGGCTCGGTTGCCGCAGCGCACGGATGGTTCAACGATGACGGACGCCACCCCGAGCATTGAGACGTGCGCTGAAGCCGCTTCCGCGACAGCCTATCCTCTGCCGCAGATGCTGGACCTGATGCAGGCGTCGCAACTTCGTGACGAACTGATCAGGCTGTCGGGACACGAGAGCATCCTGCTCGATGCGAGCGGCGTCGAGCGGATGTCGACGCCATGCGCACAGATTCTCCTTGCCGCCGGTCACGGGGCGAAGGCGGCCAACAAGCTTTTCAAGATCACGCAGGCATCCGAGCTGTTCAGGACGGCGATCGCCGATCTCGGACTCCGGCATGAGTTTGACAATTGGATGGAGTGACATGACCAAGCGAATTCTGGCAGTCGACGATTCGAAGACCATGCGTGACATGGTGTCCTTCACGTTGAAGAAGGCTGGCTTCGACGTAGCAGAAGCCGAAGATGGCAAGGCAGCGCTGAACGTGCTGACCGGCGGCAAGTTCGACTTGATCATCACCGACCTCAACATGCCGAACATGGATGGCATTTCGTTGATCAAGAGCGTGCGGGCCGGCAGTCAGCACCGCACGGTGCCGATCCTGATCCTCACGACCGAGAGCGATGGCGCAAAGAAGGCCGACGGCAAGGCGGCGGGCGCGACGGGGTGGCTGGTGAAGCCGTTCAATCCCGATCAATTGATCGCGACGGTCAACCGCGTATGTCCGTAGCATCCGAGCAAGAGGCCTATCCGGTCGCGCAGTTCCGCAAGACCTATTTCGAGGAATGCGCCGAACTGCTCGACGCCTTGCAGTCGAATCTCGAACTGTTGTCCAGCGGACAGGAGGACGACGAGACGCTGCACGCGATCTTCCGGTCGGTGCATTCCATCAAGGGTGGAGCCGGCGCGTTCGGCTGCACGGACCTCGTCGCCTTCTCGCACACCTTCGAGAGCCTGCTCGACGCCTTGCGCGATCACAAGATCGCGGTCACCAACGACATCAAGCAATTGCTGCTTCGGGCCAGCGATGCGCTGGCCGACATCGTCAATGCAGCGCGGCTCGAGCAGCAACTCGCGCCGAGTTTCGCCGTCGACATCCGCACGGCCATGCAGCACGTCCTGCAGGGCGCGGGCCCGGCGGCCGAGCCTGGCCCTGCGCCCGCCGCGTCCGACGCGAAGCCGCTCCATGAGCAGACATATCGCATCAGGTTCCGTCCACACACGGAGATGCTGAAGAAGGCGAACGAGCCGCTGCTCCTGATCCGCCAGCTCCGCAAGCTGGGCGCGCTCGCGATCGATGTCGATTGTTCGGCGCTCCCGGCGCTCGGCGCGCTGGATCCCGAGGCGGCCTATTTCAACTGGACCTTCACGCTCGAAACGGCGGTGCCGCGCAGCGGCATCCAGGACGTGTTCGAGTTCGTCGAGGATGATTGCGACCTTCAGATCGAGTTGCTCGAGTCCGCCACGGCCGCGGTCGAGGTTGCGCCGGGCGATGCCGGCAGTGCGGCGGCTCCCGTGGTCGCCGCAGTCTCCCTGGCTCAGTCGATCCGGGTCGACGTCGACAAGGTCGATCGGCTGGTGAATCTCGTCGGCGAGCTCGTGATCAGCCAGGCGATGCTGACGGAGCAGGGACTGGCGTTGCCGGCCGACAAATATCCCCAGCTCATTCAGGGCATCGAGGCGCTGGCCCAGAGTGCGCGTGAGCTGCAGGAAAGCGTGATGGCGATCCGCGCGCAGCCCGTCAAATCCGTGTTCGCGCGGATGCCGCGCATCGTGCGCGAACTGGCCGCCGTGCTCGGCAAGGAGGTGCGCATTGTCACCTCCGGCGAGATGACCGAGATCGACAAGACGGTCATCGAGCAGCTCAACGATCCGTTGACGCACATGATCCGCAACGCGCTCGACCACGGCATCGAACCGCCGGCCGAGCGGCTTGCCGCAGGCAAGCCGCGGCAGGGCACGATCAACCTCTCGGCCGCCCAGCGCAGCGGCCGCATCGTCATCGAGGTCTCGGATGACGGCCGCGGCATCAATCGCGACAAGGTCCTGGCCAAGGCGCGCGCGCGTGGCCTCGTGCCTGCAGGCGCCAATCTCAGCGATGACGACATCGACAATCTGATCTTCCTGCCGGCCTTCTCGACCGCCGAGGTGATCTCGAACATCTCGGGCCGTGGCGTCGGCATGGATGTCGTGAAGCGTAACGTGCAGGCGCTCGGTGGCCGGATCTCGGTGCGCTCGCGCTTCGGCCATGGCTCGTCATTCACGCTGTCGCTGCCGCTCACCTTGGCGGTGGTCGACGGCATGGTGGTGTCGGTCGGGCGCGAGACGTTCATCATTCCGCTGGTTGCGATCGTCGAGAATCTGCGTCCGCTCCCCGCCGACATTCATCCCGTGGTCGGCCGCGGCCATGTCCTGGCGTTGCGCGGCGAGTATCTGCCGCTGGTCTATCTGCATCGCGTGTTCTCGATCGGCGATGCGATCGGCGATCCCTGCCGGGGCATCGTGATCATCGTGCAGAGCGAGAGCGCCGGCCGTGTCGGCATTGTTGTCGACGAACTCCTCGGCCAGCAGCAGGTGGTGGTGAAGAGCCTCGAAGCCAATTACGAGCCGGTGGACGGCATCAGCGGCGCCACGATCCTCGGCAATGGCCGCGTCGCGCTGATCCTTGACGTCGCGCGCCTGCACGAGATCGACATGCGCGGCACGCCAGAACGGCTGCCGTCCCCGGAGCAATCGAGACCAGAATCCGCAAAGGACCTGACCCATGCAGCCTGACAACAAGCCGATCGCTCCGTTTGGCCAAGAAGCAGCGGTCAGCGAGAACGCGCAGCAGTTCATCACCTTCACGCTGGGCGCGGAGGAGTATGGCATCGACATCATGGTGGTCCGGGAGATCAAGGGCTGGACCGAAACGACCATGATCCCGAACGCTCCGCCCCATGTCCGTGGTGTCATCAATCTGCGCGGCATCATCGTTCCCATCTTCGACCTGCGCGCCCGGTTCGGCACCGGCGTGACCGTGCCGACCAACATGCATGTGGTGATCATCGTCGCCGCCGGCACGCGCACGGTCGGCCTGCTGGTCGATACCGTCTCGGACATCATCTCCGTCGATCCGAAGGACATCCGCGACGTGCCGGACATGGGCATGCCGACCGAGGATCAGTTCCTGGAGGGGCTGGTCGCGATCCAGAACAGGATGGTGACGCTGGTGTCGTTGTCGGGTCTGTTCGGGATGCCGGCTTCGTCAGTGACGCGTACGTCTGCCGCAGCCGCCGCGGCGGCCGCCTAACCCCTACAATTTACGAGATCGTCATGAGCGACACTTTCGAGGAGAACATCATGCAGGACTTCACCACGGACGGCGCTCCGGGCGATGGCGCGCCCAAATCGAAGGCAAGGTCGCGGAGCAGTCGTCCGCGGTCGTCCGCCGCGAAGGCTCCGGCGGCAGCGCCCCGCGCGGCGAGCCGTGACGATCAGATGACAGCCGTCGTCGAGAAGGTCACCAGCGCCGTGATGCTGGTCGATAACGATCTCAAGATCACATACCTCAATCAAGCCTCGAAGCAGCTGTTCGGCCAGCACCTCACGGAGTTTCGCAAGGTCTGGCCGACCTTCGATCCCGCCGCCATGGTCGGGACCTGCATCGACGTCTTTCACCGCAATCCGGCGCATCAGCGGACGATGCTCGCCAATCCGGCCAATCTGCCGTTCCGCACCGACATTTCCGTCGGACCGCTCAAGATCTCGCTCAACGTCAATGCGATGCGGAACGCGCAGGGCGTCAACCAGGGCTTCATGCTGGAATGGGCGGATGTCACCGAGATCCGCAGCCAGGCGTCGCAGCTCGCGGCCATCGATCGTTCGCAGGCGATGATCATGTTCTCGCTCGACGGCAAGATCGAATATGCCAACGAGAACTTCCTGCGAACGCTGGGCTACTCGCTCGACGAGATCAAGGGCCAGCACCATTCGATGTTCGTCGATCCCGTCTATCGCCAGTCGACCGACTATCGTCTGTTCTGGGACAAGCTCGGGCGTGGCGAATATGACGCCGGACAATACAAGCGCATCGGCAAGGGGGGGCGCGAGGTCTGGATCCAGGCGAGCTACAATCCGATTCTCGATCAGTCCGGCAAGCCCTTCAAGGTGGTGAAATACGCGACCGACATCACCAGCGAGGTGATCCGCAACGCCGACTTCGCCGGCCAGATCGACGCCATCAACAAGGCCCAGGCGGTGATCCAGTTCACGTTGGACGGCAAGATCCTCGACGCCAACGACAACTTCCTCAATACGCTGGGCTACTCGCTGGCCGAGATCAAGGGCCAGCATCACTCGATCTTCGTCGATGTCGCCTATCGCAGCTCGACCGACTACCGCATGTTCTGGGACAAGCTCGCGCGTGGCGAATATGAGGCCGGTCAATACCGACGGATCGGCAAGGGCGGCCGCGAAGTCTGGATCCAGGCGAGCTACAACCCGATCATGGGGCCCGACGGCAAGCCGGTCAAGGTCGTCAAATATGCGACCGACGTCACCGAGCAGGTCAAGGCCTCCGAGGCGCTGCAAACAGCGGTGCGGCAGACGCAGGCGGTGGTCGACGCCGCCAAGAACAACGATCTTCGCGAGCGCATTCCGACGGACGGCAAGTCGGGCGAGATCGGCCAGCTCTGCGACGGCGTGAACGGGCTGCTCGACACGATGTCGTCCATCCTTGCCGACGTGCTCGAAAGCTCGCAGACGCTGTCGAGCGCCGCGCGCGAGATCGCGAACGGCAACACCGACCTGTCGCAGCGGACGGAGGAGCAGGCGGCCAGTCTGGAGGAGACGGCGGCCAGCATGGAGGAGCTGACCTCGACCGTCCGGCAGAACGCCGAGAATGCACAGCAGGCGAACAAGCTCGCGTCATCCGCATCCGACGTCGCGATCAGGGGCGGCACCGTGGTGGCCGAGGTCGTGCAGACCATGGAGGGCATCACCCATGCGAGCCGCAAGATCGCCGACATCATCGGGGTGATCGACGAGATCGCATTCCAGACCAACATCCTTGCGCTCAACGCCGCGGTCGAAGCCGCGCGCGCCGGCGACCAGGGCCGCGGCTTCGCGGTGGTCGCCGCCGAAGTGCGTAACCTCGCGCAGCGCAGTGCCAACGCGGCCAAGGAGATCAAGGGGCTGATCTCGGACTCGGTGTCCAAGGTGGAATCGGGCTCGCGCCTGGTCGACACCGCCGGCAAGACGATGGAGGAGATCGTCCAGTCGGTGAAGCGGGTCACCGACATCATGGCCGAGATCTCGGCGGCGTCGCAGGAGCAGCGCGGCGGCATCGAGCAGGTCAACAACGCCGTCACCCAGATGGACAAGGTGACCCAGCAGAATGCCGCTCTGGTGGAGGAGGCTGCTGCGGCAGCCAAGTCAATGGAGGAGCAGACCGAGACGATGTCGGAGATGGTCGGCCGCTTCATGGTGCTGCCAGAATTCGAGCGCGGCCGCCCCTATGCGGCAAAGACCGGCAATCCGGTGGTCGACCGGTCGCTTGGCAAGGACAAGCTCGCAGCGATGCGGGCCCCCGCCGGCAAGCCCGCGCCTGCGTCCGCCCCGCGCCCCTCGCC
>VYKW01000525.1_pt1 | contig 12749 bp, 12 predicted proteins | sample 5114451 | NCBI WGS metagenome assembly VYKW01 (sample SAMN12291784, study PRJNA351875) | freshwater metagenome | isolation source: freshwater lake | place: USA: Michigan, Gull Lake | collected 2013-08-08
GCACGCTGTGCGGCCCGGCCGGTTCTCGACGGCCGAGCCGACCGGCGCGGCGCCCCTGGCAGCTCGCCCGCGGTGCCCGGCCTGTTCGGGCGCCTTCGCGTCGAGCAGCCCGCTGCCCATCCGGCTTGCTGCCCCGGACGGGCCCGATGGAGAGCGCTTGAAACTCCGATTCGCCCCGCGCCGCTCAAGCCTTCTTCGCACGCTCGCCGATCTCGGTCCAGGCGTCGAGCCCGAACCGCCTGAACCCCGCGGCGACCGACTCCATCGACTGCACCGGGCGCATCCGGCGCTCGGCGTTCAGGTCGGCCAGCACCCGGTCGAAGGTGGCGATCGCGTTCCTGAACAACACGCCCGGCAGGATCGCGATCCGGTAGCCCATCGCGGCGGCCTCGTCGAAGCCGATGATCGGTGTCTTGCCGCCGGACACCATGTTCAGCAGGCAAGGCCCGCGCACCCGCCGCGGTATCGTCGCCACCTCCTCGAGCGTCTGTGCGGCCTCGACGAACGCGATGTCGGCACCCGCCTCGAGTGCCTCGTTGGCACGGGCGATGGCTTCGTCCAGGCCGAGGACCGCGCGTGCATCGGTCCGGGCGATCACGACGAAGTCGGGCGAGACGCGTGCATTCACCGCCGCCCTGATCTTCGACACGAACGCCTCGCGCGGCACCACCTCCTTGCCGTCAAGATGACCGCAGCGTTTGGGCGCGACCTGATCTTCGATGTGCAGGCCCGCCACGCCGCGTGCCTCGTACTCGCGGACCGTGCGCGTGACGTTGAGCTCGTTGCCGTAGCCGGTGTCGGCGTCGGCGATCAGCGGGATCGACACCGAGCGCGCGATCCGCGCCGCGTTCTCGACCATCTCGGTCATCGTCACGAGGCCGATGTCCGGGAAGCCGAGCGACGCCGCCGTTCCCGACCCGGTCATGTAGACCGCGGCGAACCCGGCCTGCTGGATGGTCAGCGCCGACACCGCGTCGTAGGCGCCCGGGGCGACGATCATCTCTTCGCGCGCGAGCAGCGCTCGCAACCGACCGGCGGCCAACATGGTGGGGGCTCCTCGTTCGGGCGACACGGCCCGGGTCACTGCGGGGTGAGGCCGGCGCGGCGCGCCACCTCGGTCCATCGGCGTCCTTCGTCAAGGTAGAACGCGCGGAACCGGGCCGGCGACATCGGCACCGGTCGGGCGTTCATCGTCTCGAGGCGCTCGCGGACCGCACCGCCGGCGAGCGCCGCCTCGATGTCCCGGTTGAGACGGTCGACGATCGGCTCGGGCATCCCGGCCGGCCCGAGCACGCACCACCACGCCGAGACCTCGTAGTCGGTGAAGCCCGACTCCTTCATCGTCGGCACCTTCGGGAGCGAGTCGACCCGCTGCCCGCTGGTGACGGCCAGCGCCTTCATCCTCCCCGACTGCAGGTGCGGCATCGCGTTCAGCAGGTTGGTGAACATCGCGGTCACCTGCCCGCCGATGATGTCGGTCATCGCGGCCGCGCCGCCCTTGTAGGCAACCGTCGTCATGTCGATGCCCGCCTGCAGCTTGAAGAGCTCGCCGGCCAGGTGCTCGGACACGGTCCCGGCGCCACCGTGGGCGATCGTCGCCACGCCCGGCTTCGCCTTGGCCATCGCCACGAGGCCGCGTACATCGTCGACGGGCAGGCTCGACGACACCAGCAGCACCGAGGGCGCCATGCCGAGCATCGCGATCGGCGTGAGGTCGACGAGCGGGTCGTACGGCAGGTTCGCGAAGATCTGCTTGGCGATCGCGTTGCCGGTGCCGCCCACCATCATCGTGTGGCCATCGGGCCGCGAGCGCGCGACGTGCGCGGCCGCGATGTTGCCGCCCGCGCCGACGCGGTTCTCGACCTGGGCCGCGCGACCCAGCGATTTCGCCAGGTCGGTCGCGAGCGACCGAGCGATCAGGTCCACCGCGCCGCCGGCGCCGAACGGCACGACCAGCCAGACCGGCTTGTCCTCGGGGAAGGCCTGGGCGGCTGCGCCGAACGGCAGTGCCGCGGCGGCTCCCAGCGCGACAGTGCGCCGCAGGGCTTCGCGGCGAGCGCCGTCGGGTGCGGCCGGTCCGCGAGCGCTGTGGGATCCGTGGCGATCATGCGTCATCAATGTCTCCTCGTCACTCGTTGCCGAGCAGGTTCGCCCCTCATTGAGGGAGCCTGCCGATCTTGGCGTAGAAGGCGCGCTCGAGGGCCACGCGCCGCTCGATCTCGTCGCTGGTCGACTTGCCGTCGGACAACGAACGGTCGACCGTCGAGCCCAGTTTCGAGTATTCGGCGGCGATCTCCGGGTTGGACAGCGCCACGTCGAGCGCCCGCTCGAGCCACGCCTTGCGATCGCGGGGCGTGCCCTTGGGCACGGCCGCGAAGCGGAACGCGTCCCAGACGTTGCCGGGCCGGCCGAGCACCTCGTCGAAGGTCGGCGTGTCCTTGAGCAGCGCGACCCGCGAGGCGCTCGCCACACCGACCGCCCGCACCTGGCCCGCCTCCATGTTGCTGCGGTACTCGCCCAGATAGCCGTACGACACGTCGATGTGCTGACCGAGCAGGTCGGTCAGCGCCTGGCGCCCGCCCTGGTACATCACGGTCGTGAACTTCGCGCCCGACGCGTCCTCGAGCTGTCGCGCGAGGAAGCCGCTGGGCGAATTCTCCGATGCGGACAGCCGGACCGAGCCAGGCTTGTCGCGCGCCGCGGCCAGGATCTCCTTCAGGCCGACCGTACCGAAGCGCCCCGCGGTGTTCACGATCCAGGTCAGCGGGTCGTAGTTGATGAACCCGATCGGCTCCATGTCACGGTACGACCACTTGCCCTCCGCCCGCAGCAGCGCGTCGCCCCAGAAGTTGCTCGCCAGCACGCCGATGACGTGACCATCGTTCGGTGCCTGCGTCGCCAGCCAGGTCGCACCGACCAGCCCGCCGGCGCCCGCCCGGTTCTGCACGATCACCGGGTGCGAGATGACCCGCTCGAGATACCGGGCGAGGATCCGGGCGGTGATGTCCATGCCGCCTCCGGCCGGGTAGGTGACCACCAGCTCGATCGGCCGCGTCGGGAAGTCCGCCGGCTTCGAGCGCCTCACCGCGTCGGCGTTATTGGGCGTGCCCTGCGCAAGGGCGCGAACGCCGATGCCCGCGCCCAACGCGGTCGCGGCCGCGCCGGCCAAGCCGGAAAGAAGTCGTCTTCTCATTCGGGTCTCTCGTTCGGGTTGATCGACACGTGTGCCGGTGCGCAGGGTCGGCGCGCTACTTCAGTCGCCCCGTCCGGACGTAATAGCGCTGCTCGCGCGCCGCCCGCCGCTCCACCTCGGCCGCGACCTGCGCCGCGGTCGCCAGCCGACGGTCGACTGCCGCACCGATCGCCGCGAACTCGGCGGCGATGTCCGGATCCGACAGCGCGGCATCGAACGCCGCCTCGAGCCACCGCTTGCGGGCCGGGTCGACGTTGCGCGGCAGCACGACGAAACGGAACGCGTCCCAGACGATGTCGTCGACGCCGGCGACCTCGTTGAAGGTCGGCGTGTTCGGCATCAGCGGCATCCGCTCGGGGCTCGCCACGCCGATCGGCTGGACCTTGCCGGTGTCCGCCAGCGAGCGATAGGTCGCGAAGAATCCATAGGAGACGTCGATGTGCCCGCCCATCAGGTCGGTGATCGCCTGCCGGTCGCCCTGGTACAGCACCGGGACGAACTTCGCGCCGGTGGCGGCCTCGAGCTGCTCGAGGATGAACGCGGTCGCGGTCGAGCTCGACGCCGCGACCCGCACCGTGCCGGGCTTCGCCCGCGCCTCGGCGACGACGTCCTTCAGGCCCTTGCCGGCGAAGCGGCCGTCGCCGCTCACCACCCAGGTCGGCGGATCGGAGTTCACGAAGGCGATCGGCTCGGTGTCCTTGTACGACCACTTGCCCTCGCCCCGCAGCATCGAGTTCGACCAGAAGTTGCTGGCCATCAGCCCCGCCGTATGGCCGTCAGGCTTCACCTGGGTCGCCATGTACGACTCGCCGATCACGCCTGCGGCGCCGGCGCGATTGACGACGGTCACCGGCAGCTCGGTGTACTTCTCGAGGTATTTCGCGAGGATCCGCGCGTTGGCATCCATCCCACCCCCCGGTGGATACGCGACCAGGATCTCGAGGTTGCGCGCGGGAAAGCCCGCGGGACGCGTCTCTTTCAGCCTCGCCTTGACGTCGACCGCCGGCTGCGCGGCAACGCCGAGGCAGCACGCAGCGAGGACCGCGCCGAGGAGGAATCGAACGGAGCGGATCGTCATGTCGTCATCCCCCGCGCGTCGAGCGCGCACTCAGTGCCGTTCGAGGAGGCTGCCGAAGCCCTCGACGACGTCGGTCAGTCCGTTGGTGCGCAATGCGTGCCAGTAGAGCGCGGTGTTGACCGCGATCACCGGCTTCTCCAGCCACCGCTCGGCCTCGCCGGCGACCGCGGCCATCGCGATGTTGGCGCCGAACTGGACGATTCCGTCGACGTCGTCACCGTCGATGTTCTTCAGCTCGCGCACGAGGTCGAGCTTCGAGATGTGCGACAGCTCGCTCGAGGTGCCGTGCGGGATGCCGCGTCCCCTGACGACCTCGAAGCCGCATTCGTCGAGAAACTTCCGGACCTGGAGCACACCGGGATCGCGGTACGGGCACACGAGGGCGACCCGCTTGCCGACGTTCAGCGCCTTGAGCGCAGCCGGGATCGCGTCGGATGCCATGGTGATGCCGACCGGGCAATGCCTGCGGATGCGCTCGGCGACGGCGCGGGCGCCGTCGTGGCCGCCCCAGACCGCCTCGATCGACACACCTACGATCAGGTGGTCGGGCTTGCAGGTCATCACGCTGACCACCGCCGGCTCCAGCGCCTCGTCGATCTCCTTGATCACCGAGTGGAAGCGGTCGTCGGTGGTCACCAGCGCGTCGCGCATGTACATGCGCGAGATGTGGTTGGTGACCCCGGGCGGACGCATGGCGTCGAACTCCGGCTGCACGCAAGCGTTCACCGAGGGCGTCACCACGCCCAGCTTGAGCCGCCAGCCCAGCGAATCCTTCATCGTCGTCTCCTGCGTCGGTCCGCTCGTCGTCGGCCCCGCACCCGACTGCAGCGCGGCGTCAGTGCCGTTCGAGCAGCGAACCGAAGCCGCGGACCGGGTCGAGAATGCCCGATTCGCGCAGCGCGTGCCAGTAGGTCGCCGTGTTCACCGCGATCACCGGCTTGCCGAGCCAGCGCTCGGCGTCGGCTGCCTGTCGGGCGAACGCCAGGTTCGCGCCGAACTGGATGATTGCCTCGACGTCGTCGCCGTCGACTTCACGCAGCGCATCGCGCAGCTGCGCGGGCGTGGTGTGCGCGATCAGCACCGGACCGCCGCGGCACAGGTGCACCGTGCGTGCGGTCTGGTAGCCGATCGCGTCGATGTACTCCCGGATGTGCGCGTCGGCGACCGGGAAGTACGGCGTGATGACCGACACCCTCCGGCGCACGCCGAGCACGTTCAGTGCCCGGGGCAACGCATCGGCAGCCTGTGCGACACCGATGTCGCCCGCCCGCGCGCGGATCCGCTCGCGGATGCGCCGACTCGGCTCCAGGCCGCCGCCCCAGATGCTCTCGGACGAGATGCCCAGCACCAGGTGGTCGGGCTTGCAGGTCATCACGCTGTCGATCGCGTCCTCCATCGCCGAGTCGATCCTGCGGATCAGCTCGTTGAAGTCGGCATCGCTGGTCACCGGATCGTCGGGGATGAACATCCGCGAGATGTGATTCGTCACGCCCACCGGCCGCATCTCGTCGCACTCCGGCTGGACGATGGTGTTCGTCGACGGGGTCACGATGCCGAACTTCCTGCGCCAACCCAGCACATCGTCGCTCATGGGGTCTCCTCTTGCGGTCGTCGGGCATCTGCTGCCTCGCTGGGTCCGAGTCTATCAGCCGGATGCCAGCGGGGCGGCGCGGGCGCGGACCCTGGATCGTCCGACTCGCGGCGCCGATCGAAGGGCGCGACGGATGCTGCAGTGCACCCGGACGACCGGCGGCGCCGGTCGCCGACCGGTGCGTTTCGAATCGGCCGCTTGGCATGCGCACGGTGCCTGTGGCATACAGGGTGCGCCGCGACGGAGCGCTGGGCAGGCATCCGAGTGCCCTCGCGGCGGAGACACATGAAAAACACGATCGACCGCGCGTTCATGATGCTGTGCGTGCTGCTCGGCCTGGCCGTGTGCCTCTACGCGCGCTCGCTCGGCGTGCTCGGGCCGGCCGGACCCGACTCGGGATTCTTCCCGATGATCACCGGCGTGCTGATCACGCTGTCGGGTGCGCTGCTGCTCGTCACGCGCAGCGCGCCCGTCGACGGCGACGACGCGTTCTTCGATCGGGGCGCGGGGAGCGGGTTCCGGGTGCTGTGGGTGGTGAGCGCCGTGCTCGTCATGATCCTGCTGATCCCGCATCTGGGCTTCCTGTTGACGGGCGCGACGATCACGCCGCTGCTGCTGCGCGCGATCGACGGTCGCCCCTGGCCGTTCTGCATCGCGGTCGGTGCCATCGGAGCAACCGCGATCGTGCTGCTCTTCTCGAAGGTGCTCAACGTCCCGCTGCCCGTCAGTCCGCTGGGCATCTGATCGATGGACGCCCTTCAGTCCCTGCTGCATGGCCTGCAGGTCATCGCAACCCCGGCGCACCTGTACCAGTGCCTGCTCGGCAGCCTCATCGGCACGCTGATCGGCGTGCTGCCCGGCATCGGGCCGCTGGCCGCGCTGTCGCTGCTGATGCCGATCACGATGACGCTCGACCCGGTCGGGTCGATGGCGATGCTGTGCGCGATCTTCTACGGGGCGATGTACGGCGGCGCGATCACGTCGATCCTCATCAACATCCCCGGCGAAGCCGCATCGGTCGTCACCTGCCTGGACGGCCATGCGATGGCGCGGCGCGGCCGGGCCGGCGCGGCCCTCGGCATGTCGGCATTCAGCTCGTTCATCGGCGGCACCGTCGCATTGCTGCTGCTGACCTGGTTCGCCCCGGCGCTCGCCCGGGTCGCGCTGCGCTTCGGGCCACCCGAGTACGCCGGCCTGATGCTGCTCGGCCTCGTCTGCACGCTGCTGATGATCCAGGGCTCGCCGCTGCGCGGCCTGGCCATGATCGGGCTGGGCTTCCTCGCGGCATCGGTCGGCATGGACGCCGTCAACGGGCGGGATCGCTTCACGTTCGGCTCGATCGAACTGACCGGCGGCATCGACCTGCTGGCGGTGGTGATCGGCCTGTTCGGCGTCTCCGAGATCCTGCTCAACGTCGAGGAACGTCTGGTCGGCAGCGCCACCACCGGGCGGCTGGGGCGATTGCTGCCGACGCTCGCCGACTGGAAGCTGTCGTGGCCGGCGAACGTCCGCGGCAGCCTGCTGGGCTTCGTGCTCGGCGTGGTGCCGGGCGGCGGGCCGATCACCGCGTCGTTCATGGCCTATGCCGCCGAGAAGCGTCTGAGCAAACATCCCGAGGAGTTCGGCCAGGGCCGGATCGAGGGCGTCGCGGGCCCCGAGTCCGCGAACAACTCCGCCGTCGTCAGCGGCATGATCCCGCTGCTCACGCTCGGGCTGCCGGGCAACGCCGTCACCGCGCTGCTGCTCGGTGCCCTCGTCATCCAGGGCGTGCAGCCCGGTCCGGCGCTGATGACCCAGCACCCCGACATCTTCTGGGGCGTGATCGCCAGCCTGTACGTGGGCAACGTGTTCCTGCTGATCCTCAACGTCCCGCTGGTCGGGCTCTGGGTGCAGCTGCTGCGCGTCCCCTATGCCGTGCTGTTCCCGATGATCCTGCTGCTGTCGTTGGTCGGCACGTACGCCGCGAACAAGAACCCGTTCGACCTCTGGGTGATGCTCGCGTTCGGCGTCGGCGGCTACGTGCTGCGCAAGCTCGGCTACGAGCTGACGCCCTTCGTGCTCGCCTTCGTGCTCTCGCCCCTGCTCGAACAGTCGGTGCGTCAGACCATGGTCATGTCGGGAGATGGTGCGATGATCTTCCTGACCCGTCCGCTGGCGCTCACGCTCATCGTGCTGTCGTTGCTGCTGCTCGCAGCCCCCGTCCTGAAGAAGGCCTTCCGGCCTGCCCCATCGTCCCAACGGAGATCCTCATGAAGCACACCCGGAGACAGATCCTCAACCGGATCACTGGCACCGCGCTCTACTCGGCCGTCGGCGGCGGCGCGCTGTGGTCGACCCCGTCGGTCGCGCAGGACGCCAAGGCGAAGCTGGCCGCGATGAAGCCCAAGGACTTCCCGACCCAGCAGATCGAGATGACCGTGGTCTATCCGGCCGGCGGCGGCATGGACCTCAATGCCCGCCTGCTGGCGAAGTACTTCGAGAAGCACACCGACCAGAGGGTGCTGGTGAACAACCGCACCGGTGGCGCGGGGCTGATCGGCCACACCTACCTGGCCACCCAGGCGAAGAACGACGGATACACGGTCGGCATCGTGGCGAGCCTGCTGTTCGGCGACGCGATGCTGCGCTCCGGGGGGCGGTGGGCGATGGACAGCTTCGAGCCGATCGCCTATCTGAACGGCGACTCGATGCTGCTGGTCACCACCACGGACGGTCCGATGAAGGGCATGTCGCTCAAGGACATCCTCGAGATGGCCCGCACGAAGCCGAACACGGTGCGGATGACCGTCGTGCCCGGCGGCATCTACGAGTACATGCTCGAGCAGCTCGAGCAGGTCTCGGGCGCACGGTTCCTGAAGGTGCCCTTCCAGGGGGGGGCGCCCGGCGTGACCGCGATGCTCGGTGGCAACGTCGACGTCGCGATCGCGTTCTTCGCCGAGGTGCGCGGCCAGCTCGAAGCCAAGGCCGTGGTGCCGATCGCGGTCACCGGCAGCACCCGCTCGCCGTTCGTCCCCGATGCGCCGACGCTGACCGAGGTCACCGGCAACAAGGACCTCGCGTGGACGATCGCCCGGTGGGCCGCGGTACCCAAGGGCACACCGGCCGACCGCAAGGCGTGGCTCGCCTCGGCAGTCGCCACCGCCACCGCCGATCCGGAGCTTCAGGCGGAATTCCGCAAGCTGGGTGCGGTCCCGGACACCTCGATCGCGACGGCCGAGCAGACCACGGCCGTGGTCAACCGGCTGGCCGAGGCCGAACGGCAGTTCTACCTGAAGACCGGCCGACTGAAGCCGTGAGCCGGGCATGACGATCTCCGCGAACCGCTCGGACACGACGCCCGAGCAGCGTCTGCTGCAACTCGGCATCACGCTGCCGCCGCCATGGGCCGACAAGCCCAATCGCGTGCGCGCGCTGCGTTCGGGCATCCACGTGTTCATGAGCGGCCACGGGCCGCTCGATCCGGCCACCGATGCGCCACTCGTGGTCGGCAAGCTCGGCCGAGAACTCGGCATCGAGCAAGGGGCCGCGGCGGCGAGGCTGACCGCGCTGGCGTGCCTCGGCACGCTGCGGGGACACCTCGGCACGCTCGACCGCGTGGTCCGGGTGGTGCGCGTGCTCGGCTTCATCAATTGCGCCCCGGGCTTCAACAGCCCGTCCAACGTGCTGAACGGCTTCTCGGACGTGATGCTCGACGTGTTCGGCGAGGCCGGCCGGCACACCCGATCGGCGATCGGTGTGGCCGAGCTGTACTCGGACATCCCGATCGAGGTCGAGGCGTTGTTCGAGGTTCGCGACTGACCGGCCGCGCCACCCGGCGCGCCGGTTGCCGGCCCCGGGTGCACGACCGCCGTCGCATTCGATCGCAATACTCTGGAGGAGACCCTGATGACGACCGTGAAACGCAGCATCGACGGCGCCACCGCACGCCGTGCGCTGGCCGCGGCAGTCGCCCAATCGGCCGCGATGAACAAGGCCATGAGCATCGCCATCGTCGACGAGTCGGGCGTGCTGAAGTCGTTCGAGCGCATGGACAACGCATCGCAGATCTCGATCGACATCGCGCAGAACAAGGCCTACACCTCGGCGGCCACCCGACTGCCGACCCACGTCTGGCACGAGTTCATCAAGGACGATCCGCCGCTGCTGCACGGGATCGTCCACACGCCCCGGCTGATCATCTTCGGCGGCGGCTACCCGATCACCGAGGGCGGGCAGGTCATCGGTGCGATCGGCGTCAGCGGTGGTCACTACACCGAGGACATGGAGGTCGCCAAGGCGGCGCTCGCAGCCATCGGCGCGCCGGCGCCCTGATCCATCGTGCACCAGACTTTGTGGGGACTCTGACGTGAGTGCGATCACCCGATTGACGGTCAAGCCGCGTTTCCGGGAGAAGCCCCGGTCCGAGCGCGAGCGCGCGCGCGAGCGCGAGGTGCCGTATCCGCGGCTGTTCCAGTCGTTCGAGCTGGCCGGCAAGCGACTCAAGAACCGGATCGTCCACGCGTCGATGTCGACCGGACGTGCGGTCAACGGGCAGATCGGCCCGGGCCAGATCCAGTACTGCGCGAACCGGGCGAAGGGCGGCGCCGCGATGGTGATCACCGAGCCGCTCGCCATGGTCCAGCAGCAGCAGGGCGTGGCGCTGCGGCCGAGCGTCTACACGGCCGCCTCGGAGGACATGCTCCGGCAGTGGGCGAACGCCGTCGAGAGCGAGGACTGCCGCCTGCTCGGACAGGTCCAGGATTCGGGGCGCGGCCGGCATCTGCCGTATCGCAACTTCTCGGCGATCGGGGCGTCAGCGCTGCCCGACGACCTGTCGTGGACGATGCCGCACGTACTGACCACCGAGGAGATCATCGCGCTGCTCGACGAGTTCGGCGCGTCTGCGGCACGCCTGAAGCGCTGCGGCTTCTCGGGCGTCGAGATCTCGGCCGGTCACGGCCACATGTTCCATCAGTTCATGTCGCCCATGTCGAACGCCCGCACCGACCGCTACGGGGGTGACTTCGAAGGGCGTCTGCGGATGATGGTCGAGCTGATCGACTCGCTGCGCTCGCACTGCGGGGACGACTTCATCGTAGGCCTGAAGCTGCCCGGCGACGACGGCGTCGCGGGCGGCATCGGCCCGGAGCTGTCCGCGCAGATCACCGACGCGCTGACCACGCGCTGCGAGGTCGACTACGTGTGCTTCGCCCAGGGTGCACACGCCCGATCGCTGGAACTGCACATCCCCGACGGCAATGCGCCGCGCCTGACCTACATGCCGCTGATCCGCGAGCTGCGCGCCTCGGCCAACGGCGTGCCGGTCGTCGCGCTCGGCCGGATCACCGATCCGGCCGAGGCCGAAGGGATCCTCATGCGCAACGATGCCGAGCTGATCGGTGTCGGGCGAGCGCTGATCGCCGATCCGGCGTGGCCGCTCAAGGCCCTGCAGGGCCGGGCGCGCGAGATCCGCTACTGCGTGTCGGGCAACACCTGCTGGTTCAACGCGATCAACCACCGGCCACTGGTGTGCGACAACAATCCGCGTGTCGCGATGCCCGACGAGGTCGACTGGAAACCCGCCGAGGCGCCGGTCCGAAAACGGGTGACCATCGTCGGCGCGGGCGTCGCCGGCATGGAGGCCGCCTGGATCGCCGCCGCACGCGGCCATGAGGTGACGGTGTTCGGCCGCTCGGGCGAGATCGGCGGCAAGACCCGTCTGCACGCGCTGTTGCCCGGTGGCGAAGGCCTGTCGAGCGTCTACGACTACCAGCACCAGGAGGCGCTGACCGAGCAGGTCCGGTTCCGACTCGGCATCGATGCACGACTGGGCGATATCCTCGGGACGTATCCGGACGAGGTCGTGCTCGCGACCGGCGCGACGATGATCTGGCCTCGCTGTCTGCCCGAGTCGTTGCGCGAGGCGAGGCTGGTTCCCGATCTGCGCGAGGCCGTCGAGCAGTTGATGCGCTACCGCGAGCGACAGCAGGGCACCGCGGTCGTGTTCGACATGGACCACACCGAGGGCACGTACGCCGCGGCCGAGCTGCTCCACGCGAGCTTCGACCGCGTCGTCGTGCTGACACCGCGGGCGATGATCGCCGAGGACGTGGCGCTGGTGACTCGCCAGGGCATCCAGCGGCGCCTTCACGCCAAGGGCGTCCGGGTCGTCCCGTTCGCCGAGCCGATGTGGACCGAAGCGATGGAGGCGCACGGTCGACTCGAGGTTCGGCATGTGCTGGGCGGCACCCATGAACCGATCGAGGACGTCGCGTTCTTCTCCTACGCGACCCCACGCATGCCGAACGACACGCTCTACGACGCGCTGCGTGCCGCCGGCGTGCCGACCCGCAAGGTCGGCGACTGCGACGTCGCGTACGCGGTGCAGGCCGCGACCGCCTCGGGCCACCGCGCCGGCAACGCGGTCTGAGTCGACCGTCGGGAACCCCCGCAACCAGGAATTTCAACGCCCTCATCAAGGCCCTGCGGGGGCAGCATGCCGGATGTCCAGCCGGCTGCACGGCGCGAAGGCGGCCTTCTCGACGCACCGGGCAGTGTCCCCGAGCGGGCGGCGCGGGCGCACTGCGCACGGCGCCGCTGTCGATGAAGGCAGGCGACGAGGTGGAGATCGAGATCGAGATCGACACGGTGGGCGTGCTGCGCAATCCGATCGCCGTGGGCGGATCGATCGCGACGGGGCCGCCGTCACCCCGGGCGGTCTGTCCGCAGGGTCACACTCGCGTTACGATCTCGCCTGAGGCCCTCCCTTGGAGGCAGGCCGGGATGAGTCGCAGCGTTGAACCCGTAGGCCCGGATCTGCCGCCCCCCCGGGCGCGAGGCGGCGCGACGGCTGGCGCGTCGATCCCGGTGGCCGAGCGGCTCGCCGCCTGGGTGGACCGGGCGCTGCG
>VYKW01000526.1_pt1 | contig 12736 bp, 10 predicted proteins | sample 5114451 | NCBI WGS metagenome assembly VYKW01 (sample SAMN12291784, study PRJNA351875) | freshwater metagenome | isolation source: freshwater lake | place: USA: Michigan, Gull Lake | collected 2013-08-08
AGCAGCCGGTGCGCGCCGCGCACCACGGTGCGGCCGGCACCGGCGCGCATCACGTCGAAAGCGTGCCACGCCGCCAGCAGGAACAGCGTGTAGGCGGTCATGCGATGCATGAACTGCACCGTCAGATCGTTCTCGAACAAATTGATCCACCACGGCAACTGGATCCACAGATTGGCCGCCTTCGGGATCAGGCCGCCGTCGATGTCAGGCCAGGTGTTGTAGACGAGGCCGGCGCGCAGGCCGGCGACCAGGGCGCCAAGATAAAGCTGCACGAAAGTGACGCCGACCAGCCCCCAGGCCGTGAGCCGCAGCCGTGCCGGTACCTCGGCCTCCGCACGCGGCGCGAGCCGCCGCAGGGTCCAGACAATCGCGGCAAAGATCAACAACGCCAGCGACAGATGCGTCGCGAGCCGGACCGGCGCCACCTCGGTGCGCTCGGTCAGGCCCGAGGCCACCATCCACCAGCCCACCGCGCCCTGCAGCGCGCCAAGCCCGAAGATCAGCCACAGCCTGCGGCCGAGCGGCCCGGACACGGCGCCGCGCCACAGAAACCACAGGAACGGCAGCAGATAGACCATGCCGATGACGCGGCCGAGCAGCCGGTGGCCCCACTCCCACCAGAAGATGGTCTTGAACTCGTGCAGCGTCATGCCGGCATTCATCTGCCGGTACTGCGGAATGGTCTTGTAGGCCTCGAAGGCGTCGGTCCAGGCATGCTCCGACAACGGCGGCAAAGTGCCGGTGACCGGCTTCCATTCGACGATCGACAGGCCGGATTCGGTCAGCCGCGTCGCCCCGCCGACCAGCACCATCAGCGCGATCAGGCCGGCCACCACCGTGAGCCAGATGCGGATCGCGGCGAGATCTGTCGTGCGGGGAACCGTGGTCATGGACGTTGAACGCTCGATTGAACCGGGGCTGACAGGCCCTTATAATCTCAGAGAAACCGCGCGCAAGCCGCGCCGTCCCGAGCCAAAGTTGACATTCCCGTCATGACGATCCGCACCCGCAAACTGATCGGCGCCGTCGCGCTGCTGCTGCTCGCCTTCGCCTGGTCGCTGATGGGCATGGTTCTCGCGCAATTCCCGCTGATCGCCAATTCCGGCTGGATGCAGGCGGTCTATTACGTCGTCGTCGGCATGGGCTGGGTGCTGCCGGCAATGCCGATCGTGAGCTGGATGCTGCGCCCCGATCCGGAGCGGCAGGAGAGCTGATCAGCCGATGTCCAGCGACGGCTGCGGCGCCGCTTTCGCCTTCGGCAGGGTCACGCCGGCCATCAGCACCTTGAGCGCGCGCAGCGAGCGCGAGCGGCCGTCCCAGGCGATGCGCGGCAGCAGGTGCAGTCGGGTGCGGCCCTCCGGCTGGATCACCCCGCCGATCGCGGTCGCGGCGCTGACAAAACCCGCCTGCGCGGCCAGCACGGCATCGCTGCGGCGGACGGCATCGCGGTCGCCGAACGGATAGGCCATATGCCGGACCGGGCGCCGCAGCGCCGTCTCCAGCACCGCCTTGCCCATCGCGATCTCGCGCTGGGCCTCGGCATCCTTGAGATGGGCGAGCACGGGATAATGCACCGTGGCGCTGCCGATCGTGACATTCGGATCGGCCGCAAGCTGCGCGATATCCGCCCAATCCATCGCGGCCTCGCGCGAGAGCGCGACCAAATCGACCGAATGGCGCGAGCAGAGGTCGCGGATCGCGATCGACCGCTCCGCCGGCGGCAGCTTGCGCAGCCAGGCCCAGAGATAGGCGAACAGCTCGTATTTTTCCGCCGGCCTGGCCACGGAAAAGCGCTGCTCGCGATGATCGATCACGAGGCTGATCCGGCTCTCGCGCGCGATGACGGCTTCCAGCGCCAGCCACCAGGCCTCGCCGAGACCATCTGGGAAGGCGGACGCAACGTAGACCGTGAACGGCACGCCATGGCGGGCCAGCACCGGATAGGCATGGGTGATCAGGTCCTTCCATGCGCCATCGAAGGTCAGGCAGGCGAACCGGCGGTCTTCGGCCAACCGCACCGCGCGCTCACAGGCCTCGTCGAGCGCGACGATGTCGTAGCCCCAGCGCTTCAGCGCCCGGATCATCTTGTCGAGGAAGACCGGCGTGATCTCCGCGTGCTTGAGCGGCTGGAACGCACCTTTGCGGCGCGGACGCACCCGCTCGAAACGCAGCACGGCACCGGCGCCCGCCGTGGTGCGCGAGACCAGCCATGTGCCGCCGCTGAAATAGGCCAGTTCCAACCGCGCCGTCCGCAGCCATCTGTTGTCCGACGACAAATCGCGCGCCCCTTCCCGAGAGATCCACTTGAAACCAAACCGACCGCGCCCACCTGATGCGGAGCGACCGTGACGCGAGCGCGACATCGCACGCAGCACACGTCGGAACGATGGCGATGCTCGTGATGGGCATCCTCTTGATGTCCATGCCCTTAAAGACATCCATTCTTAAGATCGCGTGGTGGATACTGATTTGAACAGGTCTTTTGCCGCGTCACCCCGATTTGGGGCGGTGTCATTGCCCTTACTTTTTATTGATGTTTCTTTGCAAAGCTCAGGCGATCCAGAGCAACAAAATTCCACAACAACGCAGGTTGCGCGATGACCATGGCCGCCGTGATCGAAAACCGGACGGCGCAGTCGCCGCTGTCTGGACTTGCACAGGTCGAGATCGTCTCTGATCTCGCCGCGGCCGAACCGGCCTGGCGCATTCTCGAGGCACCCGACCACATCTCGACGCCCTACCAGCGCTTCGACCTGCTCGCCGCGTGGCAGCACGAGGTCGGCGCCCGCGAGCAGGCGACGCCCTTCATCGTCATCGCTCGCGATGCCAAGCAGCAGCCGTTGCTGCTGCTGCCGCTGGCGCTGACGCACGCGTTCGGGGCGCGGGTCGCGAGCTTCATGGGCGGCAAGCACACCACCTTCAACATGCCGCTGATGCACCGCGCGTTTGCGGCGCGTGCCAGCGTTGGCGATCTCGAATTCCTGCTTGCCGGACTGCGTGATCATGGCGGCGTGGACGTGCTGGCGTTGACGCAACAGCCGCTGCGCTGGAGCACGATCGCCAACCCGCTGGCGCAATGGCCGCGCCAGCCATCCGTGAACGACTGCCCGGTGCTGTTGATGCCCCCCGGCGCCGCATCGACCGCTTTGTTGTCGAACTCATTCCGCAAGCGGCTCAAGAGCAAGGAGAAGAAGCTGCAGGCGCTGCCCGGCTATCGCTACATGATCGCCAGCAGCGATGCCGAGATCGCCGAGCTGCTGGACTGGTTCTTCCGGATCAAGCCGATCCGCATGGCCGAGCAGAAGCTGCCCAACGTCTTCGCCGAACCCGGCATCGAAGCCTTCGTGCGCGCCGCATGCCTGGCCAAGCTCAGCTGCGGTCATCGCGCCATCGAGATTCATGCGCTGCGCTGCGACGACGAGATCATCGCGCTGTTCGCCGGCGTCGCCGATGGCGAGCGCTTCTCGATGATGTTCAACACCTATACGCTGTCGGAGAATGCCCGCTGGAGTCCGGGACTGATCCTGATGCGCTCGATCATCGATCATTATGCGCAAAGCGGGTTCCGCGCGCTCGATCTCGGCATTGGCTCCGACGACTACAAGCGGATGTTCTGCAAGGATGACGAGCCGATCTTCGACAGCTATCTGTCCTTGACTGCGCGCGGGCTCGTGGCGGCGCGGACGATGGCCGCGCTTGGCCGCGCCAAGCATGCCGTCAAGCACAGCCCTGCTCTGTTTCGTCTGGCGCAGCGCGTCCGCGGCGCGCTGCAGTCTGGCGGCAGCGCCGCCAGAGCCGAGGAACGGGCCGACGATTAGTCTAGGCGGCGACGCCGCGCGGGCCCGCTTGGGTGGACCCGGTCTCTTCGAGCGGCGCCTTCAGCATGGTCACGGCGCCAAAGCCGACCTCGCGCAGCTGCGTGGTCATCTGGCTGCGCGCCTCGGAGGTCATGTTGGGGTCCGGCACGACCACGGCGCGCGCCCCCGCTGTCAGCAGTTCGGCCGGCAGGTCGGAGGCCGTACCGGCATCGAGCAGCACATGATCGTAGACGCGCAGCAGCGCATCGATCGCGAGCGCAAGTCGCGGCGATTGCAGCTGGCCGCGATCGCCGCCGGGCCGGCCGGCATTGACGAGATGCAGCCGCGAGGCCTGATCCTTGGTGATGATGGCGGAGAACGAGGCCTCGCCCAGCATCAGCTCGATCAGTCCAGGCGCCGCCGGATCGACCGAGACACCTGCAAGCATCTGCGGGCTGCCGGCGAGGTCGACCAGTACGATTCGGGCCTGCCGCGCCATGTTGCGGGCGATCGACAGCGCCGTGGCGGTGACGGTGTGGCCACCGGCCGTCCCGAGCACGGTGATCTTGCGGGCGCCCTCGCCCAAGGCAAGCAGCTCGGCCGCGAGCTGGTCGAGCTCGGTCGACGGCGCAGGCTCGGCAAGCTCAGACTCCGGCGCTGCGGCGACGGGAGCTGGCGCGACGGGAACGGGAGGCGCGGCAACGGGAGGCACAGGCGCAACTTGAACCGGTGCGGCCGGGGCCGCGGGCACAGCAGGCGCGGACATCACCGGCTCTACCCTGGGGGCGGGCGTGGCCGCGACCATCATGGGAGCCAGCAACCCGGCGCTGACGGCGCGTGGCGCGGTGAGGCGCAGCAGCTCGCCGGTGACGACCACGCCCGAGGTCAGCATCAGCGTGGCGAGCGTCGCGATCAGCACGATCGGCAGCTTTTTCGGATAGGCCGGCGTGTTCGAGACCACCGCCCGCGAGATGATGCGCCCTTCCGCCGGCGGCGTGTCCAGGGTCTCGCGGCTGTTGGCGTCGCGGTATTTGGCGAGATAGGATTCCAACAAATCGCGCTGCGACTTGGCCTCGCGCTCCAGCGCCCGCAGCTGAACGTCCTGACCGTTGGTGGACGTGGCCTGCTTCTTGGCTTGATCGAGGCTCTGGCTCAGCATCTGCACCCGCCCCTCGGCGATCCGCGCGTCGCTGTCGAGCGAGCGCGAGATCTTGGCGGCTTCGTCGCGGATCTGGCGGTCGAGATCGGCCAATTGCGCCTTCAGCTCCTTGATGCGCGGATGGTTGTCCAGCAGCGTCGACGATTGCTCGGCCAATTGGGCGCGAAGATTCACCCGCTGCTCTGACAACCGGCGCATCAACTCGGAATTGAGCACCTCGGAAGCCTCGATCGGCTGTCCGCTCTGCAGCCTCTCGCGGATCAACCGCGCCTTGGTCTCGGCATCTGATTTCAGCGCGCGGGCATTGTTGAGCTGGGTGTTGATCTCGCCCATCTGCTGGTTCGACAGCGAGGTGTTGTTGGTGCCGATGAACAGGCTGGACTTGGCACGAAACTCTTCGACCCGCGATTCCGCGTCCTCGACCTTCTTGCGGAGGTTCTGGATCTCCCCTGCCAGCCATTGGCTGGCCGATTTCGCCTGAGCCTGACGGGCATTCTGCTGCACCACCAGATATCCATCGGCAATGGCATTGGCGATCTGGGCCGCGAGCGCCGGGTTCTGCGACTGGAATTCGACCACGAGGACGCGCGATTTGTCGACGGCGTAGACCGTGAGGCGCTCATAATAGGCGTCCATGACCCGCTCTTCGGGGGTCATCGACAGCGGGTCTTTCACCAGCCCAAACATGGCAAAGATCGACTTCAACGGCGATACGCCGCGCAGCACCGGGTCGAATTCCGGCAACTCGCCGAGCTTGTTCTTGGTGATGACGTCGCGCGCCAGGTCCCGCGACAGCACCAGTTGCACCTGGCTCGCCACCGCCTCCGCGTCCAGCGCGGTCCGTTCTTCGCTACGCTCACTGTTGGACCGTAGGAAAATGTTCTCGCGACCATCAATCAGGATACGCGCCTCCGATTTGTAGCGCGGCGTGATCATGTTCACGGCAGTGACGGCCAACGCAAGTGCAAGCAAGGTCGCGGTGAGCATGAAACCACGCTTGCGAGCCAGAGCACGGCCAATCGTACGCACATCCAGGTCGCCAGAGGCCTGCGCCGGCGCGTCCGGCGATTGCGCCTTCGTCGACTGCGCGACGGGAGCCGTCTCGATCCGAGTCGTCTTGTCTTCCTTGCTGGCACGCCAGAACGCCAACCGCATCATCCACTCCCGCGAGACAAACGCTACGCCACCAACATACGTGGTACAATTACACTCTATTAAGGTTGCCGGCCGGTTAATCCGACCGACCTGTCAGCGGCGCGCGCGAACATTCATTGGCATCTCCCATGGATGCAGATCTCCCGCTTATACACGATCATCACCATAATCCTTGCGGCCCGATCCCGAGCGCTGAGCTGTGAGGCGTTTATTAACCATCAACGATCTATCCAGACTGAAGCCGCAAGGAACCTAGTGACAAGAGGCCCCCGTGCTTCCTCTACCAACCAGCCGTCAGGTCCGCTCGCCCGCTGACGGCTGGCGAGATCACGACCCCGCCGCGCAACGAAGCGAGCTTGGCCTGGCCCCGTCGCCACACAAGCCGCTTAGAATTCTGCATGCCGTCCGTGCCCCGGTCGGCGGCATCTTCCGACATATTATCGACCTCGCGAACGGCCAGGCCGATCTTGGCCATCATGTGGGAATCCTTGCAGACAGCCTGACCGGCGGCGAACGGGCTGATGCGGCACTCGCACAAATCGCTCCGCGCCTGACCCTCGGTGTTCATCGCGTCGCGATTCATCGGGAGCCCTGGCCGACCGATGTCCTGGCGCTTGGCCATTTTCATGCGATCGCCCGCAGACTCAATCCGGACGTTCTGCACGGTCATGGCGCGAAGGCTGGCGCCTTCATCCGCATGCTGCCACATCGGGCCGAAACGATCCGCATCTACACGCCGCATGGCGGATCACTGCATTATCCGCGCAACACACTCAAAGGCGCGCTTTACGCACGGCTCGAGCGCGCGCTGATGAACCGGACCGAGCTTTTCCTGTTCGAAAGCATCTTTGCCCGCGACACATATGAACGCATGATCGGCCATCCCCAGGGCCTGGTCCATTGCGTGTTCAACGGCGTAACCGCGGGCGAATTCGATCCCATCTCACCGGCGGCCGACCAGACCGATCTCGCTTACGTCGGCGAGTTTCGTCATATCAAGGGCGCAGATATCCTGATCGACGCAGTTGCGCAGCTGCGCGACAGCGGTCGGCCGCTCACCCTCACCCTGGGTGGCGACGGCGAAGAGACGGCCCGGCTAAAGGCACAGGTCGAGCGTCTCGGTCTGACCTCTTCAGTGCGCTTCATCGGGCATGTGAAGGCCCGCGAGGGATTCTCCAAGGGGCGCCTTCTGGTCGTTCCGTCGCGAGGCGATTCGATGCCCTATGTGGTGATCGAGGCCGGCGCAGCGGGGGTTCCGATGATCGCCGCCAAGGTCGGCGGTATCCCGGAGATCTTCGGCCCCCATGCCGACGCATTGTTCACGCCGAGCAACGTCGATGCGATGGCGGGGGCGATCGCAAATGCGCTCGACGACGCCGCCACCACGCAACTCCGTGCCAAGGCGCTGCGCGAGCGGATATTCCAGCATTTCTCCCAGAGGGCGATGGTCGAGGGCGTGCTCGGTGGCTACCGCGAGGCGTTTACCAAGACCTGATGCCTGCGAGACATCGCTAACCGATTGTTCCGAATTGCCGTCTATGACCGCTGGTGAGGAATTTCTCCCGGCGCTGTCAGCGCTTATCTGACCAAAAATACTAACAAACATAATCCGGGCTTGTACCATTGTGGAACCGATCAACGCTCGATCGATGCTGGATGCTGCGGCCTCCGCCGCCACCATCGCCGTCGCCGGCCAGCCGGCGATTGAACGCCGGCGACGCCTGTCGCCAGCCGCGCTGGCCGTCACCAATCAAAAGGTCCACCGCGCCTATTCCCCGATCGTGCTCGCCGGCTTCGTCCGGATTGCGGATTTCGGGCTGCTGAGCTTCGTCGGCAGCGCCGTCTATTTCGGTTACGTCGTTCCGATCAGCGGTTTCCATTGGGAGTATCTCGCTGCCATCGTCGGTATGGCGATCAGCGCGGTGATCTGCTTCCAGGCCGCCGACATCTATCAAATCCAGGTCTTTCGCGCCCAAGTGCGGCAAATGACCCGGATGATCTCCTCCTACTGCTTCGTCTTCCTGCTGTTCATCGGCCTGTCGTTTTTCGCCAAGCTCGGCAGCGAGGTCTCCCGCCTGTGGCTTGCGGCCTTCTTCTTCATCGGTCTTGGCGCGCTGATCACAAGTCGCGTCGTTCTCGCCAACAGGATCCGCAGTTGGGCCAGGCAAGGTCGTCTCGACCGTCGAACCATCATCGTCGGCGCCGATCAGAGCGGCGAAGATCTCGTGCGCGCACTGAAACTGCAGAACGACTCCGAGATCGAAATCCTCGGCGTGTTCGACGACCGCAGCGATTCCAGGTCGCTCGACACCTGCGCAGGCGTCCCGAAGCTCGGCAAGGTCGACGACATCGTCGAATTCGCCCGACGCACGCGCGTCGACCTGGTGTTGTTCGCTTTGCCGATCTCGGCGGAGACCCGCATTCTCGACATGCTGAAGAAGCTGTGGGTTCTGCCTGTCGACATCCGCCTCTCGGCGCATACCAACAAGCTGCGTTTCCGTCCTCGCTCTTATTCCTATCTCGGCGCGGTGCCGACGCTCGACGTCTTCGAGGCCCCGATCACCGATTGGGATCTGGTGATGAAGTGGCTGTTCGATCGGCTGGTCGGCGCGCTGATCCTGCTGCTGGCGCTCCCTGTGATGGCGCTGGTCGCACTGGCGATCAAGCTCGACAGCCCCGGTCCGGTGCTGTTTCGACAGAAACGCTTCGGCTTCAACAATGAGCGCATCGACGTCTTCAAGTTCCGCTCGCTCTATCATCACCAGGCCGACCCCACTGCCTCCAAGGTCGTGACCAAGAACGATCCGCGCGTCACCCGCGTCGGCCGCTTTATCCGCAAGACCAGTCTCGACGAGCTGCCGCAGCTGTTCAACGTGGTATTCAAGGGCAACCTGTCGCTGGTCGGTCCGCGTCCGCACGCCGTGCAGGGCAAGCTGCAGAACCGCTTGTTCGACGAAGCCGTCGACGGCTATTTCGCGCGCCACCGCGTCAAGCCCGGGATCACCGGATGGGCGCAGATCAATGGCTGGCGCGGCGAGATCGACAAGGAAGAAAAGATCCAGAAGCGCGTCGAGTTCGACCTCTATTATATCGAGAACTGGTCCGTTCTGCTCGACCTCTACATCCTGCTCAAGACGCCGCTTGCGCTGATGACCAAGAGCGAGAACGCCTATTGATGCCAGGTCCCCGGCGCGGCCCACCTGCAAGGACCGGTCGCGCCAGGCGTTGCGTATGAGTGCGAGGTCCTGATGGCCGAGGTGGCAGCCAGAGAGTTCGTGTCCCCGACGATCGCCCCTCCGGGCGTCGTGGCGCTGCAGCGCGCGCTGGTGTGGCTGGTCGGCGCTGCCGGCGCCATCGTCTTCATCGAACCCAGCCCCTACGAGCTCGCGACGCTTGCCTCGGCGGCGGTCTTCATTGCCACCGGCATCCGGCTGCGCCTGGTCTTCCTGCCTCTCCTCCTGCTGCTGTTCCTCATCAATCTCGGTTACACGATCAGCGCCATTCCGCTGCTCGACGACTCGAAGATCGCGAGCTGGATCGCCACCTCCTGGTACATGGCCGTCACCGCCATGCTCCTGGCCTTGGTGACATCCGACGATACCGGGGCGCGGCTCGATATGCTTCGTCGCGGCCTGGTGATGGGCGGTGCCGTCGCCGCACTGGCCGGCGTCGCCGGCTATTTCCATCTGGTGCCCGGCGGCTACGATCTCCTCACTCTGTACGGCCGCGCCCGCGGCACCTTCAAGGATCCCAATGTGCTCGGCGCATTCCTCATCCTGCCGGCGCTGCTCGCGCTGCAGAATGTCGTCACGGCGCGCCTGGCCGCAACCTTGCGCGCCGGCTTCGCGCTCGGCGTGATGGCCCTGGCCATCCTGCTTGCCTTCTCGCGTGCGGCCTGGGGCGGACTGGTCCTCACCTCCGCCTTCATGCTCGCGCTGATGGTCCTGACCAGCACATCGTCGCGCGAGCGCTCCCGCATCATCGTCATGACGCTTGCCGCTGCTGTAATCGGCCTCATGCTGATCGCGGTTCTGCTCTCCCTCGATTCAGTCGCCGACATGTTCAAGCAGCGGGCGAGCTTCGACCAGAGCTATGATGGCGGCCGGTTCGGTCGCTTCGGCCGCCACATCCTGGGGGCCGACATGGCGCTCGATCTGCCGTTCGGCATCGGGCCGCTGCAGTTTCACAACTACTTCCCCGAGGACACCCATAACTCCTATCTGAACGCGTTCATGTCGGGCGGCTGGCTGTCGGGCATCTGCTATCCCGCCCTGGTCTTTACGACCGTCTTTCTCGGCTTCCGCTACCTCTTCGTACGCGTGCCCTGGCAGCGGACCTATATCGCGGTGTTCTCGGCGTTCCTCGGCACCGTCGGCGAAAGCTTCATCATCGATACCGACCATTGGCGGCATTTCTTCCTGATGCTGGGCACGATGTGGGGCATGATCGCCGCCGCACGCACCTACCAGGTCGAGACGGGCCGATCCGCCGGGATCGGCCCGCAGGGCGCACTCTCCTAATCCTCCACCGTGAAGGTCAGGCCAGCATGGTCGACCAGCCGCTTGATCAGGCTGTCGCCCAGTGCTGCGCCCGGCGTCCAGAACCCGCCCTTGACGTTGGCGCCGTCGCGCAGCAGGCCGATCGCGCATTCTGAGATCATTTTCGAGGTCGAGCCGTAGCCAGGATCGCGGTCGCCCTTGACGGTTGCGCGGACCTGGCGGCCATCGGCCGCGATCGCGACAAACAACAGATTGTAGTAGCCCTTCTCACGCTCCTCCTTCGAGGGTCCCTCGCCCGGCTTCGGCGCATTCGGCCCGGTCTTCTCGGCGTTGGCGGCCATGACCTTCTTGGCATTGGCCTCGCCCTTCTCACCCGGGCCGGTCAGCACCATCTCGTCATAGACGAAGTCCTGGCCGTACGGAAAGCCCATCAGCATATTGGAGCGGTGAACGTTGCGCGTATTGATCAGCGCCATCATGAACGGCGCCGTCCAGGACTGCAGATCCTCCTCATAGAGGGGCTTGTTGCCGGCCGGCTGCTTCGGACCCTTGAATCCCGGCGTCAGCGCGAACGCGTCTTTCAGGATCGATACCAGGCTGAGATCCTTGGCAACGGCGTCGAAGGTCGCCTTGGCGCTCGCAGCTGTGCCGCCCGACAGCGTGCCGCTCATGCCCCGCACCCGCCCCTTGACGCGCGCCGCGGTGGCGCCAAGCACCTTTTTCGCCTGCTGCTGCACGAAGTAGACGCCGAGCTCGAACGGCACGGAGTCGAAACCGCAGGAGAACATGATGCGGGCCCCGCTCTTCTCGGCGGCGGCCTGATGCTTGTCGATCGTCTGCCGCATCCAGACCGGCTCGCCGCAAAGATCGACATAGTCGGTGCCGGTGTCAACGCAGGCGGCCACGAGCTCGTTGCCATAGAATTGATAGGGTCCGACCGTGGTGAGCACCAGCTTGGTCTGCGCCACCATCGCCGCCAGCGAGGCGGGATCGGATGCGTCGGCCGCGATCAGCGGCGTATCGGCGGGCGCGCCGATCTCATCGCGCACGGCCGCGAGCTTGTCGAGACTGCGGCCTGCCATTGCCCAGCGCAGCGACGCATCGCCGCGATATTGCGTGGTGAGATATTCGGCGACGAGCTTGCCCGTGAAGCCCGTGGCGCCATAGACGATGAGGTCGAATTTGGGTGACGTCATTCTTGTTCCCTGGAGATCAGCCGCAAATCAGTTGCTCCGTCATTGCGAGGAGCCCTTGCGACGAGGCAATCCAGACTGTCTCAGCGACAAGACTCTGGATTGCGTCGCTGCGCTCGCAATGACGACACATTTCACTTCTTCCCATACGACACGCTCATTCCGGCGCGGACGTCGTTCTGGATGCCATAAGGCGCGATCGGATAGCGCAGGCCATTCTTCGCCAGCTGTTTCATGCCGGCGATCGCCTTGGCAAGATCCGCGGGCTTGAGCGCCATCAACATTTCTTCATCCGGCACGCCGCCATAGCGGCGCTCGGCGAAGCATGGCAGCGAGAGGCTGGGCTCGCCGGTCTTCAGCGCGCGGCCCCAGGAATCGGCACAGGCCGTTTCGCCGACGACCCCCCATTCGAATTTCTTGTAGCCGACATATTGGAGGCCGTTGATCAGGATGATCATCTGTCCCGGCGTCGCGTACACAAGACAGATGTCCGGCGGATCGAGGCGGCCGCTCGACAGTGGGCTGACCGCCATCGCCTGGTAACGGCCGAACGGCACGACGTCGAGCGCCTCCTGCCGCTTGCGTGCGTCCTCGGCCGTGCCGTGCCAGACGCCGACATAATTCTCGCCCTTGAGCCAGGTATCGTCCTGCGGTCCGAGCCCGATCACCGCGCGGCACTGCGCGCCGACGAGATCGTCGGCGGTGATTCCGACGGTCCAGCCGAGCCGCGCGGCCATGCTGACGATCTGATCGGTGGTGTGCACCGCATTGGGCCGGCGAATCTTCTCCACCGCTGCCATGTCCTCGACCCGGGCAAACATCTTGATGCCGATCACCGTGGTCTTGAGACGCAGCAAGGCATTGAGGTCGGCGACCATTGCCGCCAGATCGAGCCGTTCGGAGATGTTGGGCTGTTGCATGTGGCGCTCCCTC
>VYKW01000528.1_pt1 | contig 12712 bp, 15 predicted proteins | sample 5114451 | NCBI WGS metagenome assembly VYKW01 (sample SAMN12291784, study PRJNA351875) | freshwater metagenome | isolation source: freshwater lake | place: USA: Michigan, Gull Lake | collected 2013-08-08
GGTCCAGGCCAAAGGTGCGGCGGAAGAGCTGCACGAACAGAGCGAAAGTGATCAGCCAGACGGTGCCCCCCAGCGCAAACACCAGCCACACCGGCACCTTCGTCGTGAACAGCCCGACGATCGCGCCGATCAGCGCGCGCTTGATGAAACCGTGGTGATAGTCGACCAGCAGATGGATATAGGGGATGTAGGGCGGCAGCGTGAGCTTGTGCAGGACCACGCCGAGCATCACGGCGGCGTTGACGGCGAGCATCGCCCGCCAGTGTTTGCTGAACGCGGCGGTCATGCAGTGCCCAAGCGATGGCAGATGGAGAAGAGGTCGTCGCCACGCGCAAAACCATTGTCCCGGCCTTGAGCCGGGACCCGTAACCACCGCTGTCTGTGCCGAGGCAGGTCTGGAGCCGCCATCTCGAATGACAAATCAGCTTTCGTGGTTATGGGTCCCCGCGTTCGCGGGGACGACGGCGGAGTTTGAGGCTGCGCCGGGGCGGACGAGCGAAGCGGCTCCAAGCGCAACAACCTCTTACAAAATGAACCGGCTCAAATCCGCGTTCTTGGCGAGATCGCCGATATGCTGCTGCACATAGGCGGCATCGACGCGCATGGTCTCGCCTGATCGGTCCGAGGCGGTGAAGGAGATCTCGTCGAGCACGCGCTCCATCACCGTCTGCAGCCGGCGCGCGCCGATATTCTCGACCGTGGAATTCACCGCGACCGCGATGTCGGCGAGCGCATCGATCGCGTCATCGGTGATGTCGAGCGTGACGCCCTCGGTCTTCATCAGCGCCACATATTGCTTGATCAGCGACGCCTCCGGCTCGGTGAGAATGCGGCGCATGTCGTCGCGCGTCAGCGCCTGCAGCTCGACGCGGATCGGCAATCGGCCTTGCAGCTCCGGCAACAGGTCGGACGGTTTTGCGATGTGGAACGCGCCCGACGCGATGAACAGGATGTGGTCAGTCTTGACCGCGCCATGCTTGGTCGAAACCGTGGTGCCCTCGATCAGCGGCAGCAGATCGCGCTGCACGCCCTCGCGCGACACATCGCCGCCGTGGCGGTTCTCCCGCACGCAGATCTTGTCGATCTCGTCGAGGAACACGATGCCGTTGTTCTCGACCACGCTGATGGCCTCCTGCACCAGCTGGTCATTGTCGAGCAGCTTGTCTGACTCCTCGGCGATCAGGATGTCGTGCGATGACTCGACCGTCACGCGCCGCGTCTTGGTCCGGCCGCCGAGCTTGCCGAAAATGTCGCCGATCGAGATCGCGCCCATCTGTGCGCCCGGCATGCCCGGGATCTCGAACATCGGAAAGCCGCCGCCGGAGGACTGCGTCTCGATCTCGATTTCCTTGTCGTTGAGCTCGCCGGCGCGCAGCTTGCGGCGGAACGAGTCGCGGGTCGCCGCACTTGAATTGGCGCCGACCAGGGCGTCGAGCACGCGCTCTTCGGCCGCGAGCTGGGCCCGCGCGGCAACGTCCTTGCGCTTGCGCTCGCGGACTTGGACGATCGCGACCTCGACGAGGTCGCGGATGATCTGTTCGACGTCGCGGCCGACATAGCCGACCTCGGTGAACTTGGTGGCTTCGACCTTGAGGAACGGCGCGCCGGCGAGCTTGGCCAGCCGCCGCGCGATTTCGGTCTTGCCGACGCCGGTCGGGCCGATCATCAGGATGTTCTTCGGCAGCACCTCTTCGCGCAGGCCGGCGTCGAGCTGCAGCCGGCGCCAGCGGTTGCGCAAGGCGATGGAGACTGCGCGCTTGGCGTCAGCCTGGCCGACGATGTAGCGGTCGAGTTCGGAGACGATTTCGCGGGGAGAAAAGTCGGTCATGGGCTCTAGCTAGGCTCGGATTGACGGGGTGGCAAGTCGCCGGGCTCGCGGGACATCAGAAGCGCTGGGCCATCCGGTGTTTCGACCAGGCGCTCGCGCCGAAATCCGGCCTTTTCATAGGCGCGGATGGCACGTGCATTGGCCGGCGACGGGTCGGCGACGATACGTGGGATGGCGTGCTGAAACACCAGGTCGCAGAAAGCCCGGATGGCGCGCGGACCGTGACCCCGCCCAATGCGTTCCTGTCCGGCGATGAACAGGTCGATCCCGCGGGTCTCTGCGGGCTGGGGACCGAAGCCCTCGTTCCATTGCGTCAGCGCGTAGCACTGCAGATAGCCGGCCGCGTCATCATCCATCAGCAGGATGTACTGATCCATGGCCGGCTCGTCACGATCACCATCGATCAAGCCATATTGCTCGTCCGGATCACCCCACCATTGACGAATATGGGGCTGATGCAGCCAGTTGCGGATCGCGGGCAGGTCGCCATCGGTCATCCGACGGAAGCGAATGGTCATGGCCGCCCCTGTCCTCACAACAGCGGCGGTCCGGCCTGCCACTGCCGGATCGCCTCGGTCGGGTAAATCAGCATCAAGATATTGAGAGTCAGGTTGTCACGGATGTGCAGGCCCACCCCGATCTCGAACGCGATCGCAATCAGCACGGTCAGCCAGATCGGCAGCACCCGCGCGAGCAGAAAACCGGTGATCATCGCCAGCGTATCGCCGATGGAGTTTACGACGCTGTCGCCGAAATAATCCAGCGAGATGGTGGCGGCGCGATAGCGCTCGATGATGAAGCTCGAGTTCTCGACCAGCTCCCAGGCGCCCTCGATCAACATCGCGATGATCAGCCGCCCCTGCCAGGGCAGAAGCGGAACGACCAGCGCGGTCAGCGCATAGAACAGGAAGCCGTGGATGATGTGGGAGAACGTGTACCAGTCGGTGAGATGCTGGGAGTTCTCCGAGCTCTGCACCACGCCGTGCCACAGCTTCACGGTGCCGCAGGCGCAGATCGGCGGCCGACCCATCGCGAACAGGATCGCGGCCTGCAGCACCAGCAGCGCCAGCACCAGTACGAGCCAGGGTCCGGACGATCGTCGGGACGCCATGCCGATCCCGTCCGCGCTCATGGCCTACTCGGCCGCCAGCGCTTCGATGGTGATGTTGCGGTTGGTGTAGACGCAGATATCGGCGGCAATGTCGAGCGAGCGCCGCACGATGCTCTCGGCGTCCTTGTCGGTGTCGATCAGGGCCCGCGCCGCCGCCAGCGCATAATTGCCGCCCGAGCCGATCGCCATCACGCCGGCCTCCGGTTCCAGCACGTCGCCGGTCCCGGTCAGGACCAGCGAGACCTCCTTGTCGGCCACGATCATCATCGCTTCCAGCCGGCGCAGATAGCGGTCGGTGCGCCAGTCCTTGGCGAGCTCGACGGCCGCCCGGGTCAGCTGCCCCGGATATTGCTCGAGCTTGCTCTCCAGCCGCTCGAACAGGGTAAACGCGTCGGCAGTGGCCCCGGCGAAGCCGCCGATCACATCGCCCTTGCCGAGCTTGCGCACCTTGCGGGCATTCGACTTGATGACGGTCTGGCCGATCGAGACCTGGCCGTCGCCGCCGATGACCACCCTGCCCCCTTTGCGGACGGTCAGGATCGTGGTGCCGTGCCAGACGGCGGGCTCGTGCGAGGTTGCGTGCATGGAAAGTCCCTGGTTGGTGCCCTCATTTAGGCGCTCGGGCTGGGGGACACAATTACCGCGCCCCTGCCCTGCCCGGTCAGGCCTTGAAATCCGCTCACCATGGCCCGAGATCAGGCGAGGTGCCGTCATCCCGCAGTAGCTAAGGTGTCATCCGCCTGATAAAAGGGCCGCGTTTTCAAGGGAAAGCTGACCCCATGCGTAGCGCGACCATCAAGCGCAAGACCAAAGAGACCGACATCGAGGTGGCCGTCAATCTCGACGGCACCGGCGTGGTGAACATCGCGACCGGTATCGGCTTCTTCGATCACATGCTGGATCTCCTGGCCCGGCATTCCCGCATCGACATGACCGTCAAGGCGGTCGGCGACCTCCATATCGATTTCCACCACACCACCGAGGATGTCGGCATCGCGCTCGGCCAGGCGGTGCGCCAGGCGCTCGGCGACATGGCCGGCATCACCCGCTATGCCTCGATCCACATGCCGATGGACGAGACCCTGACCCGCGTCGTGATCGACGTCTCGGGCCGGCCGATGCTGGTGTTCCGCACGACCTTCCCGCGCGACAAGATCGGCGAGTTCGACACCGAACTCGTGCGCGAATGGTTCAACGCCTTCGCCATGAACGCCGGCATCACCTTGCATGTCGAGACGCTGTACGGCGAGAACGCCCATCATATCGCCGAATCCTGCTTCAAAGGTCTGGCGCGGGCTTTGCGGTCAGCACTTGCGATCGATCCGCGTAACCAAGGCGAAGTGCCATCCACCAAGGGTCAGCTCGGCGGCTGATCTCTTCCCTCGAGGGATATTCGACATGCCCGTCTATACGGTTCACGCTCCCCTCGCCGCCGGGGCCGATCTGCGTTCGACGGATCGCTTCGTCTTCATCCGTGACGGATTCCATCTCTGGGCCGCGGTGCTCGGAGCCGTCTGGCTGGCTTGGCATCGGTTGTGGCTGGCGGTCATCGGCTATGCAGCCCTGATGATCGTGATCGACCTGATCCTGGCGCGGATCGGCGTCGCATCCGGTGCGATCGCCGCGATCGATCTGTTGATGGCGATCCTGCTCGGGCTCGAGGCTTCGAGCCTGAAGCGCTGGAGCTATTCGCGCGGCAATTGGCGCCAGCTCGACGTCGTCGTCGCCGACGATCTCGATGCCGCCGAGCGGCGCTTCTTCGAGCGCTGGGCGGCGCGCCGGAGCACCATCGGCTACGACAACCACACCGTCGATCGCGGCGCTCCGCCGCCGACGCGTGACAATGGACAGCGGCCGCCGCCGCCGCTGCCGCATGCCAGTATCATTGGCTTGTTCCCCGAACCCGGAGGTGGACGATGAGTGTTGCCATCATCGATTACGGCTCCGGCAATCTGCATTCCGCCGCGAAAGCGTTCGAGCGCGCCGCGCGCAGCATGGAGGATCCGCAGAAGGTCGTGGTGACCCGCGATCCCGACACGGTGTATCGCGCCGACCGCATCGTGCTGCCGGGCGTCGGCGCCTTCGCCGATTGCCGCCGTGGGCTCGATGCCGTCGACGGCATGCTGGAGGCGATGACCGAGGCCGTCCGCCAAAAGGCGCGGCCGTTCTTCGGCATCTGCGTCGGCATGCAGTTGATGGCGACGCGGGGCAAGGAGCATGTCACCACCGACGGCTTCGACTGGGTCGCTGGCGATGTCGAGAAGATCGCGCCCCGCGACGAGAGCCTGAAGATCCCGCATATGGGCTGGAACACGCTCGACCTGGTGCAGGAGCATCCGGTGCTGGAGCGGCTGCCGCTCGGGCCGAAGGGCCTGCACGCCTACTTCGTGCACTCCTATCACTTGAACGCCGTCAATGAGAACGACGTGCTGGCGCGCGCCGATTATGGCGGGCCGATCACCGCGATCGTCGGCAAGGACACCGCGATCGGCACGCAATTCCATCCCGAGAAGAGCCAGCGTTTCGGTCTCGCCCTCATTTCCAACTTCCTGAAGTGGAAGCCGTGATTGCAGCGTGCCTGCGCGTCCAGGAGACGGGCAGGGCGCTTGCCTGAAAGACAACTCAGATGATTCTGTTTCCCGCCATCGATCTGAAGAACGGCCAATGCGTGCGCCTGGAGCAGGGCGACATGGCGCGGGCCACCGTCTTCAACCTCGATCCCGCCGCCCAGGCCAAGAGCTTCGCCGACCAGGGCTTTGATTATCTCCACGTCGTCGATCTCGACGGCGCCTTCGCCGGCAAGCCGATGAACGCCCAAGCGGTCGAGGCGATGCTGAAGGTCGTCAAGATGCCGGTGCAGCTTGGCGGCGGCATCCGCGATCTCAAGACCGTGGAGGCCTGGCTCAACAAGGGCATCACCCGCGTCATCATCGGCACCGCTGCCGTGCGCGATCCCGAATTGGTGAAGACGGCGGCGAAAGCCTTTCCCGGCCGCGTCGCAGTCGGGCTCGACGCCCGCGACGGCAAGGTCGCGGTCGAGGGCTGGGCCGAGACCTCCGAGGTCACCGCGCTCGACATCGCCAAGCGATTCGAGGATGCCGGCGTCGCCGCGATCATCTTCACCGACATCGCTCGCGACGGTCTGCTGAAGGGGCTGAACCTCGATGCGACAATCGCGCTCGGCGACGCCGTCTCGATCCCCGTCATCGCCTCCGGCGGCCTCGCCTCGATCGAGGACGTCAAGGCGATGCTGACGCCGCGCGCCCGGAAGCTGGAAGGCGCCATCGCCGGCCGCGCGCTCTATGACGGGCGGCTCGATCCGGCCGAGGCGCTGGCGCTGATCCGCGCGGCGCGCAAGGCCGGAGCATGAAGCTCGAAGACCTCATACGAACCGGATTGTCGCGGATCGACACGATCGCGGTCCGGCGTACTGCGCTCAATCCGGCGCTCTGGCTGGTTGGATTGGTCAGCCCGCTATCCCTGATACTGGCCGCTTTTGTCACTGATCCGTCCGCCCGGACGGTGCTATTCTGTTTCGCTGGAGCTCCGCTCCTGTTCGCGATGATCGGCTATCTGATCTTGCTGTTCAGAGAACCCGATCGGCTTCAATCGAAGAGTACAGAATACAACAGCGAGCCATCAATCTTCTTCATAGGCAGGGTCGCAGCACTGAGATTGTAGAAGTGGCGAACCAGGTGCCGAGGATCGAAACTTCCAAATCTCTGCCGAAGCACGGAGAGAACGAATGAAAAACTTCCTTCTGGTTTTCGACGACGGAAGCGGTTCAGACATCGACCTCAAGAAGTATGTCGAGTCGCTCGACGTTGGTGCAGAAATCTACACCCTCGACGGCCATGTCTGCTTCGTGAAGAGCGACCTGTCAGCTTCCGAGCTATCGAGCCGGCTCTTGAAGTTCGCTGGATCGAGCCTGTTCTTCATCGCGGATATCAGCAATTCTGAATACGAGGGCCGGATGCTGGGCGTCTTCTGGGACTTCCTGAAATCGCGCACTCTCGCATCGGCAGCCGAGTAATGTTCAAGGTCCGTGTCATTCCCTGCCTCGACGTCAAGGACGGACGGGTCGTCAAGGGCGTCAACTTTGTCAATCTGCGCGATGCCGGCGATCCGGTGGAGGCCGCGATCGCCTATGACGCCGCCGGCGCCGACGAGCTCTGCTTCCTCGACATCACCGCCACCCATGAGAACCGCGGCATCATGCTCGACGTCGTCCGGCGCACGGCGGAGGCCTGCTTCATGCCGGTCACGGTTGGCGGCGGCGTGCGCACCATCGACGACATCAAGACCTTGCTGCGCTCCGGCGCCGACAAGGTCTCGATCAATTCGGCCGCCGTGGCGCGGCGCGAGTTCGTGAAGGAGGCCGCCGAGAAGTTCGGCGAGCAGTGCATTGTCGTGGCGATCGACGCCAAGTCGGTGGCGCGGCCGGGCGGCGGCAGTCGGTGGGAGATCTTCACCCATGGCGGGCGCAAATCGACCGGCATCGACGCGCTGGAATATGCCCAGGAGGTGGTTTCGCTGGGGGCCGGCGAGATCCTGCTGACCTCGATGGATCGCGACGGCACGCGGCAGGGTTTTGATATTCCGTTGACGCGGGCGGTTGCCGACAGCGTTCCGGTGCCGGTGATCGCCTCGGGCGGCGTCGGCAATCTGGACCATCTGGTCGACGGCATCCGACAGGGCCGGGCGACCGCGGTGCTGGCCGCCTCGATCTTCCATTTCGGGGAATTTACCATCCGGCAGGCCAAGGAGCACATGGTGCGCCAGGGCCTGCCGATGCGGCTCGATCCCTGACGACATTGCGCCGCAAAAATGTTACATGAACGCTGGTCCGGCCGCCTCCATGGGCGGGCAGGCGTTCCGAGTTCAGGCTGATGTCCCGCTTCACGCTTCACGATCTGGCCGCCATCATCGACGCCCGCGCCGCGGCGGGCGGCGAGGCGTCTTATACGCGCAAGCTGCTCGACAAGGGCCCGGCGCAATGCGCCAAGAAGATGGGCGAGGAGGCGGTGGAGACGGTGATTGCCGCTGTTGGCACCGACCGTGAGCACCTGATCTCCGAAAGCGCCGATCTGCTGTTTCATCTGTTGGTGCTGTTGAAATCGCGCGACGTCCGCCTCGAAGAGGTCGAGGCGGCGCTCGGCAAGCGCACCGGCATGTCGGGGCTGGAAGAAAAGGCGTCGCGCAAGACGGAGTAGGGCGCGACGGCGGGGGAAACGAAGGGCAGCATCATGGATATGCGCACCACCGAACAACAATATAATCCGTACCGCGTCTTCACCCGCCAGCAATGGGCCGAGTTGCGCAACGACACGCCGATGACGCTCGAACCCGGCGAGTTCTCCAAGTTGCGCTCGATGCATGATCGCCTCGATCTCAAGGAGGTCGAGGACATCTACCTGCCGCTGTCGCGGCTGTTGTCGATGTATGTCGATGCCGCACAGCGGCTGTACTACGCGCAGCGTCAGTTTCTCGGCATCCGCGACCGCAAGATGCCCTACATCATCGGCGTCGCCGGCTCGGTGTCGGTCGGCAAGTCCACCACCGCGCGCGTGCTGCAGGCGCTGCTGGCGCGCTGGTCGCCGCGGCCCAAGGTCGATCTCATCACCACCGACGGCTTCCTGTATCCGAATGCGGTGCTGGAGCGGCAGGGCTTGATGCAGAAGAAGGGCTTCCCCGAGAGCTACGACCTGCCGCGGCTGCTCGCCTTCCTATCCGACATCAAGGCCGGCCGCCATACAGTGCGCGCGCCGGTCTACTCGCATCTCACCTACGACATCGTTCCCAATCAGTGGGTCGAGATCGACCAGCCCGACATCCTGATCGTCGAAGGCGTCAACGTGCTGCAGACCGGGCCGTTGCCGCGCGACGGCAAGGCGGTGCCGGTGGTCTCCGACTTCTTCGACTTCTCCGTCTACATCGATGCCGACGAGGCGGTGTTGCGCAAATGGTATGTGAAGCGCTTCCTGTCGTTGCGCGACACCGCGTTCCACGATCCCCGGTCCTACTTCAATCGCTACGCGCTGCTGTCGGACGAGGAAGCCATCGCCACCGCGATCGCGATCTGGGAACGCACCAACCTCGCTAATCTCGAAGACAACATCCTGCCGACACGGCCGCGCGCAACCCTGATCCTGAAGAAGGGCGCCGATCACGAGGTCGAGACGGTGGCGCTGCGGCGGCTGTGAGCTGCGAAGTGCTAAGCGGACTCAAGCGTGAATCGGAGTTCGTGCCCGGCTTGCGCAGTTCTTACCTCTGCCCGCTCTTTGCAGGGAGAGGTCGGATTGCGTAGCGATCCGGGTGAGGGGCATGCCGCACGCGCAGCTCAGATTCCAAGTTCATCGGACGGGCATAGCGGCTCTGGGTGCATGCTAGCTGCCCGAGACATGATCGTTGTCGGAGCCGGATCGTAGAACGGTCGGCTCGCTGCAGAGACTCAGCACCGCCCGTGGAGCTGCCCCTCACCTCGACCCTCTCCCCGCAAGAACGGGGAGAGGGAGCGCACCTCCCATGCGAAGACGAATAACTACGCCGCCACCTGCCGCGCCGCCGCCAGATTGGCCAGCGCTTCATCCAGCTTGTCGCGGTCGATCGGCTTGACCAGGAAGCCGTCCATTCCCGCCTCGAAACAGGCGTAGCGGTCCTCGACCAGGGCATTGGCGGTGAGTGCCAGGATCGGCGTGCGCCGGCCGGGCTCGCTGGCCTCATGGGCGCGAATGCGACGCGTCGCGGCAATGCCATCGAGCCGCGGCATCTGCACGTCCATCAGGATGAGATCATAGGGCGTGCCGGCCGCGCGGGCGGCGAGCCAGGAATCCAGGGCAGCCTCGCCATGCACGGCGATATCGGGGTGATGGCCGAGCTTGGTCAGCAATGAGCGCATCAGCAGCGCGTTGATATCGTTGTCCTCGGCGACGAGGATCGCCAGCCCGGTGCCGGCCCGCGCCGCGATCGATGGTGCGATGGTCGGAATCGGCTGCTCGGCGAATGCCGCTCCTGCGTCCAGGTCGAAGCTGACACGCGCGGCGAGCGACGCGGCCCGCAACGGCTTCACCAGATAGCCGTTGAAGGGCGCGGCGGGGGCCAGTTCGTGCCGGCTCGTCGGCGTGACCAGCACGATCAGCCGCGTCGTATGATGGTGTGCAGCCTCGCCCAGACGCCGCGCCGCCTCGCTGCCGATCGCGTCATCGATCAAGACCGCGTGCCAGGCGCGCTCGGGCAGCAGCGCCGCGGCGATCTCGGTCTCGGCGACGAGGCAGGTCTGCGCGCCCCAATTCTGCAGCCGCCTTTCGATCAGCTCGGCCTGCAGGCCGGCCGGGGCGATCAGCATGATCGACTGTCCGGTCAGGTCGGGGCCGCGAAAGCTGTTCTGCTCGCCGCGCTCGAGCGCCGGCGGCAGCGGCACGGACACCTCGAACGTCGAGCCCGCGCCGGGCTGGCTCTGCAGCGCGATGCGTCCGCCCATCCGCTTGACGATGCGGTCGGAGATCGCGAGCCCAAGACCGGTGCCGCCGAAGCTGCGCGCGACGCTGTCGTCGGCCTGCTCGAACTCGCGGAAAATTCGCTCCTGCGCGTCCGCCGCGATGCCGATGCCGGTGTCGCGCACCTGGAAGCTGATCTCGTTCGGCCAGATGCCGGGCTCGGCAATCAGCGCCACGCCGCCTTTGCTCGTGAACTTGATCGCGTTGCCGGCGAGATTGAGCAGCACCTGGCGCAGCCGTGCGGCGTCGCCGGTCACCCAGGTCGGCAGCCGCTCGTCGAGATAGGCCGCGATCTCCAGCTGTTTACCTTGCGCGCGCGGTGCCAGGAGCTCGGTGATCTCCTCGATCAGCGCGGTCAGCGCGAACGGCTGCGCCTCGAGGGCCAGCTTGCCGGCCTCGATTTTGGAATAATCGAGCAGCTCGTTGATCAGCGACATCAGCGCTTCACCCGAGCTGCGGACGGCCTTGGCATAGGTGGTCTGCTCCGGTGTGAGCTGCGTCTCCAGCAGCAGCCCGCTCATGCCGAGGATGCCATTCAACGGTGTGCGGATCTCGTGGCTGGCCATCGCCAGGAAGCGCGACTTGGCGCGGTTCGCCGCATTAGCCTGGTCGCGCGCCTCGGCCAGCGCCCGCTCGGTCTCTGTGCGGTCGGTGACGTCGCGGCCGACACATTGCTGCACGGCCGGATGTCCGGCATCGGAGCGCACGAGCGCCTCGCGCCAAGCGATCCAGCGCGGCCCGATGGCGCTGTCGATCCGCTGGTCGTGGACGCGCGTGCCGCTCGGCTCCAGCGCGCTGTCGCCTTGCTCGAGGAGATCGAAGCTGAACTGGCTGCCGAGCAGGTTTTCGCGATCGAGGCCGGCCATCCGGCAATAGGCGTCGTTGACGAAGATGATCGTGCCGTCGCTCTCGCGCATGACGATCAGGTCGCCTTGTTGCTCGAACAGGCTGCGGGCGCGCTGCTCGGCCTCCTGAAGCTCCCAATTGCGGTCCGCCAGCACCTCGTTGTGAAGCGCGAGCTTGTGCATTTTCTTGCGCATGAAGCGCAGCCGCATGCTGAGCGTCGCGAGCCCGACGCAGGCGAGCGCAAACAGAAAGCTCGCGCCGATCGCGAAGGCGTGCGGGTTGTAGCCGGAGGTCTCGGACAGGCTGGCCTTGATGAAGCCATAGGCGCCGCCGAACCCGGCCATGAAGATCATTGCCGAACGCAGGATCGTAAACAGCGTGTGATGGCGGCGTGTGAACCGGCGCAGCCGCAGCCTGATGCGAAAACTCGCTCCCATCATCTCGCTCACTCCCGAAATCATCAATTCCAATATGACGGCCGGCCCGCACCATGCGGCGTCGGTCTTGCTGAGACTTTGAAACGATCCTGCACGGATCGTCGGCCGTGCAGAGATGGTGAACCGGGCGTTAGCCCGGCTCACGGCAGCGCATTCGCCGGCGCAACGTCGTGATGGTGAGCGGCCATGACCGACGCGACGGCCTGTCGCGCCGTGTCATGGCTGGAGCGACCATGAATGCGGTCATCCGTGCGGCCGTCCGTCGCACCTTCTCTGGCGAGATCGATGCGCGGTGTGTCGGCCGGCGCCTCGGCCGCGATCGCGACCGCCTGGATCGCCGCGGTCACGCTGCAGCCTTGATCGGCCTGGACGGTCGAATGGTCGACGACGACAAGATCGACCGCCTGCGGATCGTCGCGGAGTGTCACGCGGGCGGGATCGTCAGCCGAGTCGCCATGAAAATCGGCGTGAAACGGCTGGGTATCGAGCGCGATGCTGTCGGCTCCCTCCGCCATGCAGGGCGGCATCGCCGGCGCGAATTCGAATCTCACCATGAGCGCGGCCGCGATCAGTGACGCAGCCGCAACGACGAGCTTGATACGCAACATGACACGCACCGACACGGAAGGCCTGATCACGGACAAGGCGAGCCTTATGGTTGCCGGAGCGTAAAGAGAAATCGTTACCAGGAGGTTGAGGTGGGATGGCGCTCACGCCGCATGCCGGCTGTCCTCCGCCAGCGCGCGGTACGACAGCGCCTCCGCCAGATGCAGCCGGCCGATAGTGTCGGCGTGATCGAGATCGGCCAGCGTTCGCGCCACCCGCAGCACGCGGTGATAGCCGCGCGCCGACAGGCGCATCGTTTCGGCAGCCTCGCGCAGCAGTTTCTGGCCGGGCGGATCGAGCTTGGCGATATCGTCGAGCACTGCGGCCGGCGCCTCGGCATTGGTCCTGACATGCGGCAGGCCGGCCTTGGCGTAGCGCGCGCGCTGCA
>VYKW01000529.1_pt1 | contig 12709 bp, 11 predicted proteins | sample 5114451 | NCBI WGS metagenome assembly VYKW01 (sample SAMN12291784, study PRJNA351875) | freshwater metagenome | isolation source: freshwater lake | place: USA: Michigan, Gull Lake | collected 2013-08-08
GGTCAGGCCCGCTCGCTTTCCGAGCTTTATGTATAGCCGCACTGCTCGGATTCGATCCTCGTACGAATACATGTCCTACCTCATGAGGTAGTCCAAGATTTCGTCCGCACCTCCAACTGATCAAGTTTTCCGGGGGGACGTCAGACTGGTGCGCCTCGAATTCGGGTGCATCCGGCGCGCATGTCGCGCTGGGCGCTTCTAGATGCACCGCAACGGCTGCCCGCCGTAGCCGTCCGTTCTGCCTGCTGACCGGACTTGTCGTTGTCGTCGACCGCCTCTGGAGCAGAGCTCGCAATCCGGATGACTCTTATCCCTTGCTCACGCAGCGTCGCTGGAGCGTCGGCGCGGGGAGACAAGTTGGGCGTTTCGTTACCAGGGCAGGGACTCGAAGAAATCCAGCACGAGACGAAACGCCTCCTCGAACGGTGGCGGGGGCGTTCGGAGCAGCCCAGGCAGTGCGGTGTCGTACTCCTTGGCAGTCCAAGACCTGACCTCGGGATCCGAGAGTGCGAGACGGTGCAGCGCGACACGGTCCGCACAGGCCGCTCGTAGCTTCGCAAGGATGGTCGCGCGATCTTCGTCGGAAAGCTCGGGCACGCTTGCCAGTAGCACCGTTAAGTCATAAAGATCCTGATAGCGCGCGCGGCGCCTGCCCGGCTGCTGCAGCAACGATCGGAGCTTTTCGGCGACGAGATCCTCGAAGGGGTATACCCGCAGCGTGCCGCCGTCGAGGGGCTCGTCCTCCGCGTCGCTTGCCCACTCGTTGAAGCTGTAATCGACGCTGACGATGTCAGCGGCCTGCCCTGCAGCCAGTCTTGCCATCGCCGGGCGGTTCGCGCGCGATGCGTACCCGATCCGCATGGCGAGCGTCGGGAACGTCGCTTGCGGCGTACGTGGCTTTAGCTCGTGAGACTGGAGCTGTAGAGCGAGGTCATGTTCGTTCTCCGCCGCCACCGGCCCCAGTGCCTCTCGAAGCGCGTCGAGCGTTCGAGTCAGTGCCTCGTGCTCGAAGTGCCGCGTTGTCGAGAAGTCGATATCCGTCGTCGTACGTCCGGTGCCATGTCGGACCGCGAGCAGGATACCGCCCTTCATGATCATGATCGGTGCAAGGCCAGGGCTTCGGGCGATCGCGCGGAGCACGAGTTGCGTCGCTTCGCGGAAATGCCGTTGCCGAGCGTCGGACGCGTCGGCGATCCAGCTTGCAAGATCAAGCATTGCGGGATTGAAGTGCCGGCACGTTGATCGACAGGCACCACCGCTCGGAGAACGACGGGCTGTACTCGGCGGATGCGTCAAGCTTGCGCGAGCCGCCTTGTCGTGCGTTGGCAATCCACGCGTTCACCCTGCTGTCGCGGACGCCGCTGACCTCCTCAAGGATGTAGCCTGCGCGCACCTTGTCGATCGGCGCACCGTGTGCATCGAGCTCGTCTGCGATCAGTCTCAGGTTTGATGCGCCGTGTTCGCGAAAAGCGTCGATGACATGGGTAAGTCCGCCGCAAAGGCTCGGCTCGCGGAGCATGTCCAGAAAGGTACGACCGAGTGCCGAGACTCGCATGGCCGTTCCGCGTACGTTGCGAAACGCGCCCAGATGCACGCTCGAGTACCGATGTACTGGACGATTGCCGATCCGCGGCAGGGCTATCCGCTCGAGTTGCGGCAGGCGGCTCGCCTGGAATGCCGTCCAGCTCGCACCCAGGTCGCGCTGCATCCGCTCGAGCGCAAATCGTGACCAGGCTGTCGGTGCAGGCGAGGAGACGTACAGTTGCTCGGGCATTCGGTCCGTCAGACCGTGAAACTGCATGGCGCTCAAGTGCGAGACGTAGGCAAAGGGGTCGAGCAGGCAAAGCAACTCGAAGGGCTCTGGAGCCTTAGCGCCGATCAGGCTGTACGCGGCACGTTCACTTGTCTTGATGACCGGATGCAGCACGCCGTTTTCGATCAGGCGTCGCTCAAGTCGCGTCAGAGTGGTGCTGTCGAGCTGGTCGCGCGAATGCAGAAGGGGACGACCGCTGAAGGCACCGTCGCGGTAGAGTCTCCAGGCCTCTCGTGCGATCTCGTAGCGCAGCACCACCGCTCGATCAAGCTCGGCGAGCCGGGATGCAAGGGCCTGGGTGATCGGGATTGCTTTCTGAGGCGTCAAGTATGTGTCCTGCTACCCTGCGTCCGTCCTTAGGACGGACGCAGGGTAGCAGTTCATGCATCTAGTTGCAAGGCCTACGATCATCGGGATCGTAAGTGTTGGAACATCAGGTGCTTACGGCGCGTAGTGAAGGTAATCCAGAGCACAGAACTTGCCATGCCTTCGGTGTCGCTATCGACCATCCGCTTCAGAGCGATTCGGGCGGGCAGGACTCGCGCTGCGCTTCGAATCCCGACATTGCCCGCTCGAACAGATACTCGAGCGCGGCGGCGGCCCGCAAGTAGATGCGAACCTTGCGGCCCACCTGGAGCGGATCCGCAGGCTCGAACCGTGCGCCCTCTGACCTCGCGAACGGCTGCGGCGCCGGACCACCTCGACCCTTCAGCGCTGTGCATGACTGAGTCGGGGAGCAGATCGGGCTCCCGCCGGTGCTCCCGCCTAGAACGTGCGTCGTTCTGAAAGTGCCCGAGTCAGCTGGCGCGATGCGCAGCTGCTCAGACGCACATCGGCTTCACTCTTGCCCGACGCCAGGTTCTTTCGGAACAGCGTTCCCCAGTTTCCGGAGGGACGCAGCTTCTGAACGTGAATACGTTTGGCGAGTCCGCCCCGCTTGATGCGGCGGACGACCGAAAGAACGCGCACATTCGGGCCTGCGTCCGAAAGCGCAAGAGTCCCGCTAAGACTCTCACGTCCGGCGTACCTGTCGGCAAGACTCTCAAGCCTGCGGCCGAGTTCAGGCGAGTTGGTGGCCTGTGCACGCTGGAGCAGCGCTGAACGGATGCCAAGATAAGTGTCGACGATGCATTCGTCCCGGCTGAAGCAGAACGCTGTGAGCGGCTTGCCGTCGCGCTCGAGTTCAACCTGATCTGCCGACCGTTCAACGAAGCCTGGATGTCCTCGCAGTTGACTGAGGTCCGAGACATCCTCGAAGCGCAACGTTTCTCCGTTCGGGTATCTTGCATGAAACAGGCCCTGCCCGTCCTTCAGCACCATGATCGCAGGCGCGGGCAGTGCGAGCTCATCCACGATAAACCCTGCAGTCTTCATCGCCGACGCCCCCCGGGTTGCATCGCCAGGTACCTGCGCGCTGCGGAAACAAGCGCCTTGACGAGTTCTTCCGGACCGAAGTTGACCGGGAAAACGCGATACGGAACGAGCACAATAGTATGTTCCGAGGCACCGGCTGCGGCAAGCTTTCGGATGAACGTGGCCTTGTCGGCGGCTGACTGGAGCCACAGGTCCGGGACAATCGCACAAACTGCCTCGCTGAGCGGCGTCCGAGCCCGGGCAACAACTTCGATCGTCCGGGCCCGATCATCCGGTATCCCTCCCGGGCCCCGGCTCAGGCGGTGGATCTGCCGGATTGCCCGCTCGCACTGCCGCTGGCTGCCCCGCACCCCTGGTATCGGGCGGCCCGACAGATATACCGCGTTGCCGCCGAAGAAGTGGCTGACCAGTTCCGCGGCCCGTCGAGGCCCTGCCTCGCCCTGCAGGACATACTCATCGAGAGAGTTGGTCGCACCGAACAGGTGGCCGTAATGCCCTCTGGCGATCGCGCCGGTGTCGAACGGATAGAGGTCGCACGAACGACCTGAAGCGCGGGGGCGGAAACCCAGTGCAACCGGGAATTCAGTGTCCTCGAGCCGAGTTGTTCCGACTCCCCGGGGCGAATCGCTCCGGGGCGGCACGTAGGCGGGCACTCCATAGAAGAAGTAGGCCGCCGCCGCCGACGGGTCACGCGGACACCGACTCCGGATATCGATGAACCCTGAACTCAGGACCGCCTCAAGCACCGTCGACCGGAACGTGTGAAAGAGCGGCAGCAGCGGGGGGCGGGAATCAACTGCGCGAAGCTGGGACGCAGCGTCCTCGAGAGTGTTGCGAAGGGCCATTCTTGTTATTCGATTCGGGTGGCGGGCACCGGCAGCCGCCGGATCTGGCGGCTTGCCCGACATCAGGCGCGCGCAGCCATGCGACCTGCATGCGGCACGGTCAGGAAATCAGGCTAACCGGCGTCGGTCACCGTGTCACCTTGGCTGAACCGAAGTGCTTAGCCCGAAAGGATAAGCTGAACGTCACCGCGCAGGGATGTTGATCTTCTGAAACGTCTGCGTCGATGCATGGCCCCGGGCACGGAGCGATCCTGATCAGGGTGTGGCGCTTCACACCCGGAAGGTGAAGTCTCATGTCCTGCACCGCGGTGTCGGCGGACCGAGGCGCTGCGGACGAGATCTGCTCAGGCAGGATTGAAGGCGTCCGGGGCATCGAGCCGGCTGGAGGCGGGCCGTTCTGGATTGCCAGTACAACCCAATGTCGCGTAATGAAGATTATGTAAAAGTCGGGAAGCGTGCCGTGTAGGCTATGTTGCTATTGACCGTCCACTTCAGACTGATTGCTCAGCCCCCGTTTAGGTACCTAGATCGAATCTGGCCCCTATGGCAACATGTTCGTAAGGGGTTCAACCCTTGCCGACGAGAATCTGCCAGTAGACAGCATGCCCGCCACACCAAAGTTCCACGTCGTGCTCGACACGAACATCTACCGGAAGAACCCTAAGCGAAAAGGTCTCGCCTTCCTTGCGTTGGAACGGCTTGCCAAAGCCGGTTCGATTCACTTGCATCTGCCGTACATCGTTGAACGAGAGTTTCAAACGCAGCAAGTGGCTCAGTACAAGAAGGAGTTCGACGCAGCGATCGGCGGACTTGAGTCACTGATAAAGAAAGGGGCTGAGTCGGCCCATATTGCGACTCTCGATGAGATGCTCGCGACTTTGAGGAAAACCGCGCCAGCCGTTTTGGCTTACGTCGAGCAAGCCCTCCCCAATTGGGTTGCGAAAATCGGCGGTAGTCGGCACGCAATCACCGAGGAACAAGCGACTTTGGCAATGGAGGCTTACTTTCGGGGCGCCCCTCCATTAAAGGCCCCCAAAGTGCGCGACGACATCCCGGATTCATTCATCTATCAGGTAATCGCGGATCTGGCGAAGAAGCGCAAGCCGCTCACGGTAATCGCCGAGGATGAAAAGATCGCCCAAGCTTCTGAACTGATCGAAGGCGTAGACGTATATCGCAGTCTAATCGCCTTTATCGACTCCGCCCCTGTTCAAGCGGAACTCATTGAACTAGATATCGTTTCGAACCTGCCATCTATTATAGAGATGATCCAATCCTATGAGGATGCAGACCAAGAAATAACTAGCCTGTTAAGACACAATGGCGGGGAGGCGATTTTATGGAAGAAAGTGCACTCGCGATCCATTCCCGACGATAACCACGAAGCGACGATCACCTGCCACTACGCCCCGGAAGACATAGAACTAGACTTCGATGAACTAAGCTACTATGGAAACGGAGAGTTTGGTCTTCCTTATACCTTTCTCGCTACAGTCTCAATTACCTACTATATCTTCAAGGCAGATTACTTCGCACTTGACGAAGATGAATTGCCAAGCGTAACGGAACATAACGACCATTACTATGAAGCCGAAGAGGATCGGGAAGTGCGTGTCTCGGGACTTGTGAAGCTGACGTTTGCCACGGCAGCTCTAGAGTCGCTGTCCGCCGAGAACATCGATGAACATATCGACATTGAAATTGATTCCGTTGACGAGGTGAGTCTTGAAGATGACGAGTGACTCCCCGCTCTTGAGACGTCCGCCCAAAACACGCGGACGCCTATTGGCCCCGCGACACCTTCGATCCTCTCATTCGCATCGCGTCGTGTCTACACGGGGCAGACCGGACGGTTACACTCCTCGGGCTGGGGAATCGCGCTTTTTTCCTGGGCGTTGAGGACCGACAGGTCAATCATCGCTCCAGCCTGATCAGCCAGGGTGTGGGCGGCTTGAGAGAACGGCGTCTTCGTGCCGATGGAAATCTTCGCACCGCCCGGCGCGTCCGGCGCCGCGCCCTTCTTGAATCTGAAAATGAGGAAGACCAGGGCGAACAATGCCACCCCGGCCGTGCCTTGAAACACCAGCTTGCCGCTGCCGCCCATCGGAACGTCCGCAGACAGGATGGCCGCGCCGGTGAAAAACGCCCCTGCCGCTCCCGCGCAGAACGAGCAGATGAAATGGATGATGTCGTAGTGCAGCGGTTGGTGTACCACCTTGGAAAAGAACGCCGCCCAGAGGAAGTCTATCGCCACCAGGGCGAAGAAAACGCCCGCAAAGAACTGCATCTGGGCTGTGTCCAGCCTCGCAAACCCCCGTCCTCATTGTGGTTGAGAATCCTAACGAGTTTTAGCTGCTCTTCACGCGCTTTACCAGACCCACCGGCCTCGACCTGTCAGGGCGGCGACAGGGCGGCGCCCTCAGTTTGCCTGTGCGAAGCCTGAGCACCCCACTTCCAAGGCAATGGTCCTGGCAATCTGCGCAATCGTCGACACTTCTGTTCCTCGTGCTGACTAGAAGCGAACGAGGGGCCTCAGTGGCCCCTCAAGTCTTAACACCACCCCGTGTTCAGTCGTCCTTGTTGATGAACTGGTCCAGTGCCTTGTTGGCTGCCTCGTTCAGTTGGGCCAGAGCCGCGTCAACACCGGCGAGCGCTCGGTCGCGGTCGCTGGTGACGCGCTGCAGCGTCTCGCGCAGAGCCGCGATGCTGGCATCGGCTTCAGCGATGCCGCGCGACAGCGCAGTCTGGATGCTGAGGCTGATTTGCTGAATCTGCGGGTCGAACATCAAGATGACCTGGTCGCGTGCCGCCTGCAGCTCACCCCGGTAGCAGTCGAACATGGCGTTGCACGGACCTGCCGCGGCGAAGCGCAGTTGTTCGCGGAGAGCCGCTTCCTTCGACGCCGCCGCTACCTGCGCTTCCTGCGCCAGAGAAGCTGCCGCATCGGCCGCCTTCTTGCCGGCGTCCTGAACGAACTCCAGCACAATGCGCGGCACGTGGAAGCTCATGCGCTGTGTGCGCATGGTGATCTCCGGCACGCCGACGACAATCTCTTGCCGCTCCATCTGGACCTCAGGAAGACCCAGCACCACACGCTGGCGTTGCATCCGCGTCTCGGGAACGTCGAGGTAGGTCGCTTCCATCTCGATGTAGCACACCGGCACATCGAACTTGATGCCGAAGGGGCCCTCACGGGTTTCCATGCGGCAAACCGTGCGCGGGATGTCAGGACCGCGCCGGCGTACCATCTCAATCACCGGTAGGTCGAAGCTCATCTCTCGGTCCTGCATCGTGACAGTTGGTGCGTCGAACGACCACCGCTGGTCCCTCATCGCCACCTCGGGCACATCCAGCGAGAACGACGCTTCGTGCATCTCGACCTTGATGACGAACAGCGCTCCGATGGCTTTGCCGACGCTGCCCCCCGCGGCCGCGCCTGCCGGTCCGCCGAGGATGCCTCCAACCACGGTACCGGCGACGGCGCCAACGCCCTGAGCCAGATCGTTGCCTGCCTCGAACTCATCGCTGATGCCCTTGGCCTTGGTCTCGGCATCAGCAGCTACCGCCGCAAGCCCGTCCTTGAGCGCTTGCGCGGCTGTTGAAATCGCTGCTTCAAATGCGGCCTTCTTGTCTTCGCACGCCACGGTACTGTCTCCTTGCGAGGGCAACACGACAATCGCTCAAGGCGCGCCCTCGCACACCCCGCGCGGCCTGCCCGGCAGGGCCGTTATAGCGTCACATGGATGTCGATGATGGCGCCCGGCGCGGGGGTGAAGGGGCCCCGCTTGACGGGGTTTCCGACTGTGGACGTTCCGTCCGCCGTCACGCCCTGGATGACCACGGTGTATTCGGTCCCAGGCTGCAGGACGTAACCACCCCAGCCGGGGAAGCGACCCGGATTGCGGACGAAAGGCGCATTGGCGAATTGGGCGGGCCACAACTTGTTCAGCCGAGCCAATAGCGCGTACTTGAGCGGCGGGGCTGGCCCCGCCGCTGCGCCTTGCTGCGGCTGAGGGGCGGGCCCCGTCGTCTCAAAGCCTACTTCAGCTCTTTCCACCTTGTCTTTGGACACCAGCACAGCGAGCCACGCATCTGTGGGTGCCGGCTTGCGCTGGACCGACTCTGCCGTCCTGACCGCCCGGAAACCGAGGGCAACCATCAACGTGTTCACCGTCGCGCTACCTCCAGCCAGCACCAGCGCGCTGACGAGGCGGCTCACGAAGTCAGAGCTGTAGCTGCTCATCCACAACACGTTCACCAAACGCGCAATGACGTCCAGGTCCAGCGCCCTGACGAACCAGTAAGCCACCAAGACCGTGATGACCGTCTTGAGCCCTGCGGCGTCGAACCATCGCAGGAAATAACGCCAGTTGAAGAGGACGGCCAGGCCCAGTTCGAGAATGACCGCCAGGACGAACAAGGTGAAGAGCACCTTGAAGGCTGCCTCGTAGCCGGTGCCCCAGATGTTCTCACGCAGCGCCACCGAGACCTTGTAGTCCTTCTCCCCGATGGTGTACGTCACCTCGTCCTTCTTGCCCACTCCAACTTTGGGAGCGGTGTAGACCAAGTCGTAGGTCGGCGGGTCGCCCGCTGACGTAACGGCCACCTGCCCGAGCACCGCCTTGTCCTTGGTGATGAGCACCGTGGACTCGCGCACCAGGACTTGCTGCGTGCCCACCATCACCGACGCAGGCTCAGGCGTTGCGCCGCTGTCGACAATCACCTCGACCTTGACCGGCTGACCTCCGGCCGGCGTGTACGTGAAAGGCACCGGAGCGTCCGGCACCTTGTCCGGCGCACGGTAGATGAGGTCATGCTTGTCACCCTTGGCATTGGAGCGGGTGAAAACCTCGCCCAGGGCCGGCGCCTCAATCTTCTCGAACTTGACCGCAGACCCGGCGACTACCACTTTCTCAGTGCCGACCGTGGTTGAGACCTTTGTCTGAGCCCAGGCCGGGCCGGCTGTGAACAGCGCTGCCAGGCAAGCAGCTGCAAGCACTCGCGCACCTTGCAAAGTGGCTCGTGCTTTCGAAGAGAAAACCAATGCGACCACTGCCTGCCTCCCTACATTCTTGGAGTTCGAGTACTGTTACACAAGGAGACGATTGTCCACTCCGTCGCAAGTCCTAACCCGAAACCACGGCGCGCTTCTCATCAGAACAGCAAACGAAAGAGCCGGGCGTTCAGCCCGGCTTGGTTCCTTGTCTAGGGTGCGGCCAACGCCTCAAATGTCAGGCCTTCCTGGGCAGCTTGGTGTCCGACAGGCGGCGGATGGGGTGCGCGGACATGACGCCGGCACCGGCCATCACATCGCGCTCCGTCAGGACGCCGAAGCGCAGCGGCGTTCTGGCCTCGATTTGCTCGATGGAGATTTGCGAGGCCGGTGCCCTTTCGTTGAAGTCGATGGGGTCACCGACGACGCCAGCATCCATGTACTCCCCCTGGGAGAGAAGGTAAGCGACGGCCGAGAGCTCGCCCGTCTCCTCGCTGACGAAGGCCACGACCTTCCAGAAATCTCGAGGGGCAGAGACGTCGAACCGCGTCTCGACGTTGTCCAGGAATGGGCCCGTGAAGACGCTGACCAACTTATCTTCTCCGTCCGCGTTGTTCAGGACATAGTCTTCCAGGTCACCCCAAAGGCCATCGTTGAACGGCTGCCACTGGGGGCAAGCGTTGGTGGCGATGAAGGTGTCGATGTTGGCTCGCCGAGCGGTGGGCAGGTCGCCCCAGTTGGGGTCCTGCCTGCGGGTCATGTGCCCACGGGAGAACTTCCTCTCGTTCTGGGGGCCATACGCTTCCCGCAGCATCTGGTGCTCTTTAGCAATGCGCCCGTCATACGACCAAGTGTCGTGGCGAGGCACCCTCTTGAGCATGCCGCCGTGGATGTTGCAGGCCGACAATAGTGGCTGTCGGTGACGGCTGCTTTGGACGCAGCTGAAGTGCTCGTACTTGAGCTCGTGCGTGCCATCGTGAAGGAGGGATACTTCGCCGTTGAGCACAAAGCCCTCTCGAAACGTCGGTAGCGGCACCTCTGGGTGCTCGTCTCCGAGGAATCCCGTCACATACCCTGTACGGCCGTTGAAAAACGATGGCGGCTTTGGCGTCGCGGCGACCCGCTGAATACCCGCCCAAGTAAAGTCCGCCCCCAGAATGTCAGCTTCTGACATGCATTCTCCCCCGCAAAAACCTCGCGCCGGGATGACGCGAGAAACCGATTCAGCGAGAGCCCGAGAGCTTGGCGCGAATGTTTTTCAGGTTCAAGGCAGGCGGACGGATTTCAGCGAAGGTCGGCAGCGAAACGGACCAGCCCGATACCTGCTTCAAGAGGGGCACTTGGGCGTCCTCAACCTGGGCTTCGACGTGCGACTGCGTCTTAGGTGTGAGGACGATGCCGGGAATTTTAAGCCGCAGGCTCGTCTCGGCGGAGCTGCGCCCGGCCTCGGGACCTTCGTATGTCAGGACAACCCGTTTCATGCTCTCACCACTCCAAAGCTGCCATACGCATCAGACCAGCCGGGCATCCTCGTGGACCCTGCCACTAGTCGGATGATGGCGTCAGTCCTGTCCGGACCTTTGGGCATGTTAAGCACATTCGGTGTCCGCGACAACAGCCGCGCGGCCATGCCCGTCGTGAACGGCGTAGCCATCGACGTGCCCGACATCATCGCGTACCGCTCGCCCGGGAACGTCGACAACACGCCCACGCCTGGGCCGATGAAATCGGCGCCGAGGCCGTAGTTGGAAAATTCCGCCACGAACTCCTTGCCGCGCACGATCTCGCTGCGCTGGAACTGTTCCGGGGAGTCCGCCGGAAACGTGGCATCCCGCCCCAGCGCGCCGACCGCCTGGGTGTGGCTGTAGCGAGCCGGGTAGCGCAGCAGCTCTGCGCCGTCGTTGCCTGTGGCCGCGAAAATGACCATCCCTGCCTCGCGCGATTTTTGCAGCATTTCAGGTACTTCCGGCATGGCTTCGACGCTGCCCATGCTGATGTTGACCAGGTCGCAGCCGTCCGAAATGGCTTTCTCGATGGCCGCTGCGACGTCCACGGACTGCGCACGCCCCTTGTTCCCCGTCTTGGGGCACACCCGGTAAGACATCAGCGTGCAGGCCGGCGCCACACCGTAGAGGCCTGCTGCGTTCAGCGCCCCAGCGATGGTGCCGGCGACGTGTGTACCGTGGCCGATACCGTTGTCCAGGAAGTCTGCTGCGTCGTCCTCGGTGACCAAGCCTGCCCCGCCGCTGACCGTCAGGTCCTGATGAGGGCCGATGCCACTGTCGATGACACCCACCTTGACGCCCTGTCCCGCCATTGCGTCATAAGGCGCGTAATGGCCCATTAACGCGAACGCATCCGGAATCAGGGGTGCAACCGCGATATCCACAACCTTGGGCGCAGCCACCCGATCGAAACCGTCGACATACTTGGACCAATAGGTATGCTCAGGTTCTACAATGAGTAGCTCGACACGGGCATAAACCCGGGGGATCGCAAACTCTGCAACGCCGTCCTGGCCAGTCTTGGCGGAGATATGCGCGCCCTCCCATTCCAAAAGTGCACGTACTTTGACGCCAACAACAGGAGCGCCGGCAGTATCTATGAGCCTAACCTTAAATTCCTTGGCGGTCACACCGGGAACTTGCTGAATCTCAAGCTCAGCCAACTCCTCGCCGAGCGGGCGAAGGTACTGCGGATACAAGTAGGTTACGTGGAATATGCGCAACCCGGGGCTGGCGTTTCTAACTGCGCGCAGCGCGGACGCATTGGCGGTCATGACTAGCGACCGGTCGAGGCGGCGCACGATGTTCATCCGCGCGTTGCGCGCCTGGCCGCCCAACAGGTCTGCCATCTTGCCCAGGTTGAGCGCTGACACGGTCTGGATTTCCGAGCTATCTGCAGTTGCCCCCTGCGGAGGGCTGACCACCACGGCGGGCGCCACTGAACTCTCTCTTAGGAATCTACGCGCACGGGCCGCTTGAAGCAGTCCGCCGATGTGCTGCATCGTCTCAGCGCTCACTGACGAAGTCACGGCTTGAACGGCTGCGGCGGCCGCTCTGATTGCCTTCTTCGCCGCAGGGCCCGCCGCCACTTCAGCCGCCATGGTCTTGGCTGCCGTGCGCACGACCTTCTTGGCTGCCGACCTTTCTGTCGCCATCTCGGAATCCTCCAACTCTGCCGTTATCCCCGCGCCGTCGATGGTAGCCACAACTTCATGGCGTGGATAGTGGGCGCGGCATAGTGCTCATCGAAAGTACCGACGGGAAGCTTGCGAGCTTTGCGCGGAAGCCCGCACAAAACACGCTGGAGGGCGCTCGCGCCAGAGGGGTCCTGCCGTTCAGTTTGGCACCGCGCCGCGCAGCAGTGCCGCCCTGCCCTCCGAAATCACACTACGCGGCTGCCCATCCACCACGGCACCATCTCTTGCAAAGCGTCGCTACGACACGGGTTGACGTAAAGGCCAGCTGACGTGCCCCAGTTCCTCGGCCCAGTAGTTTCTGGAAAGATGGCTCTCAATGATCCGCTCCGGGATTCCGGGCCATCCGAAGCGTTAGTCTTCGGCGCCTTTGATCCGCTCCGGGATTCCGGGCCATCCGAAGCGTTAGTCTTCGGCGCCTTTGGCACTCGGCCGATCGGCCAAGTGCCTTGATTTCCGGGCGAACTCCCCGGGCGATGCATATC
>VYKW01000530.1_pt1 | contig 12675 bp, 7 predicted proteins | sample 5114451 | NCBI WGS metagenome assembly VYKW01 (sample SAMN12291784, study PRJNA351875) | freshwater metagenome | isolation source: freshwater lake | place: USA: Michigan, Gull Lake | collected 2013-08-08
TCGCTCAACGGATAAAAGGTACGCCGGGGATAACAGGCTGATGACGCCCAAGAGTCCATATCGACGGCGTCGTTTGGCACCTCGATGTCGGCTCATCACATCCTGGGGCTGGAGCTGGTCCCAAGGGTATGGCTGTTCGCCATTTAAAGTGGTACGTGAGCTGGGTTCAGAACGTCGCGAGACAGTTCGGTCCCTATCTGCCGTAGGTGTAGGAGAATTGAGAGGATCTGACTCTAGTACGAGAGGACCGAGTTGGACGCACCTCTGGTGGACCTGTTGTCGTGCCAACGGCACAGCAGGGTAGCTATGTGCGGACGGGATAACCGCTGAAGGCATCTAAGCGGGAAACCCACCTCAAAACAAGTTCTCCCTTGAGAGCCGTGGAAGACCACCACGTTGATAGGCCGGGTGTGGAAGCGCTGCAAAGCGTGTAGCTTACCGGTACTAATAGCTCGATCGACTTGATTACTCTCATTAAGCAATGCTCATCGCTAAAAGCGCGTTGGGCGCTGATGAGAAATGGACAACGCACGGAAGACCAGATTTTCATCTCACAACTTCGCCGACCTGGTGGTTATGGCGGGGTGGCTGCACCCGATCCCATTCCGAACTCGGCCGTGAAACGCCCCAGCGCCAATGGTACTTCGTCTTAAGACGCGGGAGAGTAGGTCGCTGCCAGGTCTGCAAAGTTGTGAGATTGAAAGCAAAATTCATCAGGTCGCGCGTCAAGCGCTGATCCCCTCTTCGTCCGGATTACAAAACGCCCCGTGTCTCACGACACGGGGCGTTTTTTTGCTTCTCGGGCGCCCCTCCGCACAATTGCCTAAGCGATCTTTTCCGTTCGAAGTCAGGACGCACGTGCGAAAAGCGTTTGACGCCGGCACAGCACTCTCGGAATTTGGCTACGCCGGTTTGCCGGCGCATCAACGTCCGAATGCGAGACCTTGAATCTCGGCAAACTCGGGGAGCCTATGATGGAACGTCTGGCGAAATCGCGAGCGGATACAGCCTTCGCAATATCTCGCGTAACGTGGTTCCGCCACCTGACGGACGCCCCATTCCTTATCCTCGCAAGCGTGGCTTTGGCCGCGCCACCGGCGACCGCCGGAGACGCCCCCACACCTGCAGCCGTCATCACCACCTATGCCGATATTGCCGCGGCAAATTACGCCGATAGCCACCTCTCCGCCGTCGCCCTCCAGAAAAAAATCGACACTCTTCTCGCCAAACCGAGCGACGAAACACTCAGCGCAGCCCGCGCCGCCTGGATTGCCGCCCGCGAACCCTACATGCAGACCGAAGTCTTCCGCTTCGGCAACAAACTCGTCGACGACTGGGAAGGCAAAATCAACGCCTGGCCCCTCGACGAAGGCCTCATCGACTACGTCTCCCGTGACTACGCCGAATCGGACACCCAGGAAAACGAGGCTTACGCGATCAACGTCATCGCGAACAAAACCCTGAAGATCGCGGGCGAAACTATCGACGCGTCAAAAATCACACCGCAACTTCTCGTCCGCTCGCTGCATGAAGCGGGCGGCATCGAAGCCAACGTCGCCACCGGATATCACGCCATCGAATTCCTGCTCTGGGGCCAGGATCTCAACGGCACGGGCAAAGGCGCCGGCAATCGCCCTGCCACCGACTTCGATCTCAAGAACTGCACCAACGCCAATTGCGATCGTCGCGCCGATTTCTTGCGCGTCTCAACCCAGCTCCTCGTCGATCAGCTGAAGCTCATGGCCGGACACTGGTCAGCTGCCGGCGTCGCCCGCCGCGACGTGATGAAAGAGAACGGCAACGCCGGCCTCGTCGCCCTCTTCACCGGCCTCGGCAGCCTCACATATGGCGAACTCGCTGGCGAGCGCATGAAGCTTGGCCTCATGATCCATGATCCCGAAGAGGAACACGACTGCTTCTCCGACAACACACACAATTCCCACTATTTCAATGGGATCGGCCTTCGCAATATCTACGAAGGGTCGTACACGCGCCTCGACGGCAGCAAGGTGCAAGGCGCCAGCGTCTCCGATCTCGTGCGCGCCAAATCGCCCGAACTCGATGCGAAGATCCGCGCCGCAATCGATGAAACGATGAAGCGCATGACTGCGATGGTCGAGCGCGCAAAGACCGTTGAGGCCTACGATCAGATGATCGGCGAGGACAATCCGGAAGGAAACGCCGTCGTCCAATCCGTAATCGATGCACTGGCCGTCCAAGCCAAAACCTTCGAAGAAGCCATTGCCCTCCTCAACATCGACGGCGTCGCCATTCTCGGCTCCGACAGCCTCGACGCGCCGGAGAAAGTCACCGGCGGAGACAAAGGCTGAAATCGCCCGTGCGGAACGGTCCCCTCATCATCGGTTTGTCTGCGCTGGCGCCGCTCGCCATGGGGGCCGCCGTTCCCCTGTCGGCCGAACCCACCGCGCCCACCGATCAACTCATCATCGAAGCACCGAGCGCACGCATCCTTGAACTCGCCGCGCAATCCAAGCTCGAGCCCGGCGAGGAAAGCCCAGGCGGCGGCGCCACGACACGGCGCAGCCGCGTCAATCGCGATGCTTTCTCGCAACCGTCACAAGGCATCAGCTTCGAGAACGAAGGCCGATTCCGCATCGGCAATTCGATCTTCCGCAAGCTCTGGGTCACCCCGCCCGCGTCAACCGACTCCAGCGACGGCCTCGGCCCGCTCTACAACGCGCGCGGCTGCCAGAATTGCCACTTGAAGGACGGCCGCGGCACGCCGCCGACCGCCAATTTCCCCAACGACACCGCAGTCTCAATGTTCCTGCGCCTCTCGATCCCGCCGGAAACGGACGAGCAAAAGAAGCTCCTCGCCGAACGCCGCATCAATGTCATCCCCGAGCCGACCTATGGCCACCAACTGCAGAACCATTCGGTGCAGGGCGTGCCGATCGAAGGCCACATGCGTATCGACTACACGGACAAACCAGTGAAGCTCGCCGACGGCACCACCGTCACGCTCCGCAAGCCCCAGTATTCCGTAACCGATCCGGGCTACGGCCCGCTCCATCCCAAAACCATGCTCTCGCCCCGCGTCGCTCCGCAGATGATTGGCCTCGGCCTCCTCGAAGCAATCCCCGAAGCCACCATCCGCGCCGCCGCCGATCCCGACGATAAGAACGGCGATGGTATTTCCGGCCGCGTCAACGAAGTCTGGTCGCATGAGCACAGCAAACCCATGCCCGGCCGCTTCGGCTGGAAGGCAGGCAACGCCACCGTGGCCCAGCAAAGCGCCGAAGCCTTCTCTGGCGACATCGGGATCTCAAATCCGCTCTTCCCCGCAGGGCACGGCGAATGCACACCCGCCCAAAAAATCTGCATCGACGCGCCGCATGGTGACAGCCCGCGCCAGGACGGCCACGAAATCGGCCGCGAACTCTTCGATTTGGTCGTCTTCTATTCGCAAAACCTCGCCGTTCCTCCGCGCCGCCGGCCCGATGATCCGCCGACGCTCGCCGGCAAAACGCTCTTCAAATCTATCGGCTGCGCGTCCTGCCACACGCCATCCCACACCACGGGCAGCGTGCCCGACCAGCCCCATCTCTCAAATCAAAAGATCTGGCCCTATACTGACCTGCTGCTCCACGACATGGGCGACGCTCTCGCCGACAATCGCCCAGAGGGCGAGGCAAGTGGCCGCGAATGGCGCACACCACCACTGTGGGGCATCGGCCTCACCGGAGCCGTCAGCCGCAACACGAACTTCCTCCACGACGGCCGCGCCCGCACCATTGAGGAAGCAATTCTCTGGCACGGCGGCGAAGCGCAAAAATCTAGCGACGCTTATGCCAACCTATCCCGCGAAGAACGCGACGCGCTGCTTGCCTTTGTAAAATCGCTCTAAAGAAGCTCCTGCCCGAGCGTTGCAGAAATGCTTCACGCGTGAAGAGAGTGTTGCTCGCGACTTTCATGAAAAACGCAAAATCCTGGAGAAACCTGACAGAATCAGTCCACTTTATAATGGTTGTAAATCATCGCCTTTGACAGCCGCGCGACGCCTTGCTGAAAAGATCACGCCGCCATCGCGGCACCGTTCGGTCCAACCGGACGCCTGATCTCGAGACCTTGAATCTCGACCATTGGGAGAAACCAATGTCACGCATCGTTCGCAGCACGATTACGTCCCGCATCGCCGGCTTACACGCGCACAGGCGCCTCCGTCTGATCCTTTCTGTTTCCGCAACGGCCGTAGCGTTGAGCGCAACCGCGGCCATCGCTCAAGAAGCCGAACCGGCGCCCGTGGCAGCCGATGCGATCCTGCCGGAAATCGAAATTCAAACCGGCCCGTCGGCGACGAAGCAAAAGTATCCGACGGCCCCGGTCGCCAAGAAAAAGCCGAGCGCTCCCGCCTCGTCTGCGGCTCAGGCCGCACCGGCGCCGGCCACAGCCGCTCCAACGACCACGCAGGCCCCACCGGCCCCCGCCGCCTCCACCAACGCGGTGCCAGCCATCGCCACCACTGGCACGATCATTGGCAGCCGGGAAGGTATCCTCAATCTTGAAGGCTCGGCCGCCGTCGTCGACAGCGAAGAACTCTATACAAGCCACGTCTTCACGACAGCCGAAGCCCTCCGGAAGGTGCCGGGCATCGTCGTCCGTGACGAAGAAGGCTTCGGCATGCGTCCGAACATCGGCATCCGCGGGCTGAACCCAACGCGCACGACCAAGACGCTGCTGCTTGAAGACGGCCTGTTTCTATCCTACGCGCCCTACGGCGACAACGCGAGCTACTTCCACCCGCCGATGGACAAGTATTCGAGCGTCGAAGTGTTCAAGGGCACCGATATGCTCCGCTATGGCCCCCAGACCATCGCCGGCACCATCAACTACGTGACTCCCACTCCGCCTAAGGACCCCGCCGGCTTCGTCGCCGGCACGGTCGGCAACCGGGACTACTTCAACGGCCAGCTGAACTACGGCGGCTGGATCGGAAACTTTGGCGGCATGGTCGACTACATCCACAAGGAAGGCCAAGGCGCGCGCGACAACACCCACCACGAGGTCGACGACGTCACCATCAAGGGCATTGCGCAGATCAGCCCGGACTCGGCGCTGATCGCCAAGTTCAACTATTTTCGCGAAGACAGCCAGGTCACCTATTCCGGCATCACAGATGCGGAGTTGGCGAACTTCGGCATCCGCTACAATCCTTTCAAGAACGACACGTTCGATACCGAACGCTACGGCCTCTCGCTCACCCACAACTGGGATTTGAACGCCGCCGTCAGCGTCTCGACGAGCATCTATCACAACACGTTCGACCGCGACTGGTGGCGTCAGGCCAGCACGACGACTGCGGCTGGCGGCGCACAAACCTGCCAAACGATATTTGCAGCCGACCGCGCCGCCGGTGCTGCTATAAATCCAGACACCTGCAACTGGACTGAAGGCCGCTTGCGCAGTTACGAGACCACCGGCGTCCAGCAGACGTGGTCATTCGAGCACCAGTTCTCCGACGCTGTCCGAAACCTCTTCCAGGCCGGCTGGCGCTACCATGGCGAGGATCAAGAGCGGCTTCAGGTCAACGCAAATACGCCCACGGGCCGCACTGGAACCGTTTCAGAGAACAACAGCCGCGACACCAAAGCCGTTTCGTTGTGGGCATCGAACACATTCGAGTTCGACCAGTTTTCCGTCACGCCAATCGCCCGCTTCGAGTCGATCGACAATGGGCGAACCAACAATCTCACCGGCGCAAGTGGCTCTGACGAAATCGACAAATTCATCCCCGGCATCGGCGTCGGCTACGAAGTAAATGAACGGGTCAAGCTTTTTGCGGGCGTGCATGAAGGCTTCGCACCGCCACGCGTCGAAGATGTGATCGACAACAGTGGTGGTAGCGTCGATCTGGGCGCCGATTCATCTATCAACGTTGAAGCCGGCTTTAAGAGCGAGGTTATCTCCGGCGTCGTCGTCGACGGTACCTACTTCCGCAACGACTTCGACAACCTAATTGCCGTTGGCTCCATCGCTGGCGGCAACACTCCGATCGCGTCGGGCGAGGCTTTGTTCGAAGGCTTCGAGCTTTATTCGCGCATCGATAGTGGCAAGTTGTTGCGCAAGGATTGGAGTGTTTACGGCTCGCTCGCCTGGACCTATCTCTGGACAGCCGAGCAGACAACGCCTTACCGCGCAGCTGTCGGTGGCGGTATTGTAGCCGGCAGCGTCGCTGGCAACCGCCAGCCCTACGCACCCGAGCATCTTGTGACGGCCCGCATCGGCTATCAGCAGAAGAACTTCGATATCAACCTGGAGATGGTCTACGTCGGCGACCAGTTCGCCGACTTTGCCAACAACGAAAACCCGGTTGGAACCTCCGGCCAGTTCGGCAAGATCGACGCCTACACGATCTTCAACTTCGGCACGACGTATACCTACGAACCCACCAACACGGACATCTTCTTCACCGTGAAGAACCTGTTCGACGACGAGTACATCGTCGACCGTACGCGCGGTATCCTTCCCGGCGCGCCGCGTCTCTTTCACGTCGGCATCAAGCAGGACTTTTAGTCCTCGACACGGCCACCCAGTAGAAAAGGCCGGGCGCATCGCCCGGCCTTTTTTGCATTTCAATCGCATGTCCGGCTACAGTTCACCGGTCAAAAACTGCGCACGCCCGTTCCCGAACGACCAGTCATCGTCGCTGCACGTGACCATGTTGATCATCACATCCGACGGCGCAATCCCGCAGGACTTCTCCAGTTCCGCTACCGCGAGGCGGTAGAACGCTTCCTTCATCTCGCGCGAGCGCGGCCGCGTCGTCACTTGCACGAAGACGAAACTCGCCGTTCGGGGAATGTCGAGCCCCGTGTCCTCCATAATCATCCGCGACGGCGAATGCTCGTGCACGATCTGATAGCGGTCCCGCTCCGGCACGCCGAACGCCACAAGCATCGCCCGGTGCAGCGCATCGAGCACAGCTTTCAACTGTTCGTCCGACCGCCCCTCATAAACATCCACCCGCAACAGCGGCATCGCACCCTCATTTGTGTGATTTGAGATTCAGCCGAAGCAGTCTTTGCTGCTTCGACGGCTGGTGCCACTGGGATACGCCACTTCGGCCCTAAGGGCCGGGAAGCAAGGGAGCCGGCGCAAGGCCGCCCCAGCGGAGCGCGCCTTCTGGGCGCGCGTGAGCTATGAATTTGGTGGAGCCAAGCGGGATCGAACCGCTGACCTCTTGCATGCCATGCAAGCGCTCTCCCAGCTGAGCTATGGCCCCGATATTTCGGGTCTTTTGAGACCTGGGTACGAAGGCCAGCGACCTTGAGAAAGGGTCCGCGACCGCCGCGAGAACCGCTCTCTATTCGCTAACCCGTCAAACTGCAAGTGCCAAGTCGACGCCGCACGGGGAAATCCAGTCCGCGCAGCCCCAAGCCTTAAACTTCTTCTTCGCCCTCGGCGACCGGTCCGCCGATGATATTCGAGACGTCTCCGCCCTCTTCCTCTTCCGGCTCCAGGAAGGCCTCGTCGTCGTCGGCCGGAATATCTTCCGCCTCCTCGATATCGACCAGCGCCTCGTCGCCCTCGACTTCCGCTGCGGCTTCCGGTGCCAGCTCCTTATCGGCAACGAGTTCCTTCTTGGCCTTGCGGGGCTTTTCGTCGATCATGGCCGCCGTAATCGGCACAGCCGAATGCGCGATCACATAGATCGTGCCGCAGATCGGGCAGGCGATCGGATCGCGATTGAGATCATAATAGCGCGCGCCGCACTCGTTGCTCTGGCAGGTGCGCTTGGTCCCGCGCGCAGCTTTTGTCGACATGGACAACCCCGGGAATGAAATGGAAGGATGGGGGGATGCCACAGCCACCGGCGGCTGTCAAAAGCAATTCCAGCTACCTGCAACTTGGGACCCATCCCCGGCCGGCCTGGGCGGCCATCCGGGAAGGACGCCCCCACCGTTGACAACCCCCGCGCCAGGGGGTCTATCGGCCACCGGAAAACTTTTTTACTGGGAATCCGCCGTTCAGGGCGGGCCCGGCGCTGCCAGGGAAACGGCCAGGGAAACGTAACGTGTCGAAATCGAGCGCACATGGCGCAAATCCACAGCCGCTGACGGCCGGGAAGGCCTCAGCCGGCCTCACCGGCACCCTCCGCGTCCCCGGCGACAAATCGATTTCCCACCGGGCGCTTATGTTCGGGGCTCTGGCCACCCGCAAAACCACGATCACAGGCCTCTTGGAGGCCGAGGACGTTCTGAACACGGCCAAAGCGATCACAGCACTCGGCGCCACCGCCACTAAGTCCGGCGGGGTCTGGACGGTCCTGGGCCGCGGCACAGGTGGCCTCAAGCAGCCCGATGCTCCAATTGATTTCGGCAACTCCGGCACCGGCACGCGCCTGATGATGGGCGTGGTCGCCGGTCACGACATCACCGTCACCATGACGGGTGATGCCTCCCTGTCCCGCCGCCCCATGGGCCGCGTGCTGAAGCCGCTACGCCAGATGGGCCTGCTGACGCGCGAAAATCGCGACACGCTGCCCTTGACCGTCGAGGGCTCGTCGCATCTTGTGCCGATCGAATATGTTTTGCCCGTCCCGTCCGCGCAGGTGAAGAGTGCCATTTTAATCGCCGGCCTTATGGCCGCTGGTGAAACCACAGTCGTCGAAAAAGAACCCACCCGCGATCACACCGAACGCATGTTGCGCTACTTCGGCGCCGAAGTTGAAACCGAACTCAAAGACGGCCTCACGCGCATCACCGTTCACGGCGACGCGGAACTCGAAGGTCGCGATGTTGTGGTTCCGGGCGATCCGTCGTCCGCCGCGTTCCTCATCTGCGCAGCACTTATCGTCCCCGGCTCCGACGTCACGGTCCAGGGCGTACTCGTCAATGAAACCCGCACCGGCCTTTACACGACGCTGAAGGACATGGGCGCCGACATCACGTTCATGAAAGAGCGCGAGGAAGGCGGCGAACCAATCGCCGATATTCGCGCCCGCCATTCCCAGCTGAAAGGCGTCCACGTCCCCTCCGAACGTGCGCCCTCCATGATCGACGAATATCCCGTGCTCGCCGCCGTCGCCGGCTTCGCTCACGGCGACACGCGCATGGATGGCCTCGCCGAATTGAAGGTGAAGGAAAGCGACCGCCTCGCCGCCACCGCCGCCGGCCTCGCTGCAAATGGCGTCAGCGCCACAGTCGATGGCGACACACTCATCGTCCACGGCACCGGCAAAGTCGCCGGCGGCGGCATGGTAGCCACGCATCTCGATCACCGCATCGCCATGGCGTTCCTGACCATGGGGCTCGCCAGCGATGCCCCCGTCACCGTCGACGACACGGCCATGATCGCGACGAGCTTCCCGAAATTTCGCGGCCTCATGGAAAGCCTCGGCGCGCGCTATCGCGACTGAAGCCTGGGCGGCTACTTGGAGAGACCGAACTCCGTCTCGATTTCCGCCATCAGGGGATGGCTCAATCCGGCCGCCCGGAAGCGCGTAAAATCCTCCTCCACACTGTATTCCCAGCTCAGATATCCGCGTCCGGCATAGATCCGCCCCTTGTGCGCGCTGTAGATCGCCTTTGCCTCGTCGTTGCGATTGAGGAACATAAGGGCGTGCGCCTTTTGCAAGTCGGGCTTGTATTCATCCTTGAGCCGGCCGATCGCCGCGTCGGCAATGGCCAGCGCCTTCTCGAAGTCGCGCGCCAGAATAGTCAGACGCGCGAGCCGGTCGATGTCCACTGTCGTTGAGTCTCGTGGCTCACCCCATTTTTTCGTCTCAATCGCCTCTGTCGTGGGAACCAGCTTGGTCTGGAGGGCTATAGCAGCTGTGATATCCCCGCGAAAAAGCGACTCATCAACATCCATTCGCGCCTTCTGTAGCTCAATATCTTCATGCCTCTCCCGTTCTGCCTCGCGAAGATAGGCGCGGGCAGTATTGAAGTCCCTTGCAACGCCTTGACCTTCCGCATAAAGCCACGCGAGGCCCATGGCGCCTGACGGATCATCGTTCTCGAGAGCCTTTTCATAGTACGCCCGCGCCTTCGCGAAATCGCGTGGTCCGCCCTGGCCGTGCTGCCACATAACGCCGAGATTGGTGGCAGCTAAAGTGTTTCCCAACTGGTCAGCTTCTTCAAACAGTCTTTTTGCGGCATCGAAATCTCTGGCGGCATACTTGCCGCGTCCGGTGTAAGCCAGCATGCCCAAGTTCACGATGGCGTCGCTATTCTGCTGCTCCGCGGCCTTCTGATATAACCGCTGGGCTTCCGAATAGCTTTGGTCCACGCCCCAACCTTCCTCGAACAGATAGCCACTCCGAACCATTCCATTTGTGTCGCCTTTCTCGACCGCCTTTTCGAACCATTCGCGTGCTTTATGCCGATCTCTCTCGATGCCTTCGACACCGTCTTGATACAAGAGACCAATGTTGATCATCGACCAGGTATCGTCGGCCTCCTCAGCCTTTTTGTACCACTCCAACGCAGCCTTGCCATCGATCTCCACGCCCTCGCCAAAGTGATACGCTAAGCCGAGCCGTGCTGCCGCCTGCGTCTGGCCAAGCTCAGCTGACGCCTTCAAAAGCTCGATGGCGAGTTTCGGGTCACGCTCCGATTTATCCCTTCCGCGCATGATGATCTCGGCCAAAAGCCACATCGCGCGCGGATCGGAGAGGTCCGCGGCCCGTTGATACCACTTGCGTGCATTCACTAGATCTTTCTTGCCGCTGAACTGTCCATTCTCAAATTCTAGACCAATGTCGGTCATGGCGCTCGGGCCGTTCTTGGCCGCGACCTTTTCGAGCCATTGGTCGGAGAGCGCCGGATCGGCGGCAACGCCTTGGCCAATCCGGTGAAAGCCGGCAAGCTTACGCATGGCGGAGGTGTCATCCTTTTCCGCCGCCTTCTTGTACCAGACGATCGCCCGCTCATAGCTCTGTGGCAAAACCTGACCGGTCTCGAAGTGCTTTGCCAGAAGCATCATCGCGTTGACGTCACCTTTGCCCGCCGCCTTCTCCAGCCATTTACGGCCTTCGTCAGCATTCTGAACCGCACTTTCGCCGTTGAGATGCGACTGCGCGATCCAGCGTATGGCGTCGGTATTGTCTTGCCGCGCCGCGCGTTCATACAAATCGCGTCCCCGCGTCGTATTCTGAGCGGCAAGGTAGATATCCGCCTGCGTGACGAGCTGCGCCGGATTGGAGGCCGCTACCGCTTCTTCGTAAAGCTTTTGCGATCTGGCTGCATCGGCAGTGTGAAAGTCGGACAGTGCAAAGAGCGCTGCGGCAAATCTCTTGCCGGCAGCTTTCTCGTAGAAGCCCAGGGCCTTCTCCTCGTTTGCCGCTACCTGCCAGCCGAATTCGTAAGTCCGGCCCAGCATAAAGCTGGACGGAGGATGTCCGTATTCGTCGCCCTTCTCCCAGAGCTTCAAGGCCGTCTCAATTTCGCTCGGCTGCAGTTCGACGCCGCGCTGGCCGATCTGGCCAATGAGGTCAATCGCCTTTGTGATCAGAAAGTCGACGCTCTTGCGGCCTTTGTCCGCTTCGGCCCAGAAGTAAACCGCCACCAGCGCCACTGCGGTTACGGCAGCCATCGCCGTATTGCGTACGAGCGCGCGCCGCCGCTGCGCCTCCGCCGCCTGCTTCAACGCGGCCTCAGCGGCTGCAAGGGCCTTCGCGCGCTCCTCCTGCGCCGCCGCCATATCCTTCAGCTTTTGACGCTCCGTGTTGAGGCGTGCTTCCTCTTCCTGTTCGCTGGCGCGAATGTAGTCGAGATGCAGCTCGCTCAACTCAGGCGCATTCTTCGGTCGCCGCGCCGCCCATGCCTTCGCCGCCGCGATATCAGTTCCCGACAGAAGCCTGTTCGGCAACTGTCCGCCCGCCTGCCACTCCGTGGCGCGCTGGAGCAAACGCGTGTGCTCCCGCAGCCAGTCGAGATCGGTGGACAGCGCCTCCACGAGCTTCGTCAGCCCCGTGCCGAAGCCCGACCCCGGCGCTTTCTGCTCTGGATAGAAGAAAATGTAGTTAAGCTGCGAGAGCTGCTCGGGCGCCTTTGCGTTCTCTAGAGGCTTGCAGCAGATCGGAATGATGCGTTTCCCGAATCTGTGCGCTTCCTCCACCTCCCACGCGCAAACCTCGGACGCCGCCGACGTCGGCGACAGAACGAACACGACCGTATCCGCGTCGCGGATGAGATTGCCAAGACGTGTCTTCCATTCCTCGCCCGCATGGATCCCTTGCCTGTCGAGCGTACTGTCGAAGCCGGTGAGTTCCAGACACGCATCGAGTTGATCGGCGAAATCGAGATCGGCGCGGCTGTAGGAAATGAAAACCTTGAGCCGCTGCCCGCCATCGCTACGCGTGGTCTTGCGGCGGGAAAGAGGCGAGGCGGCCGGGCCCGCCGCAGATTCGTCCGGTTCGAGTACAACGTTCTCGGTCATGACGCTCACCAAAAAATGCTTGGAACAAAAGGCATGCTGCGCAAATGAATGCATCAGTATAACCGCGGCGCCGCGGATCGAAAACGAGAACGGTGGGTTCGGAGGAAAGGAACAGGACTCAAGGTGGCCCGCCAGCCGCAAGTACTGGTCACGCAACATTTGATCGGTGCAGTCTGTTGTCTCTGAAATGAGCAAAAAGCTCAGTCTACCTAGTCTGCGCCATCCGGCCAGGCATCCGCATCGTCGCGCGATCGGCCGCCTGGCCCGCGCCCC
>VYKW01000532.1_pt1 | contig 12585 bp, 12 predicted proteins | sample 5114451 | NCBI WGS metagenome assembly VYKW01 (sample SAMN12291784, study PRJNA351875) | freshwater metagenome | isolation source: freshwater lake | place: USA: Michigan, Gull Lake | collected 2013-08-08
CTGGCGGGCTGGATTTCCGTCTCATGGTTCCACTCCTCAGGTGGTCACGATGAGCCCGAAATCCTCCGTCCCTCAAGCCGCTAGTTTAGTCTCACAGGTGCTGATGTCGGACAGACTATGAGATAGGCCGCGTCGTTTCTGCCGTCGACCGGCCACAAGGCACTTTCGCTGTTGGTCGTGAAGTCTACCCACCTTGGAAGGACGCCTCACTCGACGTTGACAACAATACGGCCGCGAGATGGTGCGAGCTAGGCCGCGCGACGCGACAGCCCAAGCCGACCTCAGACCCATCAGGCCCCACGCCGAAGCAGATTGCACAAATACTCTCGCAGATCCTCAACCCCATCGCGCGCGCGTCCTACTTTGGCTATCTAATTGATCTATCCAATGACTTGGACGCACTTTGGTATGGCGAGCAGCGTCCCTTGCTTCAGCCGCGGCGGACGCGAAAACGCGGCTACGGCGTTGGCAAAAAGGCCCGAGATCTCCGTCTTTTCGCGGTGGCTTGGGTTAAATTTCAGTCAGAGGCGAAGCTACTGACGAAATCAGCTGCCTCGGAGATCGTCTGCAGCAAATATGGAAGGGCAGATAAGAAAACTGTGCAGGATTGGGAGAAAGAGCTGCAACGAGAGCCAATCGATCCCTTCGTTCGAGAAGAATTGGATTTTGCTAGTGGGGCTGGTCAACGTCACCGCGAGGTGATCAAGTTGATCGAATCAAACGTTGATTTGTCCGCGAGTCAGAAGCGGATCAAAGACCATATTGAGCAATATTTCAGCGACAGCAGGTTAAATTGTGCCGCTGAGAAATTCCGAAAGTTGCCGAAGAAGTAGCGGTAGCTTTTGCGTCAAGGAGGATTCTGGGTGCCTGGAACTTCCTAGCGCAACCCACAGACAACACTGAGACTGCCCGACATCGCGTGCCGCCTCCCGGCACAATTTGACTGATGGAGCGACGTCATGGGCTCTCGGAGCAGTTCGGGATTAGAATGCCACGAACGCATCTTCCTCTCGTGGTCGGAGGTGCGGGACCGAATTAAACTCAGCCGGTCCACGGTCTGGCGATGCGTACGCGATGGCACCTTCCCTGCCCCCATCCGCATCTCGCCCGGCCGGGTCGCCTGGCTTCGGACAGATATCGACCATTGGATCGAGGCTCAGGTCCTGGCTTCTCGCAGGCGCACTTAGCGAAGCGAAAGGCTCTTGAATTTCTGCCGCGTCGTCGGGACGTGGCCCGGACGAACCACGTTCAATGGGCTCGCGGCAAGCTAGCGACGCAGACGATCTCGTTCGTCGCTTCCCAATCCTAGCAGACATGCGTGATGACCATGACCGACGCCCGATCCGTGGCGGAGGACGACGCAGCCATGCGTTGGCCCGCTCAGCCCTCGACGCTGCCGCTCCTCCTGCACCAAGGTCGTGCGGGCTTCATAGCGCTGTGCTGCAAGCGCAACGGCGATTCAGGCCGATTTCAATCTCGCAACTATCGACTACCGGAGCTGATCCGAAACATGCCAACTTTTGCAGATCCGGGAGATTGGTACGTCTCTGCGAATGCATTCAAGGCGCGCACGAGAAGACTGTCCGACCTCCTCGGCCTGCGCGCGAACTTCCTCGACCTCGACTACTACAGGGAACCTGCCCTCTCGGACCTCTCCCCGAAGAACGTCTGGGAGATCGGACAGGCAAGGCTCCTAGCCCGTCGGATCCCGCGGCCCCAAGCCGCAATATTCACTGGCCGCGGCCTGCAATTGGTCTGGGCAATTGGTGACCTCCCGGCACGGGCCCATTCGCGTTGGCGCGCAGTCCAAGACCACCTCGCGAAGGTCCTGTCGGATCTCGGGGCCGACCGTAACGCCCTGGATGCATCACGGGTGCTGCGCCTGCCCGGCACGCTGAACTCCAAGTCCGGACAGTTGGCCGTCTTCGCTTTCCTCGATCAGGACACTCGTACGAGCTTCGAGGAGTTGGCCCACGCCGTTCTTCCCGTCGAAAGATCTGTGCTGCGAGAGCAGAGACAAAAAAGGGCAGCCGGTCAGCTGAGCGCCGAGTCGACACGCCGCTCGGTCTCGCTAAGGCGTTTCACGTCATCCATCCTCTCCGACCTTCGCCGACTGGTCGATCATCGATGGGGCGGCAAGATCCCGGAAGGTTGGAGAAACAAGGTGATGTTCATCTACGCCACCTTTCTCGTTCGCTCGACCGGAGCCGATGCATTGCCTGACGCACTGCTCGCTTTCAACCGCAGACATAGCGATCTTCCACCGCGCGAAGTCGAACAGATTGCCAAGTCGCTCGTGCAAAAGTTCCGATCGGACGGCATCGGCTATCGATATTCCATCAGGGGCATCTGCGAAGAACTGGGCCTGTCTTACGAGGAGGCCTGCGCAGCCGGACTAACTCATCTGATGCCTCAGAACGCTGCCGTACGCGAGGCCCGAAGGCAGCGAAAGCGAGAGCGGGACAAGGAGCGACAACGGCGCCTTCGTCTCTCCCAAGGGTGTCGGCCCAGGAGCGGGACGGCAGACCCACCAAAACCATGGCTCACACTCGGCATGTCTCGAGCAACCTGGTATCGACGTGGCCTCCATCGTTGCACTAGGACCGATCAGCGTGAGACAGCTCCGTCGCCTGCTACAGATGGGGGACTCCCTGCCGACGGTCGGATGATTAGCTGAACTAGGAATCTGTGGGCCGATGCTGTTCAACGTGTTTCAGGAGCATTCTCGGCCGAAGAACGCGGGCGCTTGATCTTCTCTTTTCTCACCTCACGCACCAAGAAGGCCATGGCGCGCTGGTTGCCGCCAGGGCGATGACTTGGGATGGATGCGAAACAGGAGGGACGAGACCATGCAGCGGGGGCCGGTTACGCCAGTCAGCCGATTGCTTCGGGTCATCTTCGGCTGTCTCGTCGTCGCGGCGTCAGTAATTTGCATGACCATCGCTGCTGCGGGCATGGCCCGCTTTGCCGTCGCCAACGGCATCCTCCAGCCTCTGGCCTACGCCGTGAGTTTCGTGCTGGAGATCGCAGTCGTTGTCTTGCCCGCCGTCATCAAGGCACTTGGAGCGCGACGCAATATCTTCCTATGTCTTCTCTTGCTCGTTTCGTGGCTTCTTCTCGCAACATTCGGATGCCTCGCAACCCATGCGACCCTTTCCCTGTACTTGGCAACGGTCGAACATCGAGGTGCCGCGGAGGTGGAGCGACGCGGGGCTGTGAGTGACGAACTGGCACGGGTCGAGGCCATGAGTCAGAGGTTGTCGTCCCCCCAGATCCCGCGGCCCTCTCGTTTCATCCGAGAGGCACTGGCGGCTGAAAGCGTGCCGCCTGCTGTCTGGCGCAACAGCACTGAATGTCGGCAGATTGCCGATCGTTCGTACTTCCAGAGAGCATGCGCCAAAGTTGTAGAACTTCGCCGTGAATTGGCGGCCGCGGAGGAATTCGAGAGACTTTCGGCAGAGGCCAGGGAGCTCCGTCGCCGACAGTCAGACATGCCAATAGCAGCACCGACAGACCGGTTGACGGATGCGTTTACCGCGACGATCGGGAGATTTGTACCCATCGACGGCCGCGCCGGGATAGCTCTGATACTCACCGTTGCGCTTCAACTGATTAGTTGGGTGGGATGGCCAGTACTCATGTCTTTGAGGGATGATCAGACTGAGCCCGTGCCGGTTCCCTCCCGGGTTCAGACGACCGCGGTCAAGCCACCGACATCAGGGACCGAAGCTGAATCCTCTCGTTTAACCCTCCCTCCCTCTGTCCCTGATCCGGCACCATCGGATGGTCGCGGTCAATCGGACGTCTCGCCCCAGCGATCGTCCCTGACAGGGTCCGACCTAAAGGCTGAGGGAGGGAGAAAGCGAGCCCATGATCCCAGGCAGGCGCGTGGGAGTATGCTGGCTCACCGAGGGAGGGATGATCAGACAGAGCATGTTGGTCACTATATCAACGAGCGACTGAAACCCTCGCCGAGCGCGCGCGTGGCTGCATCCGACATGTTGGACGATTATAGGGTGTGGTGCGCGAGACAGAGGATAGAACCTCTCTCCCAACGCAAGCTTGGGGAGGAACTCAGCCTGAGAAATCACAAACGAAAGAAGTCAGCCGGGTACATCTTCTACTGCGACGTCCAGCTCGTCCCCGGCCCTTCACGTCCGGACTCGATCAATGCAGTCCACATCGCCCCCCCAACGACAGTGTGATCATCGACGGCGTGGTCACCCCTGCGGATCGACTCCGCACGCATCCCTGCGCGACGGCCAAGACAATTATCCCTGCCGAAGCTCGTGAAGTTTCTGAGTCACATGACTAGATCAGCACTGACAAAGTAGAATTTTCGGACTCCGCTATAGGCTGCTATTTTGCGACGGTCGCCATCCGATTGCCTTGCCGGGTGATCGGCCTGGGCGGCGCAGCGATCTCTAAAGCGTGATCAACTTACATGGAAGCGTACCCGGGTTTCTCAAGCCGTTTGCGCACTCGGCTTGCGCAACGGTTGGGATCAGCGCGCCGATGCGGGCGACGAATGCGCGGGTGCGTTCCTGGGCTTTGCGCAGGGCGGCCTTGAGCTTGGCGAACAGCTGCTCGATCGGGTTGAGAGCGGGCGAGTACGGCGGCAGGAACGGGAGCCGTGTCCCGACCGCACGGCTGGCGGCGAGCTTGCGCGCACACCTGCGACAAGAACAACCCAATGCCGACGCAAACTCCAACGACTGGCGCCACCCGCATTCCCCGTGGGCCAATTATGGGCCAAAAACTGTCAGTCAGAGAAGGCCGATTAGGCTCAAGCAATTGAAATGATTGGTCGGAGCGAGAGGATTTGAACCTCCGACCCCCAGTCCCCCAGACTGGTGCGCTAACCAGGCTGCGCTACGCTCCGAACGGTGCCCTTTTGCCCCGCCCCGGGGGCAAGGTCAACGCCGGAGTTGCCGTCAGACCCCGCTGCGGCGATGAACGCCTGCAAAGACGGCAAATCCGTTGGCACGAAAAGGAGTTCCGGTGGGCTGACGCCCCGCGGCAGCGCCACCGCAGCAAAGAGCCCGGTCCCCGCATCGATGTCGTGCACGACGAGCTCCTCGCCGGCCTGCACCGGCGCCACTCCGGATGTCCCCACAGCGCCCCGCCCCCAGATCCCGAATTGCGTCAGGGTGCGCCCGATGCCACGGCCGTCGGCCTTACCCCACGCCTCAAGCCGCGCCCAAGCCTGCAGCACACGCAAAGCGGGCAGATCGGGCAGCGCAGCCCCCTCCCCGACGCGCAGCGCCGCCGCGATGATCAGATCCCGCCGCCGCGCATCGAGTCGCACCGTGCGCGTCGGCTCCAGATCGACGCCGATGGCCGCCACCGGGCCAAGGCCGATCAGTGCGAACGACCGGCCGTCCGCTTGTGTCGTGTGCGAGAGATTGAAATCACCTCCAAGCCCGGCGATCAGAGGTTTGCCGAACGGCCCGGCCGTGAACGGCTGCGACGCCAGCGCGCGCCCGAAGCGCCGCGCAAGGAGCCGCCGCAACAGGGATCGCGCCACGCGCCGTGGACCGTTAAGCCCTTCATCGTCGACGGCACATGGTTTCAATGGGTCGGCGCGATCCAACTCGTCGAGCGGGGCTGCCAACTCGTCAAGCGATCCCAGCCAGAGGTCGACACACCGATCGCTCGCGGGCTGACCGCTCACGGCGCCGCCCTGCCGCGAAAGCGCACCAACCTGCCGCGCACCGCAGCCACCCTCAACCCCGCCCGGCGCGTGCTGCGGCAGGCTGAGGGGCTGCAGCCGCATCCATCTCGCCCAGCAACAAGCGGCGGCACGCGTCGAGTTCGACAACCGCCTGCCGCACGATGTCCTCAAGGCTGGCCGCCGTCTCGGAGGCACGCGCCTTGCCATCGCGCGCCTTCGTCACTGCAGCCACCGGCGGCACAGCAACCGCCGTGCCGGCCACACCGTCCGGCTTAGCCTTGCCGCGCGCCTTGGACTTATCCTGTGCCGCCAGATGTGCAAACGTCTTAACCTGATCGACGCCTTGCTCGCGCAGGATCTTCTGCACGCCCTTGATCGTGTAACCCTCAGCATGCAGCAGCCGCCGGATACCCTTCAGCAATTCCATATCTTCTGGACGATAATAGCGCCGCCCGCCGCCGCGCTTCATCGGCCGGATCTGCGGGAATTTCGCTTCCCAGAAGCGCAAGACATGCTTGGGCACCTCAAGATCGGACGCCACCTCGCTAATGGTGCGGAATGCCTCGGCTGCCTTCGCCATGAAGAGTGTCCTTCGCTCCGGAATTGCGGATGAGTATGTGCGCTGCGGCGTGATGGAAAACATCACCATAACGCAGCCAGCCACGACGCGTCCCGTCTGATCGAGAGGAACTGTGTCGGCGGTGTGGACAAAAACGCGTGGTTGAAAAAACTGCACAACACCGTGCACACCGGCCACATCCGCACCATCACCGGCTAGCAAAAATAGCAGATGAAAATCAGAAGCGCGCCTTATTCGGCAGCCTTCCGCCGCATGCGGCCGGAGTTGATCCGGTCCTTCATGATGTTGCTCGGGCGAAAAACGAGCACGCGGCGCGGCGTGATCGGGACTTCCTTGCCGGTCTTCGGATTGCGGCCGACGCGCTGGCCCTTTTGCCGGATGCCGAACGATCCAAACGATGACAACTTCACGCTGTCGCCTTGCGCCAGACTTCCAGAGATCTCGCTCAAGACGAGTTCAACGAGGTCTTGGGATTCGTTGCGCGGCAGGCCAACCTTCTTGACCACCGCCTCTGCCAAATCCGCACGTGTCAACGTCTTCCCAGCCATTTGAAATCGCGCCTCCCCGCAACAGTCCGCACTCTTCTTTTTGTGGTGCGAAGTAATGCTAGCGGCGGCAACGTCGCTGGTCAACGAGGAGCAGCGTGCAACATGCTGAAACTAAAAGGTTATCCGAAATTCGGTTACCGCACTGCAACAAAAACGCGACATTTGAGAGTTGCACTTACCATCTGACAAGGACGGCACCCCAGGTAAATCCGCCTCCCATGGCTTCCATGAGCACGAGTTGGCCTTCCTTCACCCGGTGCTCGTCGACGGCCGCCGCCAGAGCCAAAGGAATAGATGCCGCCGACGTGTTTCCGTGCCGGGAGAGCGTCATCATGATCTTGTTCGGGTCCACCCCCAACTTCTTGGCAATCCCATCCAGAATGCGGGCGTTGGCCTGATGCGGCACATACAGATCGATCTCGTCCGCCGCATAGCCCGTGGCCACGAGCGTCTCCTCAATCACCCCGGAAATCTTCTGAACGGCGTTCCGGAACACCTCGCGGCCGTTCATTCTGAGATGCCCGACCGTCTTCGTCGACCCCGGCCCACCGTCGACATACAGCAGATCCTCAAACCGCCCATCCGACCGGATGATGGTCGACAGGATTCCCCGGTCCTCGCGTCCCCCGTGCTGCGGCTGCGCCTCCAGAACCACCGCACCCGCGCCGTCGCCGAACAGCACGCAGGTCGACCGGTCGCTCCAGTCCAGAATGCGCGAGAACGTTTCCGCCCCGATCACCAGCGCCCGCTTGAATTGCCCGGTCTTGAGAAAGTTATCTGCCACCGTCATCGCGAACACGAAGCCTGAGCATACCGCCTGCACATCGAACGCAGCGCCCTTGGTGATGCCCAGCGCATGTTGAATACGCACCGCGGTGGCGGGAAACGTCTTGTCCGGCGTCGCGGTCGCGCAGATCACGAGGTCGATTTCAACCGGATCGATGCCGGCTCTGACGAGGGCCTGCTTTGCCGCCGCAATACCGAGGTCCGATGTCAGTTCATCGTCGCCAGCGATATGCCGCGAGCGGATGCCCGAGCGCTCGACGATCCATTCGTCCGTCGTATCGACGATCTTGGCCAAGTCGTCATTGGTGACGACGCGCTTGGGCAGATGCGCGCCCACGCCGCGAATGACCGATCGGATGACTGCCACGCTCGTGCCTCTTCTTGGTTTTGCCCTTCCGAGCCGAGCGGTGCGGAAGGGTTGCAGGTCTGGGCCGCCGGAATTCAAGTCCCGGGCGCGGCCCCCTGTGCAGATTTGTCCAACGTATGATGAAAGCCATCGAGATCGCTCCCGAGGCGCTCCAGAAGCCCGCTCTGAGCCATCTCGTAGCCGAGATCAACCGCGCTCGCAAAGCCCAGGGCATCAATGCCGCCGTGGCTCTTCACCGCGATGCCGTTGAGCCCAAGGAACGTTCCCCCGTTCACCCGGCGCGGGTCCATCTTGTGTTTCAAGACCTTGAAGCCGCCCCGCGCCATCAGCGCGCCCATCTTGGAGGCCCACGACCGCGTCATCGCGTCCTTGAGGTACTGGCCGATTTGCCTGGCCGTCCCTTCCGCCGTCTTCAGTGCAATGTTGCCCGCAAAACCTTCCACGACAACGACATCAACCTTGCCCTGGCCGATTTCGTCGCCCTCGATGTAGCCGCGATAGTCGAGTGGCAGACCGGTCCCCTTCAGGATGGCGTGAGCGTCTTTGACCTCGTCCCCGCCTTTGATCTCTTCCACGCCGACATTGAGCAGCCCCACCGTCGGCCGTTCGACATGAAACAGCGCCCGCGCCATCGCAGCCCCCATCAGCGCGAACTCGGCCAGCTGCTGCCCCGATGCGCCGATGTTGGCGCCCACATCGAGCACGATGCATTCCGATTTCACCGTCGGCCACAGCGCCGCGATCGCCGGCCGCTCGATCCCCGTCATCGGCCGCAGGATGAGACGCGCCATCGCCATCAGCGCACCGGTGTTTCCAGCCGACACCGCCGCGTGCGCCTCACCCCTCTTCACCGCGTCGAGCGCCAGCCACATGCTCGAGCCCTTGCCCCGCCGCAACGCCTGGCTCGGCTTGTCGTCCATGCCGACGGTGAGCGCTGTGTGCTCCACGCGCGACTTCGCCTTCAACGCGGCGTGCTGATCGAGCACTGGACGGATGCGCGCCTCATCGCCGTAAAAGATGAAAGAGAGCTGTGGATGCCGGACGAGCGAAATCGCCGCTCCCGGAATGACGACCTCCGGCCCGTGGTCGCCGCCCATGGCATCGAGAGCCAGCGTCCGAGGTTCCACCATGGTTCGAAAATCGCTTTTCTGATGCTGCAGACCGCCGCTCCGCCGGAACCGGAATGGCCCCTGCAGTCTCTGTGCGACGGCTTATCGAGCCGGAAAATAGCCTTAAGCGGTCACCTGACAACCGTTAATTCGGTCGCGGCGCGTCTGATCCCCTGAAATGCAGCGAATACAGCTCTAGTCCTTGAGTTTCTTCAATATCGCGAATGGGTTGTCCGCCCCCTCCGCCAGCTTCGGATCGCGCCACTCGAACGCCGCATCCTCCTTGCGCGGATAAGGATCGAGACCCGCCGCCAGCGCCTCATAGACGATCCGCCCAACCGCAATCCGGTCGTTTTCGATGGGCTCAACATCCGGCGCCGACAGGATCTCCGCTTCCTCCTCGACCGGTGCGTCCTCCACCTGCCGCCGGAACTCGACGCTGAACGCCTCCGCCACCCGCCCCGCCACCGGCTCCAGCGAAATCACGCACGCCTGCGTCACCGCCGCATCAATCCCGCCTTCGAGACGATACGCCCCGTCTCCCAGCGCGCGGATCTGATACGTCGCCTCAAGCGCATCGCACGACAAAATGCCAAGTGCGTCCGCCAGCTCCGCACGCTCCGCTTCGGTCGCCGCGCGCGTTCCCTTCAATCCACGGTCTGGAACAGCCGTCGTATCGATCGTCCAATCGAGCGGAAGGGGAGCGGTAGGGTCGATCATAACGGGGCCTCATCGCCAAGTGCTGCACGCGTCACGGAACAAACGCGTCCCCCGCGCGCATTTCAAGCCGGGAATTCTCCAGTGATAACGGCCGCAAGAGGAAGTGCAGCGAGCCGCGCCGTCATGGCCCGCACGTCCTGAGCCAGCGCCTGCCCGTCAATCGTCGCTCCCTCCGCCGCAGGAATAAGACGCGACAGCACGGCTGCCAGTTCCTGATCCCCTTCGGCGGCGAGCGCCGACCGGTAGACATCCGCCCGGTCATAGAGCGCGGCGGCCGCCTTCTTCACCTTCTTCGGCACGGTGAGGTCGCCCACACCCATTTCCCGCATGTTGTCGTCCATATCGGTCACGAACGCCTCAATCAGCGCCTGCGCATGAGGAGTCGCGGCCTCGCCCTCACCCCGCAGCCGCTCCAGTACCAAAAACAGCGACAGAACAAGCGCTTCGTACCGTCCCTCAGGCGTATCGGCGACGCCCATCTCGGCATAAAGCTCCGGCCTGCGCGCCAAGGTCACGACCGCGCCATAAAGCTCGGATGCTTTACGGCGGCTGTCGTTCCGGTTGAAAAGCCAGGTCAGCATGGGGGTTAGTCCAGTTCCGGTTCGCGTTGAGGTGAGTGACGGCGAGGGTGCGGCCAAGCGGCAGTCCTAGCCGCCCGTAGCCGCCACGGCAAATAGGCGTGCAAACCTAGTGCCCACTGCGTTGCCATAAAAGGTGGCAACAGATAAGCGCAACGAAGAACAAACGGCCCGCATGATTCCCCAGATCTCTTTTTGTCTCAGCTCGCACCCAGGACCGAAGTGACCCGCAAAACCAAAAATCCGCGCCAGCATGCTCTTCACCGCCTCGTCGCGGGCGCGCTCATTGGTACCGGTCTACTCATCGCGGGCTGCTCGGAAACCGTCACCAAGCACGGCCAGTTGTTCCGCGACAGCGACCTCCAGCAGATCCAGCCCGGCATGATGCAGGAGCAGGTCAAGCTCTCGCTCGGCACGCCAACCACCACGACAACCACCGGTTCCGGCCAAGTCTACTATTACATTTCCAGCACCATGGCCCAGAAGGCCTTCTTCGCACCGGAGGAAAAAGACCGCAAAGTCGTCGCCGTCTATTTCAACCAGACCGGTATGGTTGAGCGCGTCGCCAACTACGGCTTGAAGGACGGCAAGGTCTTCGACTTCGTATCGCGCACCACACCCGCCCCCGGCGGCAACGAAGAAGGCATCCTCAAGCAGCTCTTCCGCAACCTCGGGCAGCAACAGCTCTTTGGCGGCGGTTAGCCGGCGCATAAGCTTGTCGGCGCGAATTTTGCTTCCATATTCATAAAGGGGTAGCATCCCCTCACCCTACGTCCGCCAAAAACAAGCTCATTCGCGCCGACACACGGAGGCCAACCCCCGCGATGCCGCACGATACGCCGTTGATCGCCACCATTGTCGTCGGTCTCTCGCTCGCCTTCGTCTTAGGCACGCTTGCCCAGCGCCTGCGCATTTCCCCCATCGTCGGCTATCTCCTGGCGGGAGTCGCTGTCGGCCCCTTCACCCCGGGCTTCGTCGCCGATCAGGGCCTCGCCACCGAACTCGCCGAGATCGGCGTCATTCTGTTGATGTTCGGCGTCGGCCTGCATTTCTCGCTCTCCGACTTGCTCTCCGTCAAAGCCATTGCCGTCCCCGGCGCCGTCGTCCAAATCGTGTTTGCGACTGTGCTGGGCGCTGGCCTCGCTCACATCTTCGGATGGCCGTTAGGCGCCGGCCTCGTCTTCGGCCTCGCGCTGTCGGTCGCCTCCACCGTGGTGCTGCTCCGCGCCCTGCAGGAACGCCACCTCGTCACCACCGAGCAGGGCCGCATCGCCGTCGGCTGGCTGATCGTCGAAGACCTCGTCATGGTCCTGGCCCTCGTCGCCCTGCCCGCTCTCGCCCCGCTGCTCGCCCCCGAAGGCGCCAACGGCGTGACGTCCACCAGGGACATCGCCCTCACGCTCGGCATCACCGTCCTGAAGGTCATTGCCTTCTTCGCCGTCATGATGCTCGTCGGCCGCCGCGTCATACCCTGGATCTTGCACTACATTGCCCACACCGGTTCCCGCGAACTCTTCCGCCTCGGCGTCTTGACCATCGCGCTCGGTGTCGCCTTCGGCGCCGCCAAACTCTTCGGCGTATCGTTCGCGCTCGGCGCCTTCTTCGCCGGCATGATCTTGAGCGAAAGCCCCCTGAGCCAGCAGGCCGCCAACGAAAGCTTGCCCCTGCGCGACGCTTTCGCCGTGCTCTTTTTCGTCTCCGTCGGCATGCTATTCAACCCCATCGCCCTCGTCGACAACACCGGCGCGATCATCGCCACCGTGGCCATCATCGTGCTCGGCAAATCGCTGGCGGCACTCGCCATCGTCATGGCGTTCGGTCACCCGCTGCGCACCGGCCTCCTCATCGCCGCCAGCCTTGCCCAGATCGGCGAATTCTCGTTCATCCTGGCCGGTCTCGGCGTCACCTTGAACATCCTGCCCGAGGAAGGCCGCGAACTGATCCTTGCCGGCGCGATCGTCTCAATCGTCTTGAACCCCCTCCTCTTCCATCTCCTCGACCGCTACGGCCCCCCCGCCAAATCGAGCACCGACACACCCACCGATCAACGCGCACCTGACGACCACACACCCGACTACGTGACCGGCAAGACGAACCACACCGTCCTCGTCGGCTATGGCCGCGTCGGCAAGATCGTCGGCCAAGAACTGATCGACCGCGGTGAACCCCTCGTCATCATCGACGACCGCGACGACGCCGTCACCAAGCTGCGCGAACAGGGTG
>VYKW01000534.1_pt1 | contig 12543 bp, 11 predicted proteins | sample 5114451 | NCBI WGS metagenome assembly VYKW01 (sample SAMN12291784, study PRJNA351875) | freshwater metagenome | isolation source: freshwater lake | place: USA: Michigan, Gull Lake | collected 2013-08-08
GGCGGTCGCCGCCAGCAGCGCCACGGCAAGGCGCGCCCCGGCGCTCACCGCATCCTCCGGGCCGGCGTCGTCCCCGTACCGTCGGCGCGGGGGCGGCCGGCGAGACGTGGACGGACGGGCGTGCGCTCGGGCATGCGGCGCAGGGTCTACTGTTTCGCCGCGGCCGGTGCCGGGGCGTCCAGGTTGCGCTGCACCGGTGCGCCGGAGCTCTTCGCCTCGGCCTCGGCGCCGCGCTGCATGTCGTGCTGGCAGGAGTCGACGATGCGCTGACCGGTCTGCGTGTTCAGCAGCATCGACTTGAAGGGGATCTGCACCAGCAGCACTCGGCCGCGGGTGTCCTCGAGCCTGACGGCACCGGTCTTCGAGGCGACGGGCTTCATGACCCAGACGTCCTTCTTGTAGCGGACGTCCACGTAACCGTCGAACACCGGGTTGCGCTCGACGAAGACCTCGAACTTCTCGTCGCACACATACTTGCCGTAGTGCACGAGCGTCGCGGCCTGGCGTTGCTCCTCGTCGGCGTGCGGCAGTTCGGCCATCTGCTCGGCGGTGGTCGGCGGCGGAACGTTGGCCGGACGCTTCGGGGCGGGCTTGGTCTGCGCGGCAGGCTTCGGGGCGGGCTTCGCGTCCTGCGCCTGCGCGGCCGTGAGCATCGCCGCACAGGCGGACAGGGCAGCTAGGACGCGGGGCAGCGAGCGGGAGGAGGGGGTCACGGAGGCGTCTCCAGGGGGGGCCGAAACCGGCATTGTCCCTCGGAGAGGGGTCGCGTGCCGCGCCGGTGGTCGGTCTGGTGGAAATCCCGGTGCAGAAGACGCGCCGATCGGCACGCCAGCACGTCCTGAAATCGAACCCGCGGACCGCCGCTGCGGCGCGGCGGCCCCGGCGGGTCAGGGCAGCAGGTGCGAGACGCCGTCACGCTCCTCGAGCAGCTCCTTGAGCGTGAAGTCCATGCGTTCGCGGCTGAACGCGTCGACCTCCAGGCCCTGGACGATCGTGTACTCGCCGTTGGCACAGGTCACCGGGTAGCCGTACATCACGTCCTGCGGGATCCCGTACGAGCCGTCCGAAGGGATGCCCATCGTGGTCCACTTGCCGCCGGTGCCCAGCGCCCAGTCGCGCATGTGGTCGATGGCCGCGTTCGCCGCGGAGGCCGCCGACGACAGGCCGCGTGCCTCGATGATCGCCGCGCCGCGCTTGCCGACAGTCGGCAGGAACGTGTCCTTGTTCCACGCGTCGTCGCCGATCATCGCCTTGACCGACTGGCCGCCGATGGTGGCGAACCGGTAGTCGGCGTACATCGTCGGCGAGTGGTTGCCCCACACGCAGAGTTTCTCGATCGCCGCGACCGGCTTGCCGGTCTTGGCCGCGATCTGCGACAGCGCGCGGTTGTGGTCCAGTCGCAGCATCGCGGTGAACTGCTTCTTCGGCAGGTCCGGCGCCGACTTCATCGCGATGTAGGCGTTGGTGTTGGCCGGATTGCCGACCACCAGCACGCGCACGTCACGGCTGGCTGCGGCGTTCAGGGCCTTGCCCTGCGCGGTGAAGATCTGGGCATTGGCGGCCAGCAGGTCCTTGCGCTCCATGCCCGGGCCACGGGGGCGGGCGCCGACGAGCAGGGCGTAGTCCGCGTCCTTGAACGCGGTGGCCGGATCGCCGTGGGCGGTCATGCCGGCGAGCAGCGGGAACGCGCAGTCCTCGAGCTCCATCATCACGCCCTTGAGCGCTTTCTGGGCCTTCTCGTCGGGGATCTCCAGCAGCTGCAGGATCACCGGCTGGTCCTTGCCGAGCATGTCGCCGTTGGCGATTCGGAACAGCAGCGAGTAGCCGATCTGGCCTGCGGCGCCGGTCACGGCGACTCGTTTGGCGGGCTTGGTCATGGTCGTCCTTCGAGGGGGTCTGGAGGGGGACTCCGGGGTCGAGCGCGAGTGTAGGAGCGGCTCCTGGAGATGTCAACTTAGCGCTATAACTTCTATAAGACAGCAGATACTGGACAAGCGAGGCCGAACATGGTCGGATCCGAACGATGAGCACGGTCACGTTCAGCCCGCTCTACCGGCAGATCCGCGATCGGCTGGTGCACAGCCTCCAGGCCGGTGAGTGGCGGCCGGGCGAGGCCATTCCGAGCGAGATCGACCTGGCCACCCGCTACGGCGTCAGTCAGGGCACGGTCCGCAAGGCGATCGACGCGCTCTCGGCAGAGAATCTCCTGGTGCGCCGCCAGGGGCGCGGCACCTTCGTTGCCAGTCACCAGGAGGCCCGGGCCCAGATCCGCTTCCTGCGGCTGCGCCCCGACGACGGCGGCGAGCCGCGACAGCCGAGCAGCCGTTTCCTCGAGTGCCGCCGGCTGCGCGCGCCGCTCGAGATCGCTCGTGCCCTCGAGATGAAGGCGGGCGACGCGGCCGTGACGATCCGCCGCCTGCTCGAGTTCGACGGCGAACCGATCGTGCTCGAGGAGATCTGGCTGCCGGGCTCGACCTTCCGCGGCCTGACCGCCGAGCGGCTCAACGCGTACAGCGGTCCCCTTTACGCATTGCTCGAGACCGAGTTCGGCACCAGGATGATCCGTGCGAGCGAACGGCTGCGCGCGGTGGCCGCCGGCGAGGTCGAGGCCCGTGCGCTCGGCGTCGCGACCGGCGAGCCGCTGCTTCTTGTCGATCGGGTGTCCTCGACATACGGCGACAAGCCGGTCGAGGTTCGCCGCGGCTGGTACCGGACGCATCATCATCACTACTTCAACGAGCTGAGCTGAGCTGGAAATTGGTGCGCCGCGAAATTTGCGTCAGAATGAAGCGGTTTTGCCCGATCGAATAAAACGGGGAGGTCGGGGGTGGGGAGTCGGTCCGCGCGAGCGGCGCCGGCGCCGCTGCAACCTCCGTCGTGCCCGAGCGTCCACTTCACCAAGAGCACCGTCCGAGGCATCCATGGCCGACATCGCAGCCCAGAAAGCGCGACCGCAGTACCGCAACATCGGCGTCAACCAGATCGCGTCCTACCGGCTACCGCCGGCCGGCATCGTGTCCATCCTGCATCGCATCAGCGGCGCGCTGCTGTTCCTCCTCGGCATTCCGTTCTCGCTCTACCTGCTGCAGGAGAGCCTCACCAGCGAGCTGAGCTTCCAGTCCTACCGCGCCATCGTCGGGAGCATCCCCGGCAAGCTCGTGCTGCTGGTGCTGATCTGGGCGTTCGTGCATCACGCGATCGCCGGCATCCGCTACCTGCTGCTCGACCGCCACGTCGGCATCCAGAAGGATGCCTCGCGGACCTCGGCCAACGCAGTGCTCGGGATCACGGTCGCGCTGACCGCGATCCTCGCGCTCAAGCTGTTCGGAGTGTTCTGACATGACCACACGTCGGATCGTCGTCGGCGCGCACTACGGCCTTCGCGACTGGCTCGCGCAGCGCGTGTCCGCGGTCGTGCTGCTGGCCTACACGCTGCTGCTGCTGGGCGCCGTCCTCTTCACCCGTGACCTCGACTATGGCTCGTGGGCCGGCCTGTTCACGACGGTCTGGATGAAGGTGGCCACGCTGCTCGCGGTGCTGGCCCTCATCTGGCACGCCTGGGTCGGCGTGCGCGACATCTACATGGACTACATCAAGCCGACGGGCGTTCGGCTGGTGCTGCAGGTCGCCACGGTGGTGGCGCTGGTCGGTTACGCCATCTGGGCAGTGATCATTCTTTGGAGGGTCTGAGTTGGCTGAAGTCCTGAATCAACTCGCGAACGGGCTGCCGCGCCGTCGATTCGACGCGGTCATCGTTGGCGCCGGCGGCGCCGGCATGCGCTGCTCGCTGCAGCTCGCCGAGGCCGGCTACAACGTGGCGGTCCTGTCCAAGGTGTTCCCGACCCGGTCGCACACCGTGGCCGCCCAGGGCGGCATCGGCGCGTCGCTCGGCAACATGAGCGAGGACAACTGGTACTGGCACATGTTCGACACCGTCAAGGGCTCCGACTATCTCGGGGACCAGGACGCGATCGAGTACATGTGCAAGATGGCCCCTCAGGTCGTCTACGAGCTCGAGCACTTCGGCATGCCGTTCGACCGCAACGCCGACGGCACGATCTACCAGCGCCCGTTCGGCGGCCATACCGCCAACTTCGGCGAGAAGCCGGTGCAGCGTGCGTGCGCCGCCGCCGACCGGACCGGCCACGCGCTGCTGCACACGCTCTACCAGCGCAACGTGCGCGCCCGGACCCAGTTCTTCGTCGAATGGATGGTGCTCGACCTCATCCGTGACAGTGAGGGTGCCGTGCTCGGCGTCGTCGCGCTCGAGATGGAGACGGGTGAAGTCATGGTCCTCGAGGCCAAGGTCACCGTGCTGGCCACGGGCGGCGCGGGCCGCATCTGGGCCGCCTCGACCAACGCCTTCATCAACACCGGCGACGGCATGGGCATGGCGGCTCGGGCTGGCATTCCGCTCGAGGACATGGAGTTCTGGCAGTTCCACCCGACTGGCGTGGCCGGCGCGGGCGTCCTCATCACCGAGGGCGTGCGCGGCGAGGGTGGCATCCTGCTCAACAAGGACGGCGAGCGCTTCATGGAGCGTTACGCGCCCACGCTCAAGGACCTTGCGCCGCGCGACTTCATCTCGCGCTCGATGGACCAGGAGATCAAGGAAGGCCGGGGCGCGGGCCCGGACGGCGACTACGTGCTGCTCAAGCTCGATCATCTCGGCGCCGAGAAGATCATGAAGAAGCTGCCGTCGATCCGCGAGATCGCGATCAAGTTCGCCAACGTCGATCCCATCAAGGATCCGATCCCGGTCGTGCCCACCATCCACTACCAAATGGGCGGCATTCCCACGAACTATCACGGTCAGGTCGTCGCGCCGAAGAACGGCAACCCCAACGCCATCGTCGAGGGGCTGTACGCGATCGGAGAGTGCGCCTGCGTGTCGGTGCACGGCGCCAACCGCCTGGGCACCAACTCGCTGCTCGACCTGGTGGTCTTCGGGCGCGCGGCCGGCAACCACATCGTCGACGCCAAGTTCAAGGACCAGGGCTTCCGCTCGCTGCCCGCGCAGGCCGGCGACGAGTCGCTCTCGCGCCTCGCCCGCCTCGACGGCTCGAGCTCGGGCGAGAACACGCAGGAAGTGGCCAACGAGATCCGGCGGGCGATGCAGACGCACTGCAGCGTGTTCCGTACCTCCGAGCTGCTGACCCAGGGCGTGACCAAGATCATGGACCTCGCCGAACGCGCCAAGACCGTCCACATCAAGGACAAGTCGAAGGTGTTCAACACGGCCCGCGTCGAGGCACTCGAGCTGGACAACCTCGTCGAGACCGCGAAGGCCACGATCGTCTCGGCCGAAGCCCGCAAGGAGAGCCGGGGCGCTCACGCGCACCGCGACTTCCCCACCCGCGACGACGCGAACTGGATCAAGCACTCGCTGTACTACAGCGAAGGCAACCGGCTCGACTACAAGCCGGTCAACATGAAGCCGTTGACCGTCGAGACCTTCGCGCCGAAGGCCCGGACGTTCTGAGCAGGAGCACCCATCGATGAACGCAGTTGTCATGAACGCCCCCGTGGGCGCAGGCGCCAAGCCCGTCGCGACCCGGACGGTCCGCTTCTCGATCTACCGGTACGACCCGGACAAGGACGCGAAGCCCTACATGCAGGATCTGACGGTCGAGCTGCTGCCCACCGACAAGATGCTGCTCGACGCGTTGATGCGCATCAAGCAGGTGACCGACGACTCGGTCGCGTACCGCCGCTCCTGCCGCGAAGGCGTCTGCGGCTCGGACGCGATGAACATCAACGGCAAGAACGGACTGGCCTGCATCACGAACCTGCGTGACCTGAAGGAGCCGATCGTCCTCAAGCCGCTGCCCGGGCTGCCGGTGATCCGCGACCTGATCGTCGACATGACGCAGTTCTTCAAGCAGTACCACTCGATCAGGCCGTTCCTGATCAACGACACGCCGCCGCCCGAGAAGGAGCGCCTGCAGTCGCCGGAGGAGCGCAACGAGCTCGACGGGCTCTACGAATGCATCCTGTGCGCCTGCTGCTCGACCTCCTGTCCTTCGTTCTGGTGGAACCCCGACAAGTTCGTCGGACCCGCCGGGCTGCTCCAGGCCTATCGGTTCATCGCCGACAGCCGTGACCAGGCGACCAGCGCCCGCCTCGACGACCTCGAGGATCCGTACAGGCTCTTCCGCTGCCACACGATCATGAACTGCGTCGACGTCTGCCCGAAGGGACTGAACCCGACGCTGGCGATCGGCAAGATCAAGGACCTGATGGTCCGCCGAGCGGTCTGAGGCCGGGGCGATCCGAGCGGCCACGACGATGCTCCCGCCCGACGCCGACACGGTCGTGCGCCACCAGGACGATCCGGCGCGCCGCCGGCGGCTGCGCTGGCGCAGCCGTCGCGGCCTGCTGGAGAACGACCTGGTGCTGACGCGATTCCTGGACGCGAACGAATCCACGCTGACCGACGAGGAGGTGGGCGGTCTGGTCCGCCTGCTCGATCTGTCCGACAATGCGCTGATGGACCTGCTCCTGGGCCGCAGCGAGCCGGACGGCGACCTGGACGACCCGCATGCGCGCCTGATGCTCGACCGGCTGCGCGCAGCCTGAGCGCGGCAGCCCCGGCACGGCCGCCCGCCCCGACCTCAACCGACCGACCCCACCCCTTTCGCACGCATCCACAGGGCAGCCGATGACCTCCACCAAGAAAGCCACGTTGACGTTCACCGACGGCACGCCGTCGGTCGAATTCCCGATCTACGAGGGGACCGTCGGCCCCGACGTGATCGATATCCGCAAGCTGTACGGACAGACCGGGAAGTTCACGTTCGATCCGGGCTTCATGTCGACGGCGGCCTGCGACTCGAAGATCACCTTCATCGACGGCGACAAGGGCGAACTGCTGTACCGCGGCTATCCGATCGAGCAGCTCGCCACGAACTGCGACTACCTCGAGACCTGTTACCTGCTGCTCAACGGCGAACTCCCGAACCGAGCGCAGCACAAGGACTTCGATTACCAGGTCACGCACCACACGATGGTGCACGAGCAGATGACCCGATTCTTCCAGGGCTTCCGTCGCGACGCGCATCCGATGGCGGTGCTGGTCGGCTGCGTCGGCGCGCTGTCGGCGTTCTATCACGACTCGCTCGACATCAACAACGCCGAGCACCGCCACATCTCCGCGATCCGACTGATCGCCAAGATGCCCACGCTCGTCGCGATGGCCTACAAGTACACGGTGGGCCAGCCGTTCATGTATCCGCGCAACGACCTGTCCTACAGCGGCAACCTGATGCGGATGATGTTCGGCACGCCGTGCGAGGAGTACAAGGTCAACGAGGTGCTCGAGCGCGCGCTCGACCGCATCCTGATCCTGCACGCCGACCATGAGCAGAACGCGTCGACCTCGACGGTGCGCCTGGCCGGCTCGTCCGGCGCCAATCCGTTCGCCTGCATCGCGGCGGGCATCGCCACGCTGTGGGGCCCGGCGCACGGCGGCGCCAACGAGGCCTGCCTGCAGATGCTCGACGAGATCCAGAAGCAAGGCGGCGTCGAGAGGATCGGCGACTTCATCGCCAAGGTGAAGGACAAGAATTCGGGTGTGAAGCTGATGGGCTTCGGCCATCGGGTCTACAAGAACTACGATCCGCGCGCCAAGCTGATGCGCGAGACCTGCTACGAGGTGCTCGGCGAGCTCGGTCTGCACGACGATCCGCTGTTCAAGCTGTCGATGAAGCTCGAGCAGATCGCCCTCGAGGACGACTACTTCGTGTCGCGCAAGCTGTACCCGAACGTCGACTTCTACTCGGGCATCGTGCAGAAGGCCCTCGGCATTCCGACCTCGATGTTCACCTGCATCTTCGCGCTGGCCCGTACCGTCGGCTGGATCGCGCAGTGGAACGAGATGATCTCGGATCCGGACCAGAAGATCGGCCGTCCTCGACAGCTGTTCGTCGGCGCGACGCGCCGCGACGTCAAGGCGATCGACCTGCGCTGATGACAGGGTACCGCGGAGCTTCGGGCGCCGCTGTGGCACCGGCCGGCCCTTCGGGGCCGGCTTCTTTTTGGCCGTGCTCAGTGTGATTCGGGCAGCCAGACCTCGGCTTCGGTACCCACGCCCGCGACGCTGCGCAGCTCGATCCAGCCGCGCTGCGCCTCGACGAGATGTCGTGCGATGGCCAGGCCCAGGCCGGGCCCGGCACCCGACCCGGCCGACGGCATGCGCGCGAATGGCTCGAAGGCACGCTGAAGCTGCGACCGCGTGAAGCCGGGGCCGCGGTCGGCGACGGTGATCACGAGGTGGTCGACGCTCGGCGCCCCGGGCGGCGCACCGGCCGGCTCGCAGCTGTCCCGGCGCGTTCGCAGCGTCACCGGCGACTCGGGGGGCGCGTGGCGCAGCGCATTGTCGATCAGGCGGGCGAGGGCGTCGCGCACTGCGTCCGGATCGGCCTCGATGCGCGCGGTGACGTCATGCGGCGCGCGATGGATGCGGCGCCGCGCATCGGGCTGTGACGGGGTCCGTGCGGCCGCGTCCAGCAGGGCACCGAGCGTCACGGTGTCCCTGATCGGCGGTTCGCCTGCGATGTGCCGTCCGGGGCGCGGCAGGTCGCGTGAAGCGTCGAGCGGGCGCAGTGCGACCACGCAGCACGGTTCGCCATCCCCGATGCCGGCGCCCGCCGGCAGCAGCATCGCGGCCACGAGGAACCGGTCGCCGTCGGCGCCGATCGCCTCGGCCAGCAGGCGGTGCACTCGGGTCGGCGTGGCGCCGCTCTCGTCGATCCAGCGCGCGAGTCGCGGCGGCGACAGCAGCGGGACGAAGCGGGCCAGCGGCGACGCCCAGCGGGGCATGGCGTCGGGCGCAGGGGCGCACGACCCGAGCTCGACCGCGAAGGTGCGCGCGAAAGCGGGGTTCGCGATCGCGATGCGTCCGGCCCGATCGAGCGCGACCACGGGCTCTGCGCTGTGCTCGACCCAGTCGAGCAGGGCCGCGGTCGCGCCCGGACCGCCTTGCCGCCAACCCGCGGCGCTGATCGGATCCGCGTCGCTTCGGGGCGGCATGCCGCTCCGTGCGGTCGTCCCGGCGTGATCGATCGTCGCTGCACCCAAGGCTTGCCTCCCGTCGGGTCGTGGTGCGGCCGAACCGGCCGCTACCGACACTAACGGCAGGCGCGCGCCACGCTTGAGGCCGACGAAGCGTCGAGAAGCAGGGGTTGGGCGGCCTGTTTCGTAAGATCGGCGCAAGGACCTCCGTGCTACCATCCCGCCGTTATGTCGGGGCCCGGACCATGGGTCTGCGGAGTCCCTGGCAGCAGCGTCCGCGGACCGGTCGGAGCCGGAATGCGGATGGAAGGGGACGACGCGATCCCTTTCCGCACTTTCGACGAGAAACTCGTCTTGGGAGGTGAAGCGCGATGATGAAGGAATTCAATTCCAGCTCGTACCTGTTCGGCGGCAATGCGCCGTACGTCGAAGAGCTGTACGAGTCCTACCTGAACAATCCCGGTTCGGTCCCCGAGCAGTGGCGGACCTACTTCGACACCATGCAGATGGTGCCGGCCGCCGACGGGAACCCGCAGACGCCCGACGTCGCGCACGCCCCGATCGTCCAGTCCTTCGCCGAGCGCGCCAAGGACGGTACCCTGCAGCCGCGCGTGATGGGCGGCGACGCCGCTGCGGCACGCAAGCAGGTCTATGTCCAGCAGCTGGTGGCCGCCTACCGCTTCCTCGGTTCGCGCTGGGCCGACCTCGATCCGCTCAAGCGCCAGGAGCGCCCGCAGATTCCCGAGCTCGAGACCGCGTTCTACGACTTCACCGAAGGCGACCACGCGAACATCTATTCGGCGGCGAACACCTTCTTCGGCTTCGACAGCGCGCCGTTGCGCGACCTGCTGCGCGCGCTGCGCGAGACCTACTGCGGCACCATTGGCGCCGAGTTCATGTACATCACCGATCCGGCGCAGAAGCGCTGGATCCAGGAGCGGCTCGAGAGCACGCGCGCCAAGCCGAAGTTCTCCGCCGAGAAGAAGAAGCGCATCCTCGAGCGGCTGACCGCGGCCGAGGGCCTCGAGAAATACCTGCATACCCGCTATGTCGGCCAGAAGCGCTTCTCGCTGGAAGGCGGCGAGAGTTTCATCGCGTCGATGGACGAGTTGGTGCAGCACGGCGGCTCGCAGGGCATCCAGGAATTCGTCATCGGCATGGCGCACCGCGGCCGCCTGAACGTGCTGGTGAACACCCTGGGCAAGGGCCCGAAGGACCTGTTCGCCGAGTTCGAGGGCCAGCATGCGGATGACCTGCCCTCGGGCGACGTCAAGTACCACCAGGGCTTCTCGAGCGACGTCTCGACCCCCGGAGGCCCGGTCCACCTGTCGCTGGCGTTCAACCCGTCGCACCTCGAGATCGTGAATCCGGTCGTCGAGGGCTCGGCGCGGGCTCGACAGGACCGCCGCGGCGACCAGGACGGCTCCGAGGTGCTGCCGGTCATCGTGCACGGCGACGCGGCGTTCGCCGGGCAGGGCGTCGTGATGGAGACGCTGAACCTGGCCCAGACCCGTGGCTACGGCACCGGCGGCACGGTCCACATCGTCATCAACAACCAGATCGGCTTCACCACCTCGGACCCACGCGACTCGCGCTCGACGATCTACTGCTCCGACGTCGTGAAGATGATCGAGGCGCCGGTGTTCCACGTGAACGGCGACGACCCCGAGGCGGTGGTGTTCGCGACCCAGATCGCGATGGACTTCCGCAAGCAGTTCGGCAAGGACGTCGTGGTCGACATCGTCTGCTTCCGCAAGCTCGGCCACAACGAGCAGGACACGCCGGCGCTGACCCAGCCGCTGATGTACAAGAAGATCGGTCAGCATCCGGGCACCCGCAAGCTGTATGCGGACCGTCTCGAGGCGCAGGGCGTCCTCAAGACCGGTGACGGCGACGCGATGGTGAAGGGCTTTCGCGCCGCGATGGACGCGGGCCGGCATACCGCGGATCCGGTGATCTCGAACTTCAAGAGCAAGTTCGCGGTCGACTGGATGCCGTTCCTGAACCGCAAGTGGACCGACAGCGCGGACACCGCGGTGCCGATGGCCGAGCTGCGCCGGCTCGCCGAGAAGATCACCACCACGCCCGAGACGCTGAAGCTGCATCCGCTGGTCGAGAAGGTCGTGGCCGACCGCCGCGCGATGGGCCATGGAGACCTGGCCCTCGACTGGGGCATGGGCGAGCACATGGCGTACGCGACGCTGCTGGCCTCGGGCTACGCGGTGCGCCTGTCCGGTCAGGACGCGGGCCGCGGCACGTTCACGCACCGCCATGCGGTGCTGCACGACCAGAACCGCGAGCGCTGGGACTCGGGCTACTACATCCCGCTCGAGCATGTCGGCGACAATCAGGGGCGCTTCACCGTCATCGACTCGGTGCTGTCCGAGGAGGCGGTGCTGGCGTTCGAGTTCGGCTACGCGACTGCGGAGCCGAATGCGCTGGTGATCTGGGAAGCGCAGTTCGGCGACTTCGTCAACGGCGCGCAGGTCGTGATCGACCAGTTCATCTCGTCGGCCGAGACCAAGTGGGGTCGGGCCTGCGGCCTGACGATGATGCTGCCGCACGGCTACGAGGGGCAGGGCCCCGAGCACTCGTCGGCGCGCCTCGAGCGATTCCTGCAGCTGTGCGCGGAGCACAACATGCAGGTCTGCCAGCCGACCACGCCCGCGCAGATCTTCCACCTGCTGCGTCGGCAGATGATCCGGACCTTCCGCAAGCCGCTGGTCATCATGACCCCGAAGTCGTTGCTGCGGAACAAGGAGGCGGTCTCCCCGCTGCAGGACCTGGCGCGCGGCGGCTTCCAGACCGTGATTCCCGACACCACGGCGGACCTCGACGCCAAGGTCGTGAAGAAGGTCGTGCTGTGCACCGGCAAGGTCTACTACGACCTGCTGCTCGCGCGGCGCGAGCGTGAGATCCGCGACGTCGCGCTGCTGCGCGTCGAGCAGCTCTACCCGTTCCCGCACAAGGCGCTCGAGTCCGAGCTGAAGAAGTACCCGGCGCTCACGCAGGTGGTCTGGTGCCAGGACGAGCCGCAGAACCAGGGCGCCTGGTTCTTCGTGCAACACCACGTCCAGGACGCGCTCAAGGACGGCCAGCGGCTGTCCTACTCCGGGCGTCCCGCCTCGGCCTCGCCGGCCGTCGGCTACTACGACAAGCACTACGCCCAGCAGAAGGACCTGCTCACCGCGGCCCTGGGCGACGCCCCGAAAACGAAGACCAAGAAGGCTTCCTGAACATCATGGCGCTGATCGAAGTCAAGGTTCCGCAGCTGTCCGAGTCGGTTGCGGAAGCCACCCTGCTGCAGTGGCACAAGAAGGCCGGAGAGGCCGTGGAACGCGATCAGAACCTGATCGACGTCGAGACCGACAAGGTCGTCCTCGAGCTCCCCGCCCCCGAGTCGGGCGTCATCGCCCAGATCATCAAGGGCGACGGCAGCACGGTGGTCGCGGGCGAAGTCATCGCCGTGATCGACACCGAGGCCAAGGCGGGTGCGGTGGCGGCTCCGGCCTCGGCGCCCGCGCCGGCCGC
>VYKW01000538.1_pt1 | contig 12466 bp, 11 predicted proteins | sample 5114451 | NCBI WGS metagenome assembly VYKW01 (sample SAMN12291784, study PRJNA351875) | freshwater metagenome | isolation source: freshwater lake | place: USA: Michigan, Gull Lake | collected 2013-08-08
CGGTTGCCGCGGCCGTCGCCGCCGTTCCCGCGTCCGTCGTCGCTTAGGATGCGGGATGCCCGTCGATCCGAGCGCATCCGCCGTGCCTGAAGCGCCCGCGCCTCCCGCCCGCCCCACCGGAGACCCCGCATGACCGACCCGAAGACCGCCACGCCCCCCGCATCGCCCGCGCTCCCCCTGTCGCTGCGCGCGGTGAGCGCCGAAGACCACGCGGCCTGGATGCCGCTGTGGCGCGGCTATCAGGCCTTCTACCGCGTCGACATCGCGGACGCGACCACCGCGATCACCTGGGCGCGTTTCCTCGACAAGGCCGAGCCGATGCACGCGGCGATCGCCTGGCAGGGCACGCGAGCGGTGGGGCTGGTGCACTGGATCATGCACCGCGGCTGCTGGAGCGTCGGCGACTACTGCTACCTGAACGATCTCTATGCGGAGCCGGATGTGCGCGGCATCGGGGTCGGACGGGCGCTGATCGAGCACGTCTACGAGTCGGCCCGCCAGGCAGGCTGCTCGCGCGTGTACTGGCTCACGCACGAGAGCAACGATGTCGCGATGCGGCTCTACGACCGCATCGCCGACCGCTCGGGCTTCGTCCAGTACCGCAAGATCCTGCCGGTCGCCACGTAGGCCAGGCACCTCCTCGAGCCGCATGTCCTGCACTTGGCGCGATCACCCGACCGACGCCCCGGACGGCGAAAGGAAACACCCGTCGAATCCGGATCATTTCCACCCAATCGGCCTGCGCGCTGGTTACCCTCGAGCCAGAGGAGGCTCTCCGCCATGACCGTCATCACCTGCATCGAAGACCTGCGTCGCCTGCACCAGGCGCGTGTGCCGAAAATGTTCTACGACTACGCCGACTCCGGCTCGTGGACCGAAGGCACCTACCGCGCCAACGAAAGCGATTTCCAGCGCATCAAGCTGCGCCAGCGGGTGGCGGTCAACCTGGAGAACCGCTCGATCCGCGGCACGATGATCGGCCAGGATGTCGCGATGCCGGTGGCGCTCGCTCCCACCGGTCTGACCGGCATGCAGCACGCCGACGGCGAGATCCTGGCCGCGCGCGCCGCCGAGAAGTTCGGCGTGCCCTTCACCCTGTCGACCATGAGCATCTGTTCGATCGAGGATGTGAAGGCGCACACCACCAAACCGTTCTGGTTCCAGCTTTATGTGATGCGCGACCGCAGCTTCATCGAGGGGCTGATCGACCGCGCCAAGGCCGCCGGCTGCAGCGCCCTGGTGCTCACACTCGACCTGCAGTTGCTCGGCCAGCGCCACAAGGACCTCAAGAACGGCCTGTCGGCGCCACCCAAGCTCACCGCGCGCAACCTGCTGGACATGATGACCAAGCCGCGCTGGTGCATGGGCATGCTGGGCACCCCGCGGCGCCAGTTCGGCAACATCGTGGGCCATGTGAAAGGCGTTGCCGACATGTCCTCGCTGTCAGCCTGGACCGCCGGCCAGTTCGACCCGGGCCTGAACTGGGGCGATGTGGAATGGATCAAGAAACGCTGGGGCGGCAAGCTGATCCTCAAGGGCATCCAGGATGTCGAGGACGCGCGGCTGGCGGCGGCCACCGGCGCGGATGCGCTGATCGTCTCGAACCACGGCGGGCGCCAGCTCGACGGCGCGCTGTCCTCGATCGCCTCGCTGCCGGCCGTCGTGGCCGAGGTCGGCGACCGCATCGAGGTCCACATGGACGGCGGCATCCGCAGCGGTCAGGACGTGCTCAAGGCGGTGGCCCTGGGCGCGCGTGGCACCTACATCGGCCGCTCGTTCCTGTATGGCCTGGGCGCGATGGGCGAGGAGGGGGTCACCCGCGCGCTCGAGATCATCGCGCGCGAACTCGATCTGACCATGGCGCTGTGCGGCCGGCGCGAACTGAGCAGCGTCGACCGTGGCATCCTGGTGCCCGGCACCTTCGGCTGAGCGGGCGCCGAGGCGCCGGGCGGATCGTTCGCTGAGCGATCGCCCCCTTCAGCCCCAGACGTCCTGCGCCGTCTCGACCACCAGCTGCAGCTTGCGGCGCTGGTCTTCCACGGCGATGTTGTTGCCGTGCACGGTGCTGGAGAACCCGCACTGCGGGCTCAGGCACAGCTGATCGAGGGGGGCGTACTGCGCAGCCTCGTCGATGCGGCGCTTGAGGGCGTCCTTGCTCTCGAGCTGGCCGAACTTGGTGGTCACCAGGCCCAGCACCACGATCTTGCCCTTCGACAGGTAGCGCAGCGGGCGGAAGTCGCCCGAGCGTTCATCGTCGTATTCGAGGAAGAAGGCGTCCAGGTTCATGCGGGACAGCAGCGCCTCTGCCACGGGCTCGTAGTTGCCGGCCGCCGCGTGCGTGCTCTTGAAGTTGCCTCGGCAAAGATGCATGGCCAGGGTCATGCCCGCAGGCTTGAGCGCCACCACCTTGTTGATGAAGTCGGCATACCGGTAAGGCAGCTCGTTGGGGTCATCGCCGCGCTGGCGCGCCCCCTCGCGCATGCGCTCGTCGCACAGGTAGGCCAGGTTGGTGTCATCCATCTGCACGTAGCTGCAGCCCGCGTCGGCCAGGGACTGCAGCTCAGCCCCATAGGCCTGTGCGACGTCGTCATAGAACACCGGGTCGAGCTCGGGGTAGGCCTCTCGGCTGATGCCGGCGCGCCCGCCGCGAAAGTGAAGCATGGTGGGCGAGGGGATGGTCACCTTGGGCAGCAGGCCGTGGCTGCCGGACTTGCCCAAGGCCTCCACCCGCGACTTCAGGTACTGGAAGTCGGCCAGCTGGATGTCCCTGACGTGGCGCACCGTGTCGATGACGCGGATGGCCGGTGGCGCCAGCTCCTCGGTGCCGTCGGGCTTGCGAACGGTGAACGGGATGTCGGTCTTCACGCCGCCCAGCTGGTCGAGGAAATCGATGTGGAAGTAGGTCCGCCGGAACTCGCCGTCGGTGATGGACTGCAGGCCGGCATCGATCTGGAAGCGCACGATCTCGTCGATCGCGCCGTCTTCCACTTCGCGCAGCTGCTCGGGCGTGATCTCCCCCTTGGCCTTCTGCTCGCGCGCCTGCAGCAGGTAGGCCGGGCGCAGGAAGCTGCCGACATGGTCGGCGCGGAACGGGGGATGGGAACGGATCGTCATGGTCTCGTGCTCCAGGGACGGCGCGGCGGATCGGTCGCCGCATCAGAAGGGATACTGGCGCGGTGTGGTCTGAACCGTGACCCAGCGCAGCTCGGTGAACTCATGCACGCCAGCGCGGCCGCCGAAACGCCCGAAGCCGCTGCCCTTGACGCCCCCGAAAGGCATCTGCGCCTCATCGTGCACGGTGGGGCCGTTGACATGGCAGATCCCCGTGTCGATGCGTCGTGCCACGTTCATCGCGCGCGCCACGTCGCGCCCGAACACCGCCGCCGACAGGCCGTACTCGTTGTCGTTGGCGCAGGCGATGGCCTCCTCGATGCCGCGCACCCGCACGATGGCCTTGACCGGTCCGAAGGTCTCCTCGCGGTAGATGCGCATGGCGGGGGTCACGTGGTCGAGAAGCGTGGCCGGCATCAGCGTGCTGTCGGCCTTGCCGCCGCACACGAGCTTGGCACCCTTGGCGACCGCGTCGTCGATCAGCGCGTTGCAGTGCTCGACCGTGGACATGCCGATCACGCTGCCCAGCACCACGGGCTCGGGCTTGCGCGGGTCGCCAAGCGGCAGGGACTTGGCCTTCGTGGCGAGCTTCTTCACGAAGGCATCGGCCACCTTGTCGTCGACGATCAGTCGCTCGGTGCTCATGCAGATCTGGCCGCTGTTGGCGAAGCAGCCGAAGGCCGCGCCGTTGACGGCGTCGTCCAGATCGGCGTCGTCCAGCACCAGCAGGGGCGCCTTGCCGCCGAGTTCCAGCACGGCGGGCTTCAGGTACTTGGCGCAGGTCATGGCAATCAGCCGGCCCACGCGGGTGGAGCCTGTGAAGTTCACGCGCCGCACCGCCTCGTGCGCCACGATGGCCTCCACGACCGCGCCGGCTTCCGCCGGTGCGTTGGTGATGTAGTTGACCACGCCCGGCGGAAAGCCCGCCTCCTGCAGGGTCTCGATGATGAGCTGGTGCGTCCGCGGGCAGTTCTCGCTGCCTTTCAGAATGACCGTGTTGCCGCAGGCCAGCGGGGTGGCGATCGCGCGCACGCCCAGGATCACCGGCGCGTTCCAGGGTGCAATGCCCAGCACCACACCCGCAGGCTGGCGGATCGCCATGGCCAGGCTGCCGGGCACGTCGGACGGAATCACCTCGCCGACGATCTGCGTGGTCAGGGCCGCGGCTTCGCGCAGCATGCCGGCGGCCAGGAAGACGTTGAAGCCCCCCCACATGCCGGTGGCCCCGGTCTCGGCCGAGATCGCCTCGATGAACTGCGGCGTGCGGGCCTCCAACTGATCGGCTGCCTTCAGCAGCAGGGCGCGGCGCGTACCCGGACCGGTCTCGCTCCAGGTCTTGAAGGCTTCGGCGGCGGCCTCCACCGCCATCACCGCATCGGCCGGCGAGGCCGCCGGCGCCCGTGTGGCGACCGTGCCGTCCAGCGGGTTGCGGCGCTCGAAGGTGGCGTTCCGCTCGGCCGTGACCTTCAGGCCGTTGATCAGCATCGGCAGATCCGACATGGAGGACTCCTGAAGGGAATGTGGAAGGGGTTGGGTGGAAGCGGTTCGGGGTTTCGATGCACAGGCTGTGGCCAGCGGCGCGGCAGCGCGTGGTGATGCTCAGGACGGCGCCACGATCGTGGCGGCAGCCGCCGCTGTCGGGGACGCCTGCGTCCGACCCCGACGCGCCGCATCGGCGGCCGAGGTGGTGTCCTGCGCCTGCGCACCGAGGTAGGCTTCCCGCACCACGGTGGAACGGCTCAGCAGGCGTGCCGGGCCGCTGGCCACCAGCGCGCCGCGCTCCAGCACGTAGCCGCGGTCGGCCACGGCCAGGGCCTTCTTGACGTTCTGCTCCACCATCAGCACGGTGGTACCGGCGTCGGCGATGCGCCGGGCCATCGCCAGCAGCTCGTCCACCATGCGCGGGGCCAGACCCAACGAGGGTTCGTCCAGCATCAGCAGGCGCGGTGCGCTCATCATGGCGCGGGCCACGGCCACCATCTGCTGCTCGCCGCCGCTCATGGTGCCGGCCAGTTGCGTGGCGCGCTCGCGCAGCTTGGGGAAATCCTGCAGCACCTGAACCAGCCGGCGCTCCCGCTCGGCCTTAGGGGCCAGCCAGCCGCCCAGTTCCAGGTTCTCGGACACCGTCATCTGAGGAAACAGCTGCCGCCCTTCGGCCACGAGCGCCATACCGGCGCGCACGATCTCGTGCGTCTTCTCCGGCAGCTCCTCGCCATCCAGCAGCACTTCGCCGCCGCGCGGAATCAGGCCGGCCAGCGCGCGCAGCAGCGTGGTCTTGCCCGCACCGTTGGGCCCGAGGATGACGGTCAGCCCGGGCCGAGCCTCGAAGCGCAGTCCGCGCAGGACCTGCACCGGCCCGTAGCCCGCCGCCAGTCCGTCCACCTTCAGGTGTGCGCGGCCGTTGCCGCCCAGCGTGAAGCCGTCGGGGCGATACCACATCATGGCGGGCCTCCCCGTGTCGCGTTCTCGGGAGCACCGACGACCGATTCTGCGGACGGCCGCGACAGCGCCTCGTCGACCATCTCGTCGCCCAGGTAGGCCTCGATCACCTCCGGGTCGTTCACCACTTCGATGGGGGTGCCGTCGGCGATCTTGCGGCCCTGGTGCAGCACGATCACGCGCTCCACGTGGCGCAGCAGCGTGGTCACGGCGTGTTCGATCCACACCACGGTCAGGTCGAGCTCATCGCGCAGGCGGCGGATCAATCGGGCCATGTCCTCCAGCTCGGTCTCGGTCAGGCCGGCGGCCACCTCGTCCAGCAGCAGCAGACGCGGCCGTGTGGACAGCGCCATGCCGATCTCCAGCAGTCGCTGCTGCGATGGCGTGAGGGCGCCGGCCGGCAGTGCCGCCTGCTCGCCCAGCCCGATCAGGCTCAGGATGCCGGCCACGTCGCGCAGCGCCCAGGGCACGTCCACCTCGTCACCCCAGAGCCACCACCTGCGCCAGCGCCGGCCGGCGAACTTCAGGCCGAAGCCGATGTTGGCGGCCACGGACAGGTCACCGAAGACACGCGGGGTCTGGAAGGTACGGGCCAGGCCGCGCGCGGCAAAACGGTGGGGCCCCGCGCCCGTGAGGTCGCGCCCATCGGTCACCAGCCGCCCGGAGGTGGGCCGCTGCACCCCCGTGAGTGCGTTGAAGAAGGTGGTCTTGCCCGCGCCGTTGGGGCCGATGATGCCCACCAGCTCGCCCGCCCGAAAGGTGGCGCTCACGGCATCCACGGCCACCAGGCCGCCGAAGCGCACTGTCACCTCGCGCGCCTCCAGCAGGAAGCTGCCCGACTCAGCCAAGGCGCCGCTCCCGGGCCAGTCGCTTGTCGCGCGCCTTGTCGCCGGTCCACTCGTAGCGGCGCTCACGCCACCAGGCGCGCATGTCGTCGCGCCAGACCTTCCATGTGTCCCAGCGCAGCGAGGCCAGGCCGCCGGGCAGATACAGCACCGACAGGATCAGCAGCAGCCCCAGCGTCATCATGTAGACCTGCGGGGCGGACAGGCGCAGGGTCTCGGCGAGCAGGCTGAACACCACCGCCGCGATCAGCGGCCCCCACAGCGTGACCGCACCGCCGATCAGCGCGATCAGCACCGTCTGGAACCCGATGAAGGGATTGAAGACGGTGTGCGGGTCGATGTACGTCCAGCGCACCGACATGGCCGCCCCCACCGCACCGGCCACCGCCGCCGTCATCGCGAATCCGACGATCTTCACCCAACGCGTGTTCACCCCCAGCGTCTGCGCCCGCTGTTCGTCCGCGCCGATGCCCAGAAGCGCCAGGCCCAGGCGTGTGCGCCGCACGCCGATGGACAGCGCCACGGTGGCCGAGGCCAGCACCAGCACCGTCAGGTAGACCGTGTCGCGCTCGGGTACCACGGTCAGCACGCGGCCCACCGTGCCGGTGACCGACTTCTCGAAGTAGGTGATGGCGTGGCGGATCAGCTCCGTCATGCCGAAGGTCAGCACGGCGAAGTAGGTGCCGCGCAGATGCAGCACGGCCGCACCCATCACCACCGCGACTGCGGTGGCGACCAGCGCGCCGAGGGCGATGGCCTCGAACCAGCCCGTGCGCTCCAGCATCAGCGCGCTGGTGTAGGCGCCGATGCCGAAGAAGGCCGAGGTGGCCAGCGACAGGTAGCGCGTGCTGCCGCAGAAGAGTCCCCAGCTCGACGACAGCGCCACATACATCAGGCAGGTCAGCGCCATCGACACCACAAAATCGCTGCCGAAGGCCGGCAGCGCCAGCGCCCAGCCTGTGAGAGCGAACCACACCAGCAGGTCGCGCACCAGCACTTGGCGGTCGTTCATGGGGTCCGCCGGGTCATCAGGCTTTGCGCGTCTTGCGCGTGAACAGGCCCTCGGGCCGCAGAAGCAGCACGGCGATGAACACCGTGTACGACAGCAGCGCCTTCAGCGAGGGGTTGGTGTAGTGCATGCCAATGGCCTCCACCACGCCCAGCAGCAGTCCGCCGGCCAGCGCGCCGCCCATGCTGCCGAAGCCACCCAGCGTGATGACGATGAGTGCCGTGACGGTGTAGGGCTCGCCCATGGAGGGCGAGATGGCGTAGGCCATGGACAGCAGGCATCCGGCCACACCTGACAGGCCGAGGCCGACGCCGAACATCAGCGGGTGCAGGCGGCGCGTGTCGATGCCCACCAGTTGTGCGCCCACGGGTGACTGCATCAGCGCTCGCACGCCCTTGCCCAGCAGCGTCATGCGCATCAGCACGATGAGCGCGCCGCTGAACAGCAGCGCCAGGCCGAACACGAGCAGCTTGTTGCCCGCGAACTGCGCGTCGCCCATCTTCACCGGCTCGGTCAGGAAGTCGTAGCCACGAAGGTCGCCACCCCAGAGCCAGGACACCAGGTTCTGCACCAGGAACATCAGGCCGAAAGCCACCATCAGGCCACGTGCCTCGAAGATGTCCAGGTTGGGCGAAGTGGCCGTCAGGCGTCGGAAGCACAGGAAGTGGATGGCCAGACCCAGCGCCATCAGCAGCGCGAACGACAGCGGCACCATCAGCAGGGGCGACACGCCCAGCGACGACTGCACCCACCAGGTGAGGAAGGCTCCCAGCATCAGGAACTCGCCGTGCGCGATGTTGAGGATGCGCATCAGTCCGTACTGCAGGTTCAGGCCGAGCGCGACCAACGCGTAGATGCCCCCGGTGATGAGACCGGAGGCGATCAGTTCGGTCCAGGCGGAGAAGGACATGGTCTCAGGTCACCCGGGCAGGACGCGCGCGCCGTGCGCCCGCCCCGCTGAGCGTCTAGGGGTGCCTACTTCCAGGCCGGCTTGCTGGCGTTGAGCTTGGCTGTGGCGCGGTCGACCGGCCACACCACCTCGAACTCGCCGTTCTGCCACTGTCCGATGGTGCCCGGCGTGCCCACGTTCTCGCTGCCCTGGAAGCGGATGTCGCCGATGATGGTCTTGTGCGTGGTGCCGGCGATGTAGTCGCGGATGGCTTTGCGGTCCAGGCCCACCTGCTTGACCGCATTCGTGAGGATTTCCAGGCCTGCCCAGCAGGCGCCGCTGGCCCAGCGGTCCGGCTCCTTCTTCTGGCCGGCCACATGGGCGTCGAAGTAGGCCTTTGCGCCAGGGCTGGTCTTGGCGTTCCAGGAGCCCATGCCGGTGACGCCCTCGGCGCCGGCCGGGGTCATCACGTTCTTGTACAGCGGGAAGGCCGTGCCCACGGAGGCGTAGAACACCTTGGGGTTGAAGCCGATCTCCTTGGCCTGGCGGCTGGCCAGGATGGTGTCGGGCGGGTAGGTGAAGCCGACGAACGCGTCGGGATTCTTGTCCTTGATCGAGCGCATCACGGGCGAGAGGTCCTTCACGCCGCCGGGGTAGCTCTTGTCCTCCACGAGGGTGATGCCCGTGCCCTGCAGCGCCACCTTGAAGGCGGCGTAGTTCTCCAGCCCGAACAGGTCATCCACGTAGACGCAGGCCACCGAGCGGATGCCGTTGGCCTTGAACATGTCCACGATGGCCTCGCACATGGGCTTGGGCTGCTGCAGCAGGAGGAAGAAGTAGGGCAGCTTCATCTCCACCAGCCGGCGGCTCAAGGCCGTGGGCGCGAGGAACGGGTAGCCGAAGCGGTTGGCCAGGGGCGCCACGGCGAAGTTGGCGTTGCTGCCCCAGGGCGGCAGCACCAGGTCCACCTTGTCGCTGCCCATGAGCTTCTCGTAGGTGCGCACCACGGTCTCGGTGTCGCTGCGATCGTCGGAGCTGACGAGTTCGATCTTGCGGCGCACGCCCTTGACATCCAGGCCGCCCGCCTGGTTCTGCTGTTCGGCCCACAGCAGGTAGTTGGGTTCCTGACTGACCTGCGCGCCACCGGTCCATGGCCCGGTGCGAGACATCGAGTAGCCCACCCGCACCGGAGCGGCCTGGGCGAGGAGCGCGGGTGCGAAGGACGTGGCGCCGACGGCGGCAGCGGTCTTCTGCAGGACATGGCGGCGAAGCGGGGAGCCGGGGCTGCGGTGCATGAGTGTCTTCTGTGTTGTCAGTGCCGTGGTGGCCAGGGAGGCTGTCGGGCAGCCAGGGAACAGCCCGCTGCCCGATGACGCAGGACAGGTTTGACCCCGCGCCTCACCCAGGGTCCCGGAGGCGAATTTGCTCTGCTCGGACGGCTACGGACTGCCGGGGGAGGATAGCAAAGCAGGCTGCTTGCGCTTCGGCGGGAGGGGTATTGCCGATGAGCCCGAGCCGCCCTGGGCCGCCAGGGCACCGGGCCCCGTACCCCGGCGCTCCGAACCTCAGCGCACCTGGGCGAACAGCCCGACCATCTGCCCGAAGACCTTCGGGGCGCCGGCCAGCACCTGCTCGGAGAAGATGTGGTCGCCGTCGCCCTGCAGGTTGCCCACCAGGCCCCCGGCCTCGCTGACCAGCAGGCTGCCGGCGGCGACGTCCCAGGGCATCAGGCCGATCTCGAAGAACGCGTCGTAGCGGCCGGCCGCGACGTAGGCCAGGTCGAGGGCGGCAGCCCCTGGACGGCGCAGGCCGGCGGCCTTCTCGGAGACGGCCTTGAACAGCGCCAGATAGTGGTCGATCTCCTCGACCTTGCGGAACGGGAAGCCGGTGCCGACCAGCGCCTCCTCGAGCCGCGCGTTCGTCGCGACCCGGATGCGGCGGTCGTTGAGGAATGCGCCGCGGCCCTTGCTCGCGGTGTAGAGCTCGTCTCGGTTCGGGTCGTAGACGATGGCCTGCGTGACGACGCCCTTCTGCATCAGCGCGATCGACACGCAGTACTGCGGCAAGCCGTGGATGAAGTTGGTGGTGCCGTCGAGCGGATCGATGATCCAGATGTTCTCGGCTTCCTGCGGCGGCACGTCGAGCTTCCCGGGCAGGTGGCCGGACTCCTCGCCGAGGAAGGCATGGTCGGGATACGCCTGCTTGAGCGCGCCGATGATGGTGGCCTCGGAGGCCCGGTCGACTTCGGTGACGAAGTCGTTGCGCTGCTTGCGGGCGACCTTGATGCTGTCGAGATCGAGGGCGGCGCGGGTGATGATCCGGCCTGCGGCGCGCGCGGCGCGCACCGCGACGTTCAACATGGGATGCATTGAGCGGGCGCTTTGGGGTAAACCTGCCATTGTAGGCCACCGGGACGCCTGCGCCGTCCGAGTCCGGGGCGTCAGGCGCCGCGAGGCGTCATAATCCCGGAGCGGCCCGACTGCCGGGCGCGGTCCTTCCGGCCGTCCGCATCCCGTCCCCGCGCCCGCCTGTCCGCCTTCCGTACGCGCCCCGTCATGCTCCTCGTCCTGGTCTTCGCCTACCTCCTGGTCACCATCGCCATCGGCCTGTGGGCGGCCCGTCGGGTCAAGAACACGGCCGACTTCGCGATCGCCGGGCGCCACCTGCCGATGGTCATGATCGTGACCACCACCTTCGCCACCTGGTTCGGCTCGGAGACGGTGCTCGGCATCCCGGCGAAGTTCGTGCAGGGCGGGCTGGGCGCGGTGGTCGAGGATCCGTTCGGCGCGGGCAGCTGCCTGATCCTGGTCGGCCTGTTCTTCGCGGCGAAGCTCTACCGCATGACGCTGCTCACTATCAGCGACTACTACCGGGCCCGATACGGCCGCACGGTCGAGGTCGTCTGCTCGCTGATCATCATCGTCAGCTATCTCGGCTGGGTGTCGGCCCAGGTGACCGCGCTCGGGCTGGTCTTCAACCTGCTGTCGGGCGGCGCGATCCCGATCCCGCTCGGCATGGTGATCGGCACGGTGTCGATCCTGGCCTACACGCTGTTCGGCGGGATGTGGTCGGTCGCGGTCACCGACTTCATGCAGATGATCATCCTGGTGGTCGGTCTGCTGGTGATCGCGGTCTTCGCCAGCGAACTGGCCGGCGGCGCCGGCAAGGTCATCGCGCTCGCGCAGAGCCGCGACATGTTCCGCTTCCTGCCCGAGCCCTCGTTCCACGACATCGTCTTCTTCATCGCCGCCGCGATCACGATGATGCTCGGCTCGATCCCGCAGCAGGACGTGTTCCAGCGGGTAATGTCGGCCAAGGACGTCCGCGCCGCCACGCGCGGCCCGGTGATCGGCGGCGCCTGCTACATCCTGTTCGCCTTCGTGCCGATGTTCCTGGTGACCAGCGCGCTGCTGATCATGCCCGAGCAGGCCGCGGCGCTGCTCGCCGAGGATCCGCAGAAGGTGCTGCCCACGCTGGTCCTCGAGCACATGCCGTTCGCGATGCAGGTGCTGTTCTTCGGCGCGCTGCTGTCGGCGCTGAAGTCGACCGCCTCGGCGACGCTGCTGGCGCCCTCGGTGACCTTCGTCGAGAACATCTGGCGGCAGTTCAAGCCGCGCATGGGCGACCGCGAGGCGCTGCGCGACATGCGGATCGCGGTGCTGGTGTTCTCGGCCTGCGTCTGCACCTATGCGATCGCGATGCAGGGCACGCCGATCTACGAACTGGTGTCGGCGGCCTACCAGGTGACGCTGGTGGGTGCGTTCGTGCCGCTGCTGGCCGGCCTGTACTGGCCGCGCGCGACCACGCAGGGCGCCATCTTCTCGATCGTCCTCGGTCTGCTCGGCTGGCTGGCCTTCATCGCGACACCCGCCGGCGAGGTCTTCCCGTGCCAGCTCGCCGGGGTGCTCGCCGCGGGCGTGGGCATGCTGCTCGGCTCGCTCGGGCCGCAGGCGCTCGCGAATCACCATGACCGCCGTGTCCTCGCGCACTGAGCCCTTCGAGCGGACGGTGCCGCCGACGCTGCATTCGGGCGATCCCGAGCCGCTCGCGCGCATCGCCTTCGTGCTGATCGGCACCAGCCACCCGGGCAACGTCGGGGCGGCCGCGCGCGCGATGCGCACCATGGGGGTGGCCGATCTCAGGCTGGTCGCGCCGCGCTTCGATGACGTGGCC
>VYKW01000539.1_pt1 | contig 12451 bp, 10 predicted proteins | sample 5114451 | NCBI WGS metagenome assembly VYKW01 (sample SAMN12291784, study PRJNA351875) | freshwater metagenome | isolation source: freshwater lake | place: USA: Michigan, Gull Lake | collected 2013-08-08
CGGTTGGGCGCCGCGCGTCTGCCGTTCGATGGAATCGACGATGGCCGCGAGCGCGACGTCGAAATTGCTTTCGTCGGAAATGTCCAGCGCGGGCTCCATGGCCGCTGTCGGCGGAAGCGGCGGTAACGTCAAAGACGAACGGGCCGACGGCGAATGCTCGAACGGCGAGCGGCTGAACGAAGAACGGGCGAACGACGTCAGGTCGCGCAGCCGCTCGACAGCGCGGCGCCATCGCGCGCCGAGCCGCGGCTCCTCCCTGGCAGGTGTTCGCATCAACATCTGACTCTCCAGCAAGTTAGCTTAGGCGAGCGGAGAAAAGCTTAGCAAGGGTTGCGCTGCCGCTGCCAACAGCTGTGTTGCGGCCGCCGCAGCCCGGGGTCTTGGTCCATGCCGGCCTTGATGGGCGCTTGGCTGGGCAATGCGCGGCAGTGTGCATAGGCTTGGGCGCCGGCCTGACTGCGTTCCCCCGGCCGGCGCAGAGCAGGGCGGAAGATGTTCCGGTGAGAGGTAAGGAACAACCGTGGTGCCCGGAGGTTCGGACTCTTGCTGCATCCCCGCAAACGTCCGAGGCCTCCATGTATCACCACGTCAAAAAGCTGATGTTCACCGTCCGTGTCGACGAGCCCGATCCGCGCTTCGGCAACATGCTGCTGGAGCAGTTCGGCGGCGCCAATGGCGAGCTTGCCGCCGCCATGCAGTATTCGATCCAGGGCCTCAATTGCGAGGATCCCGATCGCAAGGATCTCCTGATGGACATCGGCACCGAGGAGCTGAGCCATCTGGAAGTGGTCGGCACGCTCGCCCGCATGCATCTGAAGCCCGCCAAGTTCGACCGCGAGGCCGCCGAGGCCGATCCGTTGATCGCGATTTGCGGCGGGGGCGGCGTCAATCTGTTCAACTCGCAGGGCAATCCCTGGACCGCCGACTATCTGAAAATCACCGGCGAGCTCGACGTCGATCTGCGCAGCAACATCGCCGCCGAGGCGCGCGCCAAGATCGTCTATGAGCGGCTGATCAATTTCACTGATGACGCCGGCACCAAGGACGCGCTGCAGTTCCTGATGACGCGCGAGATCACCCATATGAAGGCGTTCGCGCTGGCGCTGGAGAGCATGAACAAGCCGGCCTTCAGCATCGGACGGATCGCGCCGACGCCGGGCCTCGTCGATCAGTTCTTCAACGATTCCACCGGCAATGGCGACCATGGTGAGATCGATACCCGTGGCCCCTGGAACGAGGGCGGTGACTGGGTGTTCACGGAATCGCCGGCGATCCAGGCCGAGAATGGCGCGGCCAATGCGATCGTCACCGAGAGCTCGCCGCCGGCCGATGAAGCGGGCCTCGGCGATCTCTTGATCGAGGAGCTGCGCGACATCCTCCATGCCGAGAAGCAGCTGACCAAGGCGCTGCCGAAGATGGCGGAGGCCGCCCGCTTCGATCAGCTGCGCGAATTGTTCGAGCAGCATCTGGTCGAGACCGAGGCCCAGATCGAGCGCATCAACGAATGCTTCGAGCTGCTCGGCAAGACGCCGCGGGCAAAGCCGTGCAAGGGCATGATGGGCCTGGTTGAGGAAGGCGAGGAGATCGTGACCCAATCCGAGGACAAGGAGAATGCGGCGGCGGATCTCGCGCTGATCGGCGCGGCACAGCGCGTCGAGCATTACGAGATATCCGGCTACACCACCGCGCGCAACCTTGCCTCACAGCTCCGCCACAGCGCCGTCGTCGCGCTGCTGTCGAAGTCGCTGGCCGAGGAGGAGAATGCCGATCAGCTCCTCAATCAGGTCGCGCGCTCTTTGATGTCGGTCGCCAAGATGCCGGCGGCGATCGAGCAGGCGTGAGGTAGGGACCTCCGCGGCGCGCTTGCGCTCTGCAGGCCACCGTGGAGCGCAGCACCATGTGGGTGGAGCGCAGACATTGCGCCACGTCTTCATATCGTCATGGCCGGGCTTGTCCCGGCCATCCACGTCGTTCAGCTCGCTGAGAAGCGCATGGATGCCCGGGACAAGCCCGGGCATAACGGAACAACTAACTGCCAGGATGGATCGTTCGCGACAGTCCCGTGTCTCCATATCCGACCGCCTCGCCTTTGCGGGGCATGACGGCCGTCTTTAAAAACGCCAATTGTGCCCTCCGCTGGCCGTCTGGAATGACGGGGAACAGCGATCAACAGCGGACCAGCCGCTCTCCCGCTGCCATCTCACTCCGTATAGCTGCGCGACCGGTCCGCCCTGCGGAAATGGTTCGTCGACAGGCAGCGCCTCGCCCGGTTGATCTGCGCATCGGTGGCGCCGCGGCTGCGCGCATACATCTCGGCCACCTCGGCGGTGTATTTCTCCACGTAGTAGCGCACCTCCGAGCAGGACATCCGGGTGTCCGGACCAGCCTCGTTGGCTGCCTGCACTCCGGATCCCATCGCCAGAAGCAGAATCCCCGCGCCGATCATACCCCGCACCATCGACTTCCTCCCCCTTGTCGCAGCTACCCGATAACAGGCGTGACTCGGCGCGAGGGTGCAAATTAACAAATGACGGCCACGTGACATCATCGCTGCAGTGTGGCTTCGCAGTGTCACCGAGCGTTGCGGCGGCGCATCGCCTGCAACCGCAGCCGCTCGGAAACGCCTCGTACCGATGGCAGATCGCGGTTCCTTCAGCGGAACCCTCGTTCACCTCGCGCTGGTCGGGCTGGCGCGATGATGCGCCGCTCCTCCTTCGACATCTCAGGCCGCCGCGGTCGAACTCGCCGTGCCCGCGCTGCTCGAGCCGCCGGTGCTTGCAGCGCCGCTGGCCGCGCCTTGCGCGTTGTAGGTTTGCGCGCCCTTGCTGCTGCCGTCCGAGCTGGCGGCCGTCTTGGTCACCTCGGTCGAGCCGTCGGAATAGGTGATCGTCGTGGTGGTGACGCCGTCGAGCGTGATCGAGACCTCGCTGACGACAGTCTTGCCCGACGACGCGCCGCCGCTGCCGGAGGAGCTCTCCGACGTGTCGCCGGCCGAGCTCGTGGCTGATGACGACGAGGTTGCGGACGTCGCCGAGCTGGATGAGGTGGCCGCGGTCGCCTGGGACGACGTGGCCGCGATGGGAGTCGAAACGGAGCTGATCGACATGGACTTCTCGCATGAAGAAAGGGGCGGGTGCCGCACGGCTGCGCGGCTCGCTTCTTCAACGCGGCTTTGGCGCGGAGCTGGCGTACTGAGTTGCGTCTGAATGTGTCCGGATGCAGCGGGTTTCACTCGGGGCCATCGAAGCGTGTCGCCAGCCGCGCTGCCCGCGGCAAAGTCTCCCGTCGCAGGGCGCCCGCTACGGCGTTGCGGATTGGCTTCGCGGCTCTCACACGCCCCGGTGCAGGTTCAACCCCCGCTCTTTTCCCACGTCATTCCGAGCGGCGGCGATGCGGCGAACAGGACGCCACCAGGCGTCCTGTGCGCTCCGGAATGGTGGCGGAGGGCGGAGAGGGGCGATTGCCAAGCGCCGGCGCGGCGCTCTATCGTTCTGCACGCATGAGCGTCGCCTTTTCACCCCGCCAAACATCACGCGTCGCGAAAGCCTGCTGCGCTTACGCCGACGCCAACCCGATTGACCGATCTAACGATCTGTTGCTGACCTAATTGCCGAGGATCTTCTCCGCCGCGGTGACGATGCTGACCGTCGGATGCTCGGCGCAATATTTGCCGAACTTCTTGGCGTTCTCGATGAACGCCTCGGTATCGAACAGGGCTTCGTCCTGATCGCCCTTGTACCAGCCGTCGAGCCAGATCAGCACCATCTTGATGCTGTCGTCGCCGCTCTCGACGAACTGTTTGCAGCTCATGGTCGACAGATCCAGCACGACGGCCGAGGCCGGTGCTGACGGCAGCATCAGGGCCGCGGCGAGCAGCGGGGCAGCGAGCAATTTCATGGGGCGTCTCCGGATGGATGTCATGAAAACAATGAAAAAGACAGTGCGTTACGAATCCCTTCGCGCGCCAATGCGAAGCGCGCGATCAAGATCGCGCCGGGGCCCGCATGGTTAGGATCGGCCAAATCGCGCGCGGTCGTCAGGGGTGCTGCGGTAAGTCAATGCCGGGATCGGGCCCGCCCGCCGTGCGAACCGTCCTGTCGCTGTGGCGCCTCCCGGCCGATGTCCTTGTGCAGGCGCGCCACGGGTCTCGGCCAAGGTCCAGCCAGTTGCGCGCGCCCATTTGGAGAGCGTGGCGCAGCTCGCGTGATTATGCCAGGATCGACCAGGAGCGCATGAACTGCCTGACCCAGCGCAGGTCGCCCCCGAGACAAAATCTTGCGTGATAGGCACCGTTGATATCAAACCGCAGTTGTCCGCGATGGTCTGTGGAGCTGTCTACGTCAAATGGAATGCGCCAGAAGTTGAATTTCGACGGATAGAGCATGGACAGAAGCGCGATCGTATCATGCGGAAAGCAGCCGGAGATGCCCTCGGCCTGTTCGTAGCTCGCCATGTAGAATTTATGAGCTTCGCTGAGCATCGGAGCCGCTGCTCCAAACGTGCTTAAGCTCGTCAGGTCTTCCCGCCTGAATATGAGCTTTCGGCAGATATCAAGCGGGACAATCGTGATTGGAATTCCTGAGTGGAGAATGTTGGCCAAGGCGATGGGGTCGTTGTAGGCGTTGAATTCGGCGTCCTCGGTGATATTGCCTTTGTCAAAAATCGCGCCCGTCATCATCGTGATACCGGAGATTCGCTCAGACCCGAGCATGCGCGCGATCGATGGGATATTGGTTGCTGGCCCGATGCTCAGGATATGAACGTCCTCGTTGAGCCATCGCGCGCGTTCCAAAGGGCTTTCAATCGACTCTGATAGAGAGTCGAATTGTTCGTCTGGCCTGACCTCACCGATGACATTGCCCAAGCCATCGAGTCCATGAATATCCGTTGCAGACTGCGCGAAGCCGTCTGAAGCGCGTTCGGCGCCGACGAGAATTGGTGCGTCGACACCGAGTCGGTGTAACAAGGTTCGGATGTTGTACGCGGCTTGGCGTGCTGAGACATTTCCGAATACGGTCGAAAAAGCGATCTTATGTCCTGAGACGATTTTGCAAGCGACAGCGATCGCGAGCGCGTCGTCTACTCCCCCATCGCTGTCGATCCAGATCATCTATAGTCTTCCATTGCTTTTCATGTGGTCGATCAGTCGCTTGAATTGATCGGGAGGCAGTCTCGTCGATTGACGGTTGATGTCCGCTGCCTTCCAATCCGCGCTGGTCACCCGCACAAGGAGGATGGATGCCGCGGTCGGCGAATCCTCATAGTCGAGATCGGATATTCTGCCCGGAAGTTGCGCCAATGGATCATTCTGGAAAGCCTCGTAATATTGCTTGGAGTACAGAACGCTCAACACGTTACCGGTGCGGGTCGGAATCCCCGACGTGTTGATGCGGTGTGAGTCTCCTTTGAAGATCCAGAATCCGGCATGATCATCGAGCTTGATATCCGAAGCGTCCCAGGTCGCGGCAACCTTGCCTGAGGGGTCGTAGGCGTAGCCCGAGTAGGTCCACCCAAATCCCAGGTTTTTGGACAGATGCGACAAGCTCCAGGGGCGCTCCGCAATATCGACTTTCTGAAGCCACCACCCCTCAATGGCGCTGTGGCGGAACAGCCAGTGGCGAATCCGCGGGACGTTGATGAACCAAAACGGCACCGTGAGCAGAATCAACCAGATCGCGAAGCTCCCGGCTCCGTGCAAGGTCATCTGCATATAAGTGTAGTCGGCGGCTGATACTGAAGATGACCATTTGTTGAACACGGCCGACGATATTGCGGTGGCGACAGTCACCCAGCCGAACTCGTAAATGCGGCGAAAGGTTTCAACGTAATTCATCAGAACCTCCTAACCGATCAAAACTCCATTTCAATCAAACAATTCAAAGCTGTGGAGGCAGATACTGCGCTGCTTTTTTTTCGGGATGTGCCGATTGATCTGGTCGATCGCCGCCAACGGGGCGAGACGACGATGGCGATGATATCAGGGCGCACCCGGCGGGCAAATCACGCTCATCCGAAAGTTTCGTGTCAACGGATTCCGAAAAACATAAATCGCTTCGCATCGCCCCCAAATCAGCCTTATGGTCCGTCCATCCCGTTGCACGGTAGGGGACGGTTCGCGGTCGTCACGGACGTTGGCAGCGGGATGCGGTGGACGCGGGCAGGCGGCGTGCGATCCGCACGGGCGAACGCCGGCCTCGCGGACGGTCAAGGCGCGTGGTCCTGATACTCCGAAGCTAGTATCGAGCGTGATGTGCGCACAGCACATCGCGCGACATGGTGGCCAGAAAGCCGGCGCACCAGGGAGAGCGCGCTATAGCCTGTTAAAACCATCGCGCGGGGAGGGCCGGTCTGTCCGGCTGTACCTGTGGTGACTGCCGCCTGCTTTTTTTGCTGCAGGCGGGCCACGGGCCTCAGCCGAGGTCCGGCCTTCCTCGCGCCCTCCATTCGGAGAGGGCGGGAATGAAAGGGCATAGCTCGGGCGCGCGCTGCGTCGCGAGAACGCGGATGCTCATCTCGTCACGGTGCTGTTTGTGATTGTGGATCAGGAGTTTACCACGTGCGTCATTGCGAGCGCGGTGCACACCCTGCCCTCCAGGGGAGGGTGTGAGCCCAGCCATCAGTCGCGACACAAGGATGTCAAAGCGGCGCGACGTCGGCCGAAGCCGAACTCACGCCACCAGCACGGCCTCCGCCGCGAGCACTGCGTCCGCGCCGTCGGTAACGGTCTTTTCCAGCGACGGCGCCTGCACGGCAAACGTCTCGGCAAAGAACCGCGCCAGCGCCACATGACGCGCACCCGCGGTCTCGTTCTCGCTGCGCGCGGCGAGCGCCTCATTGGCCAGCATGCAGCCGCCGAGCGCCGAGCCGAACAGGCGGAGATAAGGCGTGGCGCCGGCGAGCGCGTCGTTCGGTGCGGTGCCGAGCTTCTCCAACAGCCAGCGGCTGGAACGCTCGAGCGCGCTCAGCGCCTCGCGCAGCTTGGCGCCGGTGGTGCCGAAGGCCGGGTCGTTCGAGGCCTCGACACGGCGGACGATGTCGGTGAGCTCGTCCAGCAGCTTGAACACCGAGGCGCCGCCATTCGCGCCCAGTTTGCGTGTCACGAGGTCGATCGCCTGGATGCCGTTGGTGCCCTCATAGATCGCGGTGATGCGGGCGTCGCGATAATGCTGGGCGGCGCCGGTCTCCTCGATGAAGCCCATGCCGCCATGGATCTGGACGCCGAGATAGGCGACCTCGTTGCCGATGTCGGTCGAGAAGGCCTTGGCGATCGGCGTCAGCAGCGCGCCGCGCGCGGCGGCTTCGGCGCGGACGGCCGGATCCTTGGCGCGCACGGCGACATCGAGCGCCACCGCGGTCGCGTAGCAGATCGAGCGCGAGGCGGCTGTCAGCGAGCGCATCTGCATCAGCATGCGCTTGACGTCGGGATGGGCGATGATCGCGTCCGAGCCGCTGCCCTTGCTGCCGACGGCGCGGCCCTGCTTGCGGTCCTGCGCATAGGCGAGCGCCTGCTGATAGGCGCGATCGGCGACGCCGACGCCTTCGAGGCCGACGCCGAGCCGGGCCTGGTTCATCATCGTGAACATGCAGCGCATGCCGGCATTCTCTTCGCCGATGAGATAGCCGATGGCGCCGCCATGGTCGCCCATCGTCATGGTGCAGGTCGGCGAGGCGTGCATGCCGAGCTTGTGCTCGATGCCGCTCGGATAGATGTCGTTGCGGGCGCCGAGCGAGCCGTCCTTGTTGACGAGGAATTTCGGAATGAGGAAGAGCGAAATGCCCTTGGTGCCGGCCGGCGCGTCCGGCAGCCGCGCGAGCACGAAATGCACGATGTTGTCGGTCATGTCGTGGTCGCCATAGGTGATGAAGATCTTGCTGCCGGTGATGCGGTAGCTGCCGTCGGCGGCGCGCTCGGCGCGGGTGCGCAAGGCGCCGACGTCGGAGCCGGCCTGCGGCTCGGTCAGCTGCATGGTGCCGGTCCATTCGCCGGAGATCAGCTTGCCGAGGTAGATGTCCTTCAGTTCCTGGCTGCCATGGGCGTCGAGCGCCTCGATGGCCGAGAGCGTCAGCAGCGGACACAGGCCGAAGGCGACGTTGGCTGCGCTCCAGATCTCGGTGCAGGCAGCGTTGATGGCGAGCGGCAGGCCCTGGCCGCCATGGGCCTCCGGGCCGGACACGGCGTTCCAGCCGGCCTCGGTCCAGCGCTTATACGCATCCGGCCAGCCGGGGGCAGTAGTGACCTTCTTGTCGGCGAGCTTGACGCCGTTCCTGTCGCCGACCTTGTTCAGCGGGGCCAGCACGTCGGTGGCGAACTTGCCGGCCTCCTCGAGCACGGCGGCGGTGATGTCGGGGTCGAAATCGCCGTAATGACCGGCCTCGACCGCCGCCTTCAGCCCGGCGCCATGATTGAGGGCGAGCAGCATGTCGTTGAGCGGGGCGCGATAGGTCATGGCGTGTCCTCAAAGGTCGAATTTGCCGATTTGGCCGCCGTCATCCCATGAAACCGGCCGGGCCTCAACTTTTTCGCACAGGCCCGCGGCGGGCCGCCGCGGCGGCTCCGGGCGGGCGGGATAAGGGCTTGCCAGCATTGACGAATTGGCGGGAACGTCGGATCACCGGGCGGCGCCGCAAAATTCCTGCGGCGCGGCGGTTGAAAAGGGCGGGCGCGGTCGGTAGACCACGGGCGCCGACCCGGAATCGCATGGCGCTTACGTGCCAGTCCGATCCGGCGGGCCTGATGGGGCGTAGCCAAGCGGTAAGGCAGCGGATTTTGATTCCGCCATTCGGAGGTTCGATCCCTCCCGCCCCAGCCAGGTTAGTCAATTGATATTACTGAATAAATTTACATGCATCCGTGTGGTGTTCTCGGTCGAATTTGGAAATTGGGTATCCCCCTCTTATGGAAATTGTGGGCTGGTTTGCCGACTGGGTGGCAGATCATCCGCACGACGCGCTCACGATCGTGCTGCGACCGGGGCGATATCTTCTCAGTGTATTCCTTCTCTGTCCTGTATCGCCTGCACAGCCAATCGATCGTGCCATCGAACGCCTGACCCAACTCAATGCAGAGGCTGAATTCACGCTGACGGCGGCGGTCATCGACAGGCGGCACCCAGTCAAAAGGTGTAGCGCGTCCGATGATCCCTGCAGCATCGCACTTGGCCTTCTGCAGTGAACGTCTGCAGCGCCTCTTGATCGGCAAGGGGCAGGCGAACCTCAAGCTCGTCACGAAGCGCCGGGCGGGTCCTGAACCACAGGGCAGCTCTCGTCCGCCGTCCAGTCGGCGAAGCTGAGATAGTAGGCCCGGAAGTCGTTAAATCCGGCGCGGACGGCGGCTGCGGCTGCAAGCGCCGCACGGCCGCCGCCGTCACAATGCGTCACGACGTGGTCTCCGCCTACAAAGCCCGCCTCAGCAAGCAGACGACGAAGCTCACCCGGGGACTTCAACTGACCTCGATCGAGCAGATCGGCGTGCGGGACGAGCGTCGCCCCCGGCAGGTGGCCGCCGCGCGCATTGCGCCGAAGATCCGTGCCGTTGAACTCGCCAGAGGTGCGGGCATCGAAAATCCGGACGTCGTCCAGCTGCGACCTCAGAGCGTGCCGATCGATGAGCCCCACGGGACCGGCTCCCGGACGAGCGTCGAAGGTCACCGAATTCAACGGCGCGATAGCCCCGGCCAGCACGTCATCCTTGCTCTGCAGCGTGGGCCATCCGCCGTTCAGGAGTTTCGCCGCGACGCCAAAATACTGCAGGATGAACCAGACACGGGCCGCCTCTGTCATGCGTCCATCATCGTAGACGATGGCGGGAATGACCGCGCTTACGCCGAGCGCGCCGATCGCCTGCGCCCAATAGGCGACGTTCTCGAACGACGTCTCGCCAGATTTTGCCGCGGCCTCCCAGGTTTCGAGCGGTACCCGCACGGCGCGCGCGGGATGGCTGAGCGCGAAGGCCGCCGGATCCCGCGCGTCGAGGAGATGGAACGGCCCCAAGGACGGGAGGTCTTGTGGGTCGACGATGGGATCGCGGGGCATGGCGTGTGATCTGGGCTGCATCAGGAGGTGCGGCGCGCGTGATAGCGCAGGAACGTCCGCTGCTCCATCGAAGATTCGAAAGAGAACGGTCTTTCAAGTCGGGCGTACGTTGAGCTGTGTCATGCCTTGGGCGGGACTGTTGATAGCTCATTCATTCTTCCCGGAAGCGTCCGATGTTCTCTCATGCGCAAGCTTCTCACGCCGCATCGCTCGGTCCCGACAGCTTCACTCCGGGTGGTCGAATGAAAACTCTTCCCGTGATGCCTCATTCAGAAAACGGAGCAACCGCGGCGGGCTGCATTATAGTATATAAAAATCATAGACATCATTTGCTGCAAGCCTCTACGCTCGATGGTCTGCGAAGCCGGTTTCGACGCAGGGATGCAGAGCGGGAGGCGAACATGTCCGACGGGGTGTCACGAAACGCATCTTCACCGGTCGAAGCGGCCGATCGAAATCAGGGGAGTCGCCGCGAGTTCATTGGAGCCGGCGCGTTCGCGCTCCTTGCCGCAACCGGATCGGCAGTCGTTGCGTCAGCCGAAGACAAACCGGCCGCGCGCACGTCCGAAGGTCCATGGACGGCTGCCTCCAGCTATGACGTAGGCTTCCGCCGCCGCGCCGTCGAATTGCGCCAGAATCTGGCGCGCGAGGTCGCAAATACCCCGATTCACCTCACCCTCACAAGGGTGATCAGCAGCGCTATGCCAATGCGATCGGCTCGGACACAAGGGGTCTGCCGCATGACGAACGCGGCGAGGTCAGCGCGGAGGCATGGCGTCTAGCGAACGTCGCGTTCGCCACGCGTGCCCCTTCAAACTTCGAGAAGATCCAGCTCGGTGGCACGCGCAAGCTCGTCAATCCGGTCGGTACGCTCGCGGTGAGCCTCGACGGCCTCAATGCATCGCAGTTCCAACTGCCGGCAGCAGCCGCGTTCCAAGGACCAAAGGTCAATGGCCGCGTCACGCCTCAGACGCTGTTGCGCGGCAGCGTGGCCCATGTCGATCCGGCCGACCCGAGCAGTGCAACTGCCGTATCAGGGGCCGGCGCTCACGATCGGAGGGGAATTGAACAAGCTCGCGTTGAACTATTCCGGCGGTCGGACCTGGGGCGGCATTCACTGGCGCTCCGATGCAGCAGCATCCTTTCCCCAAGGTGAAAACCTCGCGATCACCCTGCTGCGCGAGCAGCGCGCAACATTTGCCGAGCCGTTCGACGGCTTCACGTTCACCAGGTTCGATGGCTCTAGGATAACGGTGTGAACAATCCGAACGACGGGCGTTTGCGGACACGGATGGGCGCGGATGCACCTGGCGCGTGGTGCCTGCTGCGGGGAAACGGGCGCTGGCTGCAAACGGCCCGCTGTCGCGCGGACTGATGAGAAGAACCATGACAGTCGTGTCCGACTTCAGCCGGGGCCTCGCGAAGGCAAGCGCGTCGTCTGGAGCGTCCAGGATCAGCTATCGCATCGTGCCCGCGCGCTACCCGGCGCGTGCGATCGGCACGGTATTTTCCATCATCATCATCGCCGCGGTGCTCAATTCGGTCCTGGGCAATCCGCGCTGGGGCTGGGGCGTGTTTGCGGAATGGTTCTTCGCCGAGCCGATCCTGGTCGGCCTTGGCCGAACCCTGCTGCTGACCGCACTTGGCGCGCTGTCCGGGTTTCTCCTCGGCGGCGCGCTGGCACTGGCGCGGGTTTCGCGATCCTCGCTGCTGGCCGGTCTCGCCTGGACCTACATCTGGATCTTCCGGTCCATCCCGCTGATCGTGCTGCTGCTGATTCTCAACAATCTCGGCTATCTCTACGAGAAGATCTGGATCGGCATTCCCTATACCAGCATCACCTTCTTCTCGTATTCGACGACCCAGCTGATCAGTCCGTTCGCTGCGGCGGTGCTCGGGCTTGCGCTCAATCAGGCGGCGTTTGCCGCGGAGATCATTCGTGGCGGCATCCTGTCGGTCGATCACGGGCAGTACGAGGCTGCTGCAGCGCTCGGCCTGCCGCGGTCGCGCCAGACGTTCCGCATCATCCTGCCGCAGGCGATGCGATCGATTCTGCCGGGCGCCTTCAACGACATCATTGGATTGGCGAAGGGAACCTCCAACGTTTACATCCTGGCGCTGCCGGAGCTGTTCTATACGGTGCAGGTGATCTTCCACCGCAATCTGGAAGTCATTCCGCTGCTGATGGTGGCAACCGTCTGGTATCTGATCATCCTGACCGTGTTGTCGGCGCTGCAGTTCCAGGTCGAACGCCATTTCGCCCGCGGGGCTCTGCGCAATCCGCCGCCGTCTTTGTTCGCCCGGCTGTCGCGCAAGACCGCTGCTTCCGAGGTATCAGCGCCGGCGCCGGCCCAGGCGACAGGCAGTGTCGCGGCTGGCCAGGGTCATGCGTCGTGGGTCGGCGATCAGAAGCGGGGGG
>VYKW01000540.1_pt1 | contig 12379 bp, 11 predicted proteins | sample 5114451 | NCBI WGS metagenome assembly VYKW01 (sample SAMN12291784, study PRJNA351875) | freshwater metagenome | isolation source: freshwater lake | place: USA: Michigan, Gull Lake | collected 2013-08-08
GTCGCCGGATCGCGCGGATCGACCAGGATCGCATGCAAAGCGGGTAGATCAGCCCCACCCGCCATCCACTTCGGCCGATCGGGATGATGCCAAAGCGAGCCCACGATATGCCACGTCGCACCGCAGTCGTCCGACTTGAAGAGCCCACCCGGAATAGTCCCGCACCACAGCGTCCCGGGCTCACTCCACCCGCCCGTCTCCAACGCCCACACCCGCACCGTCGACCACGGCAACGGCCGTCCCCACATGTCGTTTTCGTCCAAATCGTCCGGCTTTGGCGGATAGGCCGGTGCCGGCAGTTCTTCCCAGACCCGTGTCGCCTCATCCGCGCGATGCATCTTCACGCCGAAATGCCCATGATCGAGAGCGGCGTGGAGATGCCCGTTCCGTGCATCGTGCAACACCATGGAGACGTTATCGCCGAAGAAGTCCGTGTGCGTGATCTGCCACGGCTGCGTGCCACGCCCTATCCGCTCGAACGTGAACAACCCCTTGCGCGTCGCCACGAGAAATCGGTCGCTCATTGCGCTTCTCCGGTTCAAAGCTCAAGTTCAGCCGCCAGACAGCGACTGTAAAACGTAGATTTCGGATGTGGGTTTCACAGGATCGCTCAGCGTCCGCCGGTCCGCGATGCGCGACCCGTCGACAAAAATGAGCATGTGTTTTCGGAGCGCGGACTGATCATCAAGAATGTAGCGGCGCGCCTGCACGTTGCCGTCCAGCGCCGCCTCAAGCACATCCCGCACGGTAGCCCCATCGACCACGGCGGGCGGCAGGCTCACATGCCGCTGCAAAGCCGGTGCGAATACGACCCTCGGCATACCGATCCCCGGTCAGGCAAATCTGACCGAGAGCAAACACCCGGACGTCGATGACTTCAAGCCGTTTTGCCCGACAAGCGCGCCAGCACTTTCTCGCGGCCAATGAGCGGCAGAAGCGCCTTCAACTCCGGCCCGCTCTCCTGCGCCGTCAGCGCCAAGCGCAGCGGATGAAAAAGCGCCTTGCCCTTAGCACCCGTCGCAGCTTTCACCGCTGTCGTCCATTCCGCCCATGTCGCCTCGCCCCACGGCTCAGCCGGCAGCACTGCAGCAGCTTTGGCAAGAAACTCCGCATCCTCAACAACCGGCGCGATGGCCTGATTTACGACCTGCCACCACGCGTCCACATCGTCGAACACGGACAAGTTTCCACGTACCGCCAGCCAGAACGCTTCCCCGCCGCCGATCCCCTTGGCAACCAATCGTTCCGCAACCTCAGCATAGGGCGTCGCATGCAAAAAGCGCGCATTCAGCGCCTTCAGTTCCCCGAGATCGAACCGTGCCGCCGACGTCGAGACATGCGACAGGTCGAGCATCGAAGCCAACGTCGCCATCGAGCGCATCGGCTCAATCGCGTCCGATGTGCCGATCAGCGCCACATAACTCGCCACCGCCATCGGCTCCAGCTCGCGGCTGTTCATCAGCGCCATATCGCCCGACCGCTTCGACATCTTCAGATCGCCGCTTGCCGTCAACAGCGCATGATGCGCAAACGCCGGCGGCGCCGCACCCAACGCCTTGAAAAGATCGACCTGAACGCCCGTGTTTGTCACATGATCTTCGCCGCGAATGATATGCGTGATCCCAAAATCGATATCGTCCACGACACTTGTGAACGTATAAAGGAACGTCCCATCCGCCCGGATCAACACCGGGTCCGACAGCGACCCCAAATCCACCGTCTGCGTCCCGCGGATTAGGTCGTCCCAGGCGACAGTCGTGTGCTCGGGCACCAGACCACCCGCCGTGCCGGAATTATCGAGCCGGAACCGCCAATGCGGCGCTCGCCCTTCCGCCTCCAACCGCGCCCTCTCGTCGTCGGTCAGCTTCAAAGCCGCCCGGTCGTAAATCGGCGGCCGCCCACTGGCGAGTTGCCGCTTGCGGCGCCGGTCAAGTTCATCCGGCGTCTCATAGCAGGCATAAAGCCGCCCTGCCGCCTTCAGTTGTTCCGCCGCCGCTTCATACCGCGCCGTCCGGTCCGACTGCTTCGCCTCGCCGTCCCACACGAACCCGAGCCAGTGCAGATCCTCCGCAATCTGACGAGCAAATTCCTCCGTCGACCGCTCCTGGTCCGTATCGTCGAGCCGCAGCAGAAAATGCCCGCCGTGCTTCTTCGCAAACAGATAATTGAGCACCGCCGTGCGCAGGTTGCCGTAGTGCAGATAGCCGGTTGGGCTCGGCGCAAAGCGAAGATGCGGGGTCATGGACTTCGTCTGCCTTTATGAAACATCGCCGCCGTCGGCGCGTGGCACCACAATCTTGGGTCCCGATGCACCGGCGGCCAGCGACAAGTTCGTCTCGCGGAATTTGTTCGTAATCGGATAGCGCCGGTCGCGACCGAAATTGCGCGCCGAGATCTTGACGCCCGGCGCCGCCTGCCGCCGCTTGTATTCGGCCAGATAGAGCAGCCGCTCCACCTTCTTCACGATTCCGACGTCATGCCCGCGCGCCACGATGTCAGCGATCGGCATTTCTTTTTCCACCAAACAGAAGAGAACGTCGTCCAGCACATCATACGGCGGCAGGCTGTCCTGATCGGTCTGATTGGGTCGCAACTCCGCCGACGGCGCCTTCGTCAGAATGCGCTCCGGAATGAATTCGCCACCGGGCCCCAAGCCACCGGACGGAACGTTCGCGTTGCGCCACCGGCACAGCCGGTAAACCTCGCCCTTATAGAGATCCTTGACCGGATTGAAGCCACCGTTCATGTCGCCATAGAGCGTCGCGTACCCGACCGACATCTCGCTCTTGTTACCCGTCGTCAGAACCATCAGCCCGAATTTGTTCGAGATCGCCATCAGGATCGTGCCGCGCGCCCGGCTTTGCAGATTTTCTTCCGTGATGTCCGCGTTCGTGCCCGCAAAAAGCCCCGCCAGCGCTTCCGAAAATCCCTCCACCGGCTCCGCGATCGGCACCACATCATACCGAATGCCCAGCGCCTTCGCGCACGCCGCCGCATCCTCTAGGCTCTCCTGCGACGTGTACCGGTACGGCAGCATCACCGCGCGAACCTTATCCGCTCCCAGCGCGTCCACGGCAATCGCCGCCACCAGCGCGCTGTCGACGCCGCCCGACAATCCGAGCACCACCCCCGGAAACCCGTTCTTGCCCACATAGTCGCGCAAACCCAAAACGCACGCGCTGTAGGCCGACGCATCCCCTTCCGGCAAGCTCGCGCGCGCGCCCGCCGCGCACACCCACCCACCGCTCTCCCGCGTCCACGCGGTGAGAATGACACTCTCCCCCCACGCCGCCATTTGAACCGGCAGCGAGCAATCCGCATTCAAGACGAACGACGCACCGTCGAACACGAGTTCATCCTGCCCGCCGATCAGATTGAGATAGACGAGCGGCAGGCCCGTCTCCGTCACCCGCGCCACCGCAACGTTCATCCTGAGATCGGGCTTGGGCCAATCGAACGGCGACCCGTTCGGCGAAATCAAAATCTCCGCACCGCACTCGGCGAGACACTCGCACACCTGCTCTTTCCAGATGTCCTCGCAGATCGGCACGCCGATCTTCACGCCCCGAAACAGGATCGGCCCCGGCAGCGGCCCCGGCGTGAACACGCGCAGTTCATCGAACACACCGTAGTTCGGCAGCTCGACCTTTGTGCGCGCGGCCTTAACCTCGCCCTCGTCAAGCAGCACCACCGCGTTGTAGACACGCGACTTGCCCTCGCCCGGCTCAGGCCAGATCGTGCCCGTCAACACCGCCGGCCCCGGCCCCATCGTCCGCGCCAGTTCCTCCACCGCGTGCAGCGCCGCTTGTTGAAAGGCAGGCCGCAGCACGAGATCTTCCGGCGGATAACCCGTCACGAACAATTCCGGAAACACGACGAGGTCGGCGCCCATCGCGGCCGCCTCGGCGCGCGCCACACGGATCTTCTCCACATTCCCGGCGATATCGCCGACAACGGCATTGAGCTGCGCAAGCGCGATTTTGAGGGTTGAGGCAGGCTGGGTCATGCGGGGCTTTTACGTCGCCCCGGCGTCCCGGTCCACGGGACAAAGCAGCTAGTCTTCGTCATCGCACGGCACCGGCCACTCGTGATCGGGCGACCAGCACAGATCCGCTGACCCATCCTGGATCCGCCCAGGAAGGGAAGCTGGCCCCAAAGCCAGCACCAAGACCGCCGCACAGGTGCCTACGAAACGCAACATAGGCTGCAAAAGCTCCTCTTGCCTCCGCCGATCGTGCCATAGTCCTAGCAATGATACCGAATGAATTGCGGCGAGGAGAAGCCTTTGACGAATACTGCAGAATCCGAGCCCACCCTCAAACGCGCCATCGGCCCATTCGAGTTGACCCTTTACGCCCTCGGCAGCATGTTGGGGTCCGGAATTTATGCCCTTGTCGGCAAGGCGGCCGGCGTCGTCGGGAATGCCGTCTGGCTGTCCTTCGTTGCCGCCCTGTGCGCCGCTTTGTTGACGGCCTTGAGCTACGCCTCGCTGGGCTCCCGCTATCCCCGCGCCGGCGGCGCATCCTTCGTCACAGACCGCGCCTTCGGCTGGCCGATCCTCTCCTTCGCCGTCGGTCTCGCCCTCGTCTGCTCCGGCATGACGTCGGTGGCCACCCAGTCGCGCGTCTTTGCCAGCAACCTAGCGAACCTCCTCGGCGTCTCGAGCATCCCCATCGAGGCGCTCGCCCTCGGCTTCCTGCTGATCACCGCCGGCATCGTCTTCCGCGGCATCCGCGAAAGCATGTGGGTCAACGTCGTCTGCACGCTGGTCGAAGTCAGTGGCCTCCTCATCGTCATCGCCGTCAGCTTCAGCTACTGGGGCAGCGTCGATTATTTCGAGACCCCCGCCAGCACGCTCGACGGCAACACTGCGCTCCTGATCCTCCAGGGCTCCATCCTGACCTTCTTCGCCTTCATCGGCTTCGAGGACACCTACAACGTCGCCGAAGAAGTCAAAAAACCCGAGACCACCATTCCCATCGCCCTCGTGACAGCCATGCTGCTCGCCACCGTGCTCTACATCGCGGTCGCCATCTCCGCCGTCTCCGTGGTGCCCTATCAGGACCTTGCCGCCGCCGCGGCCCCCCTCGCCGCGGTCATGGAAAAAGCAGCGCCAGCATTCCCCGCGGTGATCCTCGTCGCCATCACCATGTTCGCCGTCGCCAACACGGCCCTCGTCAACTACGTCACGGCCACCCGCATGCTCTACGGCATGTCAAACCAAGGCCTGCTGCCCCCCGCCATCGGCCGCGTCCATCCCAGACGCCAGACGCCCCATATTGCCGTTCTGATCCTCTTTGCCCTTCTCGCCCCGCTGATGCTCTCCGCCGGCATCTCCGAATTGGCCGCGGCCACGGTACTCCTGCTGTTGTTCACATTTGCCATTGTGAACGCCGCGCTCTTCGTGCTGAAGCGCCGCCCCGACGAACCCAAAGGCCGCTTCGAGATCCCCGCCTGGGTGCCGGCCCTGGGCTGCGTGCTCTGCCTCGTGCTGATTGTGGTACGTGTCGCCTCGGGTGACATCAAAGCCCCGCTGATCGCCGCGGCACTTCTGCTCGGAATCCTAGTGGCTTACTGGCTGGCATCGCCGCGCCCGAATTGACCGGCGCTAACTGCCTCCACATCTGAACAACAGTTTCCTGGATTCCCGCACAACTCAATTCGCTTGCTCTCGAGTAAAAACTTTCATCGAGACCCTAAAACCACTTTTTTGTTAGAGATATTCTGGAGATTGCGGTGCACGTCGCAAAGCCGATGTGTGAGAACCCACGCCCGCCGGATGATGCAGGTCCGGCCAAGCTACGAAGCGTGGTGCAAGCCTTCAAGGCGTTAGACACACGCCTCGCGGCAACCGATTCAAACCACGACACCACAACTAAAAAGCACGAGACCCCGCCCGATCAGCTCCTGGCCGATATTCTGACGGACCAGCAGGCGGCGCTTGGTTGGCAAGCAGCCAGTCAACCGGCCGCCGGAGTAGCCGACATCGTAGCCAAGGCGCACATCTTATCTGAATTAACAGGCGCCGACCGGGAAGACCTGGGCGATCAGTTGGCCGCCTCTCTGGCAGCCGACATCATACGCCTGCTCTCGCCGGCCCGCTGAAGAATCGCAAACGCGCCGTTGGACCGAAATCCGAACGGAGCGCCGCAATGCATTCACTCCGCCGCCTGGACCGGCTCAACCGTTGTCCGCGACAGCCGCTCCTGCTTCATCCGCTCAGCCACCAGGAACGCCAGTTCCAGCGCCTGATCGGCATTGAGCCGTGGATCGCAGTGCGTGTGATAGCGATCCTGCAATTCCGCTTCCGAAATCGCCGTCGCCCCGCCCGTGCACTCGGTCACGTTCTGGCCCGTCATCTCGACGTGAATGCCGCCAGCATGCGTGCCTTCCGCGCGATGCACGTCGAAGAAGGCTTCCACCTCCTTGAGGATGCGATCGAAAGGCCGCGTCTTGAAGCCGGTGGCCGCCGAAATCGTGTTCCCATGCATGGGATCGCACGACCACACGACCTTGCGCCCGGCCTTCTCGACCGCGCGGATGAGCTTCGGCAGATGCTTCTCTACCTTGTCGTGGCCGAAGCGGCAGATCAGCGTCAGGCGGCCTGGTTCGTTCTTTGGATCGAGCGTCTCGATCAGTTTCAAGAGCCCATCCGGCTCCAGCGTCGGACCGCACTTCAGGCCAATCGGGTTCTTGATGCCGCGGAAGTATTCCACGTGCGCGTGATCCGGCTGCCGGGTGCGGTCGCCGATCCACAGCATGTGCCCGCTCGTCGCGTACCAGTCGCCGCTCGTCGAATCCCGCCGCGTCAGCGCCTGCTCGTAGCCGAGCAGCAGCGCCTCATGGCTCGTGTAGAAGCTCGTCGCGCGCAGCTGCGGGGTGTTCTCGCTCGTGATCCCGCACGCCCGCATGAAGCCCAGCGTCTCGGTGATCCGGTCCGCCAATTCCTGATAGCGATGCCCCTGCGGGCTATCCTGCACGAAACCCATGTTCCATTGGTGTACACGCTCCAGATCGGCATAGCCGCCGGTCGCGAACGCACGGATCAGGTTCAAGGTCGCCGCAGATTGACGGTAAGCCTCGATCTGCCTCTGCGGATCAGGAATACGAGCTTCCGGCGTGAACTCCGGACCGTTGATGATGTCGCCGCGATAGCTCGGCAATTCCACGTCGCCGCGCTTTTCATTTGGCGACGAGCGTGGCTTGGCGAACTGCCCGGCAATCCGGCCGACCTTCACCACAGGCGACCCGCCGGCATATGTCAGCACGACCGCCATCTGCAGGAACACGCGGAAGAAATCGCGGATGTTGTCGGCGCGATGTTCGAGGAAACTTTCCGCGCAATCGCCGCCCTGCAGCAGGAACCCCTGGCCCTCGCAGACCTGCGCCAGCGTCTTTTTCAGATCGCGCGCTTCACCGGCAAAGACGAGCGGCGGGAACGTCGCGAGTCGCGCTTCGGCGTCATCCAGCGCCTTCTGATCCGGATAATCCGGAACCTGCACGATCGGTTTGGACCTCCAGCTCTCGGGGGACCAGTTCGCTGCCGCCATGGCACGTGACTCCAAAAAAGTGAAACAGGCGCCGCCCTGCGACGACACCTTTGTCCCCGCAAGCCCGACGACCCCGTACGTTTGCTAGCCGTTCTCAGCCTTATACGCCATCCGGAGCCCCCGCGCTAGAACGGCCACCAGCGGGAAAAAGGGTGCATCACCAACGGCCCCCTTATGTCAGGGCGCCGTTTCGCCCGCACCAGGCATCGGCTGGATATCCGTCGGCACTTCCGGCGCTGGCGCCGCAAGTCCGGCCTCCCCCGCCGTCGACAATTCCCGGTTGGGATCGAGCGTCTCGGCCGGATCGGCCACCACCGGCAGCGACCGCCGGAACATCTCCGTCTCAATCGTAATCCGGATCTCGTCCGAGACGAACGGGATCGACCTCGTCAATCCGAAATCCGACCGCCGGATCTGCGTCTTCGCCGAAAACCCCGATGCATACACGCCCGCATAAGTTGGATTGATCGCCGACAGCGGATGCTCCCCTGAAAAATTCCAGATCACGTCGAGAACCACGGGACGCGCGATGCCATTGACGTTCAACTCGCCCGTCACCTCCGCGGTCCGCTGCCCCGTCGGCGTGACGCTCACGCTTTTGAACGTGATATCGGGATGCGCATCCGGATTGAAGTATTCGCGCGAACTCAGAAGATGCTCATCGAGCTTCGTCACGCCCGTCTGAATGCTCTTCAGCGGTATGGTCACCTCGACCGTGCTGGTCGCCGGCGATTTTGGAGTGAAATTCACAACCCCTTTGACCGCCGTGAACCGCCCACTCTGGCGCGACATGCCCAGATGGTCCCACGAGAAGCGCACCTCCGTGTGCTCGGGATCGAGATCGTAAATGTCGGCACGCGCGCTTGCCGCGCTGGAGATCAGCACCGCCATCGCAGCCGCCCCGACGCTCAGAATATGCCGTCTCAACCCGCGTCCGCAGGCTCCGGTGGCCGTCATCATTCGAAAGGCCCTCCAAATAAATCAAGGCCTTGGCACCACATCCATGTGACCATATTGCGGCGCAGCACCTTACAGCGACGCGGTCATACCCCCATCGACCACAAGCTCAGACCCCGTCATGTAGCCGCTGTCGTCGGAAGCCAGGAACAGCGCCGCCTTGGCGATATCCTCCACCGTGCCAAGCCGTTTCAAAAGCGTGCGCTCCACCAGCCACTTCTCGAACGCCGGGTTGCGCAGGATTCGCTCCGTCAAAGCCGTCTCGATATAGCCGGGTGACAGCGTGTTCACGCGGATCTTGAACGGCGCATATTCGAACGCGAGCCCTTTGGTCAGCGCCACCACCGCGCCCTTGGTCGCCGAATACCCCGTGAGTTGCCGCAAGCCCCGGCTGCCCATGATCGACGCCACGTTGATCAGCGATGCCGAGGGCGACGCCCGCAAGAGATCGAACGCATCACGCGCCACGCGCACAACGCCGTCGAGATTGACTTCCCGGATCTTCGTCCAGTCCGCATCCGTCATGTGACGGAAGTCACCGCGCACATTGAGCCCGGCATTATTGACCAGCACATCGAGCCGCCCGTGCTCCGTTTGCACGCGCCGCAACACCGCCGACACATCCTGCCCCTTGGACACATCCATCGCCGCGGCCACAGCCTTGCCGCCACGCGCAACGATCCCCGCCGCCACGCTCTCCGCCGCCGCGCCATCGAGGTCCGTCACATAGACGAACGCACCTTCTGCGGCGAACAGTTCGGCGGTCGCCCGCCCGATCCCGTTCCCCGCCCCCGTTACGAGCGCAATTTTGTCCTGCAGCCGGCCCATAAGTTGCCTCTTCAGCTTTTTTGGCGCCGTCAAGGCGCGGTGGTTTGGCCCGTTAGAAGCCCCTCAGCGCTTCGTGCGCAAGGTGACAAGCTCTTCTGCCGCGCTTGGGTGCAGCGCCATGGTGCGGTCGAAGTCGGATTTCGTGGCGTTAAGATTGAGCGCGATGGCCGCCATCTGCACCATTTCCGCTGCATCCGGTCCCAAGACATGCACGCCCAGCACGCGGTCGTTGCCGCCATCCACCACGATCTTCATCAGCGTACGCTCGTCACGCCCCGCCAGCACGTTGCGCATCGGCCGGAACCGCGTCTCATAGACGTCGACGCGCTCCGTCGAGGCCCGCGCGCCCTCTTCCGACAACCCCACCGTTCCGATCTCCGGCGTCGTGAACACCGCGGTCGGGATATTCAAATAGTTGGTCGACCACGGCTTGCCCCCGAATTGCGTATCGGCGAACGCGTGCCCCTCACGGATCGCCACCGGCGTCAGGTTCACTCGGTTCGTCACATCACCCACTGCAAAGATCGACGGCACGCTCGAGCGCGACTGCGCATCGACAACGACGGCTCCCGCCGCATCAAGCTGAACACCGGCGCCCTCAAGTCCCAGCCCGCGCGTATTCGGCGAGCGCCCGATCGCAAACAGGATCTGATCCGCCATCAGGACTTCGCCGCACTTGGTCGTCCCAACCAGCGACGCGGCGCGCTTCTCGATTGCAGCAAACACATCGCCCATCACCAGCCGCACGCCCCGCGCGGCCAGCGCATCCATGATCCCATCGCGCAGTCCCATATCGAACCCGCGCAGCACCTTCTCGCCGCGATAGATGAGCGTGACCTCCGAGCCGAGCCCGGCGAAAATCGACGCGAACTCGACCGCGATATACCCCCCGCCCGCCACCACGATCCGGCGCGGCTGCTCTTTGAGATCGAACACCTCGTTGGACGTGATGACGTGTTCCACGCCCGGCAGCGCCGCATCGACGTTCGGCAACCCGCCCGTCGCGATGAGAATGGTCTTCGCAGTCACCGCCTGTCCGCTGTCCAGCCGCACCGCCTGCGGCCCCGCCACCGTCGCCCGCGCGTCGAAGATGGCGACGCCTGCGCTCTCTTGGCCTTTGCGATAGAAGCCTTCGAGCCGCGTGATTTCCTTATCTTTGGCCGCAATCAACGTCGCCCAGTCGAATTGCGCCGTCCCCGTGGTCCAGCCAAACCCGCGCGCATCCTGAAAATCGCCCGAATACCGCGACGCATAGACCATCAGCTTCTTCGGCACGCACCCGCGGATAACGCACGTGCCCCCAAACCGGCTCTCTTCTGCAATGGCAACCCGCGCGCCATGCCCCGCCGCAATCCGCGCCGCGCGCACACCGCCCGATCCCCCGCCCATAACGAAAAGATCAAAGTCGAACGCCGCCATGAAGCTAAATCTTGATCCCGCGCTTCTTCAGTTCCTCGCGGATCTGCTCTTCGATTTCGACGCCAATCTTCTGCCCCCACTGCTGCCCGGCCGTCATGCTTTCGGTCAGGATCTCCGGCTGCTTAGCAATAAACGCTGCCCCAGCACCCTTCGAGAAAAACGCAGTCAAATCCTTCATTTCCGGCTCGCTCAACTTGCTGGCATAGATCCCGGCGATCATCTCCAGCATTTCCCCTTTGCGGGCCGAGAACCGCTCGACCATGAGCCCCATGATCTCCTTGATCTCTTTGTCCTTGCCTGGCGCCATCTGCATGAGCAGCGGCTCCAACTGCTTGACCATCATCGGCACCACGGCCTCGAACTGCTTAGAAGCCCCCGTCGCGACGATGAGCGCGCGCGCCGCCACGAGCGACGGCTCCGAAGGCTTCTGCGCCTCCGCCGAAACATAGCCTGCCGAAAACGACAGGATCAGCGCCACCGGCGCCAAAAGATAAGCCGCCCAACGCGCTCGCGCCGTACGCATGTTTAAACCTCCGTTGAATGGATCAGCCAGCCTCGGCTTCCTCGCCGTATGTCGCCGACAGAACGCTGATGCCCTCGCGCCCGCCGATAACGGCCGCGTCCGCAATACCCAAAAACAGCCCGTTCTCCACGACGCCCGGAATAAACTTCAACGCTTCATCCAGGCTCTCGGGATCCTCGATCCGCCCGAAATGGCAATCGAAGATCATGTTGCCGCTGTCGGTGAAAAACGGTTTGCCGTCCGCCGACACGCGCAGCTTGATATCGCCCTGGCACCCCGCATCCGCCGCCAGCATTTCGATCATGTTGCGCGTCGCATTGAGCCCGAATGTCACAACCTCCACCGGCAGCGCAAACGCGCCCAGCGTCTCCACCATCTTGCTCTCGTCTGCGATGACCAGCATCCGGTCCGACGCGGTCGCGACGATCTTCTCGCGCAGCAAAGCACCGCCGCCGCCCTTGATCAGACGAAGCTCCTTGTCGATTTCGTCCGCCCCGTCGATCGTCAGATCGAGGAACGGGACATCGTCGAGCGTCGTCAACGGAATGCTGAGCGCCTCCGCCTGCCGCCGCGTCGCCTCCGATGTCGGCACGCACACGACGTCGAGACCCTTCTTGACTTCCTGGCCGAGCAGATCCACGAACCGCGCCGCCGTCGATCCCGTGCCAAGCCCCAGCCGCATCCCGGGCTCCACGAAAGCCAGCGCACGCACGGCGGCGGAAATCTTCATCATGTCTGGAGTCATCAGGCCTTGATCCTCGGCGGCGGGTGTTCGAGTTTTCCCTAGCACGCCTCCTCGGCCCATGCCGCCCAAAAACCGCCCCGCCGCCGGACGCCTCGCGCAATAAAAGCCGTTCTTTTCAAGAAACTTGCCCCAAATGTCGTGCTAAGAGCACCGCATGCAGGACCTGACTGTCGTCTTCGATCTGGACGGAACCCTCGTCGACACCGCCCCCGATCTCGTCGGGGCGACCAATCATGCGCTGGCCGATCTGGGCCTTCCCCCAGTATCCGCCCGCCTCCTTCGTCCGTGGATCTCCTTCGGCGCCCGACGCATGATCGTCGAAGCGCTGGCTCATATGGAAAACACGCGTCCAGACGC